>Ga0315534_1000119_pt1 | contig 44610 bp, 40 predicted proteins | sample SalMarSW160240MG_FD_203094 | JGI IMG/M metagenome (GOLD analysis project Ga0315534, IMG submission 203094) | Salt marsh sediment microbial communities from the Plum Island Ecosystem LTER, Massachusetts, United States - Salt Marsh Sediment SW1602-40 ... | reverse complement strand
TTCGTGCCTGCCCTTGCCGCGTGGCCGCCTGCGCGCACTCAAACCGCTCCGACGGCCACGCTCCCGCTGGCGCCGAGGTCACCATTAAACTAACATTGGAACTGGACCACCTGAGGGGGGCCGATCATGAGGAGCCTCCGCTTCCCCCACTCGCCTTGATCCGGGTCGTTGAGCGGCTTTCCGTAACCGTTAGGTGCAAAGACATGGGCAAACCAGGTTATTTAGTCTTTGCAGAAATCCCACCGTGGTACGTCATGTACCTCGACCGTAAGTGGCCTCAACGCGATTCGTTGAAGCCCCTCGGTACTGATGAAGAGATTCGCGACAAAATCACTTCCGCCTTTCCCGAGATAAACTGGGGCTACGATTCGGGCGAGGTTCATTGGAGGGGCGAAATCGACGGAGAGAAGGATTCGGGCTTCACTATATTCTATTTGTATTACAACGATGACAAACTGTGCCATTGCATTGAGGTATCGTTATTTTATCAGCACAGCGACCAATTCCACAGTATGTGTGAACAACATGGGTGGCGGGAGTTCAGTGAAGGTGATGGGTTGTTCACATGGCGGGATCGAAGTTCGAACGACATTCTTTTTGAAATGATATTTTCGCCCGTACGGTGGAAGAGGGAGGGCTTCTTTGAAAAGCTTCGGACATGGCTCTCGACCTTCAAGAATTTGATCTAACGTTGAAGATGATGGTGCGCTGAATTCCAAGGAACCCGCGAAAATAACGTCAGTTCCGGTATGGAGTTAGATAGGGAAAGAGCGAGAGCGGAAGCGATCGCCCTAGCAGGACAAACTTCACTGGAGGAAGAAGAATGACAAAGCCCGACAAGGAGGACGGAACGTCTGAGAGCGGGCAGGAAACGGTTCGTATGCACCGAGATCGGGGCGCTGCGTGCCTCCACGAGGGCCAGCATGATGACGCTATAACACGATGTCCGCTTTAACCCTGAAAGCGGACATGTTGAGCACGGAAACCAATGTCCGCTAAGGCCAGAAGCGGACATTAGAGTGTTCCGGTCAGCCGTTGTCTAGGGACAGCTCCAGCCTAACAAAAGGGAAGCCCCAACGAGAAATGTCGGGGCTTCCGATTGGTTTGAAAGAGCTGTGTGAAGTTGACTTCGCGATGCAGCTCAGGGGCGCCGCGGCTGTTGGCCTGGGCCATGAGGATCACAATAGCCGCAGGCTTCGGCTGGTGTCGGGGCGAATGTGGTCAGAGTGGCGGTAGCCAGAGCCAAAGCGACAAGGCCAGCGCTGAGCATTTTGGACGAAGGTTTCATTTTCTATCTCCTCTTGAAGTTTCACCAAGGCTGAAGTGCCCGGCTCCGAGACAGATAGTGAAAGTCCCTCATTCCCACTGTGAGCCTCCTCACAATGACAACGCGGCTCATGCAGCTAGCCCATGGCGTGAACCACAAGTGATGCTATGGTACTCTAAAGAGCCTCAGTTAGGACGGATGGACGGATCCAATGACCATACGATATCTCATCCTCGGTGCGCTCTGCGTTGTGGCCGCAGTGTTCATAACGCTTCTCTTGTGGCCGGAAGACCTACTTACAGGTTCCCTTGAGTGTGATGAAACGGCTTATGAGGTGTCTACGGGAACCGACGATGGCCAATGCGTGACGGAAGCGTTATATGAGAGGCAGATCAAGATAAGGTGCGAAGATGGAAGCAACTACGCATCCGCGGAGTGTCGCAAAGGCTGCGGGGAGAGTGGCGGCGCCGGAGTCTGTAAAGAAGTCGCGAAACAGAAAAAACCCGACAGTACGAATGTCGACCAGGAGCAAATGTCAAAAGGCAGATTAAGTATCAGATGCGGTGATGCCATCTACGCGATATCGACCGGTACGGGAAAGGGCCTTTGCGCGATGACGGGTCCGTCAGACCGGAGTTTGCCTCGAATAAGGATACGATGTAGCGACGGTGAAGCCTTTGCATCTGCAGAATGTCGTAAAGGATGTGAAAAAGTTAGCGGATCCGGTTCCTGCGAGGTCATCAAGCCCAGATAGAACCGTATGATTCACACCACCTCTTGTTAGCTCCTGCGAACCTGGACATCCCGCTGGTCGCCAACGTCGAATTGGCTCTTTGGGACACCTCACGTGACTAATGCCGTGTCTTCGTCCAACCAGCCGTCCCAACGATTGATGATTGGCAATACGAACCGATCCGCTAGCTCTTCAGAGCCCTTCGGGGCCGAACCGGGAACAGATCAGATCAACCGGAACAAGCTGCAAAATAGCCTCCTAAAAAGCGCCCCTCAGGCCCAACGACCTGAGGAGCTTTTCCCATCTTTCGAGCTGATTGACGGCTGGTTTATTGACCAGCTACGCAATGGCCAGCGTATCAGCAGACTCGCCGCATTGAAGATCAAGTGACTTGTTCTCGGCAGTGTCGATACGAACCACTTGACGGGGGTCCAAGGTCACCCGGAAGCGCACCGCTGAACGACCACTTTCATCAGCGTGATCCCACATCACGATATGCATGCCGCAGTGCGAGCCGTCCGTCTCGTAGAATGCGAGGACGCGCGTGTTACCGACAGTCGTGATAATGGGTTCGTTTGCGCCGACCGGGCCGAGGCTTTGCGAGAAACCCTCAGCGTGGGTCGGCATACTCGCTGTGGCAAGGCCAATCAGAGCCAAAATGGCAAGACCTGCACCGAGTATCGTGGATGTAAGTTTCATTTCCTGTCTCCTCTTAAAATTCTGCCATGGCTGAATTGCCCGGCTGGGAGACAGATGATGAAGATCCCTCTTTTTTACTGTGATCCTCCTCACAATGAGCACGGGCCTCTTGAGTTGAACGGCGACCTGGTCATAATTCGGGTTTCCTACCATTGGATGCAGTCATGACTGACCCCGTCGCGCTCAAATACCGGGCCTTCCTCTCCTACAGCCGCGCCGACACGGGCTGGGCCAAATGGCTGCATCGCGGGCTTGAAGGCTTCCGCATCGACATGGATTTGGCAGGCCGCGAGACCTCAACGGGCACCATCCCTAAGAGCTTGCAGCCTATCTTCCGCGATAGAGACGACTTTACCGCAGGCCATAGACTAGCCGACAAGACGCTTGCCGCACTCGATGCCTCTCATGCGCTGATCTCGGAGCGTTGATGGGTTCGATCCGATGAACCAAGCTGTTTTAGAGCGAATCGCCGGGTCAGCGTTTATGCGAGGAGCCAGCGAGGCCGCACTTTCGCTTCTGCGTGGGGCGAGACTGACACCCCGCGCCATTGCCACGGGCGAGCACGTCTTTCGACCTGGTGACAGCGTCGATGCCATCTACTTTCTACTCGATGCACGGATGAGCGGACGGGAACTCGACGTCGATCCCTTGATTCAGGTCGAGTTGACGCCTTCGGCGAATATGCGGCCCCTCCGATTCGATCGTGTCGTGCATGGCGATATCTTCGGCGAGATCGAGCTTCTGGAGCAGGGCTTGGCGCCGCGTGGAGCCAAACGATCGACTTTGGCCGTCGCGATTACGCCCGGCACGGTGGTGCCGCTGCCGCTCTCGTTGCTTTCCGCTATGATCGAACAGGACGGGCTGATCCGTGACCGTCTCGTTGGACTCGGCTCAAAGCGGCTGATCACGGCGCTCAAGCAGCAACACGATAAGGTACGCACTCACCCTGATCTTCTTTTGGCGGATTGGCTTGTCGAGTTGTCGGCCGATATCGGTGTAGCGGAAGGCAATCGTGTGCGTTTCCGCCGCAAAATCCCTCAGAGCGACATCGCCGCCGACCTCGGCGTGAGTCGCGAAACCATTAGCCGCAGGCTCAATGAATGGGAGCGTTCTGGCCTGCTGCGCACGGGCGCACGGCGCCAGCAGATTGAGATACTCGATTACCAACGCATCAGCCGGCTCGCGAGCTTGCACTCGAATCGCAGCCGCGAGGTTCTAGAGAGAACCGTCAAAGACATCGATATGGCGATCGCAGGCGGCGACCTCATCCGTGCCCGTAATATCGGTTTAGATATCGTCCGCCATTACCCGTCGAGCCCCGAGTTGCATCACCGTATTGCGCTGGCTGCCGCGCGTGGCGGCGATGTTCGTGGCGCACTCGAGCTACTTTCACGCTCCGGTCTCCCGATAGACGAAGATTTGAGCACGCTGGAGGATACCGTGCGCAAGGCGCGGAAGAGCCCGTTTGTGCCGATGCGAAGGCTGATAGACGACCCTTGGATCGAGGACGGCTTCGGGGAGGATGAGCCTGCGCAAGGGGCACGCAGCGCAAGCGACAAAGGAGATGCGCAAATCGAGGCGCAGCTGTTCGAGGATCTGGCTGCGCTACATGCGCGGCTGCTAAAGGAGCGTGCTTTCGCGGCTACAAGAGCGGCCGACAGGCGCAAGTGGGCACTTGCTTCCTTCCACGCCTATAACGCGTTGTTCGAGCACCGGCGCGGTTATTACCCAGGGATCAACGCCGCTACCATGGCGTTGGTCGGCGGGGACCAAAGCAAGGCGCGCCGCATCGCCGAGAATCTCATAGCGTCGTTGCAACCTGATGCTACGGACTTTTGGCAACTTGCCACACTTGCCGAGGCACTCTTGATCTGCGGCAAGCAGACGGATGCGAAGGCGGCACTGGCGCGCGCCCGAGTTTCAGGGAGCGCCAACGATGGAGCCAAGGCATCGACCATTTTACAGTTTCGAAGGCTCACAACCGTGCTTGACTACGACCCAGAGATATTCGTGACGGAGCTTTCGCCACATAATGTCGCGGTTATCTCCGGCCACATGTTTCTGGGATCAGAGATGGATGAGGTGATGCAGAGCGAGGCCGAGGCCGCCATTCGACAACAGGCCTTGGAGTTGTTCGCCAAGCATAACATCGGCTTCGTCTATGGGGCTTTGGCCTGCGGGGCCGACATCATCCTTGCCGAGACGGCGCTTGAGCACGGGGCGGAGTTCAATGCTGTGCTCCCTTTCAGTGCCAGTCGTTTTATCGAGACGTCAGTTAAACCAGGCGATCCGCCGGATGCGCCGGGAAAATGGGAGAAGCGCCTTCGTGCCATTCTTGACGGACGCAATGGGGCCCACTCCCTCACTGTCATGGACTCGATGAACCCTATCGACCGGGACCTCGATGGTTACCTCTTCTACGGCTTCCGCCACGCGGCCGGTTCGGCCTTGCAACGTGCCACCTTGCTGCAGACGCAATGCCGGCTCATATCAATCTCGGACGGAAAGTGCGCCGACAATGTTGCCGGCACAAACCAGACAATCACAGAATGGCGCGCTGGCGGACGTCCTTTCGATCTCATTCGTTTCCCTTACACCCGACCACCGAGGATTCCGCGTGAAAGACCGCCAACTGTCTTTCGCCCAGCAGTCTTTCTTTGGCATGCGACGCCGGATGCCAAGGACGATAAGAACTCTTTCAGACGCCTCGTAAAGTCCGCAGACAAGGGGCTTGTCCCAATCGAACGGACTCTTCGTGACGGGAGACGAGGTCTTTGTCTCGTTGCGGCCACGACCCAGGAGGCGCTTACGACGGCGTTCTCCGTGGCCGAGCAGGCCAATTCGGCAAAAGGTGCAATCAGGATCATCTGCGATTTCGGCCCTGTGCTCGGTCGCAACCTGAAACCAGACAAGAAGCAGATCGCACGTTTGCAAGCCGCCGACGATTTGCCCGGATTACCTAGCAATTGCGTGCTAGCCACTGAGACGTGTGCGGCCCAGGTAAAGTTCGATTTGGGCGATGACGTCCTGCTCACGCCGGTCGGACGCGCCGAAGTCTGTCCTGGGGATGACGCCGACCGTCAAGTCATTCGCAGCCGACCATCGCTTCCAATCTACACAATCCGGTTGACAAAGGCCGGCAGCAAGCATGGCGCAAATCCGTTATCGTTCTTTGTTTAATCCGACTTGCCGAGCGCTTCGAGCATAGTACTGCCTACGAGGCCAATCGCGACAGCAGCACAAATCCCCTACTCGGAAAGGAGGCATGCCAAGTAAGTCTTACCGAGTCTGCTGAACCGATTGGTTAGCAATATTCCGCAGCGTCGCCGCAATAAGTTCAAGGTCATTGAGCCTACGGTTGGGATTGGCCCTAAGCATCTGCCGCACCAGCCGGCTGATGGCCTGCGGCATGACCTCTCCGCTACTTCGAGATCGAAGGAATAGGAATGGCGATGGACTCTTTCCACCCCAAATTTCAGCAATCATCTTGCCAAGCGCATAGATGTCGGCCCGCCTATCAACGTTGTCCCCACGAGCCTGTTCAGGCGCAATATAACCGGGTGTCCCAACATGCTTGAACGGATCGTCTCGACCGACCACCGACGCGATTCCGAGGTCAATCAATACCGGGGAGTTGTTGTCGCGCACGACGACATTCTCGGGCTTCAGGTCACGATGAACGATGCCCTTGGCATGCAACGCCCCAAGTGCGTCGGCTACGTCCGCCAACAGGCTTAGCAAATGTTCAGGTCCGGCTTGAGAATTGTAAATCTGCCTCAGAGTCGGACCATCGATGAAGTCCTGCACGATGTAGAGCGTGCCCCCCGGCTCGATCAATAGATCGCGCACGCGCGCGAACCCCGGATGTACGAGACTGAGCGCAACACCGTATTCGGTCTTGATGGTTTCGGTAATGTATTTCCGACTTGTTTCGCTATAGGCGTTGAGATTGAGCCTTTTTAGCGCCACATGTTGCCCGTCACTCAGGTCGAGCGCTTTGTGAACCTCACCGAAACCGCCTTTGCCGAGCTGACCCAACAGAATAAAGCGGCGGTTCAGCGACGATTGTCCTCTGACCAACTCGACCGTTTCGGCGAGTTCCGCAAGCTGCCCTGCGCCGGCACTCTTGATCATTGCCGATCGGATGCGGTCGGCGAGGTCCACCATATTGGCGTTGAGGGCGTTGCGCAGCGTATCCGACAAGATTTCGCGGGCAAGCTCATCCTGCCCTCCCACGAACAGCCTATCGGCTAGCGTCAGGTGCACATTGGTAGCGCGGACGATAAGCTCCTGATCGGTGAATTCCTCGGCAACGGCTTTGAGATCCTCCAACGCCGATGGATCTTGTCTCAAAAGCTTTAGTTCAGCCTCCACTTCCATATTCTCCGTGCGCTCAAAAGAACCGCTCTCGGTCTCCGAAACCAGCTCTCTGGCCCGGCCGAGCGCGTCCTCCGCCGCCTCGTTTCGACCAAGCCCGGCAAGCGCCCTCGCCTCCTCAAGGAACGACAGGAATCTCAAGCGCATATCGGCCGCAGGCAATTCATCTTGCAGCTTACCAATCCGGTCCAAGGCCTCCGTGTGTTCGCCTAAGTGGTTAAGCGCCTGGCAGAGATTAATCGTCACGCGGTGGATTTCTCTTGGGGGCAAGTCTTGTGCGGCAGTGTCGGCAAAGAGGCGAAGCAGGACAACAACCCGGTCGAAGCGCCGCGCCTCCAATTCAATCCGCCCAAACTCTGCAAGCATTCTGGCGATCTCGCCGCGGTCTCCCTCGAGCGAAACGAGCGCTAAAGCATGAAGGAGTTCCAGCGCAGCGGCGCGATCGTCGCCGCGCCAAGCATAGACGACACTGATTTCACGGCCGATTGCAGCCAGCTCCCGATGGTCCCGCTGCGCCATCGCGATCGCTTTTGCCTCGCCCAGGTCGGCAAGAGCTTCGGGGTAGAGCTTCAATCTATTCTTGATGGCGCCTGACAGTCTGAGCGCGCGCGGGCGGTGGTTCGATCCGTCCGGCAGGGAAGACAAGACCTCGCGCAACTCAGGTAAGAGCTTCCGGGGCTCGGGGCGCCGGTCCATTTCGGCTTCGAGCTTGTCGAGCCTACCCGTCATCCTCTCAGAACGCTCTGACATCACGGCCGCCATGGATGTCAGAGCAACTTAAATGACAAGCTCCGAACTTGCCATCCTTAAGATACTGCTATTGCGGGAGCCTATGAGCGGCGAACGAGCCTGCAAGTACTTAGAATAACAGGCGCTAATCGCCCGTTCGTGCTCGCAAGCCTCGTGGCTTCGCATCTAGAGGGGGACGTCTCGCAATTCCACGTCCCCCTGCCATTCTGGCGCTGCAGGTCAGCGCAACGTATTCATCATCTCCTCATGCTCGCTCTTGTTAAAACTGGCGGCCGAGCTTGATGAAAGTTCTCGCAGCAATACATCGGCTGCACTCAAAGCATTCGATTCCTGCTGCTTGGCAGTACTGGATGCCAGGTTCGAGTATCCTGTATTCACCTGTTTCCCGGCCTCGTCAGCCTGTTTGAACGTATTGCTCGGGCCTTCGGCATTTGCCGGTGTCAACTTCTGGCTCTGCATTTCTGTCCCCAACAGTTTTTCGCTTTGTTGACTCAGGGACAGGCTCGGTTTCGATTGGTTGATGTGCTCACTTTTGAGGGCTTTCTCGGAGGCGCTACCTGAGAGTGACGACTCCGAAAAGGCCGCGTTTGACCAGCCCAAGGCCAATCCAAGAACTGAGATCATTGCAACAGCGCGCATCTTTGATCCTTTCTTCGAAGCTTCTCGTGTCGCACTTTACAAGGCATTCCGGCTGCTTGAAAATTAATTATTTTTGAGAAACTTTGCTTGCCAATTGCAGGGGTGAGGGTGCTAATTTACGGGAGCAAGGCATATTAAACAACGACAGAGGAGGACTGTAGATGCGTGTTCTGTTCGCAATTTTGACCTGCTGTCTCTTGATCATGGTTGGTCAGGCCAATGCTCAACTCCGACCGCAAGGTCAAACAGTTTCAAAGATCACGCAGGAACAATTTGCGTCGATCCTGAAAGACGCGGGTTATAGCGCCAAAGTTCAGGAAAAATCGGTTACTACGAAAGTCAACGGGTACAACATCCTGGTATGGTTTTACGGCTGCGGTGACGGGGGATGCGGCGCCTATGGGTTAAGCGCTTTTTTCAAAGACAAAACGACCTTGGAAAAGGCCAACAAGTTTAACGGAAGTTTCAACTTCTTGAAGGCGATCATGACGAAGGAAGGTATAAGGATCGATATGGACGCCACGGTACAGGGGGGTGTTTCATCTCAAAACATTGTCACCAATGTCGAGCTATTTTCTGCTTTGCTGGGTAAGGCCGCCGAACTTGTCGAATAAGCACGCAGCTTGTCGAAGTGACCAACCTCGACCAGTCCAAGTGATGTAGCGGGTCTATCGCGATTTCGCCTGTGCGCGGTCTAGCCAGGGCTAGGACTCTGCCTTCGTCCATCGATAGATTCGGACGGTGTAGGGAATATTCGCGCGTTCCCCTTGCACCACAAGATATCCCGTCTCGTCGGCCTCGGCAGCGTATGCGATTGTGGGACACAGAGCTTGGTCTTTGTTCTGCCCTTTTATAGAAAGGTCCTCTCCTTGATAGAACAGCCAGAGGCCGTCTTTCTTAGGGTAGGCGAGAAAGACAGCCGATGTCCCGCCTTGGAGGTTGACCTTGTGGGCCTTGATGTAAAAGGTCTTATCACCCCTCTTAACGATGTCGTCCTCGCCAAGAACGCCCTCCTCTTCGAAAATCATCTCTAGCTTTGCGCCTGGCTCAGGCGGCTCGATCGCACCAAGGGCAAGAGGTATGATTGCATCGGCGCCGCGCTTGAACAGAGCGGCCTGCTGGTCCCAGTAGGTCTGGTCGCTGGCAAGTTCCGTTTCCTCCTTACCCTCGATCATATCTGTCACGAGGTCCGCACGTTGGCCGAAATTCACCAGGGCGGCGTTGGGAATGCGGCCCACTTTCTTACGCAACTTATCAAAGATTGGTATGATGCTGCCTGCATTCACGAGCGCGACCACATGGCCACTCGGCCCAATGATTGCACTGCCGCTCGCCCCGCCAGTTAGCGGAATAGAGTGATGGATGAGGCGCCTCTGATCGACGGTTTCGGTCGGCAGGTTGAAATAGTCAGTCTGTGCTCGAATTGTGCCGAAGCCGAGTTGGGGTGTGGCTCCCATTGCCAGGGTATCGGTGCCGGAAACGTTTTCCATAGGATATCCTGCCGTGGCGAGAGGCATCCCAGGCTTAAGCTCGAGAAGTTCTTTCATGGGCGCGATTTCCAGAATGGCATCGTCCGGGACGGTGCCATCGATACGCAACAGCGCAACATCATAGACCGGAAGCATGTTCAATCGCTGGCCTATAGCGGCGCCGGCCGTTTCGATCAAAACGTCGGCGTCATCAACATATTTGGGAAAACGGGTCCAGCCAGGATGAATCGTGTCTTCTACGACTTCGAACAATTCTCCGTCAGCACCGGGAGCACGTACGAACAACTTACCGCCCTTTTCAAGGGCTTCCGCGCGCAATTCCGCGACATGCGCATTGGTTGCAAGCAGGTTGTCCCCGACCGGAAAGGCGCTTCCTTCGGCACTAAAGTGACCCCTCTTATCTTGCTTCATTACGACGAAAGACGCCCGTAACAACCGCTGCTGGTCCTCGTCACTAATTTCCTTTGCAGCGATCTCCGCCCAACCTTCACTGATCTTCTTTTGTCCAAGATCAAGCGCCGATAGTCTCTCCGCCGCTTCCTGGTTCTGCATCTGATCGTAGAAGGCCCAGCCGAGACCCGCGGCGAGGAGGACGAGAAATGCAGCAATGCCGGTTCGGGCATGGCGGCGCAGGCGCACCGGCAAGGGAACGCGCGGCTCCTGGGCATCCGTAACCGCGCCTGGCTTAAGTACTAACTCGCTATGAAACTGAAAGCTTGGCCCTTTCCTGGTTCCGAGGCGAAGCTTGGCATCCTGCGGCACGGGCTGTCCCGGCTGTGCCTCCGCGCCGTTCACCTCCACATAGTGGTCGCCAAGCAGGTCGATGGACCAATCGCCTGAAGGTTTTCGGACAAGTGCAAAATGCTCCCGTCCAACAACAGTCTCTTCCGGCGGAAAGACCACGTCACAACTGTTTGAGCGGCCAAATGTAATCCGCTCGCGATCGCCAGAAATCGACTGTTCCTTACCGCGCAATGGACCACTCAAGTGCTTGATCATCATCATGGGGATCTCCTGCGAGCCGGGGCTTGGACCGCACAAAGATAGCATCTTTACAGAAGGGTACACATCAATTTTGAGCCCTGGGCAAGCTTGCTTCGCCCGCTCTACTTGAAGCTCAACTTGACGATAGCAGCCCGGTCCCGATCCACGCTCCAAGAGCGAGCGCTATCCAGCCCTTGCTGGGGCGGGCCCTTCCCAGCGCCTGGTGAAAGTGAGGGGGCTCACAAAAAGTGAGCCCCACAACCACCACCTCTCTGTCACCGGACCGAATGTCCGGCCAACGATAAGAAAGCGTTCGCGTTAACGCAGCATTGGCCGATCGCTTGAAGCCTTACCCAAGCAGGTGCCGATGCGCCGAAGAGGCAATCTTGCGGCCGGGTGTCTCTCCCGCCTGGCTCCCCGCTTGACCCTTCGGCTTAGCGGGCGCAAGGCGTCCCCCAGCCTTGCGCCCGCACTCTTTCCAATCGTGGCTTGACACCGCTCATTGCGACAGTTGGCGCCCGCACCGCCCTGCTTGGCGTCGACCCCATATCCCTTGAGCCCCAAAATAGAGGACTGGTGATCATTGGCGCCGTTAACCTGCCGCCTTCGTGCCCCCGAGGCGCTGCGCCCGCTCCTTCAGCGAATCCTCGAGTTGCTTGATCCAGGTAATGTCTTCCTCGCGCTGCTCACGCACCTCGCGGATGAGCCGGAGATTGCGGGCGGTCGTTTCTAGCCTCCACGCGTCGCGCGCGGACATCAACGCATCGGCAAGCCTCTCATCGGCTTGTTCAACGTCGCGCGCCAGCACGGCAAGCTCCAACATCGTCGCGTGATCCCAGTAATCGGGATTCCTCTCGGCCTTGCGTGCAGCGGAATAGCGGACGACAGGCAAGATCTCGGCCTGGCGCGGATCGGGCTTAGGCATCATCTCCATCAGCGTTACGGCGTTGATACCGGGATAGGCATCGCGCCAATCAGCCTGGAACCCGGCGAGATAGGAATCGATCGCGCTCTTGAGCAGCGAGCGTCCCTCGGGGAGCCCCTGCTTCTTGGCGATATCCCAACGATCCTTATAAACACGGCCGAGAAGCGCATTCGTCTCACTCGACGGGCCGAACTCGGTAATCACATCGGTCAGGACCTTCTCAGCCTCGTCAAAGCGGCCTTCGCGGTTGAGCGCAAAGCCAAACTGCTCGCGAATCATCTTGGCCCGCTTTAGGGGCAGCGGCATGCGGTTATAGAGCTCAATCATGGGCGCATATGCCTTCACGTCGCGTAAGGATAGGAACAGATCGACTACGATGCCGCTTTCCACCTCCAACAAATTGGAAAGCGCTGGCTCGGCAGCGATCTTCTCCACAGCTTCTGCACCTTGGCGCACTGCGGCGCGGAGGCGGTCCTTGTATCTCTGGGAATATTCGACCGCCTCACGGAAGATCTCGGTCTTGCTGTGCTCAACCTCCCAGCGCGGCACCCCTTCGACAAGCTGGAAGACAGGACTGTCATCATGTGGTTCGACGCGCGCGGCCTGCATTTGATTTACGATCGCATCGACAGTAGATTCAACGTCAACCGGCTCTCCAGCGCCGTCGGTCTTGTATGGAATCCCTCGCACAAGCGCGATGTCGAACGGGAGCACCGTTCCTTCGCTGAACACGATCACAGTGCTGCGCGGCCGCATAGCGTGTCGAATTCCAAGTTCGTAGAAGACGTTGGGATTGGCGCCTGTGATATCGGCCACGGCGTAATGACAAAGCATCAGCCGCTCGAACATGGGCTTATGGATCGTACCCCCGATCCTTTCCTCGTCGGCGCGAATAGGCGCAAGCCCAGCTTTTTCCGCGGCAGGAGCGATGATGGTATCGTAGACCGAATCGAAGTTAGTAACGCGCCCGGCCGCGTCCATCTTGCTACCGAATGGCATCAGAACGAAGCAGAGCGGTGCCCGAGAGTTCGTCTCTTCCACCACATGCCCCCCTATCAACTGCCGGAGTGTAATAACTTGATAGTTACAGACGAACGCAATTTTGCCCAGTCTTATCTGGCCCTAAATGACGACTCCGATTTGTGCTTCAACGAGGACTGCCGAACAGATCTTGAGAAGAAACAAGCCCCCGGGAAATGACGTGGGCTTGTGGAAGGTCTTATGAGACTGCTGTGAAAGACCAGTGGTTGCAGGAGCTCGGCGGGCAGTAAGCGTAGCTGCATGCCTTGGCCGGGGGGCAACCCTCTTCGGAGACCTCGAGTGGAACTGGGTGGGTTCGGGCATTGCCTCGTTGGGAGGTCTCGCGACCGGTTCCTTTCTGGCCCTTGTGGTCGCGATGGGCACGGCAGCAATGCCGGCTTACCGGGGCCAGGGGACCTTGACCGGCGCAGATACAGCTCGCTATTGGCTTGGCAGCACGCTGGCACTAATCGTCGCTTCGGGAGCCCTCTTCTCTGCCCAAAGGTGGAATGGGGTCGGCACGCTGATCTCGGGGCTGGCGGCGCCATGACCGGTCTTCTTGCGGGCCTCGTCATCGCGTTGGGCGCGGCCGCAGCGCTGGCTTATCGGCGGCCCGAAAATACCTGATAGCAAGTTTGACCTGTTGATGAGCACGCCAAAAGACCACTCAGCAACACAAGTTGGTGCGACTATATAACGTTGACCACCCAACCTTGGCCCACGACTAGGAAGGGCGGTCTCACCCGGGAGCCACCACCATTACTAACGCCGAGAAGGCGGCGGAGACCAGCAACACGATCGGGCACTTGGTAAATCTGAGCTGTCCGAGGTGTTACGCGCATCGTTCAGGTCAACGTGCCGATTGCCTGAGCGCTGACTCATACGATACGCGAGAGAGGGATCAATTTCTTTGAGAACAATGACTGCGGCGAGTCGTGGCCTCCGCAAAATTTCTGTTTGTTCGCCCGGTCCGTTTGTGTTGTCCGCTGCGTTCCGAAAGCGGACATGGGGCACTTGCTTGATTAACGGGCGAAAGCTCCTCCCCGAGCGCCACGTCCGTCACCCTGCGTGGATCAACCGGTACTGGCGAGTAATCTCCGCAAATTGGCGTGATCTCGCCAAGCCTATAGCGCGCACGCACTTCGGCCAGATCCCTGTTCCAGACGCCGAGCCGCTGGCAGGCGACAGCGAAGCCATCGCCCTTCTCGAGTTTAATCAGGTCCCACACTCGCAACTCGTCGGAGGCCGTAGTTACCTTTGTGCCATCGCGCGAGAACATGGCGAAATGAACGAACGCATCTTGGCCTCCTAGTCCTAGGATGGCAACCTCAGCACCGGTAGCGGCATCCCACACACGCGCGCTCCCATCCTCGGACGCAGTTAGTATCCTTGTCCCGTCGGGCGAGAAGGCGACCGACTTGACGCTGCTTCGATGCCCATCGAGCTGGGCCATCTCAGCACCTGTCGCAGTGGCCCATACCGACGCAGTCCCGCCGCTGGTCGCTATCACCACTCTTGTCCCGTCTGGTGAGAAGGCGGCGGAAGCACCCTCGTACCCATCCCCAATCTGATACCTATGCTTCTTGAGGATGCCAATTTTGGCGCCGGTGGCTGTATCCCATACCCGCGCCGTCTTATCATTGGACGCCGTCACCACTTTTGTTCCGTCAGGCGAGAAGGCGGCGGAGTTGACCGTGTCCTCATGCCCCATGAGTACCGCTTTTTCAGTGCCAGCTGAGGCATCCCATACCCGCGCCGTCTTCATCAGACGCCGTCACCACCTTTGTTCCGTCAGGCGAGAAGGCGGCGGAGTTGACCGTATCCTCATGCCCCATGAGTACCGCTTTTTCAGTGCCAGCTGAGGCATCCCATACCCGCGCCGTCTTATCATCGGATGCCGTCACCACCTTTGTTCCGTCAGGCGAGAAGGCGGCGGAGTAGACCTTGGCTTCATGGCCTTTGAACACTGCGATCTTGGTGCCGGTATCAACATCCCACAGCGTGGCCTCGTTTTTGAAGGCGACGGTCTCTGCCATAGCTCGCGCGGGCCCTTTGCTCGAACCGAAGACCCTTCCCTGACCGATTATGGACCCGGGAGAGCTGACAGCAGCAATTACTGAACTGCTAAGGGGCACTCTTTTGCTAGAATTCTCATCCAGCACCATATGTGATCATTAGGTTGAGCACCGCGACGAAACAAACGAACCCGAGCAGGAATAAGACGTTGGCCCCGAAGAAATGTTTGTTGACCTTGTACGGGGCATCGGTAGCTGAGTCGAGTTGGATTGCGCCCCGCGCCGTAGTGTAGCCGACCCAGGTGCAAAGGACGGCGATGCAGTAGAACACCAGAGACAACCAGATCCATCCGGGGAAGCGAAACATCGCGTCCAGTAAACCCGCATCATCGGCGGCGTGGTCTCCAACCTTATGATAGGCAAGCAAAATACCGAGTATTGGCTGGATTAGGACGAGGATGGCCCAGATCCAATAGAGCCTCTCGGCAATCTCAAAGACGTTCTCGCGCTGACGCGCGCTCGGGTAGGACACCACGCGAGCAAAACCCAGAGAGAGAAAGAACTGTCCACCAAGAATGGCCGCGCCGAGGGTAGCATGAAGGTGGTTCGCATGCTGGAAGAAGTCGCCCGATCCGAACAGGATCACGGCCGACGTGACTGCGAAAAGAATTGTGAAACCACTGAAGAAAAAGTGGTTAAGAAATCTATAGGCTCGCGTGCGATTCACATGTTTTTTCGCACCGTTCATTTTGTATTGGATAGAATCGACCAAACGGTTGATAGCGGCTGCGTCGATCTTGCCGGACTTCGGATCAGAGTGGACCTGGTGGTACTGAAGGCGGCCGTATGGCAGCGGTACCTCGGCTCCGTTCAAAGACACCGGGATAAGCTTCCTCTCAAAATAGGCACATGAGGCCTCGAAATGGACCCACGCCGAGATGTCATCGCCGAATAACACCACGACCAGTTGTGAGCGTTTGATGCCGTCGAGTATGCGCTTGCTGAATGACTCGCCGCAGTCGATGTTCTCAACGTCCAGAAAGCAATCGATCCCTCTCTCGCGTATCGTATGAGTCAGCGCTTCGGCAATCGCCACGTCTTGACCTGAACGATGCGAGACAAATACCTCGCATAGCTCGGATTCTACCAAGTACCCGACCGTGTTGCCGGTCTCCGTCGACTCTTCGGCATTAGTCAATGGCGGTGCCTCTTTCCTTAAAGCCTCCTTTTTCACTTTACTTTGTGGGCGAGGGTCACTGCCAATCTGCTTCGACGCCCCGCTCGAACTGAGAACCCTTATAGCTCGCCGATTATGAGCAGAAAAGCTCAACTTACGTTCGGCAAGAGAACTCGGCTACCTTGATTCCGATTTGGGTCATGTGTGGACGGCTCCGTTTTGGCAATGTGTATTTTGGAGCTGGTGCAAACTGGTCGAGTGTTGTCATGTGTCCGGCCTGTTGATGCGGCACCTTGTGTCGCTGGCCCTAATGCGATCCGCTTGGGCCGGGTCCCAATAGCGCACCTTGACCCAAACGGGTTTTCCCGACCCTCGGTTCGACCGATTTTGCATTACCTCACCTACACCTCGCCAAACTGGTCTATCTTGTCCTTCGGATGCTTTATAGGCTCGCCGTAATGACTGGCTGCCGATAGGCGCCGCCATGGCTGAGAAGGGCCCAAGCCATCCGGGCCATCTTGTTGGCTAATGCACCGCCGCCACCTTGGTCGGCCGCCTGGCGATGAGGTCATCAAGCCAAGGCTGGTTTGTTGCGCCGCGCCGTCTGGCGTGCCGGATCACGGCCATCGCCCCGGCGACGAGCAGCCACCGCAGATACTGATCGCCCTGCTTGGAGATTTTGCCGAGCCGCTGCTTTCCACCTGTTGAGTTTTGCGCGGCACAAGCCCTATCCAGGCCGCCAGCTCGCGGCCCGACTTGAACACTAAAGGATCGGCGATGGAGGCGGCCAGCGCGCTCGCCGTAACCGGTCCGATGCCGGGTATGGTTGCAAGGCGCTGGCTCACGGGGTTCGATCGGTGCCAGGCATGGAGGCGCTTGTCGGCAGATCTCTTCGTGCAGCGATAAGAACTGCCGCCCAAGGCTTTCAAGACAGGCTCGCGCGCCAGGCGGAAGCCGGTGATCATCCCTGTCGGCGATCACGGCCAGAAGCTCCTTGATCTGAGGCAGACCAACACGGGTCACAATCCCGAACTCGGCCATGTGCCCGCAGATCGCATTGCTGTGGCACAAGCCGCGATCCCGACCAGACAAGGGCCAAGGTTCTCGAAAAACCCCATAAGCTGACATCGCCTCAAACGCCGGCGAACAACCACTTTGCCCGCTGCATCAATGCCGTGAACCTGAAAAACACTCTTCGCGATATCCAAACCTATCGTGCTAACGTCCATCTCGGGCGGCTCCCCCTTTTGGCGGTTATCAAACAACCTCCATGGCACATTGCGATGCCGGCGGTGGGGCCGTCCACAGCATCATTAGCAGACATTTGCTTCTGGGGTGCAATTGGGTACCAGCCCCCTACAACTTGACTTGGGACTCCGCGACCTTAACTGCGAGCGAATAGAGTTCCGGCATAGTGAAGGGGTCATCAATGCGCCGAAGACGCCGGAGTGTGCTGGTACTGACATCTTCACCCAAATGGTCTCTCAGCCAGTCCTGCTCCAGCCATAAGTCATATCGCTGAAAAGACAGCAAGGGGCGCCCGCCGAGAAGCTCACCTCGCAGGTCTTGTATTTCTGAGTTCAAAAACCAGGGTGCTTCTGATTCCGAAAGCCATTGCATCAGCATAAGGCTTGTCGCCTGAGAGTCCTCGACCATACCCGCGAGCGTTTCTGTGGCAAAGAGCACGGCCGGATAGAAAGACCTTGGTTTGACTTTGTGTCTATACCGGCCAGTGCCGATGGAGATCATCGAAAGATTTTCAGGACCAAGGGGCCAGCAAAGACCATAACGACGCAGGGTGGCGAGCATCAACAACGGCAGCACTGGGCTGTTGTAGGGACTTATGCCCCCATCAATAAAGACACCAAGGTCTTGGTCTGCTGCAATTGAGATTGCCTCCGGGCCGAAAAAGAAAGGTGCCGCTGTCGAGGCGCGGACAATGGTTGCCAATTTGTAATGCCGATTGCCAAGATAGTCGCCATCCGGTCGGTCATCCCAGTAAGGCTGATCGGGGAGATTAGAGACAATCCAGGGGCTGCCTGTGTCTATACGCTTGATGATGATCGCTAGTTTGGTGCGGATCTTAGGATCATCGAGGGTTATGTCACCGAGTTCGATGGCCAGAGCCTCAGCAAGAGGCCTGCTCGCAAAGCGGGGCCGAATGTACGGTAGACGCAACCAATCACGACGAAAGACACGGGATGCTAGATCAAAGTAAAGCCCCTTGATTTCTGTAACCGTGCGTCCCGTGGCGAGCGCTGCTGCGATTACAGCCCCTGTGGACGTGCCACCAACAAAATGAAAATGATCAGCAAGCCGGAAATCGTCTCTGCCACCGCTCGCCTCCTTCAGTATTGACTCGATTCGCTCCAAGAAAGCGATCGACACGATCCCAGCGGTACCGCCGCCATCGAGCGCAAGTAGTCTCTTCTGCGCAGACCAAACACTCATGGAGCGAATTGTAGGACGTTAATTCGTCGGAGTAGTCGTTGAATTCCGGAAGCCGGCAACTGGTCGCAAAACGTTACCACGTCCAAAATTGTGCCCAATGGCTGGCGCGCGCTAAGAAATTGAATTGTATCCTGAAATTGTTGCGCCCAGAGGCCGAGTGACGACTGTCCAGAATCTGTGGGTACCGAAACCTCGTCCTCGCCATGGATCCGGGATGCGCCCCAAAGTGGGTTTTCCCTTCTCATCCGTCGGATCAGATCTCGAAGGCCAAAATCAATCCCAGGCCGCCCTGCCCAATGACTCGATTTCCAACACCAAAACACTTTGAACCCAGCGCAATGCCAATGCAGGACGGTCTCCGGCTGAACCACTTGAGTAGCATCAAGAAGGCTCGGCCAAAGCCGGGCCATGGCTCTTTGCCACTGACGTTCGGGCGATTCGCGCGCCCGATCAATACGGATGGGTTTTCGGTACACACGCCAAAAAATTGACCTTCGGCCAGAACATTCTGATCGCTCTAGTTTCTTATCGTTCACAAGCCTGCGGTCCAAAACGATTTCCCTTGTCCCTATTGATACCATTACATTAGTGCGCGACACTACAACGATACCCAGCTTATTGGAGATTCCGGCGATACGGTCATGGACTCTTTGGCTCCAACTGCCAACGTGGATGACAGTCGTCCCACTGCGCGAACCCTCCTTGATGCAGTAAACGCCGATGCTGCGAGTGCTCGCGTTGGATCGTTAGCCCTTGGAGCACTGGCGGCGTATCTGATAGCGACCGTTGCATCGATCGACCATAAAGACCTGCTCTTAAGCAGTCGGATTCTTCTGCCGTTTATGCAGGTCGAAATTCCGCTAAACGGTTTCTTTGCCGTCGCCCCCGCAATATTACTTGCGGTCCACGCCATCGTTCTGATGCAGCATGTGTCGCTAAAACAAACAATAAATGGCTTGAATCACACTTTGAGCATATGTGGGGGCAAGGGTCATGCACTGCGACTAGAGCTTGATCCATATTTTTTTGTTCAGGCCTATGCAGGCCCGCAACCTTCACTGGTAATGAACGGATTCCGCTTTACGATTATCGGGTTGATGCTTGTCGTTTTTCCCGTCTTCACTTTGGTCTATTTTCAAGTTGCTTATCTGCCGACCCACAACGCTTATGTTACCGGCGCGCACCGGTTATATATAGTTTTGGATTTGGCACTTCTCTACTTAATGGCAACATCAATTCTCCTTCCAGACAAGGACTTGGCGTCGACGCCGCTCAAGCGACTGCTGCTTACTCGACTCCTTACAGTGTGGATTTATGCCACCCTGATTGGTGCGCTGTTTTTCTCTCTCTTCGTCGCCACGCTACCAGGGGGAATATTGGATCGAAACGTCGGCAAGCTTGCTTGGTACGTAGGGCTGGCTCATCTGGATTCAATATCGATGCTCGATAACGGCACTAGTCACCCGCAAGGCAAAATGTTCTTACGCACCACTCCTCGAACACATCCAGTGCTTAGCGTGACGCACTGGCTCTTCGAGGGACAACCCGACCCAAGGTCAGGCAAACCATCGAGCTGGTTTTCACGGAATCTTTCCGTAACGGACACAACGCTCGTTTTCCACGATGGAACTAAGAATAGGGGCAGATCGACAAGCATCGATTTGAGAGGACGCGATCTACGTTATGCCCGCCTCGACGGAAGTGATTTACCTCGGGCTAAATTGAGTGGTGCTGACTTGCGATATGCGAGCCTAATAGAGACTAACCTCCAACATGCCGATCTAGAAATAGCAAACCTAAGCTATGCCAATCTCAGCCAAGCTAAATTGCAACATGCGCAGTTTGCTGAAGCCACCCTCAGGTACTCTCTTCTCGACAATTCTAATCTTACAAACGCGGACCTCAGCCGAGCGTCTATGGCTGGTGCCATTCTAAACCGGGCGAAGTTGGTAAATGCCAATCTCAGCAGAACTGACTTGACTGAGGCGTCGCTCAGCTGGGCCGACCTACGACATGCTAGGCTCGTTTGGACTTTTTTGACGGGGGCCAATTTGTTTGCAGCAGACCTCCGCGGAGCTGAGCTCAAGAATGTCCAGCATGAGCAAATCGTCATCACTGATGCCAAATTACCCGGTGAGTGGGAGGCAATGTTAACTAAGGCCTTGCCGCCGCCAACGCATGAGCTCGCCGGCGTATGGCGTGGTAGAGCCGCGCATCCACACTTTGTCGGTAAGACGGACAAAACATATGCCGTTAAGCTGAGTATAAACGAATTTGGTATCGGCTTTTCTAGTTATCCTGAGCTAAAATGCCACGGAGCTAGCTCCGGCACAAAGCGCGGTCACACCTATATATTCGTTGAGCATATAGAAACTGGTAAAGATATTTGTCGTAATGGTTTTGTCAAAATGCATGCATCTGGAGATGTCCTGAGCTGGCAGTGGTACTATGCCGATGGCCGTCTGGGTGCGGCCGGTCAGTTGACTAAACAGTGATAAATACTTGCGAGCCGACGCTGGCGCTCAACGACAATAGTCGTCCTGAATGAAGTTGCACTGGGCGCCTCGAATGGTGGTTGCAAAGCCCCAAAGGCTCTTATCGGTCTAAGCGGCCTGCCTTTTTCGGCATTAATTAATTTATTCGGCGTCAGCGCTACGATCCAACATGTACAATTGGCCGCCGTCTAAAAATATCTATTGCTTTATAGGTGGAGCCGATGAAAGCGCACCTTGTTGTGGGTGACCACTTGAACACCCCAGATCGGTTTTTTCAAGAGGACCGCATTCCCATGGCGGCTCTTGAAGCATATGACTACCGTGCTCAAGACCGTAGGTACTTTCGAAATCGCACAATGCCTTTTCATATATTTCTTTAAGCGTACCGTCTGCTTTGGCTTCGGCAATAATTTTGTTAATGATATTTAGCAGTTCTATTTCAGTGCGTCGCACTGCAACCGAATATTCTTGTTTATACCTATTTCTCCAAGAAGGTGGCACGTCGTCACGAGTGAACTCCCTATATGTTAAAACTTCGACTCCTTCGTTAGCCTTACGCTCGTCTAGCTGCACTCCCCGCGCAAAAGCTGTGTCGACAATCGCATAGTCTATCTCTTGGCGTCTTAGGGCGTCGACCAAATCCGTCGTTTCAATAAATCGCCTGTCCTCTACGAGCTTAAAGCTAGCGGCGTCACCTGCATTTTTCAGCAAAGCATGTGCCAACCGGGAATTTGTCGTCTCATATTGGGCAGCTACGACTTTACCCGCAATCATCTCGCGTATGGCGCTAGCCTGCGCGCCAACATTAGCCCGATACAATAGCGCGTGCGTGGTGCAAAAGTATCCATCTGAGAACTTTATGTCATATTTTTTTTCTCGATCTGGAGTTTTTGTAACGGTTGATACAACTAAGTCGGCTCTGCCCTTCTGGACGTTCACGAGCAATCGATCGAACCTTATGGGTCGCTCACTCATCTCCAAGTTCTGCTGAATGACTTTTGATTTTGAAAGTTCCTTCCGTATGTGCCTCGCGAGTTCAATGTCAACACCCTGTGTCCCCTTCTCGGCGACCCACTTAAAAATGTCCTGCTCCTGAGCGTCTGCCATATAGAGCCGCAACTGTCCGGTCTTTTTTATGCGCATGAGCGCGTTGACGAATTGAGTAATTCTTATCGTGTCGCTCCAGTTGCTCAAAAACGTCTTGCTCTCGCGATCAAGAGCTCGAACTCGATAGTAGCGTGTCCCGTTGATATTGTCGCGGTAGGATTTTTCTGGCGGCCAGCAATTCGCAATCGTCTTCGCATCCGAGGTAAACTTCTTGTCTGACGCTTTTTGGATTTCGAAGCAAATGCTTTTCGAATCATCGAACGGTCCCTTGAGTGATTTTAATTGATAGGTCCAAGTCAAGGGGACGGGTTCGCCCACAAACTCTGTTCCGTTAAGGCTCCAGACTGGCGCATTCGAACCAACGAAACGGGATTGCACCAAGCCTTTGTGCTCAAGAAAGTCTCGACACAGACTTTTTAATTGGTTAAGTGCTTCGGGTTTTCCGTCAGCAATTTCGCTGATGTCGATGTTAATAATGTGGACGCTCGCTACTAGCTTCTCCATATCGGCAGTTGAGACCTTGCCCGCAAGCTTGCCTAGGGCCCGTCTAATTTCTGGGTGAGCATTCAGAGTCTCGCGGTGCACCAAGGGAGCGCCATAGTAGTCCGTAAAAAATTTACGATCGTCCTGCAGTATGACGAAATCCGACTTTTTTTGGGGGTCATGCAGTGGCGGATCGAGTGAGAAGGCGTTGGTCACGTCAAACTTTCCTTTCTCTAACTCGTCGAGCTTCTTGTCATGCAGAACATGATCAACCTCGAGCGAATCTAGCCCAGGATAAGCTTTCTTTAGCCCGTAAAAGCCGTCAAGACGTTGACCCTCCCAGAAGGTCGGCTCCATCCCTATCGTCAAAGGGCTGCCCGCGATTTTGGCGTTGCGTGCGACGGCAGCTAGGTCGCTAATCGTTCTAATTTGCCTGGCAGCAGCGGGACGAGACATTTCTTGCGTCTCTTTCATTAAATCGTCGATACGCGATTTAAGCATGACAATATTGTAGTTACTGTAGAACCCAAAGCCATCGAGCCATTCCATTTTTTGGCCGTACTGCGACTGATTGAGCATGGCGCGTACCCAATCATCGTCTTTGTGATCACCTTTTCTTATGTCATCGAGAGGCAACTTAAGGTGCTGCACTAAAAGTGTTCCTGTGTAGTCTGGTATTATATGCGCTGCTCCATTCAACAAGCTGGCGAAAAGGGTTTTATTCTCGCCCGCAAAATGCTCTACCTGCACTTCTATAGCCTCTTTTGCCTCTTCCTCGATCATTATCGCCATCAAATCGGCGACTATGCTCGACTCTAGGAAGCGCTTTCCCTGAATTATGACCTTGTTATCGGCAGGTAGTTCGCTGGCGATCTCTGCGTTTCTAGGTGATGAACGTAGAAGCATATCCTCGATAGGACCAAAAAGCGCAGCCAGCGCAACAGCGCCAATCATAAGTGCGACAACACTTGCCGCGATGAGAGACCGTCGTACGGTGACGTATTTGGATACAAAGCTCCACCGAGTCCGCCGAGCAGGAGGCCGGTTGGATTTATGCTCGCCTTCGAACAGATCATCTTCGTTTTCTGCATAGCGGAATGCTTCCGCCAAGCGATCTAAACTGTCTTCGAACGACCCCTCGTAGGCGTTGAGGTAATGCCGTGTACCAACGAAATAAGAAAGCTGGTCATTTAGTTCCGTTATTGGCTCTATCCTGACCGGCACAATCGTAAGCCGATTCTGGTCGGCAATATGGACCTCGCGTTCCACCTGTTTTGATGAACTGGTTTCGTTGGAAAGTACTAAAACAAGTCCTGCCCCGTTGCGCAGTGAACGCACGATCGGGCCGGACCAATCCTTGACCCCAGGCAAAATATTTCGAGGTGCAATCCAGCACTTGAGGCCTCGCGCCTCGAGGCCATCACAGATTTCCTCGGCCTTGGATCGATCAGCCTGTGTGTAAGAAATAAAGATGTGCTTAGTCATGAACGCCACCATTGTGTGTCGAATTCAGCCGATCATCACGTGGCGAGAACATATTACGCGAAGCTATGGCGCTTGACTATTACGAATCGGTGCGCAGAGATGCGTAACCTAATATAAAACTTCGTATCTTTGTGTCTAGCCACCTTGGTCTGTACCACTTGCTGATGTCTACTTTCACCGGGTGTGTGTACCGAAAACCTAAGCACGAACGTAGTGGTGATGAAGTCCACCGAGGATCGCGTTTAATCTAATGCTTCGGTCCCAACGAAAGGCTTCAGTTGTTTGACGCGCAATTCTGCGGTCGGGTTCGCCGTGACATTGATCCAGACCAGCTCTCTGCGGTCTAGCCGTACGATGACCAGGGCATAAAGCAGACTGAAACTGATGGTCGGGACGACGAATAGGTCCATGGCAGCAATGTCCGGTGCGTGGTTGCGCAAAAACGTGCGCCACCCCTGGCTCGGTGGGCTGCGTCGCTTGACCATGTACTTGGCGACAGAGGACTGAGCGACCCCGAACCCGAGCTGGAGCAATTCGCCGTGGATCCGCGGCGCTCCCCAGAGCGGATTTTCCATGCTCATCTTCTTGATCAGCGCACGAAGGTCAGAGTCAATCTGGGGTCGCCCTCCCCGAGTACCCGATTTCCAACGCCAATAGCTGCGAAAGTCAGCCCGATGCCAACGGACTAATGTCTCCGGTCGGATGATCGTAAGGACCTGCAAAGTCGACGGAAATAACCGGTACAGCTGGACCAGGAACCAGCGGTCGCCGTTGGTGAGCAGGACCCGCCCTGGCACCTTACGGCGGAAAATGATCAGCTGATGCCGGAGGACCGCGTTCTCTGCTTCAAGCCGGCGCCTCGACTTGAAGGGCAAAGCCAATACCGCGAGGAAGAAGCAGAGCAGTTCCACCATGCTGCCGTGACGTTAGGCGATTCCCTCAGCTGAACAAATCCGGATGGGGTTTTTCGGTACACATACCCAGTTTTGGTGATCGAACAGTTCGTCTGCGCCTTTGAGATCGCCCACTGTCGTGATGACAAAGCGCTTGGCAATGAATGCCGCCTCTCCCATCGCCTGAAAGCCGATTGAGTCCAACCCAAAACGCGCGAAACGGTTCACGGAGCATCTCATTCAGGATTCGCTTCACCTGGGCTCGTCCCGCTTCCAGGTCCTTCGTTTCATATAAAGGGAGCGCTTTCGGGCAAAGGCGCTCTGTGAGTTCATCGATTCTTTCGTTGATAAACGCACAAGGACTTTCGCTCATAATTATGCCGCGTCAGCTTTCTCCATTTCCTCTCTGACAACATCGATCACCACGGCTACCGCCCTCTCGAGCGCATGAACCCGGGTCTTTAGCTCCTCGATCTGGTCTTCCTTGGTCATTCCCCACTCCACTTTAACGGCTTCAGGAGTTCGCACGACTTTCGTCAGTCGTTAGTCAGCGCTTGGCACCTGAGCGCTTCACTTGCCACCGATAGTAAAGAAAGTGAATTGCCCACGCGAACGAGCCTAGGAGCGTAATGCCTGTCAGAAAATGGTTTTGGAAGGGAATAGAAGCTAAACATATCGCGCCCAGTATGATGGCTCCCATTTTGGACCGCTGCATCTTGACAGCTGGGGGAGTGTCTTTGTCCCAAGGTGGTCCGGGGTCGTCAAACATTGGTCCAAATCGTATACCTCAGCAAATGCTAGGTGAGGCGCCTGCGCCCAAGAAGGCAACTCGCGTTGCGGAGGATTATGATGAAAGCCCAAGGAGATGCCAAGGCTTGGTTTGAGAGCGGCCTTGGGGAACTTCAGTGGAAGGGGGGCCGATGATCATTTCGGCTTCCACTCCCGTGCCAGCCTTTGCGCCTCGGCCGTCTGCGCGGGCGTCATTTTGGATGCAACGACGTCACGATTTCGAACTGCGCGGTCGCCCTCCTCCGCATGCCAAGGCCGATAGTATGAGGCTGCGAGATCGAACCACATGTGCGCCTGTACGTAGTCCTGCGGGACGCCTTGGCCCGTGTAGTAAATAAGGCCGAGATCGGACTGGCCCCTGGCATAGCCCTGCTCTGCGGCGAGGGAAAACCACTTCACCGCCTCGGCATGATCCTGCGGGACGCCCTCGCCATTTAGGTACATGACGCCGACACTGTTCTGGGCGTTGGCTGGGCCCTGTTCGGCAGCGAGGCGATACCACTTCATCGCCTCGGCATAGTTTTGCGGGACGCCCTCGCCACTCTCGTACATGCCGCCGACAAAGTACTGGGCTTCGGCATGGCCCTTTTCCGCCGGAGGTCGCCATAGCTGCAGAGCCGTCGCATAGTCGCCGCGCCCGTAGGCAGCGAAGCCTTGATCGAACGGCCCCGCAGCGGTTCCGCTCGTCAACAGCAGGACAAGAAGAATACCGGCAAGGACACGCTTGAGCATGGCTAGAGCCTTTTGTGCCGTGTTGTACCTAGACCAGGACGTATTTGGTAGTGAAGTCCGCCAAGGGCTCTCTGTTTGGTCCATCAGCGGATGCTCGAGTCCTCAAGGCCCCAGTTCTGATTGTGCGAAGGGTCACAGTGCGAGTGAAGTGCCTTCACTATCTCCCTGGCACGAGTGGATCTGCGCCTGACAGGCTGCAGAGCCCGCGCGAAGAGTTTGGAAGGCTGGTTGAGCTGAGTTTTTTGAGTGCTCACAATCAGGGAGGCGAGAGAGACACAATGGAACCCATCCTAAGCGATAGCGTCGAGGATAAAACCATGGAACCAACCCTACGCGACCGCGACAAGGAGATGGCCTTCAGCGACAAGAACTGGGTCTTGTTCGTGTATATTCTTTATTTTTGCGGGTTTTTCTTCCTTGCGCCCGCACTGATCGGTGTGATTATTGCGCATATCAAGGCCAAGAGCGCCAGCGCGCTCTACCGCTCTCATTTTAGGTACCAGATCAACACGTTCTGGATTGGCCTGCTGATCCTCATCGTCGGTGTCGTGCTCTCCATCGTGCTGGTCGGTGTGCTCGTTTTGGCGTGGTTTCTCGTGTGGACGCTAATCAGGTGCATCAAAGGCACAATCCGTCTGTCGGAAGACCGGCCAATCGAAAACCCTGCTGCGCTCCTTTGGTAGATCTAGGCCGAAACGCGTAGTGGGCTAAATCGATGTCTACTAAATGTGTGAAGTCACTCGTGGGCCTTCTTCGGCGAGGCCTTAACCTCCAACGCCAATAGGCTCCAGGCGCTCTCATTGAGGGACAAGATCACCCGATTCGTCGTCTCTCGCCAACCCAGATGACATTTGCGATGGGGACAGGTCAACAACACGGATGCGCTTCACCACTAGATTAGAGAGTTGTAAGCTTTCTCGATCTCAGAGCCTATTGGTCCTCCGATAAGGACGCCGTCTGGACAACACAACTTTAACTTGAAGGGCAAAGGCTAATCCGATAGTAAAGAAAAGCACCCTCTTCGGCCAGGGGCTCGTCGGACCGGTCGTTTTCTTGTGCAGCAAAATGCGGAGAAAAGCCATGTTGAAAAAATCGATCCCGATTACTCTCGCGACTTGTTTCGTGTTGGCTTTCTCATTTGCGATTGCGCCAGCCAAGGCTGAGAAGGCTGAGATGACGTGTCAAGAGTTTGCAAAAATGCAGGCTCCGAACGACGACAGTGCCCGTAGAGCGTTACGGAAGCAATGCCGAGATGTCGTGCGCACAGGGCAGTTTAAAGCATGGAAGGCATGCGGCTATTGTGATCCTCATGGTCCGGGCCAACAGCCGCGTTGAACCCTGATCTGCATCGCGTAGGTCTCCCTCACTCAGCTCTTCAAAGCCCCCGAAGCCACTGACATCGTCCATGTTGGTGCTTCCGGGGTTGCGGCGAAGCGATGGGAGTTGGGTGCAGGCGCGTATCCGACGCCTCCAGTTATCATCTCAGTTGCAATCCCCATATGTATTGTTTGAGATAACCGCAACTGCGCTACCATCGAACTTGGCGACAGCACTAATGGGCGCCGATGCGGCACATGGTTAGAGCCGCTCTTGGCGACCGCTTAGCGACCTTAAACCCGTTCCATAAACGCTGCTGAGATATTGCTAACCTGCAGCTTTGGAGCCGCCTGACTAAACCTCCGGAATTTTCCACCTATAGATTTGGAGGATGTAAGGCATGTCCAACTCGGGATCTCCCCTCACGACGATGAAACCGGTCTCGTCGGTATCGGCCGTGTATGAGATTGTTGGGCACCTTACCTGTTCCGTGCTGTGCGCTTTCGTAGTGCCGTCTTTCACTTGGTAGAACAAATGGGCGCCGTATGCTTCAGGGTAGACGAGAATAACCATAGACTCGCCAGCGTGGAGATTGACCTCATGAGACTTTATGCGCCAAGTTTCCTCGCCGTCGTCAGTTTCGAATGTCTGGAGATCCTCTTCTCTGAGAAGGCCTTTTTTCTCGGAAATCAGCTCTAAAGCCGCGCCCGGTTGCGGCGGTTTGATTAGCTCGAGAGCCGCAGGAATGACGATGTCAGTCCCGCGCCCGAATTTGCCGATTTGCTTGTCCCAGTATGCCTTGTCGCCGGCAGCCACCGTTTCCGCTCCAGCCTCGGTTAGTTCGGTCACAAGGTCCGCGCGTTCGCCGAAATTGACCAAGGCGGCACTGGGAATCCGGCTGGGTCCAAAAAGACCGCCCGGCAGGTTACTCATTCCACTGACGATCCCCACTACACGCCCGTTAGGGCCGATAATCGCGCTCCCGCTTGAGCCGCCCGTAATCGGAATGGTGTGATGGATGAGAAGCTTCTGATCAACGTCGTTCGTCGGCAAAAAGAAATAGTCTGTCAACGCTCCAATTACCCCGAAGTGAAGCTGGGGTGTTGCACCCGTTGGCAGCATTTCAGAACCGACTACATACTCGATCGGATATCCCGCGGCGGCCAATGGCGTGCCTGGCGCCAGCGCTTCCAGTTCCTTAGTGGGCGCGATTTCCAGAATTGCACTAGGTGGGACCTCGCCATCAATATGCAATAGCGCAACGTCATAACCCGAAGCCAGCAATCGCGTTGGGAGGGTTTGTCCCGCCGCCTCGACCGCAACGTCCCTCTCTTCCACGTAATCGGAAAAACCGTTCCAGTCAGGATGAACATTGACCTCTGTCACCTCGAACAATTCACCATTTATACCAGGGGCGCGCACGAACAATTTGTCACCCCTCTCAAGGAATTTTGCGCGCAGTTCCGCGATATGTGCGTTGGTTGCAAGCAGGCTTGGGCCGATTGGCCAAGCCGTCCCCTTGCCGCTGAGGCGCCCCTGCTTGTCTTGCTGCGCCACCAGGAAAGCGGCGCGTACCAACCGCTGCTGATCTTCAACACGAATTCGCTCTGAAGCGATTTTCTCTTGCTCTTCCTCAATCTTCGCTTGGCCCTGAGTGAGTGCTGACAACCGCGTCGAAAGTTGACTTGCCGCTTCCTTCTTTTCCTGCTGATCGTAGTAGGCCCAGCCGAGACCTGCGACCAGGAGGACGAGAAACGCGGCAATTCCGGCGCGCGCGAGGCGGTGGAAGCGTACCGGTATCGGCACCCGCTCCTTTTGCGGCAAAGTTGCGGCTCCTGTCTGCATCGCAGCCGCCCCGGGGTCACTGATAACCTGAAAGCTTGGTCCCTTCTTAGTTCCGAGGCGGATCTTGGAGTCCTGGGGAACTGGCTGTCCCGGTTGCGCCTCCACACCGTCGACTTCCACGTAATGGTCACCAAACAGGTCGATGGACCAATCCCCTGAAGGCTTGCGGACGAGTGCAAAATGCTTGCGTCCAACGATCATCTCTTCGGGCGGAAAGACGACGTCGCAACTGCTCGACCGGCCAAATGTGATCCGCTCGCGGCCGTCGGAAATAGACTGTTCCTCCCCGCGCAACGGGCCACTCAAGTGTTTGATTACGATCATCTAGGACCTCCGATGAGCTCGGGCTTGGGACTACTCATGGTAGCATTGTGCCCAGAAGACCCGATACCAGTTTTTCCCGGGCAAGCGTTCTTCAGGTGCCGCCAGCTTACCTTGAAACTCAACCTCGCCCGCATTCAGAATCTGTCCACTCGGTCGCGTTTTCCCCCGACGGCGCCTATGTGCTCACGGGTAGCAGCGATAAAACCGCGAAGCTTTGGGACGCGGGCACAGGAAAACTGGTCAGGACCTTCACGACTGAGAGTGGTGTTTTCTCCGTTGCATTCTCTCCCGACGGCGCCCGCGTGCTGACTGGCGGCAGCGGTATCGACCAACCTGCAAAGCTATGGAATGCAGACACGGGCCAGCTCATCAGGACCTTCGACGAGCCTTTCCTGCCCCAGTGGTCCTTTCGGTCGCGTTCAAAGTCCACGTTAATAAGGCCTTCCAGAAGCCCCCGGCATTCCCCATGTCCGGGGGCCCATTTCTTCACTGGAGTCGCCATATGGCTCCACCTGTTTGCCCACGCCTGCGGCCTACCTCATGACCCAATTCAGGTCTGAATGTCCGCTTTGGGTCACTAACGGACGTTTGGGCCGGCGATTGGGATGTCCGCTTTACCCCAGAAAGCGGACATGTTCAGCGTCGAAATCGATGTCTGCTAAGTGCCAATACCCGACAGAGCGCCAGTCGGGCAATGAGCCCAAGATGCTTTAAAGCAAGGCCCCATAGCTGAAGTGCGCCAACCCGAAGCCGGACATCCTCCGAAAGAGACTTACACTGCGTCATCCGCCACTTCCCGGGCTGAGTGTGGCGGGGGAACTGAAGGCGTGAATTGCCAATCCGCCAATGATGGGATTACTGACGTGTGAGCTACCCAATTGCTGTAGAGCGGCAAGCCGATACTGCGTGGTTGTACGACAGGGTAGGGCTAGACGGTGGGGGTATGCTTTTCCAGAATCTTGACAAAACCTGGTTCGCTCCGTAGCGGATTCAGATGCACAGCGTCTCGAATATTTTCAAAACGGGAATAGCCGCACTGTAACGCGTGATCGAAGTGCTCAAGTCCGCGCCTGATGTCTTCGCGACGTGCACGGCCCTGCAACCAGCCACGACGAGAGGCCCGCGCGCCGAGAGCTAAAGCAACGAGCATGTGGGCATCAGCCACATTCGGGTCGCGTGTCAGCGCCTGCTCGCCGTCCGAGAGGGCTGCATCGAACCGCCCTAAAGACAACTCGGCAAAACCACGCATCAACCAGTTCCCATAGTGGTCCGGATCGGCAGCAATCGCCGCGGAGAAGTCAGTGCGCGCCTGGTCAAACTGTCCCTTGCGGTAAAAACAGACTCCTCTCTGATGAAGGAGCTCGAGATTGCCGGGCTCAAATTGCAGACCACGATTCAACAGCTGAATCGCCTGACCCATATCCCCTTTGTTCTGGAAACTCATAGCTTGGAGCAGGAGGGCTTGAGCCTCCTCGGACGATGGTAAGAAAGGAGACGGAGCGCTCTGCGCCCCAGGCGATCGGATCTTCTCTTGCAGTCGGCTCACCATCTTGACGTGATCTGCGAGCCCACCGCGGTTAAAAAGATCGCGAGCTTTGTCGAGAGCGGATAGCCCGCCTTCCGTGTTTCCCAGTTCTTGTGCAAGAACTGATCCCTCGAGAAAATGTAACTCTGCCAGCAAGCTTTCTTCTCCATCAGTAGCCCGTTGGATTCGCCATTGCACCACGTCGAGAACTCGTTCCGGTTTGTTCGCCTCGAGAAGCACGTCGACAATGTTCCGTAAGCTGCCACGAACGGCTTCGTCGCCCCCTACATTCCGCCAAAGAGCCTCCTCCTCCTCAAGCTTCGCAAAGGCAGCGTCAGGCTCGTCGCTGGCTAATAGGATCTGCGCTTGTAGGCCAAGGCTTCGCGCCAAGCCTGGACTATCGTTACCGTCCCGGCAAAGCTTTTCCTTCTCCGCCAACAAAAGGAGTGCCTCATCGAGACGCCCAAGTTTCCGGCACACCTCAGCACGATTCTGCAGCGGGACGCGCAAACCTTCCTTATAGCCCAGTTGCCGGTAGATCCCTTCTGCGCGCTCATACAATGCCAGGGCGGCAAAGAGATCTCCGCGAGACTCCTGGATTCTGGCCTGAGTCCCGAAGCAGGTGGCCAACTGCGGCAAGTCGCCGAGTAGACGTATCAGTGGCTCTGCCCGTTGGAGCAACGACAGGCTTTCGTCTTCATACCCGAGCTCGCGTTTTACGACCGCCAAGTTCGACAATGCTGCTGCTTCTAGCCCAATGTCCCCTGCCTCCGCAGCGAGCGCAGCCGCTTCCTGTAGGGCAGTGGACCCTGCCTCCACTGCCCCCCGTGCTACCTCTACGGCAGATCTAGTGATGAGCATTTGGGCCAACGAGCAGCTATTGCCCGCAGAGCGTTCCTCAGACTCAAGAGATTGCATCTCCTTGCTGGCTTCCTCAAATCGACAGAGATCACTCAATACTTTCGCATGTAATGCGGCAGCTTGCCGCGCGCTCCCATGTGCACCTCCGAGGCGCCAGAATCGCTCGGCGCCCTCAGCGACCAACAGAGCTTGATCTGGGAAGCCGCCCTCCTGGAGCAACAGGCAGATGGGTATTAAAACCGGGCCGAACGTCGAAGGATCTTCGATGGCTTGGCGATAAGCGTCATTGCGCCGGATTGCGCTGGCACTTTCGATCTGACTCCACCATTTTCGTACGTCGTTTGGATTGGAGCGCCATGCCGTGTCGAGGAAGAAAAACTCTGTCAACATCGCAGCTAGCTTCTCCCAGCGCTCAGCGCTTGCGAGTTGGAAGGGAACCTCCTCGGCTCTTCGGTAGTCATAGATCGGTTTGCCAGCCGCCGCCATCAACCACATGTTCGATCCCATCGGAGACAATTTCTCGAGGCGGTGTAAAAAGTAATCCGCGAGTTGCTCGTGTACACGCAGCCGGTGCTTCTGGGTTGGCAGGTAACGCCTTTCAACAGCCTCGCGAAAGGCTGCGTAGGCAAAAGTCAGGAGGCCTCGTCGAGAAACAAAGAAGTGACGCGTGGCAATCCGCAGGGGCGACCAATGAGCCTCCGGCAACTTCTCTTCCCCATTGCCCATCAGGTCACGGAGTTCAATTTCTTGGAGACCGGCGCGTGCGGCCCAGATGAGCGAGAGTGCCTCGCCTACGAGATGGGGCCGGTCGCGCTCGAAATCTTCTTCATAGCGTCGGAGCACGCGATCAAGCAGGCTCGGCAAGTCTGGTTCTTGCAGATATGACGCAATTTTCTGCTCAAGCTCCTCGTGGCGCCCTGTAACTCTGAGCTCTTCGAGCAAAGTGCGCATATAAAGTGGATTTGAGGTGCGTTCGGCACTCGCAATAAGCTCCACTAGGGGCTTCGCGAGACGCTTTCGATACGTGGCCAGAAACCGGGTTACAAAATGGCGCCTCTCGTCGAGGGAAAGCGGCTGCAACTCTATCACGGGCCAGCCGCGCGCGCGTAGAACCTCAAGCCCTGGACCGGAGCCCGTGGATACGATTAAGCGGGCATCGACAGGCAGCGTAGCTGGCAACCAGGAAAGCGCTGAAAAATCTCCAATGTCAAGCTCGTCAACGCCGTCAAGCACGACCGCCATGCGAGATTGAGCCGTCGTCTGTTTCAGCACGCTCTCGAATAGATGTGGCAATTGGGTATGGTCGCTTGGCAATGCAGCCAGCTGAGTGCGTCCGCGCCGGGCCAACTCGAGCGTAACGCGCTCTAGCGCGCGCGGCCAATAACTGCCTCCGGGCGATGCGGCAGCATAGTGCGCGACCACTCCTCCCGGCGCTACTGGATCGTAGTTACCGGCCTCGATAGCGGTGACCCAATGAGCGAGCAGCGCTGACTTTCCACTGCCGGAGGGCCCCGTGACCACCAAGGGGGGGCCATTGCCTGCTAGGTGCTCTTCCAGTCGGGCGCTGTAGCGTTCGCCCGCGACGTAGCCACTTACGGCTTGCTCCTGAAAGGCCTGATGTCGCCGCGCCTCGCGGTTCAATGGCTCTTCTTCGCGGGTGGGGAAACGCAGATCCAAAACTGCAGTGAGGTCTGCGAGAACCCGATCGCCCAGTTCCTGCGGGCTCTTGTAGCCATCACATACAGGATACCCGCTTTCCCGGATGCGTCGCTTCAGGTCCACAAGTCTCAGCGCTGCATCCGGGCTCTCAGGCGCATAAGCATTGCGACCCTCTCCAGGCGGCAACCGATTTATGTACGCAGAATCCCGGAAGTAGAAAATGGCGTGCTCGCACCGTGAAGGCTCGTTTAACGCTCCGTGAAGGATTTCCAACTCTGTAATCGAGCAACCCGTATAGTCGATAAGCCACGGCTCTCTCTCAACCAAGTCCTGGGGAATCTCGTTTAGCACCGAGCCATAGCGGTCACCCAGCAAGCCGACGAAATAGGGGCGGCAGTCGTGTATCTCTTCAAGACAAATTGGTAGCACGCGTCCCTCAGCAAGCTCCTCGCTGGTAACTCCCCAGCGAAGATCCACTTCGCCCCATACCACGCCACGTTGTTCACACAACTCCCGTAGCTTAGGAAAGACACGCGTCGCGAGGTCGTTGCGCTCTGCCTCCATATCGCGAAATGTGGAGGAGACGAAAACCCGCATTACGCGGTCACGCGCGGCAACGCTCCCTCGTTGCGTCATGGAAACCTCCTCTCAGGTCTGGGCGCTAGGGGTAGCGGTTACGCAGCCTCCGATATCGTCCCAATCTGCTTCATTGGGCCGCACCTGCACCCAGCGCTTTGAGGTTTCTTGCAGCGGCCTCAAGTGATGGGTCGAGTGCAAGCGCCTGACGGAAATCAGCGATGGCCTGCTGTTTGTCGCCCTTGTTAGCGTAAGCTGCACCGCGGTTTAAAAAGGCCTTCGCCTCTTCTGGGTTGAGCTTGATAGCCTCGTCAAAGTCAGTGATCGCAAGGTCATAGTCGCCCTTAGTTCCGTATGTGGCGCCCCGACTGACGTATAGCTCAGCGTCCTTCGGGCCAATTTTGATGGCCTCGGTGTCGTCCAAGACGGAAAGATCAAGCTCACCCTTGTCAAAGTAAGCCCTGCCTCGGGTGTGGTGTGCCGCTTGGCTTCTCGGGTCGAGCGCAATCGCTGCAGAGCAATCTGCGATAGCGGAATTGAACTCACCCGTCCTTTCGTACGCGATGCACCTTAGAAGATAAAGGCTGGCTTTGAGTTCCGGACTCACTCCCTCGGCACGATCAAGAAGCAGCGTGCAGCCGCGTATCTTTAGGCTGAGATCTTCCAACTGCGCGCAGTCATTCAACGCAGACTCAGCCGAAGGCGTTTCTTCCGCAAACCCAAGTTGAGGTGAGAGGAGAAACAGGCCAACCGCTGTTGCGGTGAGTAGATTGCGGAGAACTGACACCGTGATCCTCCAGCGACGAGCCGCGTCGCACTTGTGGCAATTTTTGTCACGCGTAACGAACGTGACCCAACCGCGCCGAGATCTAGTTGAGAACCGCGCGCGGCACTGACACAGAAATCGGCTGCGCCAACCTATCAAGCCCCCAACGATCATCCATGCTCCGCCGGCGACAGATCGAGTGAGCAGCGGGCGCTTTAGGACCTTTGCACCCGCTGCTCCTTTGAGGCTTGCCAATCAATCCCAAGGCGCATTGTTGTAAAAGCAGCCGCATCGCGGCATCGCTCTCAATCATGAGATGATTCTGTCTTACAATGCGAATCCAGCCTGGGATGGAATTTTCGGAAAGGACATCATACCTGCCTCCCTTGAGCGCGAGGTGAGACTTCACATCAGATTAGAAAAAAGCACAGGCAGGCTCAACTTCCGGTATTATAAATTGGAGTGATGACCAAGCAAGACCGACTCGAGGAGCTCGAGAAGCTCGAGGAGCTAAAGACCCGGATGCATGCGCTCGAGAGGGCGGTGGCCGTGGTGATCGATGTTCTTCAAGAGGAGATGGAGAGGACTGACGCCTATGGCTTGATTAAGAGGCTGAAAAAAATGAATGCCCTCCCCGCCATGAAAAAGGCGTTGGATGACGCCAAAGACATGGTCACCTCTGGTAAGTGAGTACAATGAGGATCGGGCCGTTACTCGTCCAGAACAATGGCTTCGCCGGGGAGAATTTCAAACGTAAATTTGAGCCGTTCCATTTTTTTGACAGCGCGAACGGAAGATGACCAGAGCTTCGCGTGGCATCGAGCCGTTCAGCAGAGGCCGGTTCGTTATGCTAGTTCAACCCTCGCGGCCGTGTCAGGGCTTAAGTTGTGGCCTTTGCCGAGTGCCCAGGCGTGCGTGAAGTCGAGATTGTCGTAGACCCTTGTCTACAGTCTCCGCGCTCGGAGCGCCGTCCTTGAATTTGAGCGTCCCGATGCTCGTCTCGAACTTGTCCGGCGTCTTTGAACATCCCCCTGAGATTGGAGCCTCTCCTCCTAAGGCGTCGTAAGCGCTGCTTCCTCCCCAGAGAACAAGGCATAGAGTAAGCTACCAAACAGAAGGGGCAGGACCGCGAAATCGAGAGCTATGAATGCCCTTGCAAGGATGCCGGTAAGCCTGTTCCAGGCCGCACTGCGCCAAACCCCGATACCAGAAAATACTTGATACGCAGCGGGTGCCAGGAAGGAAAAAGGAGCGTAAAGGAGAAGTGCGGCAGTCCTACCAATCGAACCTCCGACTATCTGCTCCACCACGTATTGCACTACGGCAGCCAAACCCAGCCCGAAAAGTGAAGCAAGAAAGCTTCCGATGAAGAAGTAAAGCCAAAAGGCCTTCCGTAGTGGCTGCTCGCCGCGCCACAGTTGCCAGAAACCCAAGAAGCCAGTCGAAGCTCCCTGTGCTGCGGTTGATGTGTTTTGAGCCATCGGGCTACCACCCGCTGCGAGCATAGCAGCCTGTGATCATGGGCCAAGGCCGCCTTCGACCGGCCATGTTGATTTTTGCACTGGAGAATTCGTACACCGATGGTTCCTTGACCACATGGACGCTACTGCTCCGTAGGATATTTGAGTTATCTGCGGTATGGTCTAACACAGACCTAGAGGCTTATGAATAAAAATCCTTGCTTACGAGCCATGACTTTAGAAATTGGGCTGTGGTAATGTTAGCCGCGCATCAGGCCAGGACGAAATCTCTCGTCTTCGGCTAGAACTGCTAGCTCACATGAACTCAACCGAGGCGCATATGAGACGACCCTCGAGGATTGCACTCAGTTGAAGGCGCTTCGACGCATAGTCAGCGCCTGCACTCAGATTATTGGCCGCGGCGGCCAGGACCCTCGGGAAGCATCAACTGCGGCCTACTTTCACGGCGCCCTCGCCCACAGTGATAAGGGCGAGTTCGACTCCGCTATAAGGGCGTATACGGAGGTCATCGCGCTCGACCCCGACAATGCCAAGGCTTACAACAATCGTGGCCATGTCCATGGAGACAAGGGCGAGTTCAACCTTGCTGTGGCTGACCTGAGCAAGGCCATCGAGCTTGAGCCCAAAAATTCTGCCTTTCACACCAACCGAGGGCAGTTATATAGCGACAATGACGAGTTTGACCGCGCCATCGCTGACTTTAACGAAGCTCTCCGACTCAACCCGAGGAACGCCCTCGCTCATTATAACCGGGGCCTCGTCTATGACAGGAAGGGCGAGCTTGACCGGGCCATCACAGATTACACTGCGGCCATCGAGCTCGATCCGGATTTTGCGGCCTATTTCAACCGCGGTTTAGCTTATGCCGAGAAGCGCGATCATGACCGGGCGATCGACGACTGGACCAAGGCCATTTCGCTCGATCCGAAAATTGCCAAGGCCTACAATAGTCGAGGGTTAGCTTTCTCTATTAAAGGACACTACGACCGCGCCATCGCTGATTTCGACGAAGCCATCGCGCTCGACCCTAATCTTGCCAACGCCTATTTCAACCGGGGTCGCGCCTACACCGGAAAGGGCGAATTCGATCGCACCATCGCGGATTTGACCAAGGCCATCGCGCTCGACCCTAATGATGCCGCGGCCCACCTCGATCAAGCACTCGCCTTCTTAAGCAAGGGATATTACGACCGAGCGATCGTCGGTCTAGACAAATCCATTGCACTCGACCCGACTATCGCAAGAGCATATCTCAACCGGGGGGTAGCTTATGTCGAGAAAGGCGAGCTTGTCCGCGCCATCGCTGACTTCGATAAAGCCATCGCGGTCGACCCTGCTTATCTCACCGCCTACTTCAACCGGGCCTTCACCTACGCCGAGAAAGGCGACATTGACCATGCGACTAATGATTTACTCAAGGTGCTTGAGATCGACCCATCGAACCAAGAGGCCGAATACCACCTCAGACGCTTAAGTGAACGGCGTTCGCCGTGACATTGACCCAGACCAGCTCTCTGCGGTCTAGCCGTACGATGACGAGAGCATAGAGCAGATCGAAGCTGATGGTCGGTACAACAAATAAGTCCATGGCGGCAATGTCCGGCGCGTGATTACCAAGAAGGATGCGCCATCCTTGGCTCGGTGGTCCGTGTCGCTTGACCATGTACTTGGCGACCGAGGACTGAGCGACCTCAAACCCCAGCTTAAGGAGCTCGCCGTGGATGCGTGGCGCTCCCCAGAGCGGGTTGTCGATGCTCATCCGCCGGATCAAGGCACAAAGGTCCGATCCGATCTGTGGCCGCCCTCCCAGTGAGCGCGACTTCCAATGCCAGTAGCTACGAAAGCCCGCCCGATGCCAACGCACCAGCGTCTCGGGTTGGATGATCGTAAGAGTCCGTAGAATGGACGGGAATAATCGGTACAGCTGGACAAAGAACCAGCGATCGCTATTGGTAAGCCGGACTCGGCCCCGTATCTTGCGGCGCAAAACGATCAACTGATGTCGAAGCGCCGCATTCTCTGCTTCAAGTCGGCTCTTCGACTTGAAAGGCGAAGCCAATAAGCTCACGACGACGCAAAGTAGTGCGGCCATTGCCGCTGACGTTCAGGCGATTCGCTCACCCAATCAATACGGATGAAGCTTTCGGTACACACAACAGCTAGACCCATCTTCTAATATTAACTAAGTTCGCGGCCATGACCAAGAAACACCAACTTGACGAACTAGAGACCCGCGTGCATGCGCTCGAGAGGACCGTGGCCATGGTGATCGATGTTCTTAAAGACGAAATGGAGAAAACCGACTCTTATGGTTTGATTAAGAGGCTGAGAAAGACGCTCGCGCTTCCCGCCATGAGGAAGAGGCTGGATAACGCCAAAGAACGGATCGGCCTCGGGAAAGGCGAGTACGAAAAGGCGCTGGACGACGCTAGGGAATGGGATCAGCGCCGGAAAAAGTGAGCACAATTAGGATGGGTGCGTACTGAACCGAACGCGTAGTGATGTGGTCCGGCTAGGATCGAGTGTGACAATGAGTACGGTCCGCTGGACGGGACGAGAGACTGGCGACCTGCGCCTCTGAACGAAAACCCAATTCCCAGTTTCAGCCCGTTCGGCCTAGGGCGCCGCGTCTAACCGTTCTAGGCTCTTTTTTGTAACGTCATTCAACGGGTCGATCTCGAGCGCCTTGCGATAGTCCGTAATCGCTTTGTCTACGTCGCCCTTAGCCTCGTAAGCGCTGGCCCGGATGAAATAAGCCGCGGCAATCTTTGGATTGAGTGCAATGAACCTATCATAGTCGGCGATCACACCGTCGTAGTCGCCCTTTTCGAACTTTGCGTCTTCCTTCGCTGGCACCCGATATCGTTACGGCCATCATCAACGGCAAACACCCGCCTCAGCTCAGCGCGAAGCAACTAATGCGTTCAGCCCTTCAACTCCCCACCGACTGGGCGAACAGCAGAAGCTGCTCGGGTTTCAGGAGCGATAACGCGACTTCTGGCTCGCATCCCGCTGATGCTTCCCTCTGGTCGCCGCCAAGAATGTTGACCCCAAATGCCCCTCGAGAGATTTTCGTGCTAGGGCGCGCGCGAATTCGATGAAAAATCGTCTCTGCCGCTTCAAAACGGAATCCCAAGTAGCGAAACTAGCGGGAATTTGCCGAGAAATAGACTCCTCTCGCCTAAGCCATAAAAGACTCCTACGTCGACGAGAAAGAGTGGCTGTGCTGAGAGATCTTCAGGAAAATACAGGGAATTTCATTGAGATTGGCCGAGGCGGCACACCTGCCCCTTGCCTATACAAGGATCGGCGGTCAAATTCCCTACGCGGTGGAATAGAGAATATTATGGATGCAATCAACGAATTTTCTCCGAAGTAACAGCGAACCGCCCTCGCCTTTCACTCGCAAACGGAACCTAGCTGTTAATCCGGTCGAGCGACTCATTCCGATGTACTTGAAGGGAAAAGAGCAATACGCCGTTGCCGCAAGAATGTGGGGACACCGTGTGCGCACGAAGAAGTTGTATAGGTTTTACGTATATATCGCCAAAGGGGCAAGGAAGACATACTTCGATTATTTCTTGGCTGCCGGCATAACTTCGAAGCCCGACAAAGTTGCCTTACTAGACCATTCTACTGAGGCTTGCTGGTGCAACAGTGACAGGAAAGAACACTGCAGCGGCATGATCGGCTGGGAGGGCCGATGAGCGGCATTGTCTTCATCAATTACCGGCGCAAGGACCAGCCGGGCATGGCCGGACGGCTGTTCGACCGCCTGGAGCAAGATTTCTCATACGACCAACTCTTCTTTGACGTTGACGACATTCCCCCCGGTGCGGACTTCGTTGCCTATCTCAATGAGAAGATAGCCGCCTGCGATGTGCTCCTTACCATCATCGGGCCGAGCTGGCAAAGCCAGCTCGATAAGCACGAGTACAAACAAGGGGACAAGCAGTCCAAGGACTTCGTGCGCATCGAGATCGAAGCGGCGCTGGAGCAGGGGAAGACGGTGATCCCGGTCCTGGTAAGCGGGGCCGAGATGCCACACGAGGAGGATCTCCCCGAGACATTGCAACCGCTTGCTCGGCGCAACGCCGTGCGGCTCAGCCATGAGCGGTTCAAGGCGGATGCGGCGGGGATTGCCAAGGCATTAAAGGGCGCCCTTGCCGAGGCAGAGGAGATGCGGGCTACTGCAGCTCAGGAAGCTGCTCGACTTCGCGCCGAGGAAGAGCGGAAGGCCAAGCGCGAAGCGAAGGGGCGGGCCGAGAAGGACGCAGCGCGGCATCAGGCTGCGGCCGCTGGCCTCTCCCCCGAGCAGATTGCCAAGGCTGAAGAACTGGCCAATTGGAACTTCATCGCAGAGCGTGACGACATCGGGAAACTCAGAGATCACTTGGCCCGGTTCCCGAGGGGCACGACTGCAGGCATGGCAGCAGAGAAGCTGGAGGCGCTTCTATGGCACGGACTCGGAGAAGCGCCCACAATCGCCACGCTGAAATCATTTCTTGAGGAGTTCCCCGAGGGGGCGCATGCCGCCAAGGCAAAGCAGCGGCTTGACGATCTTGAAAAGACCAAGGCCGTGGAACGCGAAGCCAAAGAACGGGCCGAGAAGGAGCTTACGGCCTGGAATACGGTTAGGGACACAACCAAACCTCAGACGCTGGACGCCTTCCTACGCGATTGGCCCAAGAGCCCACACAAGGCAGAAGCGCTTAAACTCAAGAAGGCGCTGAAAGGGGGCATTTTCACGCGGCGCAGAGTTCTGATTGGGACGGGCCTTGTCAGCTTGCTCGCCATGCTTGTGGTGGGCGGCGTCGTGATTGGGATTCCTCCAACCATTCAGGACGAATTAGAGGGAATCCCTCCGTCGCCTCCGGTGAGCCCTCTGCGCACCTTCAAGGGACAAGAAGGTGAAGTCACGGCAATCGCCTTTTCGCCTGATGGCCGTGTCGCACTTTCCTCCGTTACGAATAGAGACGCGTCACCTCGTGCCAACGCCCTCCAGCTTTGGGATGTCGCAAGCGGTGAGCTGCTCCGCACGCTCAAAGCTCGTGGGTATTTTACTTCGATCGCCTTTTCCCCTGATGGGTACACCGCGCTCTTAGGGGGGAATGATGGCAACCTGGAGGTATGGGAAGTGAGAAAAGGAGAAGAAGGCTTCCGCACCCTCCAAGGTCGTAAGTTGTTGCCGAGTATTACGACAGTCGCCTTTTCCCCTGACGGGCGTACCGCACTCTCTGGGGACCTGAATGGTAACCTCAAGCTGTGGGACGTGGTAGGTGGCAACGAGCTTCTTACTTTCGAGGATGCCAAAGGCTCTATCAGTTCAGTCGCCTTTTCCCCTGACGGGCGTACCGCACTCTCTGGGAATTGGGACGGCACTATCGGGCTATGGGACGTGGAGAAGGGTAAGAAACTTCGCACTTTTGAGGCTGAAGCGAGTTTTAACTCAGTCGCCTTTTCCTCTGACGGGCGTACCGTGCTTGGTGTAGGTGGTGCATATGCAGGTGCCCTAACACTCTGGGATGCAGCAACAGGCGAGAAACGACAAAGCTTTACTGGTATTGCTCCGTTTGGGGGCGCTTTTGCGCCCGACAGGCGTACCGTGCTGGCGAATGGAAACCCTCTCGGGCTGTGGGACGTAGCGACTGGCGAGCTGCGCCGCAGCTTCGCAAGTGATAGAGCTTCTTCGATTACCTTTTCCCCTGATGGGCGCAGGGGGCTCTCCGGAAAAAAAGACGGCACAATAGAGCTGTGGGATGTTGCGGTTATACCATTTCCCCCTCCCTTTGATCCAGGGCCGCCGTAGTTGCGATGTTCCCCATGGGGAGTGACACTTTGATGGGTAACAACGAGAAGGCCATAGCCGACTTCCGCAAGGCGCTGGAGATCGGCACGACGATGCGAAAGAGAGCCTGAGACGGTTGGCGTGATGTCTTAGGTCGGATTAGCTTGTCCCAGTGTTCTGTCTCTCGCCTATCTGCTTTCGGCTGTCGACGTTTTTAGGTTCATGAGCAGTCATCGAGAGGGAGGGTCAGGAATATCCACTTGCCCCCGATAGCGGACATTCTCACTCGCGTTTTCACGTTCGCTAAGTGCCAAAAGCGGGCATTGCAGCGCTCCCCACATCAGGCCGTTCGGGATAAAATTGGCTTTCTGACCCGCTCTCAATGGAGGCACCGATGACACGGCTTCTTGAAGCTGCCTTGGCGCTTTGGCGGTCCGTGACTACATCCCGACACGATCGCCAGATCGCGGACTACACGAAGGCTATCGCGCTCGACCCGAATAACGCCAGGGCTTACTACGACCGGGGCGAGGTCTACAACTTCAGGCGCGACTATGAACATGCCATTGCCGACTACACCACGGCCATAGAACTCGAGCCGAAACTTGCCGTCGCCTATCACAACCGGGGCGGCATCTACACACAGAAGGGAGACTATGACCGCGCCATCGCCGACTACGACAAGGCCATCGCACTCGACTCAGATGATAGCACCTATTGCGCGCGGGGCGACGCCTACAAAGAGAAGGGCGAACTTCGCCGCGCTATCGCGGACTACACGAAGGCTATCGCGCTCGACTTGGATAATGCATCCGCCTTTTACGCACGCGGCAATGCTTACTACGAGAAAAGGGAAGTTGATCGAGCCATTGCCGACTACACCAAGGCCATAGAAATCGACCCACGTTTTGCCGCCGCCTATACCCGCCGAGCCCACGCCTACCACGTTAAGCAGGGATGGCACCATGCTGTCGCCGACTGGACTCAGGCCATAGCACTCTATACCCAGGCTATCAGGACCGGACCGACTTCCGGGGCCGCCTACCGATTGCGGGGCAACGTCTACAACGAGAAAGGCGACATTGATCTCGCGATCTCTGATTGGAGCAGGGCTATCGCACTCGACCCGCATGATGCCAAGGCCTACACCAGTCGGGGCCATGCCTACAGCATTAGGGGGGAAGGCGACCGCGCCATGGCCGACTGGACCCAGGCCATCTCACTCAACCCAAATAACCTCTCAGCCTACGCACGTCGAGCCTCTGCCCACCGGGAGAGGGGTGACTATGACCGAGCCATTGCCGACCTTGATAAGGTCATCTCGCTGACCCCGGGAGATCCGGATGCTTACGCGTCGCGAGCCTCCATCTACCAGGAAAAGGCTGAGTATGACCGAGCCACCGATGACTTTACCAAAGCCCTCGAGATCAATCCCAATGATGACACCAATTATGGTGGACGCGCCTACGCCTACCAGGGGAAGCGCGACTATGACCGAGCCATCGCCGACCACGACAAGGCCATCGCGCTCGATCCGTCCGATGAAACCTATTACACGGGACGGGGCTGTGCCCACGAGAAGAAGGGCAGCAAAGAGAAGGCCATCGCGGATTATCGAAAGGCGCTTGAGATAGACCCGTCATCCCAAGAAGCGAAGGACGGCCTCAAGCGCCTGGGAGTGACGCCATAGACAGGATCGCGTCCGCACAAGGCCCCGTCTCTGGTAACTGAGCGCCCAACTCCAACTTACAAATTGGTACTGCCTAGAGGTTCAGGCTTAGGCACAAAGCGGACATGATCAGAGCCGCAGCGATGTCTGCTCCGTACCAGTGATCGGCCCCCCTCAGGTGGTCCAGTTCCAATGTTAGTTTAATGGTGACCTCGGCGCCAGCGGGAGCGTGGCCGTCGGAGCGGTTTGAGTGCGCGCAGGCGGCCACGCGGCAAGGGCAGGCACGAA
>Ga0315534_1000118_pt1 | contig 44667 bp, 46 predicted proteins | sample SalMarSW160240MG_FD_203094 | JGI IMG/M metagenome (GOLD analysis project Ga0315534, IMG submission 203094) | Salt marsh sediment microbial communities from the Plum Island Ecosystem LTER, Massachusetts, United States - Salt Marsh Sediment SW1602-40 ... | reverse complement strand
TCAAATTTAATTTTATTCATACCAAATTTAGAACATTCTTAGCTATAGATTTTGCTGTTTATCTTAACAGAGTCATGAATTTGAAGCATATTTCTTAAATACGCTTCCTGTTTGTATGTATGGAATGTCAAGATATGTCAAATGTATGATAATACCTTGATGAATATATCAGGATATGTGAATTTTCTTGGATTTATTCATTTCTTTTAGTTCATTATATCAGTTATCAATTAGATCTAATTCAAGTAAACACTTCTCTCGTTTAACGAGAGCTTCATTGTAGTTCTTATAATTTTTCACAGAATATGGCTACAAAAGGTTATCTCAAGAGATTACTAGTATTGAATTATCCAGCATAATAGTTTATACTTCTAAATCAGTAGAGTTTATTATATATATTTTCAAGTTGATTTATCACATTCACAGGATCATGTCTTTCTGGTAATTTATCTATATATTTTAGGTTATAATTTAAAACTTTTAGACCACATGCAAGTGACTCTAATGCAGTTTTACTAAGACTTTCAATTATTTTATTATTAACTATTTGGATATCTACATAAACATTATATTTCTTCAAAAGATGAGGTATTTCTTGATATAATAAAGGTTTATTTGTCCTATCGAATACATCTATTTTCAAATCAACATTATTTTCATTGCAATATTGTAACGTTTTTTCAATATCACCAGATTCTTTTTTTATTGTTAACGCATGCTTATTTGATTTATCATCATTAACATTTAGGTTATCTTCTGAGAAATGTTCTACATCAACTGGATTTGGAAGATACTTGGCATGTGGCACTAATGATAAAAGATCTGGTGTTGAAACCAATATCGCATCAGCCAGTTTCTGTGAGTCTATTCGTAAATTTGAAAAAGATTTATAATAACCCATTTTTATAAGTCTTGTTCGAGACTTAACTTTAGATGCACTATTCCATACTTTGATCGCAAATAGGTTCATGTTTGCCCTTAAATTTTGATATGAAGAAAAATTTAGCTTAAAACCTCGTATATCAGTACCATGATAGTGCAAAATAATTTTTTTAGAATTTCCGAATATTTTTCGCATTTTTACTACTATTTCTTCCTTGCTATGAATATGGATAATATCTGTATCTTTAGCTTGAGAAATACAATAATCTAAATAATTCGTTGGTTTAACGATATTAACATAATCTCTATAAAATTTTAGAATTCCAAATTTATCTATTTCATTAGATGACAATACCTTGGATTTAGTATTATTAAGGATCTGGTATTTTGCTAAGATACATGCAACCCCTGCTTGATCATTGATATGCAAAATTTTCATTAAGCAATAAAATAACAAATCTAGATAAAAATATTTAGAATTATTTGAGATTTTTTATTTTATTAGTTGTTGTAATTATATAGATAGGTAACAGATTCACTTACCAACATTGGTAACACTTTTTATCGGCTTGTTTGTTTTGATATTCTTACAACTATTTAATCTGCCTTCATAAGAAACATTTCAGATGGTGTGTGACCATGAATACCACCATGTTCTCTTTCTTCATTGTATGATTTAATAAACATAGAATACATTCTCTTTCCACCTTCCACATTAGAAATATTTTCTACTGCTAGAAACTCATTTTTAACAATCTTGTTCAATGCCTCAATTTTACCTTGTAGTTGCGGATATCTTCTGGCAGGTATAGATTTATCTTTTATATTGTTACGTTGTAGAAAACGTCTGAACATCTTGGATGTAAACTGTTTACCATTATCATGCAATACCTTTTCTGGTTTACCATTCTCTACAATGTAGTCTTCAAGTACATCTAGTACATCTAAGCTCCTTTTTCTCTCAGACCATTCACTTGATACCTTTCTTGAACAATCGTCTTCACAACTGATAAAATAGTTTTTTTGAGCACGATTTTCAAGATAAAACGGTCCTAAAATATCCATCTGTACCATCTGGTTTGGTTTTTTCATTGCAAATCTTTTCCATTTCCTTCTAGTTTTGATTTTACATGTTAGGATGTTCAGACCATGTCTTTTCAGTATTTGGTATATAGTTTTAGTACTGAGTGATATTTCCTTTAAACGCTTTAACCTGAATTTGATACGATTGCATCCAGATCTTTTTGTTATACGTAAATTTAGTATTTCCTGTTCTATCTCATTTGTTACTTTTGTAGGTTGTATATTATGCGGTTTTCTACTTTTATCATGTAAACCTTCTATTCCATACTTTAGGTATGTTCTTCCACTTGTAGTATATCTTTCTAGATATCTGATATCTAGTACAGATATCAATTACAGTATCTCCAGCTATGTGTAATTCCTTCTCTTTATTTCTTAATCTTCTTTCTTCTTTTATTTACTATTATGATTACTATTACCACTACTTCTTACTGCTAGTATACCCTCACCTATGGAACTTCTAGCACTAGCATCTCATTACGCATAATGGTTATTCTTTTAATATCCTTTCCATCTTCTTAATCTTTCTGGTTCTAACATCTTGTCTATGACCATCATATAGTTCATTTCTTGTTAATACGTGATAGATACTTACAAGCATCTTTCTTGCTACTGCAATAACTGCTTTTTGATTTCCTTTCTTTTTTGCAATTCTCTGATAGACTGGTATTAACTTGGGATCGTATCTTGCAGCCTTCTGTGCTGCTTCTACAAGATACCACCTAATTCGACTATTTCCCTGTCTTGTTATGTTTCCAGTCCACCTCATATTTCCTGATTGATGTAATGACGGTGCTAGACCTGCCCATGATACTAACTTCTTTGGATTGCTAAATCTTGTTATATCTCCAATTTCATTAATCAATAACAATGCACCGTAATAATCAATTCCAGTAAATCCCAGTAGCAGATCTACTTTTTTGTTGTTGATAGCAATAGATGCCATCTGTTTCTCTACACTTTCAATAAGTTCATTTATAGTTGTCATTTCCTTCAAACAAGCATCAACAAGTTGTCTATCTATAGTTCTGATGTTTTGTGATTCCAGCCATTTTAATCCCTTTGCTGAGAACAAAATTCCATCGTATTTGAACATGTACTTGTCAAGAATGTTATGTACTTTGTTCTTGAGTTGTGTATTTCTTTGAGCCAGATCTATTCTGTGTCTTACAAGTGACCTCATTTCTCTGATATTTTTGTCAGGAACGTAACACTTGGATACTAAATCTGCTCTAGCAAGATCTGCCAATACTGCAGAATCTATCTTGTCTGATTTGATTTTTGCTTCTGCTATCGCTTTTGTCTTCAATGGATTTGCAAGAGATATTTCTATTCCTTTCTGTTGTTCTCCAATTATTCATACATGGTGATCCACATATTGGCTGTTGATTCTATTGCAGCTTTTATTAGATACCTCGGTTGTTGTTGTTTTCCTTCTCCTCCTCCTCTTTTATTGATATAAGAATCAAGTTTATTGATAAGAATTGCAATACCTTTTTGATCATTAGTCACAATAAAGTTTTCCAGTACTCTTGAATCTTCTTTTATACAGATATTTGCTTTATTTTTGCTTATATCTATCCCTAGACCTAATATATGACTAGTTTGATTTGTTATTTTTTTTATCTCACCTCCTATTTTCATATCATTGGCCTTTATACGGCAGCCAGCTATACGTGCGCTAAGCACAATTAGAGAAGCCGCTTAAGAGAAACCCATTCAGTCCAACGGCTGCTTGACTGGTCGTTGATTTATTGAACCATGGAGACTTCGAGTATAGCCAACACTAGATATACGGTGAGGATATTGGTAAAGAATTACACATCTCTACAGTCCAATCTTTTTCATGAATTAAATTATATTTTGTTTGTAATTCTATTTTTCATACACTTCCTAGCAGAACTAGAAAGTGTTACCTATGTCAGTAAATGAAATTGTAACCTATGTGGGTAAATACAACAATTAATAAATAAAATAAAATTGATATACCGTAATTCCAAATATCAAATAGGATTTTTTTAACTTAATATCTATCAAAATTTTTCTTAAAGTAATATATAAGTGTAGGGTTACATAATTAATCAACTAATGCACGGAGAGAAGTTTGAGAAGTTCTATGAAATGAAAAAACTTGCCGAAGCAGGAGGGGGTCAAGAAAGAATTGAGGTACAGCATTCAAAAGGCAAATTAACTGCTAGAGAAAGAATAGATCTTTTGTTAGATGAAGGAACATTTGTTGAACTTGACAAGTATGTTACGCATCGACATGATGATGCGGAAACAAAGAAGTTTTATGGAGATGGTGTTATTACCGGATTCGGTAGGATAAATGGAAGAAAAATCTTTCTTTATGTATACGACTTTACAATTTTGGGTGGTTCTCTTGGGGAAATGGCATCCAAAAAAATTGTAAAAATCATGGATAAGGCAATAAAAGTGGGTGCCCCGTTAGTAGGAATTTTAGATTCTGGAGGTGCGAGAATTCAAGAAGGTGTTATGAGTCTTGATGGTTATGGAGATATATTTTATAAGAATACAACTGCATCTGGGATCATACCCCAAATAACAGCAAGTATAGGTCCTTGTGCAGGTGGGGCTGTGTATTCTCCAGCTATAACCGATTTTGTAATCATGGTAGAGAATGTTGGACAAATGTTTGTGACTGGTCCTGATGTGGTAAAGGAAGTCTTAAGTGAAGACGTTTCATTTGAAGAACTTGGTGGAGCAATAGCTCATTCTACTAAATCTGGAGTTGCACATTTTGTGGCAAGTAACGAATATGATTGTATGGAAAAAATTAAAAAATTATTATCTTATCTCCCACAAAATAATATTGATAATCCTCCATCACTTGAGTCAACTGACGATCCAAACAGAGTCGATCCAAACTTAATAAAGATTCTTCCAGAAAATCCTTACCAACCTTACGATATAAAAGAAATAATTCTCAATATTGTGGATGACCGTGACTTCCTTGAGATTCATGAAGGTTTTGCCCCTAATTTGATTGTTGGTTTAGCACATATGGGTGAGAAAACAATTGGCATTATAGCAAATCAACCAATGATTTTAGCAGGTGCTTTAGATATTGATTCTTCCAATAAAGCATCTAGATTTATTAGATTTTGTGACTCATTTAATATTCCTATCGTTACTCTGGTTGATACACCAGGTTATTTGCCTGGAACCAACCAGGAACATAATGGAATAATTAGACATGGTAGTAAATTATTGTATGCATATTGTGAGGCAACTGTTCCGAAAATAACTTGTATTATTGGTAAAGCCTATGGTGGCGCATACATTGCCATGGGGAGCAAAAATTTAAAAGCAGATGTTAATTTCGCTTGGCCAACTGCAGAAATTGCAGTTTTGGGACCTGAGGCAGCAGTTACCATTGTTAATAGACGCGAGTTAAAAACTGCCAAAGATCCAAAAGCAACAAAAAAGAAATTAGCTGATGAATATAGAAAAAAATTTGCAAATCCATATATTGCCGCAGAAAAGGGTATCATCGATCTGGTTATTGATCCCATGGAAACAAGACCAATGATTATTCAGGTATTACATTCTATGTCTGGTAAAAAAGAAACTGGACCGTGGAAGAAACACGGAAATATCAATTTATAGGAGTTTTTGAATTGAGTAAAATAACCTCTATTTTGATTGCGAATCGAGGTGAAATAGCACTTCGAGTAATAAGAGCTTGTAAACAATTAGGCATAAGATCTATTGCAGTATATTCAGATGAAGATAACCGTTCCATTCATGTCAAGAAGGCAGATGAATCTTATCGGTTGGGCCCAGCCTCAGCTGCAGAAAGCTACCTATGCATAGATAAAATTATCGATATTGCAAACTCTGCTGGTGCTGATGCCATACATCCAGGCTATGGCTTTCTATCTGAGAATGAAACTTTTTCCGATCAATGTAAAAAGCATGGAATAATTTTCATTGGACCAACCGCAAAATCAATGGAATTGGCTGGTGATAAAATGAAATGTAAAGAACTAATGACAAAAGCTGATGTACCTACAGTCCCTGGAAGCGAGGGGGTGGTAGATGATGTAGATGAAGCTGCCAAAATTGCAGAAGAAGCGATTTATCCAGTTATGTTAAAATCTGCATTTGGAGGTGGAGGTAGAGGAATAAGATTAGTGACAAACGAAAAAGAGCTCAGACAAGAATTTGAACTGGCATCAGATGAATCAAAAGCCGCTTTTGGCAAGTCAGCTCTATTTATAGAAAAATACCTAGAACATATTAGACATATAGAATATCAATTAATCAGAGATTCAAGTGGAAATGGTAGACATTTATTTGAAAGAGAATGTTCGATACAGAGACGACATCAAAAATTAATAGAAATGGCTCCGTCTCCTGTTGTGGATAAAGAAACACGTTCTCGGGTGGGAGAAATTGCAGTTCGTGCAGCTGCTGCGTTAGATTATTTAAACGCTGGAACGGCAGAGTTCTTATGTGATTCATCTGGAAATTTCTATTTTATTGAAATTAATGCAAGATTGCAAGTTGAACATCCTGTCACAGAATTAGTAACTGGAAAAGATTTGGTCAAGTTGCAGATTCAGATTGCACAAGATGAGGATATAGAATTCAAACAAGAAGATCTAGAATTACGTGGATGCGCAATTGAATGTCGTATCAATTCAGAAGATCCTTTTTATGATTTTACACCGTCTGTGGGTTATGTTCCATCATGTTATATTCCATCTGGTCCGGGTGTAAGAGTAGATACTTATTTGTATCCTGGTTGTAATGTCTCCGGTTATTATGACTCCTTGATTGCAAAATTAATAACATATGGAAGTAGTTTTGAAGAATCACGCCTGCGTTTGAAAAATGCATTATCTGAATTTTATATCGAAGGAATTAAAACTACAATTCCAATACATCAAACCATTATAGAAGAAGAGAATTTTATTAAGGGTAATATTTCTACAGATTACATCGAAAAATTTCAAATCCTGCAAAAAATGAAAGAACGTGAAAAAAAAGAACAACAAATAAAATCAATTGCAGCAGTTTCAGCTATATTATTGCAATCAGAGTATGTTAAAAAAGTGGGTGATTATAAAAAGATCAAAACTAGCTCTGTTGGAGGTAATGCCTAATGGAATTCGAGCTAGAAGGAGTACCTGGAATTATTAAAGCAGAGTTGATACTAAATAAGGGTTTTGGGGATATTTTATTTAAAATAAATGATAAAGAATATGATCTCAAACTATTGAAATTTAGTGGATCTAATTTTGAATTTATTTTAGGTAATTCATTTTATCAAGTAAAAATTTTACATTCTGAAGGAATAAAATATACCGTGGATGTTGATGGAATTAATTTAGAAGTAAAAAAACGTTCAAAATTAACAGAAATTATTGAAAAATCAAGATCCAAAAGTTTAATAAATCGGGAAAATAATATTTCTAGTCAAATTCCTGGTCGTGTAGTAAAAATTTCAGCTTCGCAAGGTTCAGGAGTTAAGAAAGGAGATCCTATTATGATATTGGAATCTATGAAAATGCAGGTAGCCATTAAAGCACATAAAGATGGAACTTTGAAGGAGATAAAAGCAAAGGAAGGTTCAATAATAGCTAGAAATGATGTGGTGGCAGTATTAGAATAGTTTTATTAATGAATTAACTTTAACTTTAAACGAAAAAAAATAATATTTTTAATTAATAGTAACACTTTTTGCTAATAGAATCTAACCGATTTTTATATGTTATTTTTTATCTCATCATAATCTGGTTCGATTAATGGATTATCCGATATCCATTTATATATTATCTTTTTATTTTTATCCAAAATAAAAATAGATCTCTTTGCAGCATTATAATCTTTCAACGCAGCCAAATCTTTCATAACTATACCATAATCACTGATGACCTGTCTCTTATAATCACTCAAGATTGGAAAATTTAAGTGATGATTTTCGGTAAACATTTTATTCGCAAATGGACCATCAACTGAAATTCCTATGAGTTGTGTATTTTTATTAGTTATATCATTCAGAGAATCCCTAAAATTACACATTTCATTTGTACAAACAGGAGATTCAGCGGCTGGAAAAAATGCAAGTACTATCTTCTTTCCTTTTATGTCACTTAATTTCATATTGTTCATATTTATATCTGGAATTTCAAAATCTGGAGCTTGTTCTCCTTCTTTTAAAGTCTTTTGACTCATTACATGTGGAATATATACAATAATAATAAAATTTTTTCTATTGATATTTTATTTTGAATGGAGATCGATCTCTCAAATCAGCTATTACCAGAGATAATATTTCCACAGTTTTATCTAATTCTTCTTTCGTATTCTGGATTCCTAGTGAAAATCTTATTGATCCTGAAATTTCTTCATAATCTAATCCCATAGCTTTCAGAACATGTGATGATTTTTGTTTATTTGTTGAACATGCTGAACCAGTCGATGCTTCTATCCCATGTTCATCTAACTTAACTATTAATTCTTCACCATTAACTCCAAGAAATGTGATGTTAACATTATTTGGTAATCTTGCCTCATATGATCCATTCAGACTGGTTCCAGGAATATTCGATAGAATTTTTTTTATCAAGTAATCTCTAGAGGATCTCAAATAATCAAAATTTTTTTTTAGGTTCTTTAAACTAATTTCTGCTGCTTTTCCAAATCCAACAATTCCATAAACATTTTCAGTTCCAGACCTCATAGATGATTCCTGTCCTCCTCCGTGAATCAAAGGATGTATTTTTCTAGATTTCTTAATATAAAGTGCCCCTACTCCTTTAGGTCCATATATTTTGTGGGATGAAATTGATAAAGAATCCACATCCAAATCCCTCACATCTATAGGAATTTTACCCGCTCCCTGTACTGCATCAGTATGGAAAAAAATATTTTTATCAAAATCATGGGTAATCTTAGATAATTCAGATATCGGTTGAATAGTTCCTACCTCATTATTTGCCAGCATTATGCTGACTAAACCAGTTTTTTCATTTAGCAGGTTTTTAAAACAACTTGGTTCGACAATACCATGAGAGTCTACATCTAAAAATTTTATATCAAATCCATATTTTTTTAAGAATGTAGATGTTTCCAAAATTGTATCATGTTCAATTGTACTAATAATGATTTGTTTCCTCTGTTCATTTGTTTCTCTAAGATATTCACAAAATCCTTTAAGTGCAAGATTATTCGATTCAGTTCCACCTGAAGTAAAAAATATTTCACTAGAATTTGCACCTATTAATCTTGCGACCCTTTTTCTAGAATTTTGAATAGCCAGTTTTACCTTTCTTCCCTTTTCGTGAACTGAAGAAGGGTTTCCATAATCATTTTTTATGAATGGAAGCATTTCATTTATTACAGCTTTATTTAAAGGAGTAGAAGCTGCATTATCCAAGTATATTACGCTTCTATTGTTAACCTTTTTGATCAAGAATTATTATAACACAACCAATTTTCCACTTTTATAGCCGCCCAAATCCAGGGATACATATCTATATCCTATTTTTTTTAATAAACTATCTGCACTGTTCAACTTTTTTAAATCAAACATTTTTGGTAACTCTTTGATGTCTATTTCAATACGAGCTATATCATTATGGTCTCTTACGCGCACTTGTTCAACTTTAAATAAATTTTTTATAATGTTTTCAGCGTATTCGATTTTTTTTAATTTTTGTTGGGTAATAGTTATTCCATGAGGAATTCTTGAAGCTAGACACGAATTTGAAGGTTTATTGTAATTAGATAATTTATAATGTTTAGCTATTTGTCTTATCACACTTTTTCCTATTTTCTTTTCTAATAAAGGACTTTTAATTCCAGACTCATGTAATGCTTTGATTCCAGGACGAGAGTCAAATACGTCGTCTGCATTAGTGCCGTCTACAATACATGAAATACCCATTTCCTTAGCATATGAAATTAAGTATTGTGATAATGATTTTCTACAATAATAACATCTTAAACGATCATTTTTTCTAAAGTCAGGTTCATCTAATTCATTATACTGAATTACTTTGTGTCTGATACCTATTTCTTTTGCAACATTTATTGCTGTAATCATTTCTGATTCTGCTAAGGTTTGGTAATTAGCTGTCATTGCTACAGCGTTATCTTGTAAAGCCTGTTTTGCCGCAAGAGCAACAACTGCGCTGTCTACCCCACCAGACAAAGCAACCAGAACATTACCTTCAGTATTTTTATCAAACCAAGCTTTCATTTCCAAGAAACTGGATTCATGGTTAATCATTTACATTCACTCAATTGAATTTTAATAATACCTGATATATGGCTTGATCCATTACATCTCTTAAGGGCAAACCAGTAGTTTCAGAAATTTTTTTCAGATCCTCAAATTCTGGTTTAACATTTATTATTTTACCACTTGAATCTTTAATCAGTTTGACTCTGATGTCAAATCTGTTATTTCGCAAAGAGATGGAAATTGTGATAATATCTCTATTTAATACTATTCTTTTTACCTCCTGAATCCTGATACCAGCTGTACCAGATTCTAGGTATAGTTTCTCTATCATTTCATTTATCTTGGATTTATCAGTAATTATCCTTACCACGTTTGTAGGTCTATTCTTCTTTGTTATGCCTGGAAGTATAGTAACATCTTTTGCTCCTTCCTTCATGAGTACTTCTATTAAATTACCTAGAATTTCACCAGACAAATCGTCTACGTTAGTTTCTAATAATATAATATCTTCATAATTTAGCGATGATGCTTGACGATCCTTTCCTAATACGACTCTAAGGATATTAGGATAGTTATCAAATTTTTTATTGCCAGTTCCCAAACCAATTCTTTCAGGAATCATTTTAGGATAGTAATCTACGCATTCAGAGGCTAGATTTACTAAAATCGCTGCTCCTGTAGGGGTAGTAATTTCCCCAAGATTATTCCCAGCTAGAACAAATGTTTTCCCTTTGAATATTTCTAAAACAGCATTAGTAGGATTTGAGATAGTACCATGGGAGAAAGATGTTAATCCATTACCTACTGAAATATGAGTTGTCACTACTTTTGAATCAAAAATTTTTAAATCTTCAAGTGCAATTGCACATCCAATTAAATCAATAAACGTGTCTAAATTAGAGATTTCATGCAAGTGAATCTTTTCAAGTGGTTCACCATGTATTCTGGATTCTGCATTTAACAATGTCTTTAGTGAATTTAAGGAAAAAACCTTTGTTCGTTGATTTAAATTGAGTTTTTCACAACAACCGGCTAAGATGTTATACATGTCTAGACCTCTTCGTACTAACATCTTATCTTTATATTGAACAAAAAACTTAGTAGCCTTGAATCCATTAACACTTATTTTTTCAAATCTAACATCCATTAATTTAGTTCCAGGAATATAATTTTCGCAATTGTAAATAGAATCAATAATTTTCTTGCTTTCAGCTCCTGCATCAACTAAAGCTGACAGTAACATGTCTCCTGAAATTCCTGATATTTGAGGGTCTATTACAGTTATTTTAGACAAGTATTATCTCCTTTTAATAATAAGATAAAATGTGATAATTATTTTTTTATATACTTATACTAATTAGAATACTATGAAACAGCTGTAATGTAATGGTCCATTATTGAAATTAAAAAATTTAGTAAGATTATAATTTGTCTTCGCAAAGATCCAATCAAATGACAATTTCTATAATTGGGTCAGGGAAAGTAGGTGCTTCCATTGCAATAAATTGTGCTCTAAGAGAATTAGATGATATAGTACTCTTAGATGTAATTGAGGGATTACCACAAGGGGAATCAATGGATATGAACCATCAATTGTCTGAACTAGGCATTGATGTAACAATTAAAGGATCAAACAATTATGAAGAAATGGGAAATTCGGATTTTGTTGTACTAGTAGCTGGAATAGGGAGAAAACCCGGAATGACTCGTATGGATCTACTAAACAAAAACGCCAGCATAGTTAAAGATGTTTCTACCAAGATATCTACCTATGCAAAAAATAGCATATTGATAGTCATAACTAATCCATTAGATCCTATGACCTATCTAGCTTTAAAAACAACAAAATTTATGAAAAAAAGAGTTTTAGGGATGGGAGGCATGTTGGATTTATCAAGATTCAAGAGTTTTATTCACGCTTACACCGGTTTATCCAGGGAATCTATACAAGCTATGGTAATAAGTGAACATGGCGAAAATATGTTACCATTAACAAGATTTTCTTCAATAGGAGGGATCCCTTTAAAGCATTTCTTGTCTGAAGAACAATCTTTAGAAATTTACGAAAAAACTAAAAAAGTAGCTGCTGAGGTTATATCCTTAAAAGGTGCAACTATAAATGCTCCAGGAAACGCCGTTGCTACTATGATTGAAAGTATAATAAAAAATAAAAAGATGGTTATCCCAGTATCTGCCTATTTAGAGGGCGAGTATGGAGTCTCAGATTTGTGTATTGGAGTTCCAGCAGTATTAGGATCTAATGGTATAGAAGATATAATAGAGCTTGAGCTCAATAATTTTGAAAGGTCTGTATTTGATCTTGGTGTAAACAGTGTGAAAGATGCGTTAAGATCATTAGGGCTAACAAATAATAAATGAGACTCGAAGAGATACTACAAAAATATAATGAAGGATCGCTCTCTTTAAATGATTTCAAAAAATTAATTTCTTTCTCGTATGTTGAAAATATTGAGAAAAACATTGCTAAACTAGATATAAATCGAGAAATTAGAAGGGGAATTCCTGAAATAATATATGCTGAAAAAAAAGAGTATTCTGATATCGTTACAATTGTTACAAAAGTATTACACAGGAATGATATTGTAGTAATTAGTCGAATTTCAAAGGACTACGCAAAAAAGATACAAGTATATTGTAAGAAAAATAAATATTATTTTGAAATTGGGAAAAATAGTTCTACAATACTACTATCTAAAAATAAATCGATAAAAGTAAATGAAAATTCTAAAATCGGTATCATATCTGCAGGTACATCGGATATAGGAATAGCAGAAGAAGCTAGATTAGTATCTAAAGCTATGGGATGTCATGCAATTATATCATATGATGTAGGTGTAGCAGGCATTCATAGGATTTTTTCATCACTTAAAGAAATGATAAATCAAAATGTCCATGCCATTATCGTAGTAGCGGGGATGGAAGGTGCGTTGCCATCAATAGTTTCTTCTTGTGTAGACGTACCTGTCATAGGAGTACCCACTTCGATAGGATATGGTTTTGGATCAGACGGAGTAGCAGCACTTTCTTCCATGCTTCAAAGTTGTTCGTTAGGGCTCACTGTCGTAAATATCGATAATGGAATAGGAGCAGGAGCCTATGCTTCATTGATATCTAATAGGATGTGTTCCAGATAGCAAATATTTCTTTAATAAAACGTTTATAAGTGATTTACTTTTTCTGCAATAAATATTCACCAAATTGGAGATTGAAATGTATTGACTTATATTCATACCTTAAAGAGAATTAGAGATAAAAAAACTAATTATAGGAAACGCTCATCACTGTTATTAAGTAAGAAGAATTTTGTTACAATTAAATTCAGTAACCAAAATGTTCTTACCCAATTAATTGAACCTCATCTTTCTGGAGATAGGGTTATAGCTTATGCTCATTCTTCAAATTTAGAGAATCTTGGATGGAAAGGATCATTAAACTCTATTCCTGCCTCTTATCTTACTGGTTTGTTATTGGGAAAAAAAGCATCCGATGATGGCTTTGGCGATGCTGTACTATATACAGGTAAAGATCAATATACTCAGAGAACTGCTTCATGTCTCAAAGGAATTATTGATGGCGGTCTAAAGATACCTGTTTCTGTAGACTCCTTTCCATCAGAAAATAGGATCAGAGGCGAACATATCTCTGAATATGCCTTATTACTAAAAGAAGATAAAGAACTCTATACAACCAGGTTTTCAAACATAATAAAAAGAGGACTAACCCCTGAAGAGTACAAGACGCATTTTGAAGAAATTAAAAATAATATATTAAATTCGGATCTCAGTATTAATAGAAAAGTTGAAGAGAGTAAAAAAAATAAAAATAATTTAAAGCATAAACAAAAAGAAAAAACTATTGAAACAAGGGAGGAAGAAAACCAATGAGTCAACAATATAGTCGTAACGAGAAAACCGTTGAATGGAAACCAAGAACTAGCTTGGGAATAATGGTGGCTGGGGGTAAAATAACCTCTATGGATGAAGTATTTGAGAATGGCATGAGGATCCAAGAGTCTGAAATAGTAAAGCGGTTAATCCCAGATATTAAAACCCAAGTTGTTCACGTAGGAATAGTACAAAAACAAACAGATGCAGGAGAAATGACAAGATTTGCTGCTTTGGTGGCTGTAGGCAATGAAGCAGGATGGTTTGGAATTGGGAATGGAAAGGCAGCCCAGATGCGAAATGCAATAGATAAGGCAATCAATTCCGCATATCTGAATGTGATTCCCATTAAACTAGGATGTGGCAGTTGGGAATGTAGGTGTAATCAACTTCATTCGATACCATTTAAGGTATCTGGAAAAGGAGGTAGTGTTACCATAGAAATACTTCCAGGTCCAAGGGGTCTGGGTTTGGTAGCAGGTGAAAATATAAGATCACTTCTCAAGTTAGCAGGTCTGAAGGATGCATGGACTAAATCTTTTGGTTCAACTAATACAATGGCGTCTACCACTAAGGCTATATTTAATGCTCTAAGAAGTACGTATACCGCAGGGTGATATGATATGGTTTATTTAGTATTGAGAGTTAGAGGACTAGTCAATGTGTCCCATTGGGCTGAAAAAACATTGGAAAATCTTAATCTGAAAAAAAAATTTAACGCTACGATTGTTAAAGAAGAGTCTCAGACCCTAGGAATGTTAAGAAAAGTAAAAGAACATGTAGCATGGAAGTCAGTTGATGTATCAATAATAAACGAGTTGTTAGAAAAAAGGGGAAAAATCAAGGGTTGGAAAACACTGACTAATGATAACCTTCCCAAAGATTATGGTTCAATAACTGAATTGGCAAATGCCATATTTACAAATAATTTGAATTTATCTGATATTGAAAGTATTAAACCATGGTTCTCACTGAGTCCCCCAAAGGGTGGTTTTAATAGAAAAACTAAAACCCAATTTTCCCAAAAAGGAGTATTAGGAGAAAACAATGATCTCATCGAACTTATTAGGAGAATGATATAAATACTACAAATTTTATTTATCAAAGAATAAGAATGATTATGCTAAACGTTTTTAATAATTCAAATTACTTGAGGTATATAGACAATGGCTACTAGATTAAGGAAAAGCAGAAGACAAAGAGGTAGTAGATATTGTGGTTGGGGTCAAATAGGACAACATCGACAATCGGGTTCTAGAGGCGGAGTTGGTCAAGCAGGCAAGCATAAACACTTTTGGATCAGGACCGTTATTGAAGAACCAGATCATTTTGGTCATGGTCAAAATACTTCTTATAATAAAAATATTGTAAAAAAATGGTTAAATCTAAGAGATATAGAATCCATATACGAGCAAAATAAAGAGAATTTAAAGGAAAAGAATATTCTAGATTTAAGTTCTCTTGGATATGACAAATTATTAGGTTCTGGTAATCTAAAGACAAAATTAAGTATAAAAATACAATCTGTTTCAAAAAATGCTTTGACAAAAATTCAAGCTAGCGGAGGTAACGTAATAAAGAATGGTGAATAATAATGAGTACAATCCAGAATGAAGGTTTTATTCGAAAAACAGTTAAAACTTTATCGAGATATATCCCACAGGTAGAAAAACCTAAAAAGAAAATTACACTAACAGAAAAATTTGTATGGTGTGGAATAGCCGTTTTTGCTTATCTCGTGATGGGCCAGATTCCACTGTACGGTGTTACTGATGAACCACAATTTGACTTTCTAGCCTTTGCCCGTGTTATTTTTGCTGCACAACAAGGTACTATCCTAGAACTTGGAATAGGGCCTATTGTCACAGCTGGTCTATTGATGCAGCTTCTCAAAGGATCCGATATTCTTAAATTAAATTTCAAAAATACTGATGACAGAGCCTTATTTACCTCTGCAACCAAAATTGTTACTATAGTTGTTATATGTGCAGAAGGCGGTTTGTACGGCGCTAGCGTTTATGGTCCTCTAGTTGCCTCTCCTGAATTTACTTACATCCTGATTGCTCAGTTAATTTTTACTAGTGTTATCGTGATGTATTTAGATGAGTTAATTCAGAAAGGATGGGGTCTAGGGTCAGGCATAAGTCTATTCATCATGGCTGGTGTTGCACAAACAATTTTGTGGAGTCTATTTAGCCCAATTGCAGGTCCTGATGGTCCTGTAGGTATATTTCCGTTTATTATCGACTCTGCTGCAAAAGGGGATCTCTCTGACGTATTTTTCAGAAGTGGTCAACTTCCCAGTGTGTTTACATTGATTCTTACGGGAGGAGTATTAGCAACTCTTGTTTATACGCAGGGAATACATATTGATATTCCTATTGTTTCTACAAAATATCGTGGCTTTACTGCCGTATACCCCATAAAACTTTTATATGTGTCCAATATACCGGTAATTTTAGCAACTGCCTTGATAGCTAATGCAATATTTATGGGACAGATGCTCTGGGCAAATTATAATCCCCAAAATGATAATCCATGGTTTAACTGGATAGCACAATTCGATCCTTCTCAACAACAAACCCCCACTGGCGGTATGTTATATTACATAACTACTCCGAGAGGGTTAGATGTTGCTGCCCAAGATCCTGTCAGGGCAGTAGTTAATATCATCTTTATTACAGCAATTGTTACGGTTTTTGGTAAACTATGGGTAGAACTTGGTGGTTTATCTTCCAAAACTGCTGCTAAAAATCTTCTTGATGCAGATGTACAAATTCCTGGCTTTAGAAGATCACAGAGCTCTGTACAAAATGTTTTGGATAAATATATTCCATCGGTTACTATTATTGGTGGAGTAGCTATAGGCGCGCTAGCATCTATATCAGATGTACTAGGATTATTTGGAGGAGGTATAGGTTTGTTATTGATGGTAGATATACTAGTAAACTATTATAACCTATTGATAAGAGAAAAAGTAGATACCAACATGCCAAAATTGGCGGCTTTAATTGGGCGAAAAGAGTAAACGAATTATTGTTGTTGGAATACCAGGAGTTGGAAAAACCACAGTACTGTCAGAAGTAAAAAAATCACTTGAACAACTTGGTGTTCAAACAGCATTAGCTGAATTTGGTAAAATTATGCTAGAGGAAGCATTGCTTTTAAACATCAAAAATAGAGATGATATAAGAAGGTTGCAAATACAGGATCAAAAAAACCTTCAACGGAAAGCAGCTACAAAAATAACACAAATCATTTCAGATATTGTAATTATAGATACACACCTTTTTATCAATACATTCGAAGGATATTATCCTGGTTTGCCAATGGAATTAATTAATCAACTTGAACCATCAAATCTAATTTTAATTGTTGCAAAGCCAGAAGAAATTTATCACAGAAGACAAAATGACTCTACCAGAGATAGAGATATAATATCAATAGATTCAATTCAGAATGAAATCGAGTTGTCAAAAATGCTTATATCAAGTTGTTCAGTGATATCCGGTGCTCCATTTAAAATTATAGCTAACGATGAAAATCATTTAAAAGAGTGTATTAAAAATTTGGTTGGCATAATAATGAGTAATTCCTGAGGTTATTCATATGGATTTTAGCGATCTTTTATTACAAATAGGAGGAATAAGTTATACCAAACATCCTATTTTTCCTGATTTGGTGTCTTCAATGCTGGCCGCTACTTTGATAGCAATATGCTTAAATTTTGCATTTGCATTTCTTCGTAAAAAAACTACGGATATTGATAGATTAACGAAAGTTATGCAAGAACAAAAAAGCTTTAGTAGAGAATATAGAGATGCTATTAAAAAACAAGATAAAGAAAGAATCAATGAATTAAAGAAGAAACAAGCCTATATGACAAAATTGGGAATGGAAATGCAACAACAACAAATGCGTCCAATGTTATTATATATGATCCCATCTTTCATGTTATGGATTCTCGTTTTTCCTGCCTTTTTTGGTTCAACTGTAGCTCTTTCCCCTTTGCATATCCCTTTTGTTATGTGTAATGAAGAGAATGTAAAGATGGATTCTGTCGTTGATGAGAATGGGGAAAGAAAAGGGGCTTGTAATGTACCGGGCGAGGTTTTTTTATGGGGATGGTTTTTAATTACATCTCTCTCAACTACTGGTATTATATCTAAAATTACGAAAACATCTCTCCCAAGTATGACTTGAAATGAATAAAAATATACCTTATAAAAACAAGATCCTTACTAGTATTGTAATATCCGGTTGGCCTGCCGTGGGTAAAACTACAATAGCTAGTGCACTCGCAAAGGACTTTGGATATAAACAATACAATGGCGGGGATGTATTAAAAATTCTTGCATCCGAAAAGGGATATTCCGTTCATAGAAATGATTGGTGGGATACAGAAGAAGCCAAAAATTTTATGGAAGAAAGAGAATCCAACTCATATTTTGATATCGAAGTAGATAGAAAACTTGTCGAAATCATAAGACAGGGAAATGTTATTGTTACAAGTTATACCCTTCCATGGCTAGTCCCTGAATCTATAAAAATATGGTTAAAGGGTTCTAGGAGCAATAGAGTTAAAAGGATGGCCAAAAGGGATAATCTAGACATGACACAGGCTAAGGAAATAATATCTCAGCGAGATGAAAACAATACCAGGATCTATCACAACCTGTACGGTTATGAATTTGGAAAAGACTTGACTGTCTTTGATTTTGTATTGGATACCGACCTGTTAGATCTCGACTCTCTAATATCTGTATCTAAACATATTGTTACAAATTTGCGGATTTAATCTTCGAATATATATTGAATAAAATTCTGTTGTTTATGTTAAAAAATCAATTATCAGGGAAATTAAAAATCAATAAAAATGTCTTCTAAAAATTTAGCAAACTTTAGACAATTTAACAGTCTAATTACATTACGTGATGATTTTACTGACCATAAATATGGACATATAATATCTGAAAGGCCTATCGATGAGTTACTTGAATATGGAATTATTTTACTTGATAAGCCTTCAGGACCTACAAGTCATGAGGTAGCATCATGGGTAAAAAAGATATTATCTATAAAAAAAACTGGACATAGCGGTACATTGGATCCAGGTGCAACTGGATTATTGCCAATGGGTTTGGGAGAAGGCACAAAGGCATTATCAGTATTATTGATGGGACCTAAAGAATATTATTCAGTTGCTAGAATACATTCGATGGTAACCACTTCAAAAGTGGAGCTTATACTCGATGAATTTTGTGATGAAATATATCAAAAGCCACCACAACGCTCATCTGTTAAAAGGATGACAAGAATAAGGAAAATTCATGAAATAGAATTACTAGAATTTTCTGATAAGCTTTTCTTATTGAGAATTTTATGTCAATCAGGTACATACATCAGGAAGTTGATTTATGATATTGGTGAAGTATTAGGTAGTGGTGCAACAATGATAGAGTTAAGACGCACAAGAGTAAATAATTTTTATGAAAAAAACGGATTGGTTAAACTTCATGATTTGCATTCTGCTTTTTCACTTTATAAAGAAAAAAATGAGGAACGAAAGATAAGAACAATGATAAAGCCAATTGAAGACTGTCTATCTGATATTCCATCTGTAATTATTAGAGATACTGCTGTTGATGCTCTTTGTCATGGTGCACAACTTGCGATACCTGGAATATCTCAAATTTCAAACACAATTCAAAATGGTACCTTAGTAGGGGTGTATAGTCTGAAAGGAGAATTAGTAGGTCTTGCAGAAGCCATTATGTCTACACAACAAATAGTTTTGAGTAAAACCGGAATCGCATTCATAATGAAGAGGATAATAATGAAACCTAATACTTATCCAAAAGGATGGAAATGATATGTATTTTGTAGCATGACTATCCTTAAGATAATTTAATGAAAGTAGATTATAAAATCAAAAATAAAAATTTAGATGTCTTCTCCAATTCCTGGAATAGTTTTATCTAACTTTGCAATTTTTTTTGCCAAGTTCTCCATTGTTCCTGGTATATGACAATTACACATACATTCTTTACAATCTATGTGGTTGTTTTTTTTACAATTCTCAGATATTTCAGAGCCAGTCATTATCCCTTAATTTCGATATTAGCCCTATTTTTATTTTGTCTCGTCTTAATATTACAAATATCCTTTTCTAATTTACAAAATAATTATGAACGAACTACTACAATCATCAAATAGAATATATTTTCGATAATTAGTAATCAGATTTATTATCAGAAACTATTGAAGTGCCGGGGTCGCCTAGCCTGGAAGGGCGCAAGCCTGGAAAGCCTGTGACCGTAAGGTCTCGAGGGTTCAAATCCCTCTCCCGGCGTCAATCTTGGGGATTCATACGCTAGTTTAATAAGATTGATTGGGATTTTTTATTAATAATTGCAAGTAATAGGAGAAATTAGAGAAGAGCAAAAACAGCAAGAAACCATAACCTTAGAGGAAAGAATAAATTCACTGACTAAATTACAAAGACCTTACATTAGGAAAGCATTACATAAACTTGCATCAGAAAAATCAGAAAATGCCAAAATAATCTGAGATTATATCACTAATAATCTATTTGCTTGCCAATCCAATACAACTTTGTAATCTTTATCATTTTCTAAGACTTCGTTAATGCTATTGATAGCACTCTCTTTAATATTTGCTAGAAATGTTCCAGCATTAGCAGCATTCTTCAAGATATCCCTTGATTGTTTCTCTCCATAGAACTGTTCATAAATATGGTTTTCTCCAGACTCTAATTATTACTGCTGTCTTCCCATTATCTGACAAAATAAGATCTGAAATGAGTTTTAATGAAAATGTCTTGAATACTGGTCCTTCTTCTGTAGGAGCAGGGTAGTCAATAGCAATAGTAACGTCATTATATTTAGGGTCTGATGACTCAATTGCTTTGTGCAATAAATCCTGTCCGGGATCGTCATTCTTCTGTTCTAAAATATGATCTATCATATTGGTGCCTGCCCGTAAATCCTCTTGCAATATTTCTTCTTTGCTTTCCTTACTATTGCCTGCTACCTTTGCGACCAATCCACTAAAATCCGTATCAGCAAATAGACTTTTTGATATTAATGAGACTCCAGTTGAAGTTAATTGGCTTTTGTTATTTGTTTTATCAACATTGAAATGAATAACTGGTCTTAGTGCTACACGCATATGTTTATTTATCTCATTATTAATTATAAGTTTTATTTTTTGCTATAATCTTACCTTTAATACGTTACTAAAAGTATATACTATTGGTAAGAATAACATATCTTTTTAGGTTGGATATTTATAAGCATTATCTGAACTTAAAAATAGTAATTTATATCATATTGTTTTAAATTACACATTTTCATGAATATATGATTTTTATAAATATAGAATATATATTATATGAAGAATTGAAAGAGAATAGGACTGTTTTCAAACACATTCCAGTTTGTCAGGATATTTTTGACAAGTTCTTACGATTTAGTGTCTATAGATAGACATATAGCGATACTTTGGATAAGATAATTAGAAAGGCTGAAACCTGCGACAGTTTGAATCATAGGGAAGTTAAATCTTCCTAATGAATATAATAAGGCTGTTTGGAGCCCGCCACCAAGCAACTCCAACAGCAGACACCGAAAGACACACAGAGACGCAAAAGAGGTTTTACCCTAGTGGATAATAACGATTTTTCAACTAATAAAGTTTGTGACTGCTGTAAAAATAAAGAAGAGACTGCTCCCTCTACTGCTAGTGGTGCTGTCAATACAAATAGGCAAAACCATGTTAAATACATTCCTAACGAAACCTTAGACAAGTACGTAGATTCTCACGAGAGGAATTGTCCTTGCTGGTGCTGTAACGATATAGAAACTAATGTAACCAGACAGAATACCAATCTAGGCATTACGGTAGGTTTCGGCTAAAGATAGCAGTATGTTGGTCGATGTAAAATGACAAATATCATTTATTTATCATTGGATGCTTTACCTGAAGACAATCAGCATTTAATAGATACCTTCACTTTCAATCCAGAACTGAAGAAAGCAACCCTTAAACTGAATGGCATACACAAGGAAGCAGATGCTACTACATTCCCTATCTACTTTGAACAGAAATATGGTGACGATACCAATTCTTTTAGTGTTTATGAATTAAAATATGAATGTCTTAGAAACCTTCATGATAAACTAAACAAATTCGAGAGCATTGGAAATCTAGATAAAGAATCTGTAGAACTGGTCCTAACCCATGACACGAATATCGAACTAATGATTTCTTCAATAAAACAACTTGGTAGAGAAATCATAACTCAATCTGAATCTATTGCAGATTAGCAACAGAAAGAAGAACAGCAAGAAGGATGGGAAAATGATTATTATGACGTTTGGGGTAGGAAAGTACCAGAGCAAGAAAATCTAAAATTTAATAAAAATGGTAAACAGGGACTTAGCAAGGTACAGAACTTTTGATATCAAAATATAGATTTTTGACACTTGAAGGTAGTAAAGAAATACTGTATCATGATAATGGAAAAGGTGTCTATGTTTATGGTGGAGATATCATTATTGAAAAAGAATTAGAAGATATATTCAATTTTGAAATTCGAAAGGCAGACATTGCAGAGATAAACGGGCATATAATGCGTACAACTTATGTCAAGAAAGAAGATTTTGTCGCTGACCTAGACATTCACAACCTAAAGAATAGACTTTACAATGTTATGACTGGAGAACTAAAACCCCATACACCAGATTACTATTCCTTGAACCAGAAACCATTCTCATACAATCCAGATGCAAAACTCAATACTTTGAAAAGTTCCTAAGTGAAGTTTTGTATCCTGAAGACATTGAAAATGCAATTGATATTATTGCCTATTCCTTTGTCAAGTACAACCCACATGAAATCTTTTTTATTTTGATTGGTGTAGGTTCCAATGGTAAAAGTGTCTATACTGGATTAATAACCAATTTGCATGGTACTAAAAATATTAGCAATGTACCTTTGAAAGCATTAGCAAACGATCATTTTGCACTTGCAGATCTGGACGGTAAAGACGTAAACATAGACACTGAGATGACTTCCAATTCAATAAAAGATTTATCGGTATTAAAGAAACTTACAGGAATTCAACCCATTAGGGTTCAGAGAAAGTAGCAACACGCTTACGATACTGTACTGCATGCTAAACTAATCTTTAACGCTAACCAATTGCCAGTTAGTGAGGACAATACAGACGCACATTATAGAAGAGAGATTATTTTATCATTCCCTAACCAGTTTGAAGGTGCTAACGAAGATCCTGACCTATTAAAGAAATTGACAAGCGAAGAAGAACTATCAGGAATCTTCAATCTAGTAAAGCCAGCACTCAAAAGATTAGTCGAAACCAAGCGAGTAAAGATTAACCAAAATACCATAGCAGAACGCAAGCAAAAAGCACAACTGATAAGGGAACCTATGAGATCATTCTTCAAAGACGTAATAGATCCAAATTCTCAGTTATCAGACTATGAATTGATATCCGACTTGTACGCTGCATATATGAAATTCTGCAAACACCATAAACTCCAAGTAGAAAATCAATCTAATTTCGATAAGGAAGTAGAAAGAGAAACTTCAGCGCTTAAAATGCGTAAAGAGATAAAAGACCAAGGTAAACTACGAGTCTTGAAGCATATCAAACCAAGGAAATGGCGTAAGATAGACCCTAATGAGACCTTGACACCAACTGAAGACGCAGACATTCCAGAGGATTCTGAATAGATATATGAACCATATTCCCAGAAAACGGACCGATTGGACCGATTGGACCGGGTAAAAAAAATATTTTCTATTTTTATACAAGGTTATAGAATAATCATCTAGAACCTTAGATAAATTTCTAAAAAAGTTTTTGAAGGGTAGTCCATCCGGTCCATCCAGTCCACTTTACACTTCTAGAAGCAGGTGCACCATCAGAGTAGGGAAGGGGATAAAAAAGCATCAAGGAAGGATTGGAAAATCGTCACATCAGCAAACAAATGACTCCTAATATCCAAATCATTAACAAGGCAACGAGAATGACAATAGCAGGAGTTAACCAAGTTCTAACATAGTTAAATAAAAGGTAGACAAAGGATTATGACCTTCAAAGGACTTGTAGAGAATGATTTGTAATCCCTCTTCTCTACAGATCCGAGCTATCGCATCAGCAATCATGTAATAACATGGTTCACTCAGCCCATATTCAAGACATACCAAAAGGGCCGACCTTTACCCTTTCTGGATATGGGTTGATATTACTACCTGCTAATTTATTACTACTACTAAATTAGAGAAATAGAGAGACTTAAATCAAACAAATGACTACCACCCCCAATTACTCGGAAGGAAGCAGATTTTTCCAATGATTCATTATGGTGTTTGTAATATGATTCTTAGAAGATATGAGTAAAAATAATAATAAAAGTATTAGAAAATTATCCTTTAAGTGTTGTTATTGTGAAAAAGAGTTTGATAATGAAGGCGAATACTGGATTCATAATTCAGGAATTCATCCAGAAGAATTAAAACAACCCAATTTAGGTATGATAAACATAATGCGAGATAAATGGGGTTATGACATTGAACCTAAGGGGAATCCATGGGAATGAATACTAAAACAATTGACAATCTTGAACCTACAAAATATTGTAAAAAATGTGAGTTAATTACCCCATGGGATGAATCTGGAAACTGCATATTCTGTTTGTGGGATAAGGAAGAACAGAGTAGAGAAGTAGTATAGTAAGATACCATTAGCAGCAAAAATAAACTAATCAATCAGTCAAATAATTCTATACACTTTTTTGTTTCTACAGTCACTGGTTCAAAATACTATATTATAATATAAAGAAATTGGGAGAGTCGGTAGAAACAGGAATTTTATTACAGATTCAGTTCTACCATAATACTCTCCATACTAGGACACACTGTACGGTATGAAATTATGGAATTCATAATATTTAGCACTTGAGGTTAAAAGTTATTAAAAATTGGAAAGTAAAATAGTAGAAGTTGGACTAATTTGAATTCTACCCAATTACTTTCAAAAATCTCAGATATGGTATTATATAATGGGAATTATGATATTTATCGGTTTAATTCAAGATAAAAACCGAAGAGTAGAAGTGAACCGATTGGTGATAAAAGGAATATCTGTTTCTACTCTCCGGGATACATTGCCCGAGTTCCCTCCTACTTTTTATTTATTCAGTAGTAGGCTACTGTGATAGTTTTTGGGATTTATTACTTATAATAGTTCAATATGTAAAACTTGAGTTAAATCTTTGTTAATAAGAGTACCAAAAAATCGTATCAATTCTACATAGTCAAAACTGATGAGTAGGGAATGAGTTCACTTCACCTAGAATTTTATTTATCCCTACTCTCATCCTGGAGATTTTCTTCCATTCGTTCTCTTATTCTGGCTGTTAGGTTAGCGAGTGTGAGTTAATTATTGTATTATAGATATACATGTTTACGGATTATTATTGATATTACTAGAAATTATTCTTCAAGACTTTTGTAATTATATTATATGATATATTTACGTAATTATCCTATTTATATATTAGTTAAATACAAAAAAGGATAGATTCTTTTCTAGATATACAATAAAATGGAGTGGGTAGAAACAATCTTATGATTGGAGATATTGCGTACATAAGAATCCTTCTATCCACTCCTTGAGGTTTGTTGATATGATGTGTGTTCGAGTGTTATCTCTTAGAATATGATATAGTATAGCACTTTGTATAATATTAAAATTTCTGGTAGATTTATCATAATAGCAGTAAGTAGTTTTTAGAATCAAAAACTGGAGAGCAAGATAATATGATGAGGATTAATCTGCGTAATATTATCCCACCCTCCAGAATGAATTTCTAGATTTGCGGTAGAATAATATGGTAATTATTCTATTTATTGGTTGTAGAAAAGAGAAGGAAAATCCAATAGAAACATGGAAATGAATCTACTAATACTACTAACACTCCTACTAGTAGCAATAAATAACTAAGACATGCACAGGGGGTAAAATCCTAGTATCAGAAATAGCAGCAAACAAAAGGACTATTACTAACCCAATCATTCAAAAGTAAGTAGATTCATCCAATGTAGCCATTGATATTAAAAAAAGAAAGTAGATATGACAAATTGTAGACAGTTATACATAATAAGGGAATTTTACGATAATGATTATGATTTGGTTAATTGATCAATTAATTCCTGCTAAAACTAAAACTTGTTCTATTGCTTCCGAGGTTGTTCACATACCAAATTAAATATCAATTTGATATGAAGCAAATAGTAATAAAGAAAATTCAACTTTTTTTGGAGTTCTAATCCCCAAATAAAGTTTTTTGTCTTTTTTTAAACTATTAAAAATTTATTTATTACAAATAGATTCATATTTATACAGATATGGCGTCGCTGAATAATGATAAAGATAATATTAATTTCCTTTCCACTTTTGCTAAAAACGTATTGAATTGTGATAAATCCCTAAGGTGGATAGGAATAACTGATCATAATGGTATCATTATAACTGAAAGTGTTAGAAAAGGAGTTACACTCGTGCTCACGATAGAAGAGAATAGCGACTTTGCAAAAAATTCAATAATCAGGCATAAAACACGATTAAAATTTCAACCAAAAATGGGTAAATTAATCTATGCATTTGCAAGATATGAAAACATGAGTAGGTGTATAATTCCGATCAATGAATGGTATTATTTACTTTTTACCATGGATCTTGAGGAAAATAATTTTGATAACATAATCATGGAAAAAATCATCCCTTTGATTAAGAAAGAAAAAAATTTTTAATTATTACTTAATAATAATTGTTTAAAAATGAGAATAATATTAGAAAAAACCGTTGTTCGAAATAAAATTATTCAATCCAATAAATTATAATACAAATATATCTTAGATTTATCAGTATTAAATAATTCTATATTCAGAGACTGAAAGATAAGTAGTAATAATAACACGACTTGAATAGTCAACTCCGAATCTTTAATATCAAAGTGGAATAGCAATGTTACATCTACTAAGACCACTTCTACAACTACCACAATCCAGATCTAATATCAAACCAATTACAACTGATGATGAATTAGTATGCCATTACCAACACTCGAACTAACCCAGGCTCATAGAACGGATTCGCAAATAGCCGTTCTGGGTATGGGTTGACATTATTACTACTAGATTACAGAAATTGAATGAAACCAACAGCAAAAAACCCTTTTCTTGTGGAGTTAATTAAATATTGATAAGCAATAATGATCATAAATAATTAGAGAGAAACAACCAATCTCTCTCCTGACTCCAAAAAGTCCAACTGACAAACAAAGAAGAAGGACCAATTCCATATATGGATTCATTATCAGCCCATACACCTAACTTTCCAGGTCGATTCTCTTAGTCGTTCCTGGAATATGGGCTGATTATTGTAATGTTATATTATAAAGATTTCTTGTTCTGGTGTTAGATTATTTTAACTGAAGGAATTAATATTTCCATAAGAAAAGACCATTAGTTGGATAGACAAGAGATAAAAGAACAAATCGACACCTGGCTTAGAGAAGAAAATAAAGAAAAAGATTGGGAAATCAAACAGGAAAAAATGAATGAGTATTATTATTCATGTACTTTAACCAAAATTATCGATCAAATAATAGAAGGAGAAATTCAGAAAACAGAAGCGGGTTTGTGTACGATATGTATTGACAAAGATATTGAACGAGTTATTTTATTCACTATTATTAAATTTTCAAAATCTGATTCCACAAATTATAAGTTAAGTCTTGAAAAAACAGAATTTTGGTTTGATTTAAGACTACAACTAATACCTTTAGGAGTAGGTATAAATCCTATTCCAGATATAGATAATATAGAAAAAATACAACTAACAAAAATAATTTATTTTGATGGATGGTCGAGGGATCGATTTATGAATGACATACTTATAATGATGGATGCGACAGAAATAGTAGAAATATTATTTAAAAAATTTTCTAATTACATGCATGATAAGATCAGCAAGGATTAACTAATTTTAAATGACCCATGAAAAACTCATTCCAATCTATTTCTTTATCTACATAAATAATTCTATGAGTAATAGATTTAGGTATATTGGATTTAGATTTCATAAAATCTATAATACTATTTCATTATATAAATAATTAGTACTAGTTTATGTTACCACATAACCATAATTACAAAACCTGGAATTAGTGATATTAGTAGAACTCATTGTTAACTTCTCTCTTCTTCAGTATCGATATCATCCTCTTCCTCTTCAAAATCATCCTCATATTCGTCTACATCAAAATCGTCTGGTTCCTCTTCGATAAACTCATAATCACTATCGTCTCTATCATTTGAAGAAGTATTAGATTCAGTCATGTTTTATCCTCCTAAATATTTCTAATTTACAATTTTTCTATTTTTATTTCAATATAAAATAATTTTTATATAATGTCCAGTTATGATTTTTAATGAAATTCATATCTGTATTATTCATAGTAATAGGATTATTATCAATAAGTACAATGCCTTTATTTGCACAAGAGTCAAAAAATTATACAGAAATCATAGATCAAAAGTTTAAGGGAGAAAATTGTACTTACGAATTTTGTGATGTATTGGTTAATGTAATATTTGAAGGTAATAATACTATTTTCTTAGAAGGTGGTACTAAGACTCTTATTAAAGATACTCAAGAATTAACATTTAGTGATATTTTATTCCAATCAATCGAGTTATTAAAACAAGACAAGTTCAATATAGTAGATTTTGAAAATATAGGTGATGGTCAATTTCAAGTTTTGTTGACTAGATAGCATATTAAAGAATTTTATTAGATTACCGTAATCTTTTGTTTTACCAGTTTCCTATTCTCACTAGTAGGAACTTCATAATATGCAATTATTCTCAATTCTACTCCAATAGCATCTGGGAAATTCCCAGAACCTATCCCTGAAGCATTCACATAGTGTGACTGACTGCCATGAATTTTGCCTCCTAGTTCTGTTACAATATCAGATAACTTCTCATACTGCTTTGTAACCTGTTCTTCTGAACCCTTTAGAACTTGGATAGAGTTGGAGTGCTTAAGCAAGGGTTTTCCTGAACCTGTTGTAAAAGTAGGACTATTGACCTTGAGATTATTCGACCCCATGGTATTAGTTGGTTTTCTAGCCTGACAAAAGTGTTTATTACCAATCTCAACCTCTACAAATGCCCTTTTAGAATTATTCCAATAGATTAGAGTATTGCAGCCATAATTGCAAAGTCTGGAATTGGTGACTGAGGATTGAGTCATGTCATTCAGTTAGTTTAGGTTTCTTATCTATATCATCTACTGCGTCACTAATCATTTTAATGAATTCTTCGCCATAATCTCGAATTAAAATGAATTCATTGTTTAATTGAATTAGTTTTTGTTTATCGTCTATGCTTCTCAAGATTTCTCGTCTAAATTCCTTGGTGGATTTGAAATCTTCATCCGTATATTTCCAATTAATATATCTCCATTTACTACGATGAAGTTTAACACCAGTGAGACTTTTGCATAATTGATGGATTGACGTTATAAGATCAGAATAACGTTCTGTTGGAGTTGGAACTACGATATCGTCAATCCTTTCCCTTTTCTTATTATCTTTATAGTAATATTTGCCATCTTTGTATATTGCTCTGGTTTCTAAATCCCTAATACATTGAGCAACTTGATTTTTTGTATCATCTAATGACTTCGAAGAAGTTTCTATAACTAATTGCTTTCTTAGTTCAGGGTGATTTCTAAGCCTTTTATTGTTAATCAGTTTTAGTTTATTTGGAGATAGTTCAATTTTGTTTGCTAGATCTATAACGGATTCATCTTGTTTCTTTAGTTCTTCATGACTTTTATCTATTAATTATGGTAAATCTTCAAAATCTGGTTGTAGATCTATTCCTGCATCTTCTAATATCTCATCTGCTTCTGCATCTGTTATAACTGGGTGTTCAGTGATTAGTTTTACTGTTTCGGCTTTATCACTTGTATTTAAACCTACAAATGTCTCATTTGAGACATTTCCGTGCTGCTTAACTTCTCTGGGTATAGATGTATAGTTAAGCTTAATCTCTTGGGGAGTTGTCGATATATAACAGGCCTTGAGAACCCTTTTAGATCTTTATGATCTTCGTAAATCTTTTCTATTGCTTCGGTTCGGCTAAATCCGTTATTTTCAAGAACTGTAACCATCTGAACAATCACAGATTTCACTTTGTCTTCTACATCCTTGTATTCTTCCCATATCTCACGAAGATCTATAGATAGATGTTCGTAATCTAATGTTATTAAATTTGAATTTTTAATATCTATAGTTGTCATCTCATCCTTCGACCGTACCCAATAATATAGAACTTGAAATATTTAACTTATGGATAATTCTGGTCATTTCAATCTTGGAGTTCTTCAATATCTACTGTAAAAATAACCTGTTTCTCATCAAACTCTTTGATTTTATCCAACTCAGATTTGGGAATCCAAATAGTTCGATTACCTTTAACTTTATTCAATTTACCTGCAAACTTTAAACGAATCTTTTTCCCCAATGTAGAAAGTATTTTTGTCATCCTTGTATATAATATGTTTTTATAGGTTATATAAGGTTTAACTATGTTTTACTATGTATACATAGGTTTATTTGTGTAAGTATACCTAGGTAAAACTATAGAACAAAGAATTGTTTCAGCAATAAATGAAGAAAATAGTATAATGAGGGAGTGCCGAGGTCTAAGGCTCTACATCTCCCAAAGTGTCTTTAGAATACAGAACTCCAAACATGGGTATTATGTGAAGTCTGAATCTAGTGATAGATACTACTTCGTATCTAATAAAACTGACTCCCAGTTTTGTACCTGTTTGGACTACGCTTCGCACAGAGCAGACAAGTGCAAGCACCTGTATGCAGTGCAGTACGCCTTAAGGTTGGGATTAGTTCAGTCCATAGATAGAAAGTTACCAATCAGTTCAATTAAGAGAAATCCAACAACAACCGACCAATACAAGAATTTATCTATCAGAACACTAAACATATTGGAAAAAGTAGAAATTGAAGCAGATCAATTTAAGACCCAGCGACAACAATCCTGGGAACTAGATAACTATGATTTTTAATTATTTGAGTGGATTTAGAAATGTCTAATGCAGTAATTGATTGTACGACTAATAGTTTAGAACATGAATGGGAAAGCATAGGCTACACAGAACGAATTGATAGGACTACGGTAGCAGTCGAGTACACATGTCTAAACTATGATAAAACTGATTTTCAGTATTAAGAAATTGACAATTAAGAAGAAGATGAATAATAGAAATGGGTAGACTACATGGTAACAAAAGACCGGTACCCAAAACAACATGGGCCATATCTATAGAATTGGATAAGAAAGTTGTAAGGAGGAAAGGAAGACATGATACAATTGACGACTTAACAAAATATTTGAACAGTGGTTAGAGTGGCGTGATACTATGCCATTTATGGAAGAGGCCTATGAAAAGCAGTCCAGGACCATTCAAGGCTACATAAAGGAAATAGAACGGTTGAAGCAGAATCAATTGCAATTGGAGGGAATTATAGCAAACAACTAACCTATTTTATTTAGTAATTATATTTTCTATATCTAATAGTTATTTAGTGTCTACTATAAACTAAAAATGAATTCTATTATATAATTTTATAATTTTATAATCTAATTATTTTTTCTTTTGTTTATATTATTTATATTATTAATACATTTTTAGAATAATATTTATAAGTTTGGAGATATTAAGAGGATTTAGGTCTATTACTCTATATTTACTTTGGAGTAAGAGTGAGAGTTTGAGATTCTATCTATCTAATTGAATTATATGCTAAAGTAAAAATAATTAATTTATAATTTTATAATTTTATAAAACTCTAATGATATTAGTTATAGTAATGAACAACACAATAAGTGAAATTTCAGAGAAGAATCTGAAGTAATGCCAAATAATGAATACTTTGATGAGGATTTGGAGATTGAATAAAGAAAAATGAATGATGAACAAATAATCAAAGCAAAACTAAATTTAGACAACGAACCAACTAATGTAGCAAGAATATTAACACTAACAAAACAACAAGTTAAACAAATGAATGAAGAAATAACAAATAACTATAATATACTCGAATACTACGGAATAATGAATTATAAAAATAAATACTATGAGGTAACATTTAACAGCAAGGATCTTAAATTACATTTTCTACATGAAGATGGTGATAATGATTTAAATAATTATCTTAATAACAAAGAAATGAAATATGTGATTGAAAATGCAAGGTTGGTAAGGATTGAAATATAATAATAACATGATTTCACCGGTTAGGGTGAATGGAATTTCTTTTGTAATAATGTGGAACAGGTTTATCTTATTTTAGAAGACTTTGTAAAAAGTAACAGGCATATTATAAAAAAGATAAAAAAGTAATGTTTGAAAGTTATTAAATAATTTAAAATCGTAATATATACATGAAGTACGTAATAATATCAATAACTCTATTATTCATGGCTCCAGTATCTTTTATACCAATTGCTTTTGCGCAATTTACTGCAGATACCATGATTACTCATATGCGTAAAACTCATACTATTCTGGAAAGAAATGTAGACCAGGTAATCTCTTTAATTGAAAACAATCATACTGTAGAGGCTTTGAACCTTCTTGAGGGTATGGATATAAGAGTTAATCACATGAATTCTATGTTTGACGATCTTGTATGGGAGTTATCCAATCAAGAACATTAATTAAAAACTAAGTTTAATCAATGCAATATTTGATCGATAATTTTTAATTTTTTATCATTTTGCCGCTTTACTAGGGTTTAAGAGAGATGTTTCCCATATTATTATTAGAGAAAAGATGGCTCTGTTTCAAAAAAGTAAAACTATCAAACACAGTCAGTTGACTGAATTCTGGGCTGGACTAGGATTGATAGTGGGAATATGGGCAGTAACCTTTGGAGTTGTAGCCAGTGGAATACTGCCAATCTAAAATAAAAGAAAAAATCCCATTTTTTTAGTAAGATTTTATTGTTAATTATTTCTTTGATGTCCTGATATGAATCCCCAAGATTGGATATGGTGTTCAAATCCCTCTCCCGGCGTCAATCTCAGGAGTTAAGAAAATAATTCTATCTATGACATATTGGAATGTATAGACAACAAAGTAAATGTGACACAAACAAACATTATTCTTGATAGCATAGAAAAAACAAATAATTCTAATAATAATCAAATTCAAGATTTAACTAAAAAAATTATTGTAATTCCTTAGGCGAAGACCATATTTTCAAAATATTATGATGCGACTATGCCCAAAAATCTGGAAATCCAGAAGATAATTGTGATTTTATTTTAATGTAACAAGTTATATTTAAGACTAAGGAATCTTCCTAAGAAAAAATCAATGTTTCGATTTGGTTATCAGAATTTTTAGGAAATAAACCTTTCAGAGATATGGATAGAGAAGATGTTCTTTCATTTCTTATCGAATTAAAAAACCCGTATCAGAAAATCCTAAACAAACTTAGATTATCTTATATAAAATTAGACAATTGATAATTGTGTCATTTTTTTATTGATTATACCAGCTAAATGCACATAATTTTATATTAAGAAAACTCCTTTGTGCATTAGAGTAATAAAGAAACTTCAAAATGAAATATATCCAGATACACTCTTAATATGTAGAAGTAGAAATCAAAGGAAGAAAGACTGGTTCTAGCAATGATCTGTTGATAAACTTCATTTCTTATGTAAAATGTAGGATAGAAAATGACCAGCCTACTGAAACCAATCCTAATTTCATATTGTTTGTCTCTTGTCAATGGAAACTATATTTCAAAATTAACTCATGATTGTAATCTCAAATTTTATACAGATTTTCATAAAGATTAATTCTTTTTCAAATTACTTTTAGATGTAACTATATCTCCTCATGATAAAACCTACATAAAAAATATACTTACAAAATCATTTTATTTATATACTTCAGACATAGTGCATTAACAGAAAAAAGCAAAATCTATGTAACATGCATTAAAAAAGTCATGTAAAATGAAGTATTAACAGTAAAAAGCCACAAACCTATATTCATCATTTTGGTAACGAATATTCGGGTTCACTTCTGCAAGTAAAATATATTGTAAAAGAAAATCATAATTGATAACAAAAAGATGTTTTGAAACCCAAATATTGTGATAAATGTGAGGAAATTCATAAGCAATTTTCTCAATTTTCTATAAAATGTAAATGCTGTACACACATGACTTATATAATGAAAACCTAGAAAAGCAACACCGGAAGGCTGAAGAGAAAGCGAGTATGAAAGAAGATTTAAAGAAATTCCATCAATCTCATTTACGAATTGTTAAAGAAACTAAGACACCATTCTATTGATAATACCAAGACATTAAATGAAGTATTTAATAATGCATATTATGAACATCTTGACCGTAGAAATGGAACTTGATGTAGATTTGTATAAATAATAATCTGTATTATTATTTAGTTATCAAATAAACAGATAGATATCATAGTTGCTGCTATATTAATCTAAAAATCAGTCAAATCTCATAAAAGGATACGAGAATAATGTAAACGATATTAATCTTCATTCTTTTATCTGACTTATTTTTAGTCATTTCTATTCTCAAGTGATACATATTATGATTCGAAGACTTCTATACTGTAAAGGCATCATAGCACGGAGAGTGAGAAGATAGAATTAAAAATTTAAACTCTTCTACCACTTCACTCTTACTGTTATTCTGAATCAAGGGCGGAATAAATAAAATATCAATTCCAAAAACGGAATTAGATATAAATAGGATGATTGTGAAAACTGTATATCTACAATGGGATTATTAGTTTTACTCGCAAACCTCAAACCAGATAGCATTCGTATCGGGGGGAGTAGGTGTGATAAGTCTGCCGATGATTCATTTCCTACTCTGCCCGGTATTAGCATGTTACCGTAAATCTTTACTTTTATTCCAATAACTAATTAACATCCACATTCATTTCTTATTTCTATTTAATCTATTTTTTCTATTCCTAACCTCGATAAAGTGTTGTATCTTCAAATGTTTACTATAACGAACAAATTCTGGCAGGTCTATGAATTCAATAATTTCCGATTATTGTTTTCCAAGTTCTACATAATATATTGTTACACATTCATAACATTGTAATCGACTCTCAGTGTTTCAAGGAATCTGTACATTTATATATTCATGTTATCGATAGATGTGTTCCTCTAGGAGTTGGTATGAAAATCAAAAATATTCATAATAGACAGATAACCTTTTCTCTCCTTCTTACTCTGAACTAGAATAATGATGATTGCTAGTTATCGATGTAGAATATTTTAGGCTTTTGCACACCATCTTAATTATCATAATTATTATTATTATCGGTTAGATCATAATATCACTATGCTAAGAATCTTACTCTGCATACAATTATCCAGCTTTCAAGATGTTCATTGTGAACAGTTGGTGGCTAGTCGAGATTGAATTCTTCAGCTTAGTCCTTATTCAACGATAAAATAAGTTTTGCATATTTGGGATCAATTTATAATTTTTGCTTAGGATTTCTTACATGTTTTGTAGCGACTGTTTATGTTTTTTGTCAAAGTTAACTCAAATTATTTAATAGTCTTCGATATTGGTACCTTCCACTTTTTCCCAATTCAGATACTCTCTATATTTGACCTTACATCCATTGACTGCTCCGCGATTACCTTCATCCGCCCACCAACCAAGGTTATGGACATCCTAGTGTAATTGAAACAGTATATCAAAGATAATATCAGGAGTTTTCTTATCATTATCTTGTGCATTGACACCTCTGACTAATTTTAGTTGTGAAACATACTGTCTGTACATTCGAGGGTAAATAAGAAAACAGTAAAGCATGGAAGGTAATTGGATTGAAACACTATTTGCATTCGTTTAGAGAAAACTTTTATGGAAATAGTGAATTAGGATTTGAAAGACAAAATAGAAAGTGTTGATGATTATCATCAATGTATTAAAAACACTGTAATCTATTTTATGTGCATAACTGGAAACAATTATTTGTTTCTGTGTATTATGATACTGTCGTGAATATTAATAACGATTTTGAATATAGGAGGGAAGGATTATCTTAAATAAACATAGCTAAAAAAACATATTTTGTATTATTACTAATATTATTATAGTTAAGGTAGTAGTCACGTCATAGTCTTGAAATATTCGTCAAATTAACTGTTGGACCCTTTCCAAATGTATAGAAAAAGTTGTGATGGTAGACCTAGGATGGATAAATATATTTGTCTATGAAAAAAGAAAATGAATAAAAATTTGCTATAAAAAATAGGCAATTAAATGAAATTCAGATGAGTCCATCTCTTTCTATTCTATTATGTTTAGAATACTTTTACATGTTGATAAAATCCGAGATACTTTGCTCATTTAATTTTTTAAAAGATAAAAATAAAATCAAAAAAAATAGATTATGGGCATATAACATATGCCAATGTTCTTATGATTTCTTGTATCTTGTAGATGCTAATATCTCCGCCGTATCCATATTGCTTGTCATTGTTGTTGTATTTTTGTTTTGAATCATAGTGATCTGAATTGTAGTTACCTTTGTGTTCCTCATAATAATTTCCTTTATTGTAATCTTTGTCATTTGAGTAATCATCATCTTCTGCATATAAAGCATATTGTGTTGTGTATCCTTGCTTCCCGCCATCATATTGTTTTTCTGTTGTATATCCTGGATAGTCGTAATTCATTTTGTAGTTATCACCTGACCCGTGGTAATTTCCTCCTATTTTATCTAGGAATCTTAATAGTTCCGGTATTATTTCTTCACAAATAATTTTATGGTTATCTTTATTTGTGTCCTCTAATAGATATATGATGTTTTGTAGATTTGTTATTATCTTTTCTTTGACATCTGGTGATAGTTTTGAATATTCTATATTATTTATCAGATGATTTATCTCGTAGATGGGATCAAAGTCTGTTGGGATTACACGGAATATTCCCCATAACCCTCCTTCTACATAACGAGCAAGTTTCTGATCTTGATATAGATAGTCACCGATTTTATCCTGCAGTCCTCCTGCACCTCCAACCAGCTCTAGTGAATATGATCTAGTTGTATGCATCTGATCAGTTGTACCTCTTTCCAGATATGGTTTAAAGATGATGTCAGAGGGAATGTCAGATTCAGCAAGTGTTATTGGAGCTGGTCTTTCCATTAAATGTCCAGCAAGGTGATATACTTTACCTCTTGGACTGTCACCTATGTCAGTTACTCGTAGAACTGTTGGTTTTCCTACTGGAGATTTAAGAATTGGAGTATCCGGATCTCCATGCACCAAAGAACTCTGTAATTGAGAGACTATCTTGGAAAATTCAAGAGGTCCTGGTGGAAAGCCAAATGGTAGCTGTTCTTGTGCTTCAATAAGTCTGTGTATGAATGGGGCAGACCCGTAATTTACTGCAGGAAATCCCTGATCTTCATTGTCATTTATAGGAGATTGATTACATGGGGTGTTAGGTGGGTCCTCTTCTCCTACTGGTAATATACATAGGTTAGGATCGTCATTTGTTATTATATAGTGAGAGTCTCCCAGTACGAGTGCAAACTCTCTGAAGTTTTCTCCATGAGGTACTACTATATCCGCAGCAGCTCCAGATTGTATTGGCTGATAGGTGTTTATGTCATAGTATTTTGCATCTTCTGGTTCTATAATTAGCATACCGTAGGCTCCATGGTGTCTGTGTCCTCTAAGGTCTCCCATATCTGTTAGTGCATTAATTCCAGTGTTTACTGCTTGCCACTTGTATGTTATAGTATCACCTGGTCCTACTGTTTGGTCAAAATTGAATCCAATGTTGGTACCATCAAATTGATTTACGTCATAAAATACGTTATCCGCATGAAGTGATGTTCTATTGGATGTCTTCCATTCTTCTGGATCAAGACATGCCACATTAACATGCTGGTTACATTCACCTGGTTGTAGAGGATGCTCATGAGCTTGTATTCCTTGTTCAGGGAGATTGTTTTCTAGGTTAACAACTACACAATCACCAACATTTGCTCTTATTACCAAAGGTTCAAGTGGTTTTTCTCCAGACTCTATCTTTTCAAGGTCTTGTTTTAGAACGAATATTATTCCATCCGGTATAGTATCTTGATATTTGTTTAGAGTAATGTCCTTCTTTATTGCAACAATATCAAATACCTTTTCTTGTGCATCAGGTAAACAAGAAGTTGGAACTGGTGGCAACAGGCCTGCGTTTACAATATCCTGTATACTTAGTGGACTTAATCCTGTTGGGGGTGTAACTTCTGGAAATGCTGTAGAGCGTGCAGTGGATGGAGGTGTAAAGTCAGCTTGACTTGCTTGCATCTCTCTCAAGTTTGCAAGATCATCCATAGAAAGCAATACCGCTCTTTCTGTATCTGGATCTATAGATTCTAACGGAATATCATCTATTACAGTATCAGTGGGTGGAAGTGTATCGTCATCTGGGTTTACTTGTTGTACAGATAATGTAGGTTCTTCGATTTCATTGACAATTGTATTGGAATCCCCGTTATCTACATTTGGTGATGCATCAAACATAGAGAATATATCAAATGTATCTTGATCACCAGAAGAAGATGCTAGGTTTTCGGCAGTATTTATGTTGTTGTCGGCAATGTTAACACAGTTTACAGGTTCTATGCCTGGAAGTGGTGCAAGCATCACTTGATTTTCTGGCGGCGCGGTCGGACCAAATTGCGTATCCTCTTTTAAAGTGTTTGGATTACACCATACTCGTATCAAACCCCACATACCTGCAAAGATATCATTTGTTGCAAATGAACTATACATGTAATCATTTCTCTCAGTAAGCGAGATTGGTGTGGCAAATTGGAATGTAAACTGTTCAGCTACTCCAATTGTCTGTCCCTGAAGACCTAGAAATGGTGGCACAAAGCCGTCAAAACCTGTTGGATGCAATCCATTTAATACTAAATTGTGCATCTCTTCATGTCCTGTTTGAAGAAGTCTTATCTTTACTGGATCGTTAGCGTATGCCTTGTAGAGGTGTGTAGATGGGTCACCATGTACCTGAGAACTGAATACGTCTGCAGTATCATCACCAAACCCATCCTGAATTCTCTCCCAAAGGGGTTCATTTCTGTAATTGATAGAACTTACACCATGATCATGGAAACTGCCTGGAGGGGCAGCACCAATATTCTCTCTAAAATTAGCATTGGGATCAGATGGTGGATTGTCTTCGGTGATCTTATCAAGAGGTGGTGACATCATATTTATTGGATGTCCAGTTTCGTTATACAATTCATTAAAGTCCTGGTAGAGCATTACAAATTCACGGAATGGTTCAAATTCACCGTATTTATTTGGAACAACCATTATCTCTGAAGATGTTGGACAATTATACGGACATTCCAACTTCTCTCCTGTCTCAGAATCAAGCCATACAGAGTTCTCTGGCTCTACAATTAGCATGCCTCCTGTCCCATGCATTCCTTTTTCTATACCAGTGATATGATCATGGAAGAATATCGTTCCTTCTTCATCAGCCATGTATCTGTAGCTGATTTTTTCACCTTGGAAATCATTTTCAGTAAGTGGAGCTTTGTCTGCCTGATGATAATCATATCCTACAGTAACACCATCTGACCCTAACACATCAAATCCAACAAAGTGTATATGATTTGATAGTGTAGTTGATTGGTTGAATCCAGGTTCAGGTGTCAGCATGTTGTGAAACGTAGTAGTAACACATTCCCCAAGTTCTGCCCTAATAATCAGTGGTTCAGGATTTTTGCCGTCCCGGATATCGGGTATATCTTCCGTTAGCACAAATATCCTTCCATCTGGATCATGGTGGCCGAATTTGTTGTATTCAACATCAACTGTAATTGCTGTAATGTTGTAATGACGTTCTTTAGCATAAGGAACACATGGATCATCGTATGGAGCTCCTGGTTTTGACAACACGAAAGGATCGGGATCGGGATCTCCATGTTCTATTGCTCTCTGGTAATAGTTTGTTGATCTCCACTCAAGGTCTGTATATTCTCTTCCCCAATTGGGATCATCTGCATGCTGTTCGTTTGGAGGTCTTTTAGGACTACCATCATCGTTGGATTCAATAAAGTACGGAAATCCTGGCTGGAACTCATCTGCTATAGGTGTTACATCGTTAGAGTCAGGTAATGGTAACAAAGGAGGCCCGACAGGTGTTAGAGCATTTCCACCACTCATATCAGATGCTCCATCTTCAACTATCTCTGCAAAAGGACTTGTTATTCTATCTAGAACACGCATAATTGACCACATACCATTACCATAATGAGGAAATAGGTGGCAATGGAAAATAACATCACCTGTAAAATGTTCATCATCCTTTGCACCGGTCTGGTACCCTGCTGAACCAGCTATAAGAGCCTGTGCAAACGTGGTATCAGGATTAATAGTATGATCTCCAAAAGCCAAATTTACTGGTTGTAAAAATTCGTTACCCGGACCAGCCGTTTGAACATCAATTGTAGGTGAGCCACCTCCATATGATGGATCTGCTACCCATCTATGTTCATGAAGGTGGTGAACATGGTTTTCTTCTGTTTGAGCACCTACTGTAATCAACCTGACAGGATCTCCAGAATATGCTGGAAAAACTAGATCCCCATTACCAGGATCTCCAAATGGCCAAGAATTGTAAAAGAAGTCAGGGTCAGAACAGATTTCTTCAGCAACTCCAGGATTACAATGATTTGGAAAAGAGGCATTAACTCTGGATTCAATAGTATCTCCTCTATAATTCATAGTATACATTGCTTCAATCTCACCGTTAGGACTTCGTGTAGGACCTCCAAATGGATCAACTACTCCTGCCTCATCATGATAAAATGCAACAAATTCCCTGGTATCTTGTTTTATACCATCATTATAATGAATATCAGCCTTGACACCGCTTCTAAGATATTTTCCCGTGAAAGGATCTGTCCAGTAGGCATCTTCAGGTTCTACAATAAGAACACCAAATAACCCATGCTGACGTAATGATTTTAGAGCATTAGCAGCCCAGTCGCCTAATACTGAGGTATCAACTTCCACTATTTGTCTTGCAGCATCTGAGAAAAAGTTGGCACCTACAACATCTGGGAACCATCTATATTTTATCGTCTCACCTGGCTTTGCAGTAGAATCCTTGTTGAATCCTACAAATGTACCATCTGCTTTATTGGGATCTAATCCAATTCCTGTTGGATGTATAGAAGCATATTCTTCTCTTAAACCATTTGTAAATTCAATTTCTACACACTTTCCAATATTGGTACGAATGGCAAGGGGTTGAACTTCAGGAATTGTTTCTCCGTTGGTGGCATTCGAATTGGCTACTTTTTGTAAAACTTTGTCTTTGTCTTCTTCTAATACATACATTCTGCCATCGGGGTCATGAAAACCATTTCTATTGTAAGCAATATCAACTTCAATTGCATGAACTCTAAATTTTGTTAAATATTTATAAGGAATATTTTTTCCATTTAAACAGTCATCCCGTAATGGAAATTTGTCTGGAATAATCTCATCAGGAAAAGGATGGTCTTCTGTTGGTTCATTAAAACCTTTTGGTAGTTCATATTTCTTTATGAGTCCATCATAATAATCCTCATCATAATCCGAATATTCGTCTAAAGATGCTCTAGCAATTGATGTAAAAGGAACACCTGATAACGCTATTATAAAAGAAAATAATATAGATGTTAATAACTTGTGTTCTCTATTCAACTAATCTCTCCTCTTTTCAAGCACAATGCTTTGTGCGTCATAACAAAATACCAAACATAGAATTCAGTATATACAGGATCGGTCTAATTATTCATTTGAATTTGTATATCACAATAAAAGTAAATTAGAAAGGATAAGTTTTTACTTTTAAATTTTTTTCTAACTTCAAATAATAAAAATGGTAATGATCTAGAATATACCACTTTTTACAGTAAAACAGCAAAATGCTTTTTTTATTTATAAGTATCCATAACTCTGTTCTTTATTTTGAAAATTCATCAATTAATATAATACTCCTAAGTAAAGAAACAAAAATAAATTTTAATAGATATAAATAAAAATATTGTTATATGCTCATAAAACGACTATTAATTCAAACACCAAAAGATATATCTAATAACCTCATATTTTATATAAAAAGAAATAAAAATTGAAAGAAATATCATCTCTTTTTTATTGTACTATAATCTTTTTATCTATGCTTTGCTGTTTTAAGTTAAGTTTACAAAGTATATCTGGAGCATTAATTATCTTTAGATACGAGAATAAAAGAAGATATGTTTCTGTTTGAAATTGGATTCAAATATTCTGGTTTCTATCTGATCTTCAAGGAAAAGTAATTGTTTTTATTATAGCTTAGACAATTATTTAAATCGATAAATTCTAATATAGTGTGGATACGAGGTTTGAATTTTATCTTTTATGAGAATTGAAATAGTCTGTGTATGTGATTTTTATGAACTGATTTCTTGGTTCAGCCAAAAATCTTTCACACAAACATTTTCAGAGAGAATAAGTATGATATATTGGGGATCAATTGCTAATTTCTTATTTGACAAGAGTTTAGATGTTCTTAAATGCTGTTGTGTTTTTTGCAAAATTTGAGCAGAATGAGAAGATTATCCTCCGAGTAATTGTCTTCTTTCCCCATATCCAGAGCTACTCAATTCTTTGTCCAAAATTCCTTTATCATTCAATGAATGGAAACCTTTACAAACCATGATACAGGGTTGATTTCAATTTGTAACTTTATTCTTTTAGGAACTAGACTTTTTTTATATTATTCTTTTGATCTTTCCAATTACTTTCTTTTCCTTAAGTTCTGCCACATGTATATTACTAAATGATGATAAACCAAAGTTAGGAGCTATGAGATCCAACCTCTATGACTTACCCTTTAGATCGGAATATAATTTACATACTTTAATCGATTTATCAATATCTTTTAATGAAAATAAATTCAAGATATTTGAGATATTTTATGTTATCCTCTTTCAATATAAATTCTTTATTTTGATACCTATATTTCTCTTTATATTTTAAGTAAAACTTTAAAATCTATTTTGATTTTCTTGGAGAGATATGATTCTTTGGATCCTGTTCTATGTATTAATTTATTATTTCTAATTCATTTAAAGTTGATATGAAAATCATTTAGTGAATAAATTATATCATTTATGTTTTCAGTACATCAATAACCTCAAGTTTTTCGACTTTCCTACAAAAATCTGATTAAACCTAAAATCTGAATTTGGTATTATCCTAAGAGCAAAATAATTCTATATGATTGGAAGGATATTTTTCATGTCTATATTTATTGAATTCTAATAAATTTTTATTAAAACTACCTAAAATATCCCAAGGTTCAAGAGTTGTTTCATTCTCTTAAGCAGTTTTAGTTGATAATTCGATTTTAGATCTTAATTAACTATTAGTGAATTGAAGTCATTTTAATGTTGGCCAACTAAACCATATATGAAATAAAGAACTGATATCCAAAGCTATTGATCTTAATATCCTCAGAATTTTTTGCTCTAATACTTTCTAAGTCAAGTATCATAATTTAGGCCACCTACCAATATGTCTAAGATACTGTCTCACAGTGCATAACAGATCATCTTCTGTTTCATAGTTGTAATTGGCACATACATCTTTTTTCAGATTTCTATTAACTTTTGTTTCAACTGGATTTAGATATGGTGAACGTGTTGGTAGAAATATTACAGTTAACCAACATGATTGGTTTTCTATAAATCTTTTAGTTTTTTTACTATGATGAAATGATGCATTATCTATTACGAGTATGAATCTCTTGATGTTTCTTTTTATTACATATCTTTTGATGCTTTTTAGATGGTTTATAAAATCAATACTATTTCTTGTTTTGCTTGTTGTAAATTTGATTCTGTTACAAGGATAAAGAAGTGTTATGAATGCATTAATCTTCTTATTTTTAGTTCCTTTATGTATTATCTTTTGTTGTTCTCCTCTTTTCATGTATGTTTTTGTAATGTATGGTCTTGTACAACCATGTTTCATCTTCAAATCCCAGTAGAATATTTTTTTAAAAGGGCAGACGACACTTTCTTGTATCCTTCTATTTTCTTTTTCTTTTCCTCATAATCTGTACCTTTTTCCAGTTCTAGTTTTGGTCTTTTACATACAATACCTAAATCATTAATTATTCTCCATGTCTGCATTGGACTAACATTCATTTCTAATAAAGATGAAAGATATGTAGCCAAAAGCCTGATGCTCCAAGTATTCTTTAGATAACCAAATGTTTTTGGAGATTTATTTAACACTATATTTTTTACTATTTCTTTATTTTTATCTGTAGATATTACTGGTCT
>Ga0315534_1000116_pt1 | contig 45543 bp, 26 predicted proteins | sample SalMarSW160240MG_FD_203094 | JGI IMG/M metagenome (GOLD analysis project Ga0315534, IMG submission 203094) | Salt marsh sediment microbial communities from the Plum Island Ecosystem LTER, Massachusetts, United States - Salt Marsh Sediment SW1602-40 ... | reverse complement strand
TGCTAATCTTCTCGTTGCCATCAGGATTGAAATTCGGACATATCAGGAACACTACATTTTTCAGCAATTTATTGTCTTTCTCTGCCAGTATATCCCTGGCAAACATGAGGGTAGCCTCCTTCCCTTCCACTTCACCGGCATGTATATTTGCCTGGATATAAATCACAATACGGTTATCATCATTAAGTTGAGCCGGCGACTTTGGCATGGGGTCACCTATTATTAACAACGGGATGTCTCTGCCTTCTGTCGATTTTGCAATGGTTTCAACCCTGATAAATTTTGATGATTTACTTAGCTTTTCAATGAAGCTCATCACATCATTGTAATTCGATGTTGATTTGAAATCAGAACTTTCAGCAATAGTCAGTAATCCTGGTTGCCCGGATACTCCTGCAAAACAAAATAATGCTGCTATTGCGAAAACAATAACCTGTTTCATTTGTTTATCAATTAAATTATACTAGCAAAAATAGAAATATATAGTCAGATAAAATGGCATGTAACTTTTTAATGAAGAATATATTCACAGATATTATTATAAAGACTAACCCGGTTTCGTTTTATTTGAATTTTTAAATATTAATAGTTATTTTAGCACCCTTAATTTTAAAACATAACACAATGAACAAAGGAACAGTAAAATTTTACAATGTGTCAAAAAGATTTGGCTTCATTAAAGATGCAGATTCGGAAAATGAATATTTTGTACATGCATCCGGCCTTATTGACAAGATCAAGGACAATGATGAAGTGACATTTGAACTTGCTGAAGGCAAAAAAGGACTTAATGCAGTTAATGTCAAACTTGCTGAAGAATAGTTTAGTTAATTGCCATTATAGCCGTCATCAACTGACGGCTTTTTTTATTTCATTAAATCGATAAAAAAACTTGCAGGACCAGAGAGACCTGCAAGCCACCAGGTGAAAAGCCTGTAAAAGGATAATATGTACAGTTTCTGTTATTTCTTTGCGGCTTTTTTTGCTTTTTTTGCAGCACGCTTTTCTTTCAGGCTTTTTGCAGGCTGTTTCTTGACTTTAGGCTGTTGCTTCGATTTTTCGTGTGACATAGCTTTATAAGTTTTGCATTAATCGCTTTCAAATTTAAATATTTCATCAAAATTATTACTATAAATTTTTAACAGTTAAAGTATCATTCCAGTAAGTTGCCGGCTTCTTCATCGAGAAGCCATGATGTTTTACCTTCAGCTGAAATAATGTGAGCAGCCGGAAACTTTAAATTCTCCACCCTTTTTCCAATTACTTCAGATACAATACCAGCCTTATCCTTGCCTGTGACAAGGAATATTATCTCATCAGCATTGTTAATAACTTTTCCTGTCAGAGTTACTCTTTTTTGTCCTGAAATGGGATGGATTGCCATATCACAGATATTCTCACTTTGTAGCAATTCAAGGTTTCCGGGGAAAATAGATGCAGTATGTCCATCCTCTCCCATTCCAAGAATCACAATATCAAATACCGGAAGGCTGTTGCGCTGACGGGTATATCTCATTATCTCCTCAGAATACCTGGCAGCTTCCGCTTTCGGATCATTTTCTCCCCATATCCTGTGGATGTTTTCCCGGGGAATATCTATTCCCCCAAGCAGTAACCGTTCAGTCATTCCATAATTGCTTTCAGGATCATCAGGTGGAACACATCGCTCGTCGACCCAGAAGAAATGTATAAAGTGCCAGTTTACAGAAGTCAGGTGCTTATCAGCAAGAACTGAGAATAAAAGTGTTGGAGTATTGCCTCCTGAAAGTGCCAGGGTCAGGGGTGAATTATTTCTTTCGGCCGACCTGATTCGATCAGCAAGTTCAGAAGCCAGGGTCTCTGCCAGATCACGTGCTGTTAGAAATTTTCTATACGTAACTTTCACTTTATAAATGTCATGAACATATTAAAGTCTATCCTTATAACCTGTACGGGGATCATAACTCGCAGAATAATCCGTCATCAGTCAGGTTTTTGCAGGGATATCGCCAGTCAAGATCGCAACCTTCAATGATTTCACCTGCATTTGAGGGACCCCATGTACCTGCCGGATAGCCATAGAGTTTTATACCCGGATTGTTTGCCCAGGCTTTCTGTATCGGGTTTATGAATTCCCAGGCTGTTTCAACTTCATCATCACGTGAAAATAGTGTTGAATCGCCGGTCATAGCATCATATAATAATCTTTCGTAGGCAGAGGGGATCCTTACATCTGCCAGATCTTTGTAATGGAAATCCATATTTACATTCTTGATATTGAATCCGGATCCGGGCTCCTTCATGTCAAATTTCAGCAGGATACCTTCATCTGGTTGTATTCTGATAATGAGCATATTAGATGTTGAAACTCCCTCCTGTCTTTTAAAGAGATGGTGGGGTGTTCTCTTAAAATAAATAACAATCTCGGTCACCCTTGCAGGCATTCTCTTACCTGTTCTTATATAGAATGGCACTCCTCCCCATCTCCAGTTATCTATATAAAACTTCATTGCCACGTATGTCTCCGTCATTGAATCTTCAGCCACACCTTTCTCCTGCCTGTAACCTGATACACATTCTCCGCGGATTGTTGAACCCGTATATTGTCCCCTTATAACCTGTTTTGGAACATCTGCCTCTCTTACAGGCTGAAGCGACTGGAATACTTTAAGTATTTCATTTCTGACAGAATCCGGTTCAAGCGACGATGGAGGCTCCATGGCTATCAGACCTGCCATCTGTAAGATATGATTCTGCACCATGTCCCTGAGTGCACCGGATGAATCATAATAACCACCCCTCTCTTCCACTCCTATACTCTCTGCTGAAGTTATCTCAACACGGTGAATATAGTTTCTGTTCCATAGTGGTTCGAAGATACCGTTAGCAAACCTTGTAACCAGAACATTCTGGACTGTTTCCTTACCAAGGTAATGATCTATCCTGTAAATCTGGCTCTCACCTATCATTTCATGGAGAGTATTGTTAAGGGCCTTTCCCGATTCAAGGTCATAGCCAAAGGGTTTCTCATAAATAAACCTCCTGAAGCCCTCTGATTGATCTGCCAGTCCCACCATGGCAAGTTTCTCGGAAATAGTTTTATAAATCCCGGGGGGCGTAGCCATGTAAAAAATATAGTTACCCCCTGTACCATGAGACTTATCCAGTTCAAGAAGCCTTTCCTTCAGTTTTTTAAAGTCTCCGGCAGAGTTATTGTCCATCCTTACATAATATAAATGCCTGGAAAACTGCTTAAGCTGATTAACATCCGGTTCCTTCTCTTCTGAAAAGTTAATGATACTCTCATTCATCTTCTTCCTGAAATCTTCATCTGAAAAGGGTGTTCTCCCCACTCCCACTATGACAAATTTTTCAGGCAATAGATTCTGTAACTTCAATGAAAACAGGGCCGGGATAAGCTTTCTGGAAGTCAGATCACCCGAAGCTCCAAAAATGATCAGAATTAGATTGTCCGGTTTTTCCATTTCTTTTGATATCTTTTAAAAGACTTGTCTAAACTGTATTTTACTATTCTTTAATACAGACCCGACAACAAATATAATGAACCATCTGTTCCAAAAGACATATTAATATATTAATCAGCAGGTCAGTGTCAATTATTAAGTTTAATGCTTTTGTTGATAATTTTTTACATTTTGTAATAATTTTCCGGATATTTAGATTAAACTGGAAGAATAAGTGATATATTTGCAACGCATTGTTAACATGAAAAGGATAAAAACCATATTATCATTATTTCTAGTTTTAAGGTTTACTTGAAAGGAATGAGAATGGTATATGGAATTGGATTAGGGATAACCGTTCTCTTGGAAACAGAGAACGGTTTTTTTTAATAACTAACAGAGGAAAAACAGGATGAAAACGGAACGGCCGAATGCACAGGGATTATACAGGCAGGAATTTGAGCATGATAGCTGCGGAATAGGTTTTGTGGCCCACCTAAAAGGGAAAAAATCGCATTCCATCATCAGCCAGGGTCTTGAAATTCTGATCAACATGACTCACAGGGGGGCAGAAGGTGCTGACAGCAGAACCGGTGACGGAGCCGGTATCATGATACAGGTTCCGCGTGATTTCTACCTTATCCAGGGCTATTCGCTGCCACAGACAGGACAATTCGGGACGGGTCTTGTTTTTCTTCCGAAAGATAATGAGGATGCAGCAAAATGCGAGGAGATCCTGCTTAACATCATTAAGGAAGAGAACGTAGGTTTCATTGGCTTTCGTGAAGTTCCGTGCAACAGTTCGGTCCTTGGCGAAATATCCCTTGCTGCTGAACCTCACATCAGGCAAATCCTGTTAGAAGCAGATATTACGCAGGAAGAACTTGAACGCAGACTATATATCATACGTAAGCGTACAGAAAGGTTGATCCGTGATTCCGGAATCAACCAGAAAAGTTTTTTCTACATACCGAGTCTCTCAACTAAAGTCCTGGTATATAAAGGGATGCTTACATCCCCGCAACTTAAGGAATACTTTACAGATCTGACTGATGATCGTCTGCAAAGCGCTATTGCCCTTGTTCATTCAAGGTTCAGTACAAATACCTTTCCCAGCTGGGATCTTGCCCAGCCCTTCAGAATACTGGGACATAACGGCGAAATAAACACAATCAGGGGCAACAGACTCTGGATGGAAGCCAGGGAATCTTTACTTAAATCGGATAAGCTGGGTGATCTTTCAAGAATTTATCCGATAATAGAACCCGGGAAGAGCGATTCAGCATCACTTGATAATGTCCTTGAGTTCCTTGTGATGAGCGGCAAATCGCTTCCCTATGCTATGTCGGTACTTATCCCCGAATCGATCAATGCTAAAAATCCTATCTCGCCTGAACTAAGGGACTTTTATCACTATCATTCTACATTTATGGAACCATGGGATGGTCCTGCTTCCCTCATCTTTTCTGACGGCCGTTATATTGGAGGGATGCTCGACAGGAACGGACTGCGCCCTTCGAGATACCTTATCACGGAAAATGATCTTATTGTAATGGGGTCGGAAACAGGAGTACAGTCTTTCCCGCCTGAAGACATTAGGGAAAAAGGAAGGCTTAAGCCCGGCAAAATGCTTCTTGTTGATACTGAATCAGGCACAATCATCTATGATAATGAACTTAAAGCCAGGCTGGCCGGTGAATTTCCCTATGGAAAATGGATCCAGCAGAATATGGTTACTCTTGAGGAGATAGAGACGGGCCATATAGTAACACCTGATCTGGGAACGGAATATGAAACCTATGCCACCTCATTCAACTATTCACGTGAAGACATTGAAAAGATCATCAGGGAAATGGCTGCAACGGGGAAAGAACCCATCGGTTCGATGGGTAATGATGTCCCGCTGGCAGTTCTTTCAAGGAAACCATATCGCCTGTTCAACTATTTCAAGCAGCTTTTTGCACAGGTTACAAATCCTCCGATCGATCCCATAAGGGAAGAGCTTGTAATGACCCTATCGGGTTACCTCGGATCACTTCAGAAAAACCTGCTTGACAAATCACCCGATCATGTAAAGATGGTCCGGTTTAGAAACCCGGTGATTTCAAATACCTATTTTCAGGTAGTCAAAAACCTGAGATACAAGGGATTCTCAGCGGCCAACCTTTCAATGCTTTTCGAGGCAAACAGGGGAGCAGATGGACTCCATGATGCCGTTGACCAGCTTTGCCTCGATGCGGAAAAAGCAGTTGATGAAGGCAAAAACTATATAATAATATCTGACAGGGGAATTGATGAGAATCATGCTCCAATACCCTCGCTGATGGCAGTCTCGGCAATTCATCATCACCTTATCGATAAACGCAAGCGCATGCAGATCGACATTGTTGTGGAGAGTGCTGAACCCCGTGAAGTGATGCACTTCGCACTGCTTTTCGGATACGGGGCAAGTATAATTAATCCCTATATGAGCTTTGCAATAATTGACAAACTTGTAAAGGAAAAGGCAATACAGCTTGATTATCAGAAGGCGGAAGCAAATTATATAAACTCAATAAACAAAGGGATTCTTAAGATAATGTCAAAAATGGGGATAAGTACCCTCAGAAGCTACCGTTCTTCGCAGATATTTGAAGCAGTAGGAATAAATACGGATGTGATAAAGAAATATTTCACGGGGACTATTTCACGGATCGGGGGTATTGGAATGGGAGAGATTGCCGAAGAAGTGCTTATACCTCACAGGAAAGCCTTTACTGAAGAATATCAGCCTGAAATACTTACTGAGGGTGTTTATTCATACAGGAAACATGGTGAAAAGCATGCCTGGAATCCTGAGACTATTGCACTCCTGCAATGGAGTACAAGAACAAATGACCCCGAAAAATTCAGGGAGTTCAGCAACAGGGTAAACAGTGATACTTCCAGTCCATTATTTATAAGAGGATTGTTGAGAATAAAAAAGAATCCCATCTCTGTAGAAGAAACTGAACCTGCAGAAAATATAATGAAGCGCTTTTTTACCGGGGCGATGTCATATGGTGCAATAAGCCTGGAGGCGCATAAGACTCTTGCTATTGCAATGAACCGTATCGGAGGTCGCAGCAATACTGGCGAAGGAGGTGAAGATCCTGAAAGATTCAAGCCCCGTGAAGACGGAATATCTACGAGGAGCTCCATCAAACAGGTTGCAAGCGGGAGGTTCGGAGTAACTACTGAATATCTTGTTAACGCCGATGAAATACAGATTAAAATTGCCCAGGGAGCAAAACCGGGAGAGGGAGGACAGCTTCCCGGCCATAAGATTGACAGGGTAATCGCAAAAACGAGGTATTCAATACCGGGTATCACTCTTATTTCACCTCCGCCGCATCACGATATCTACTCTATTGAGGATCTTGCACAGCTGATCTTTGACCTCAAGAATGTTAACCCGGCTGCAAAAATAAGCGTCAAGCTCGTTTCCGAGAGCGGCGTCGGGACAATTGCTGCAGGAGTTACAAAAGCAGGTGCCGATCTGATTTCAATAAGCGGATATGAAGGTGGAACGGGTGCAAGTCCGTCGTCATCAATAAAACACGCCGGACTGCCACTTGAACTGGGACTTACTGAAACACAGCAGGTACTTGTGATGAACAACCTCAGGAGGAAAGTGATACTACAGGCTGATGGCCAGATAAAAACCGGACTGGACATAATAATGACCGCTTTAATGGGAGCCGAGGAATACGGGTTTTCAACAAGTGCCCTTGTGGTACTGGGATGTGTTATGATGCGTAAATGTCATCTTAATACGTGCCCTGCAGGTGTTGCTACCCAAAACCCTGAACTCAGGAAAAGATTCCTGGGAAAAGCCGATTACCTGGTCAACTATTTCAGGTTTCTTGCAGAAGATGTACGAGAATATCTTGCGGAACTCGGATACAGAAGCCTTGATGAGATAATCGGAAGAGCTGATCTCCTTGAGCGTAATCCTGATGTGGATCACTGGAAAATAAGAAACCTCGATTTGAACAGCCTGCTTGTCCTGCCGGCCGAATCTAAAGTAAATGCGATGCATTGTATTGAATGTCAGGATAATAAACTGTCAAGTGTCCTCGACACAGAGCTTATTGAGGAGTCTAAGGAGGCAATAGAAAAGCAGCAGCCCGTTGAAATTTCCAGGAGCATCAGGAATACTGACAGAACAACCGGGGCCATGCTTTCAGGGAAAATAGCATCCCTGTACGGATCGGATGGATTACCTGACGGCACTATCAGATGCAGGTTTTCGGGATCAGCGGGACAAAGCTTTGGTGCATTTCTTTCAACTGGAATAGAAATGTTCCTCGAAGGAGATGCAAACGACTACCTGGCAAAAGGTCTTTCAGGCGGAAGAATTATTGTCATACCACCTGCCGGATCAACCTTTGAACCTCATGAGAATATAATTATTGGCAATACTGTACTTTACGGTGCCACCAGCGGTGAAGTATATGTATCAGGAATTGCAGGGGAGAGATTTGGTGTCAGGAACAGCGGAGCTGTTGCTGTGGTGGAAGGTGTCGGCAACCACTGCTGCGAATATATGACGGGAGGAAAAGTGGTTGTACTCGGCAAAACCGGAAGTAACTTTGCAGCAGGAATGAGCGGAGGTATTGCCTATGTCCTCAATGAATCAAATGATTTTGACTACTACTGCAATATGGGCATGGTAGAACTTTCACTTGTGGAAGACAATAATGATATTAAGGAACTGACAGATATGATTTCACGTCACCACATGTTCACATCAAGCCCAAAAGCAAAGATTATACTGAATGATCTGGATAAATATGTTCCAATGTTCATAAAGATTATTCCATATGATTATAAAAAAGTCCTGGAAGAACAAAAACTTGAAGAGATAAGAAAGAAAATAGCTGATGTTGAGATGGATGTTGAATTCGGTCCGGTACAATAAGCAGTGGTGAAATAAACATAATAAATCATGGCCGATATAACTGGTTTTTTAAAGATAAAAAGGAAGGAAGCAGGTAACAGGCCTCTTCACGAAAGAATTTGTGACTTCAGCGAGGTGGAACAGGTGCTCAACAGCGAAGACAGAATGCTGCAGGCATCAAGGTGCATGGACTGCGGTATTCCTTTCTGCCACTGGAGCTGTCCTGTCGATAACCTGATTCCTGAATGGAACGATCTCCTTTACAAAGGAGAATGGAGAGCAGCCTATGAGAGACTCAGCGCAACAAATAACTTCCCTGAATTTACCGGCAGGATATGTCCGGCAAGTTGTGAACATGCCTGTGTTCTTAATATCAACCAGGAACCCGTGACAATACGTGAAAATGAGGTGGCTATAGTTGAAAAAGCCTTTGCCGAAGGATACATTAAGCCTCTCCCCCCAAAAAAGCGCACAGGGAAAACTGTTGCGGTAATAGGCAGCGGTCCGGCAGGTATGGCAGCTGCTGATTTACTCAACAAAGCAGGCCATATGGTTACAATTCTTGAAAAGGATGATAAAGCAGGAGGGTTATTAAGGTATGGAATTCCTGATTTTAAACTGAGCAAAGCAACTGTTGACCGCCGGCTTGATATCCTTGTAAAAGAAGGGATTACAATCAGAACAAGTGCTTTTGTCGGCAGGGATATACCTGTCGGCAAGCTGCTCGACAGCTATGATGCAATCTGTATTGCTATCGGTGCAGGTAAACCGCGTCCTCTCAATATAGAAGGAAGCGAATTTGAAGGGATCTATTATGCTATGGACTTTCTTACTGCTCAGAACAGGGTTAATGCAGGACAATTATCAAAGAATGTAAATCCCATAAATGCTGCAGGTAAAAGAGTTCTTGTAATAGGCGGCGGAGATACCGGGTCAGACTGTGTAGGTACTGCAATACGTCAGAAAGCTGATAGCGTAACACAGGTTGAGATACTGCCAAAACCCCCGGAAATCCGGACGAGTGATAATCCGTGGCCTTATTGCAGCAAAACCCTTAAAACATCAACCTCGCATGAGGAGGGTTGTGAAAGACTCTGGAACATCTCAACCTTAAGGTTTGTCGGTGATGGGAAAATAACCAGGGGAGCAGAAGTTGAGGAGGTTACATGGGATTATTCAGATGGCAGATATTTAATGAAACCTGTGGAGGGTACCCACCGTGTTATTGAAACTGACCTTGTTCTGCTTGCCATCGGATTCAGCAACCCTGTATTGGAAGGATTGCTGACAGAATTAGGAGTGGAGCTCGACAAAAGGAATAATGTAAAGGTTGATGGTAACCTGGCAACAAACATACCTAAAGTATTTGCAGCCGGCGATTCGGTTAGTGGTACCAGCCTTGTCGTTAATGCAATAGCAACAGGCAGAATAGCTGCGAAGGAGATCGACAGGTACCTGAGATCGCATTAACGCGGACATATCATTTATACTATCCTCAGAGCTTCTGCGGGATTAGTTGCTGCTGCTTTTAATGTCCGATAACTAATTGAAATCCAACCTATTATTAATGCTGCGATTGTTGCAGAAATGAATATCAGGGGATTAATACTCACCTTGCTGGCAAATCCTTCCAGCCAGTACCTTGAACCAAGCCAGGCGAGCGGCCAGGCTATAAGCGATGAAATTAGAATAAGGTAAATGACCTCTCTTGATAACAGATTCAGGACCACCTGTGCCGAAGCACCATATGTTTTTCTTATCCCTATTTCCCTGGTTCTTTTGTTCGTGATATAGGTTATGAGTCCAATCAATCCAAGGCAGGCAATAAAAATTGCAAGAATTGAAAAAAGGATAAAGACCTTTCCTGTTTTCATCTCTGCACTGTAAAGATTATTCCAGGTATCTGTGAAGAAATCATACTGAAAAGGCTGTTTGGTTGTAAAAGTCTGCCATGTTTGCTCTATTGCCCTGATAGTTCCCGGAACATCATTCCCGGTTAATCTTACTGTTGCAAATTTGTCACCTCCTCCCGGTCCCATAACAGTAAAGCAAACAGGAGTAATTGATTTATGCATGGATTCGATATTAAAATCTTTCATAATACCTATGATCTGAAGTCTTCTGAACTGCTGGGGTCCTTGCGGTTGCAATATGTATTTCCCGACAGGATCCTTAAGTCCAAGTGATTTAACTGCAGTTTCATTGATGAGTATAGCCGATGAATCACTGCCGTATTCACGTGAAAAAAACCGGCCTTCCACGAGTTGGACACCCAGTGCCTGTGGAAAATCAAGACTAACACCTGCCTGGTTTATAAGGTAGGTGTTTTTTTCAGGATCATTATCAAGAAGAAATCCGTTATTGCTGAAACTCGAACCTGGTAAAGCCCATGAAAAACCTGCTTTATCTACCCCCGGAATTTGTAAAAGCTGTGTCCTGAATGATTCCATCTGCCTGTAAAAAGCATCCGGCCGGCGAATAACAATCAGATTCTCCTTGTCAAAACCAAGATCTTTTTTTGTCATGAAATTGAGCTGACTGTAAACAATAATTGAGCCTGTTATGATGATAATGGAGACTGTGAACTGGAAGACAACAAGTATTCCCCGGAGGGTCTTTGACATGGATCCGGGATTAAGAGTTCCTTTCAAAACCTCAACAGGATTAAAAGAGGCAAGCACAAAAGCAGGATAAAATCCTGCTGCAATTCCGACGATAATAATCAACAATATGAGTGACAATACTCCTTTAAAGCTTGTGAGCAGTGCAAACGATATTTCCTTTCCAACAAGATTATGGAAAGCCGGACTCAGCATGAAAACCAGTAAAACCGACAGCAGGGTTGCAACAGTAACAACAATAACCGACTCTCCCAGGAACTGCAGAATCAGACCGGATTTATTACCTCCCGCGACCTTCCTCACTCCTACCTCCTTTGCCCTGGCAGCCGATTTTGCTGTTGCAAGGTTTACATAATCAATAATTGCTATCACCAGGATCATTATGGCAATGGCAATAAAAATATAAACTGTAGGAAGGGAACCCGGCGGTTCGAGATTGTATTGCGGAGCACCCTTCAGATGTATATCTTTCAATGGCTCCAGCTCATAGCTGAAATAGTTGCCGGCTTTTTCGAAATCTTCAATAGTTATTCCAATAAACTCCTGGAGCTGCGGTCCTACATATTTTATTAACAAACCCTGGAGTTTTTCTTCAAGCTGTTCCTTCCCAATATTCTCATTTACAACAATATAAGTATAGAAGTTATGACTCAGCCAGAATTGATCATTTGCCATTCCGGGATATGTACTCATTGAGGCCAGCATATCAAATTTAATGTGTGAATTATCCGGTATATCCTGAATAACACCTGTAACAGTATATAACACTGAATCTTCCTCAACGCTTATCCGTTGACCCATCGGGTCATCATTACCAAAATATTTATTCGCAAATTCCTCAGTAAGTACCATAGAACGAGGTTGCACAAGGGCATTAGAGAGATCTCCTTTTAGAAGTTGGAAATCAAAAACGTCAAAGAAGGTTGAATCCGCAAATAGTATTCCATCCTCATTGAATTTCTTATCTCCGAACCGTATCAGCCATGCTCCCAAACCCGTCACTCTGGTTGCATGAATAACTTCAGGATAATCATTAAGCATTGCCTGTGCCATGGGTGCAGCAGTGATTGCCTGGTCAATTTCTCCTTCTGACAATCGTCCCACAACCTTCAATCTGTAAATATTTTCATAATTCGCATGAAATCTGTCATAGCTGAGTTCATGAATGACGTAAAAAGAGATGAACAGGAAGCTAGTTAATCCAATAGCCAGTCCTACAACGTTTAGAATAACAGATCCACTCTGCTTTTTCATGTTGCGGCAGGCATTTAAAATAAAACTTTTAAACATAGTCAGTTCTTGAAGCTTAGGTTATAATCTACTGACGTAAAGACTGAAGAATAAGTTACATGCTGCACACAACCTGATATTACTAATCACCAGCTCTGTCACTCAGAAGCCTCATATCCTTCACGGTGTTTATCAGTCTTATCATCTCACTGCGATATCCGTCTTCATCATTTCCTTTTGCCGATGATGCGAGTTTTGCTGCACCGTCGAGTGTTGCATTTCCTTTGAATTCAGATTCCCGGAGTATCATTCCGAATTCAACAACTGCAGCTGCAAATCTAAGGTTATCTGAGGTGTTCTCAATCTCCTCTCCAAAGTCTTTCACAGCCTTCTCAAGGAGCATGCTGGTGCGGCCATCCGGTTTCTTATAACGTACTTTTATTGTCAGAAGCTCACCTGAATATTTTCGTTCTTCCATCTTCTTGGATTCCTGGTACTTAAGAGGATCAACCGAGGGTATTCTCTCACCCGAACCTGCAGGGACAATTTCATACAGAGCGGTTACCATGTGGCCGGAACCCATCTCGCCGGCATCTTTGGTATCATCATTGAAATCCTCATCATTGAGGAGCCTGTTCTCATATCCGATAAGCCTGTATGAATCAACCTTTGCAGGATTGAATTCGAGCTGGAATTTTACATCCTTTGCTATCGTAAAGAGTGTACCGCCGAATTCGCGTACAAGCACACGGCGGGCTTCCTGCAGGTTATCGATATAGGAGTAATTACCATTACCTTTATCAGCAATTATCTCCATTTTATCATCTTTATAATTACCCATTCCAAAGCCAAGGACTGTAATGAATACACCCATTTCACGCTTTTCCTCAACAAGCCTCTCCATACCGCCGTTGCTTGATTCGCCAACATTGAAGTCACCGTCAGTGGCAAGAATGATCCTGTTATTTCCTCCCTTAATAAAATTCTTTTCTGCCTCCTTATATGCAAGTCTCAATCCTGCGCCTCCTGCAGTTGATCCTCCTGCTTCAAGGTTATCTATAGCGCTCATTATCACCTCTTTTCTGTTGCCGGGAGTCGATTCAAGAACCAGTCCAGCGGCACCTGCATAGACAACTATAGCAACATGATCCTGTGGACGCAGCTCATTTACCAGCAGTCCGAATGCCGATTTTAGCAGCGGAAGCTTGTTGGGTGAATTCATCGAGCCCGAAACATCAATAAGGAAAACAAGGTTTGAAGGGGGCAGCGAAGATTTATCGATACTCTTTCCCCGCAAACCGACCTGCAGCAACTGGTGTTTCTGATTCCAGGGACAAACTGCAACTTCGGTATAAACTGAGAAGGGATGCTCTCCCTCAGGTTCAGGATAATCATACCTGAAGTAATTTATCATTTCCTCTATTCTTACCGCATCAGCAGGAGGCAGACTGCCATTGTTTATAAACCTGCGGATATTCGAATAGGATGCATTGTCCACATCAATCGAGAATGTGGATAGAGGGTTGTTCTTTGCATTTCTATAACCATTCTCATTAATAGGAGCATAACCCTCAGTATTGAAATCACGGTTATACCTGGGAAATTGAGATTCAGTACGGTAAGCCACACCTGTAACCATTTGTGCTGCTCCTGCATACATATCCTTCTTTGAAAGCTGACTTTTTACCTCTAAATCTTCTAAAACCAGTATTTCGGGCCTCATAGTTATATTTATCACACTCCTGCCTCTAATTTTCTGTTCAACAGTAATATAGCCCGGAAATGAAAAAATAAGAATCCCGTTATTAATCAATGCATTAATGCTGTAATTACCATTATGGTCAGAAATGGTTGAAGTGCGGGTTCCCTTTAAGGATATTCTAACTCCCTGAAGTGGGTTCCCCTGATCATCACTCACTTTACCAGTAATGACTCCTGCATCTATAAAGGAGATCATTATTGCTGATAGGATCACTATTGCGAAAATTTTTAAACTGTTTTTCATGACTTTCAAAATTTAGTTGAACTTTTTTAATATGATGCGTCAGATATCTAAATTCCATAAACCATTTCTGTTTTTTATTTTAATGTATCTTTAAGGAAAATAAAAGGAGAAAATAGCAGCAGGCTATGTTTTCTAAGTTCCCTAGAAAAATATCAAAGGAAAAGACCGATGAGGAACTGATAGCGGAATTCAGCTCTTCAGGTGATCTGGAAGTACTGGGTGAACTATATTCAGGATATATGCACCTGGTATATGGTGTTAGTCTTAAGTACTTAAAAAACAGAGAAGAAGCCATGGATGCCGTCATGCAGATATTTGAAAAGTTGATCACAGATATTCCAAAACAGGAAATCCAAAACTTCAGGAACTGGCTTCATGTTGTAACAAAGAATTATTGCCTGATGCACCTGAGGTCAGTAAAATCGAAGAATGAAAGACTTGCAGAATGGGCTGTTAACCCTCAGAATTTTATGGAAAACGTCTCTGAAATGCATCCAATAGACAGGGATGAACCGGATATGAAAGATGCGATAAACGATTGTATTGAAAGACTTAAAAAAGAACAGAAGTACTGCATCAAACAGTTTTACTATGAGAACAGGTGCTACAGGGAAATAGCCGTTAGTCTCGGAATAAGTGAAAAAAAAGTGAAGAGTTATCTTCAAAATGGAAAAAGAAATCTGAAAATTTGTCTTGAAGAGAAAAATGAAAAGAAAAAGTAATAATAAGGGTAGTCTCCCTGATTTTATACGTTATATCAGGGGTGAAATGACAAAAAGAGAGGAGAATGTCTTCCAGAGGCAACTTCAGAAGGATCCTTTTGCAGAAGAGGCTGCAGAGGGTCTCTCAGAAATTTTACCCGAAGAGGCTGTTTCTGATCTGGATAAACTCGAAAGTAAATTGAAGACCAGAATACACAGGAGGCAAAGGTTCATCTATTACCGTATTGCAGCTTCTGTAGCTGTATTAATGATAGTCTCTTCTGTCTTCATCATCGTTAATAAAAATAAAACCGGTAAAGAGCCGCTTGAGACTACCCTAAAAAAGGTTACCCTGGAGATACCTGAATCAAAAGGAATTGAAGCAACTGAAGAAATAAAATCAACGAATATCATTGCTGAACCTGAAGCTGAATCAAAAGCAGAAGAACCTGTTGAACTGATTGAGCCGGTTAAATCGGTTGCAGCGGATATCACACCCGAAATCCCCATAGAAATTGCTAAGGAAAAACAAGAGACAGTGATTCCGGAAAAATCCGAAAATCTTATTCAGACAGGCGCAAAAGGAGGCGAAAGGCTGGTTTCTGAAGACCGTCATATTCAACCCACAGCTGCTCTGCCGGGTAAAGCAGCTCCTGCTGCTGTTGGAGATGCCATAAAGAAATCAGAATATAAAGAGATAAATTATTCACCCCCGGAACCGTCGGATGGCATGGAGAGCTTTGACCTTTACGTTGAAGAAAATATCCGTAAACCGTTAACACTGCCTGATGGACAAAGAGTTGTGGTTGAATTAAATCTCCTTATTGAATCTACAGGTGCAATTGACAGCATACAAGTTACCAGCAGTCCCGGAATTGAATTTTCCGAAGAGGCGATCAGACTTATTAAAGAGGGTCCGAAATGGAAACCTGCAATTGAGAACGGCAGGACAATAAATGGTGAGGTGAAAATCAAAATCGTTTTTTATAAAAATAATGACGATGAGCATCTGCCTGAATGAGTTTCATGCAGGTGGATTATTATTAAAAGGAAGAATAAATTTGAATATGCTTCCTTTATCTGGTTCACTTTCAACCCATATCTTTCCACCGTGTTTTTCGATAAATTCCTTGCATAGGAATAATCCCAGCCCGGTCCCTTTTTCATTTTCAGTGCCACGAGTTGAAAGGTCAGCATCAATTCTGAAAAGTTTTGCCATGGTTTCTTTTGTCATCCCGATGCCGCTGTCTGATACTGATATTTCTACAAGCTTGCTGTCAAACACAGCCCTTACCTCCACTTTACCGTTTTTATGAGTAAACTTTATTGCATTTGATATCAGATTTCGCAATATGGTTTTGATCATGTTCTTATCTGCATTAACCTGTGAATTATCAGGTATAAAGCATTTAAGTTCAATGTTTTTCCCTGCCGCCATATCATTTAATATATTAAATTCTTCATTAAAGAGTTCACATAAGTTAATGGGGACAGGGTTAAACGATATCTTACCGGTTTGTGAATTTGCCCATTCCAATAGATTTTCAAGTAGCCTCAACGTCTGAACGGCAGAAGTATTTATAAATCCGACATCCTCCCCAATAAATCCATAGTCACCTGATTTTATTTTTTCTTTAAGTACTTCACTAAATCCTATAATAGTATTGAAAGGATTCTTCAGGTCATGTGCAATAATAGAGAAGAATTTATCTTTTGAAGCATTGAGTTCAGATAATTCAGTAGTTTTTATTGCTACTGATTTTTCAAGAAGTATCTTCTGATTTTTCAGTTGACGGACACGTGAAAGAAAAATATAAGTAACTATTAAGATTATTACAGCAACAGAAATTATTTTGAACCACCATGTCTTCCACCATGGAGGCAAAATGATTATTCGTAATGAAACACCCTCTTCATTCCATATCCCATCATTGTTTGAAGCTTTTACCTTAAAAGTATAATTACCGGGGTTGAGATTAGTATATGTGACATATCGCCTGGAGCTATTGGTATAATTCCACTGTTCTTCAAAACCTTCCATGATATAAGCATATTGATTTTTTCCGGGAAAGGTATAGTTAATGGCTACAAATGAAAATGAAAAGACAGATTGATGCCAATTCAGTTTTATTTCTTTTGCTCCACTGATGTGTGTTGGAAACTGGCCTTTCAGGGCTCCATAAACAACAGGGTTATTGAATATTTGGAAATCAGTGATATAAACCGGAGGAATAAAGTCATTATCTTTCAGGCTGTCGGGATAAAAAGAGTTAAAACCATAGTATCCGCCAAAATATATTTCTCCTTTGCGCGTTTTCAGAAACGATTGTGCAATAAATTCATTGCCCTGTAAACCATCCTCCTTCGAATAATTCTTGATCTTTTGAGTACTACTGTTAAATCGGCTGATGCCATTTGTTGTCGATATCCATAAATCATTATTATTGTCTTCAATGATTGCTCTTATTGAGTTGCTTGGTAAACCATCATTAGTGGTAAATGTTTTAATAATTGTTCCATCATATTTACAATAGTATATTCCTGATGAGTTGGATCCAACCCATAAATTACCGTCATTATCTCTGATGAATGCCTGTATTCCATTGTCCGGGAAATTAAATACCTTGAATGAATTTGTCTGATTTTCAAAAAGGTTCAGACCGTTTGACGTGCAAATCCACATGTTTTTTTCAGAATCTTCATACATAAACCAGCTTGAATTATTACTGATCGAATAAGGATCATCAGGATTATGTATGAACCGTTTGACCACTCCCTCCTTTTTTTCAAACAAATTGATACCTTTCTGGAAAACACCTGCCCATAGTATATCATTATGATCCAAGATAAAGCTCCAGATTGTCTCACCTGAAAGGCTTAACGGATTGTTTTCTTCAGGCAGGTAATAATAAAATCTGCCTGTTTTTCTATCATACCTGTTAAGTCCCGCATCCCATGTCCCGATCCAAAGGTCATGATCCTTATCTTCGGTGATACAACGTACGGCATTTCCACTGATACTATAAGGATCGGAAGGAATATTCTTATATACCTTAAAATTACCCGTTCCCGGATCATAAATATTAATTCCACCGCCATCCGTACCTATCCAGATCTTACCCTCATAATCTTCATAAAAACAGAGGACAACATCGTATGATAGTGATTTAGGATTACCATAATTGCCTTCAAACAGCTTAAAATTCTCCTTTTTAGGATTAAAATAATTGATCCCACCACCGGATGTACCTATCCATAAAATCCCTTCCCGATCTTTATGCAAACACCAGATTCCATCGTTATTAAGTCCTTTATCATTTGTCTGATCGTATTTGATATATTCAAAGGTCTCAGAAATTTTATTAAGCCGGTTTATCCCTCCCTGATCAACTGCAATTAATATATATTGGTCGTTTTCCGGTATTATATCAAGAATACGATTTTGATTGGTGCCTTTTCCTCCACCTGCTGATCCGTATTGTTTAAATTTATCTGTGACCGGATCATAAGAAAATAATCCGCCACCATCTGTTCCAATCCAAATTTTATCCTGATTATCAATGTATAAGCTTTTATAAGATTTAACTCCGAAATCAATAGCATGATCGTCATATTTCGTAAATTTTCCGGATTCAGGATTAAAACAATTGATTCCCCTGTCAAAAGAGCTTATCCAAATGTTCCCTTTTGAATCATTTGCCATCATCCTGGTAGGCCGGATAATAATATCTTCCCTATTATTTTCAAATTTATATCTAATAAAATTCTGAGACTTGGGAATCCACTTGTTCAGGCAATTTCCGCCAGATAAAACCCAAAGGTTCCCATTATTATCTTCAATAATACCGCTAATGTAATCGTCATTAATACTGTTTTCATCGGCAGGATCGTTTTTAAAAACTTTAAAATTATCTTTAGCAGGATCATATAAATTTAATCCGTTAAGAGTACCAAACCATAGATCTTTCTCATGGTCTTCATATATACATCTTACACCATCACTGCTGATGGTTCCGGGGTGGTTTTCATCATTTCTGTATTTAATAACCTGATAGCTGTCGTATTTATCAAGACCGACATCCGTGCTAATCCAAAGAAAGTCTCTGCTATCTCTGTAAATACACCATATACGGTTACTCGATAAACCTTCGTTTATGGTGAGGTGGTTAAATTTTAAATATTGTTGTTGTGCCTGCAAATGAAAAATCTCCACAAAACACAAGAAAGAAATCACTAAATACCGGGGAGCAACTGTCCGAACAAGTCTCATAGGGAGGGATTTATATCCGAAGGTAGTGAAAATTTGAAAATACTTCCTTTGTCATGTTCACTTTCAACCCATATTTTTCCACCGTGTTTTTCGATGAACTCTTTACATAGCAACAACCCAAGCCCGGTACTAGGTTCTCCGTCTGTTCCCTTCCGGCTGGTTTTTTCAGTCAAAAGAAACAGTTTGTTTTTCAATTCCTGGGTCATACCAATTCCGGAATCACTGATTTCTACCTCAATGGAATGATCATTTTTACAGTAAGCTGCCACGCTTACTTTACCACCGGCAGGGGTAAATTTTATTGCATTGGAAACCAGGTTCCTGATAACGCTATCAAACATATGGTCATCAACTAAAACCTCTAATGCATCAGGGACAACAATTGCTATTTCAATTCTCTTTTTTCTTGCATATTCAGACAAAACATCTATACAGGCAATAATTTTTTCCTTAAGGCAAAATTTTACAGGAACAAAATCTATTTGATCCCGCATCAGTCGTGACCATTCAAGAAGGTTTTCCAGAAGGTTGTAGATATTTGTGGCTGATGTCTTCATACTCACTGTAATATCCATAATCTCTTCCTTACCCATTGTCTGGATATCTTCAGTAAGTATCTGGGTTGCGCCAACAAATGAGCTTAGCGGACTTCGCAGGTCATGTGCAAGAATCGAAAAGAATTTATCTTTTGAGGCATTGAGTTCAGATAATTCAGTGGTTTTTATTGCTACTAATTTTTCAAGCAGTATTTTTTGATTATTCAAATGTTGTATACGTGAAAGAAAAATATAACCAATAATTAAGATTATTGCAAGAATACTAATCAATCGGAACCACCATGTATTCCACCATGGTGGCTCTATCGTGATCTGGATTGAGGTTCCCGTCTCGTTCCAAACACCGTCGTTATTTGAACCCTTTACACGAAACACATATTCACCCGAATTCAAATTTGTATAAGTTGCTTCCCTCTTGTTGCCCGAATAAATCCAGTCTTTGTCAAAGCCCTCCATTTTATATGCATATTGATTTTTCCCGGGCGCCGTAAAATCCATCACGGCAAAAGAAAAAGTAAGGACGGATTGTTTATGGGATAAATTCAGAGTTTTTGTTTCCGTAATATTTTGAATTAATGGGGAGTTTTCAACGCCTGGTTCTATACTTTTATTAAATATTTTTAAATCAGTAATCAAAATATCCGGGATGCTTTTGTTTTCAGCAATTTTGCCAGGGTAAACGATGTTGAATCCTTTTGTACCTCCTATCAAAAGAGCGCCGCTTTTTGTTTTCAGAATGCTTCTCTCACTGAATTCATTACTTTGCAAACCATCGGCTTTAGTAAAAATTCTATATTCCCCCAGTACATAATTAAACCGACATACACCCTTACTTGTGGTCACCCAAAGAACTCCTGATGTATCTATAGCAAGTCCTTTGATACTATTATCAGGCAATCCGTCTTTTTCATAATACCTTATAAAAGATCCGGCATCGGGGTTGAACTGGTTAAGTCCATCAGATGTGCCAATCCAGACACATGAGTCATTTTCAACCAGGATATCGGTAATTCTAGGATAACTCAAACTGTTTGCATTATCTTGATCAGATGCATATGTTATAAAGTGATCATTCCCAGGATAAAAAAGCTGGAAACCATTGACAGTCCCAATTAACAAATGCCCCTTAGAAAGTTTTGCTATTTTAATGACCATTTCATTGACTAAATCGCTATTGTCCGGGGTATACTCAATAAACTTTTTCGCTTTGATCTGATAGTGAATTAAACCATGCTCATAACTTCCCAACCACAAATCATCATTATCGCCTTCGGCAACAGTAAATATATTGTCATCCTGAATGCCACTATTTTCAGTTGTAAAAGATGTAAATGATTTGGTTTTTTCATCAAAAAGGACAAGCCCACCGGTCCATGTGCCGAGCCAGATTTGATTTTTGGAATCTTCCAGCATGCAAAGGATTGCATCACTTCTCAAACTGGAGTTTTTCATATTAAAATGTAAGAAATGATTGATATCCTTATCAAAAAGATTCAATCCGCCCCCGTCTGTTCCCACCCATGTTTGACAAAGATGGTCTTCTGAAAAACAAGTAACCGTATTATGACTAAGACTAAATGGAGCACCTGGCATGTTTTGATATTTAATAATGGCATCCCTGTTTTTTATTGCTACATTGAGACCACCTGTATAAGTACCAAACCACAAATTTCCTGTTCTGTCCTGACAAATTGCCCTTATCGTTTCATTATTCAAACTATGAGGATCGTATTCATCTTTTCGATATTGCCGGAATGATTGTTTTTCCCTGTCGAATAAATTTATTCCGCCATTGTCAGTACCAATCCATAGATCCCCTATATTGTCAACATAGAGGGATGTTACAAGATTAATTGAAAGGCTAGAGTTATCCTGAACATCATGTTGGTAATGTATTAAATTTTCGGTTATAGCTTTTGTATTGTATTTCAGACAATAAAGTCCCTCAGCGCTTCCAAACCAAAGATTTCCTTCCCAATCTTCAATCATATTCATAAAAACCGTGTTTAACAAATCATCAGCATCGCTTTCAGCCCGGGAAATATGCTTAAAGGTTCCTGTCTCCGGAAGAAACAGGTTCAATCCTTTACGCGTAGCTACCCACAATCTGTTATTTCTATCAATCAACACATCTACTACATTATCATTACTGAGGCTTTCTGGATCATTTGGATCATGAGTGAATTGAATGATTTGATTTATTATACGATTGAAATAAATTAACCCGACACTGGTTGCTAACCATAAATTGCCCAGCGAATCCTCATCCATTTCATTAACACTGCATTCTATCCCTCTTAATGGAGATGGTTTGTCAAGCATATAATTCAGAAAGCGATCCTTGTCCCGATCATAGACGCTCAAACCTTTCTCTGTACCAATGAATAAATTCTTATTTTGGTCTTCAAACATTGCATTTACAACATTATCATACAGGCTGGTTGAATCAGTGGATTTTTTTTTGTATACTACAAAATTGAAACCATCGTATCGATTGAGCCCATTCGGTGTGCCAATCCATATAAAACCTTTATGATCCTGCAAAATACTTGTTGCAGTTGAAGAAGAAAGACCCTCATCAGTTGTCAGGTGTGTGAATTGAAGGAGTTTTGGTTGAGAATAAACGCCGGAAATGGATGTCAGCAGTATTAGAATGATTAATACGGAGAAATATCGACTCTTCATTATATAAATTTAATTCATATCAAAAATAGACAAATAATAGCTCCATGTATTTAGGTCTTTGACAAAACTTGCTACCAATTCTTATTAGTCAGAAATATATTTGGTATGGAACATGCTTCTTACAACTCCGATACAAGATATCCTTAAAAATATAGATTTTCATAATCAAAATACTGATGAATAATTGACTGATTGGGTCTTATACAGAATGATTTATATCTAAAGGTAGTGAAAAATTAAAAATACTTCCTTTGCCTGGTTCACTTTCAACCCATATCTTTCCACCGTGTTTTTCGATGAACTCTTTACACAGCAACAACCCAAGCCCGGTACTAGGTTCTCCTTCTGTTCCTTTCCGCCTGGTCTTTTCATTCAAAAGAAACAGTTTGTTTTTCAATTCCGGGGTCATACCAATCCCGGAATCACTGATAGCTACCTCAATGGAATGATCATTTTTAACATAAGCTGTCACGCTTACTTTTCCTCCGACAGGAGTAAATTTTATTGCATTGGAAACCAGGTTTCTTATAACGCTATCAAACATATGATTATCAGCAAAAACCTCTATTTCATCAGGGATAACAATTGCTATTTCAATTCTCTTTTTTCTTGCATATTCAGACAAAACATCAATACAGGCTTCAATTTTTTCCTTAAGGCTAAATTTTACAGGAACGAAATCCATTTGGCCCTGCATTAGTCGTGACCATTCAAGAAGATTTTCCAGAAGATTGTAGATATTCTTGGCTGATGTCTTCATACTCACTGAAATATCCATAATCTCTTCCTTTCCCATTGTCAGAATATCTTCAGTAAGTATCTGGGTAGCGCCAACAAATGAACTTAACGGGCCTCGTAAGTCATGTGCTATAATAGAGAAGAATTTATCTTTTGCAGCATTGAGCTCAGATAATTCAGCAGTTTTTATTGCTACTGATTTTTCAAGTAATAATTTCTGATTTTTCAATTGCCGGATACGCGAAAGAAAAATGTAAACAACTATTAAGATTATTAAAAAAATAAAAATAAGTTTGACCCACCATGTCTTCCACCATGGAGGCAAAATGATTATTTGTAAGGAAACTCCCTTGTCATTCCATACTTCATCATTGTTTGAGGCTTTTACCATGAAAGAATATTCACCAGGGTCCAGATTAGTATAGGTGACATATCGTCTGGAGGCATTAGTATGATTCCACTCCTTTTCAAAACCTTCCATTTTATATGCGTATTGATTTTTCCCCGGATAGGTATAATTGATGGCGTTAAATGAAAATGAAAAGACTGACTGGCGCCAGGTCAATGTAATTTCTTTTGCTTCACTTATATATGTTGGAAATTGACCTTCTTGTGATCCATAAACTACTGGTTTATTGAATATCTGGAAATCAGTGATATAAACGGGTGGGATGAAGTCATTATCTTTCAGACTGTCGGGAAAGAAGGAGTTGAAACCATTATATCCGCCAAAGTACATTTCTCCTTTACGCGTTTTAAGAAATGATTGTTGATAAAACTGATCATCTTGTAAACCATCCTCTTTCGAATAATTCCTGATATACTGAATTTCTGTATTTATCCTACTTAGACCATAGTTGCTGGAAATCCAGATGCCTCCTTCATTATCTTGAGTGATTGCATGAATTCTATTGCTTGGTAAAACATTAGTCATATCATACGTTTTAAGTATGGTGCCATTCTGATGACACATAAATAATCCTTTTGTATTGCTTCCTACCCAAAGATATCCCGCCTTATCTATATAAACTGCCCCGATATCATTATCAGGAAAATGATACACCTTAAATGAATGCGTTATACTGTCAAAAAGATCGAGCCCGTTCTGTGTACAAATCCACATCTTTTTATTAAGGTCTTCAAAAAAGAACCAGCTATTATTTGCACTAAGCGAGCCAGGATTATCCGGATCAGGCCTGAATCGTCTGGTAACTCCCTTTCCAATTTCAAACAAATCAATACCGACGTCATAAAAACTTAACCATAAGGTATTGTTATGATCTATAAAAAGATTCCAGATTATGTTATTTGATATGCTTAAAGGATCATTATTATCAGGCATATATCGAAAAAACCTTCCTGTTTTTCTATCATACCGGTTAAGCCCGGCACCCCAGGTGCCAATCCATATATCATGATTTTTATCTTCGGCAATACCTCGTATAACATTCCCGCTTATGCTATAAGGATTTGAAGGTTCGTGCATATATACCTTAAAATTACCTGTTTTGGGGTCGTATACATTTACTCCACCGCCATCGGTACCGATCCAAATTAAACCCTTATGATCTTCGAAAAAACAACCGGTAAAACTATACGATAATGATTTAGGACTATTACTATTATGGGTAAATAATTTAAATCTTCCTTTTTTAGGATTTATATAATTGATCCCTCCACCTGAGGTACCTATCCACAAAATCCCTTCTCTGTCTCTATGCATGCACCAGATCCCATTGTTATTAAGCCCTTCAACATTTGTTTGATCATACATGATATATTCAAATGTTTTAAATACTTTGTCAAACCGGTTTATCCCTCCCTGATCAACCGCAAGCAATAAATAACGATCGTCTTCCGGAAGAATATCAAGAATGATATTCTGATTTGTACCTTTTCCGTCACCTAAGGATCCGAATTGTTCAAATTTTTCAGATGCCGGATCAAAAGAAAAGAATCCGCTGCCATCTGTTGCAATCCATATCTTATCCTGATTATCAATGTATATGTTTTTTGAGCAATTGCTTCCGAAATCAATTGAAGGGTCATCATATTCTGTGAATTTTCCGGATTCAGGATCAAAACGATGAATTCCCCGGCTAAATGAAACTATCCACAGGTATCCTTTTGAATCAGATGCTATTGTTTTTGATGGACGCGGATTTAATTCATCCTTCGTGATATCAAACTGATACCGGATAAAACTTTGAGTTTCGGGAACCCACCTGTTCAAACAATTTCTATCAGTTACAATCCAAATGATTCCGTCCTTATCTTCAATAATGCTGTTAATACAATTGCTGTTAATACTGTTTTTATCGGCAGGATTGTTTTTAAATACTATAAAATTATCTTGTACAGGATCATATAAGTTCAAGCCATTAAAAGTACCAAACCATAGTTTTTTCCCCCGGTCTTCATAAATACTATTTATAATATCACTACTGATTGCCCCGGGCTGTTTTTCAACATATCGGTATTTCTTAAACTGATAGCTATCGTATTTATCAAGGCCTACGTCGGTGCCAACCCACAGATAATCTTTGTTGTCTCTGTAAATACACCGTACACGGTTACTCGACAAACCATCAGCAACGGTAAGGTGATCAAATCTTGAATATCGTTTCTGTGCATGCAAATGAAAGACTTCTGCAAAACAAAAGAATAAAATCACTATAGACCGTTTGAGAGAATGATTTCCGAAGAATCTAAAACTGAAAAAATTAAACACTACTTTTTATAATATTAAGAATAGTATTATTCAAAAAATGCCTGAAGTTTTAAAGATAAGATTTTTTTGCTGATAAAATATTTAACTTACTGAAAGATAATAATCCAAGTCCGGTAGCCTTTGTAATACTGTGTTTATTTTCAATTTGGGAAATTGTCACTAAAAGTGCTTATTTTTAAACCATTAATTAACCTCATACGGAAAACCGTGAAAAGAATTCCGATAACGGATTTCATAATGCTTCTTGCAATTGTTATCTGTCCTGATGTAAATAGTCAGGTAATTGATAGTACATCATTCAGGATAAACTCAAGGCTCAGCTTTTATACTTTTGAAAATAGCGGTGAATTCATTCTTCATGTTCCCGGGAATCTGATATATAACAATCTGACAGTCAATCTAAAAATCAACAACCATGTTCTCACTTCCTGGAACGGAGTACCCCGTAAAGACCTGTTGCACATACCTTTTAATATTAACCAGCCTCCGGCTGCATACAGTATAAATGCTGAGATCAGTGTAAAAGGAAGGTACCAGAAATATATTACTTCTGCTGATCTTATTATCCTCGATTATAAATCCAATGAGGTAAAAACCGACAGACTTACAGGAGGTCTTATAGTAAACAGGAGACAATTCTTCCCGTTCGGATTTTACTGTTATTCACCTGTCTCACCAACACTACCAGAGGAGGAGGTTGTCAGAGGATTCAATCTTATTTCTCCATATCAAAGAATATTGCCTGAGACATTGAATGAAAGAAAATCATACATGGATCGTTGCGCACAATTAGGTATGAAGGTGAATTATAACCTTTTATCTGTATCAGGCGGCGGCGGTGTAAATTCAAACATTAATGGTCTCGGCGAGGATCAGAAACATGAATTGCTTATAAATGAAATCATGGCATTTCGTGACCATCCAGCCTTGCTTGCATGGTATATTGCTGATGAACCGAACGGACATGGTGTCTCCCCTGAAGCACTGGAAACCACCTATAAGATAATAAAGGAATATGATCCATGGCACCCGGTCACTATTGTTTTCATGGCTCCACACGCGTCAGCAAAACAATATTCAAATGCCCTTGATATTGTTATGGCCGATTCATATCCTGTTCCCGATCTCCCGGTAACATTATTCGGAAATGTTGCAGGTCAGCTAGTCAAAGAATTCAGCGGTCGCAAACCAGTTTGGATGGTCCCTCAGGCTTTTGGAGGCGGAGAAATATGGAAACGTGAACCTACACTTCAGGAGATAAGGTCAATGACTTACCAGTCAATAATAAAAGGAGCCAGAGGTATACAATACTTTATAAGGCAGGGACCGAACCTGTTTCCAAAATCAACATCTGCCTGGAGTGAATGCGGCCGCATGGCTTCTGAAATTGCGGAATTGACTCCCTGGCTTCTGTCGGACGAAGAGACAATACCGGTAAGGTCAGGCTCAAAGGATATTCTGGTTACTTCAGCATTGCACAGAGGAGAACTTTTGATTATGGCAGTGAATAAAACAAATTCACCACAGAAGGTTCAATTTATAATTTCCGGAAAAATTTCAGGCAAAGCCATTGTCCTGTTTGAAAACCGTTCAATATCAGTAACTTCCGGATATTTTACCGACCAGCTCTCCTCTTTTGGTTCACAGGCCTATCTGATAGAAATGGAGCCACGTATGGATTCCCTGAAACCTTTTCCGGACAACCTGTTGCCAGATCCGGGATTTGAGGATATTTCAAGCCCCGGTGTGCCGGCTTCATGCTATGCCCGTAACGGTGGCAACAGGGGAGCAACATATTTTCTCGATTCGAGGGAACATATTGAAGGAAACCACTCAATAAGAATTATTACTCCAAAAGAGAATGGAAGTATAAAACTCAGATTCTTCCCGGTAAAGGTTATGCCGGGTCAAAAATACCTGGTTTCAGTAAGAGCAAAAGCTGATCCGGAGCAGAGATTTCCTGCCAGTGAAATTAAGAAGCCTCAGTATTTTGAGCTTTCACTGGGTGGTTATGGAAACAGAAGTTTTAAACTTACAGATGAATGGAAAGAATTTGTAACAATTGTTACAATTCCATTGAATGATGATCAAATCACAAAAGCAAATATCATTCTTCAGATGCCCTCAGCAGGTGTGGCATGGTTTGATATGTTGCAGGTAATAGAATGTGTTGATATAAATCAAAGTATAAATCCGGAAATTGGTATTGGCTGGAATTTTTAAAACAATTTTCAAGGTAAAAATTTCTCAAGATGAAAAAAATCAATCCTCCAATTATTCTAATCTTAATTATTATGCTTTCAGCTTGTCAAAATAAGAAAGGCAATATTAATTATAGAGGTAATCCGGAACCACTAGTGCAGAATGCATATATAAAGCTGCCGCTTGGTTCAATTAAGCCGGAAGGCTGGCTGAAGTCACAGCTTGAAGCCCAGGCCGCAGGACTGACAGGAAATATCGATGATTTTTGGCCTGATCTTGTCAACTCCTCCTGGCATGGAGGTGATGGTGAAACATGGGAACGAGGCCCCTATTTTCTTGACGGACTTGTCCCTCTTGCTTATCTGCTTGATGATGAATCCCTTAAAAACAAAGTGAAAACATGGATTGAACCGATTCTGTCGAGCTTAAGCGACACCGGATGGTATGGTCCGGCGAAAAACAAAGACCGCTGGCCCCTTGCCGTAGCCAATAAGGTTCTGATGCAGTACTATGAAGCAACCGGTGATATGAGGGCAATGGAGGTTCTTGAAAAATATTTCAGGTACCTGCATGATACTCCTCCCGACTGGCCCGATAAGGAGTGGCGGGGAGTCAGGGCAATGGAAAATGCAGTAACAGGGTACTGGTTATACCGGCAGACAGGCGAACCATGGATCCTTGAAACTATTAAGTCGATACATCAAAACAGTTCAGACTGGACTGCATATTATGAAGAATTTCCATGGGATTCAGCTGCCTCAGCAGACAAGAAAATCCCTCTGAACTGGGGTCCCGAGGGATTAACTGCCCATGTTGTAAATAACGCAATGGCAATTAAATATCCCGGATTATGGTTTCAGCAATCAGCTGAGGAGAGATTCAAAAATGCTGTCTTTTCCGGAATTGAAAAATATGACCTCAACCATGGACAGGCAGGAGGTAGATTCTCAGGAGATGAACACCTCTCCGGAAAAAGCCCCGACCGTGGCACAGAATTATGTGCAGTTGTAGAATATATGTTTTCGCTTGGGGAGCTTTTTACAATATTCGGAGACAACTCTCTTGCCGACAGACTTGAGTTACTGACATTCAATGCACTACCTGGAACAACAACTCCTGATATGTGGGCGCATCAGTATGACCAGCAGTCAAACCAGGTACTTGTAACAGGTGAGAAAAGGAACTGGAGTACTAACGGCGATTATTCCAACATTTATGGATTGATGCCAAATTTCGCGTGCTGCCTGGCAAATATGCACCAGGGGTGGCCAAAATTTACACAGAACCTCTGGATGGCAACAAATGACAATGGACTGATTGCTGCAGCATACAGCCCGTCAGTGGTAAAAGCAAAAGTAGGCAATGGCACTGAAGTTATCATCCTCGAGGAAACAGATTACCCGTTTAAAGGCGACATAAAATTCAAGATCAGCACAGGCAGTTCCATAAGGTTCCCCATTTACTTCAGGATTCCGGGCTGGACAGATTCTGTCACAGTAAATTGTAAAGGCAAATCCGTAACCGGTAAAACGGGCTCAACTATAAAACTAAACGAAAAATGGGATGATGGTGATGTCATCAATATGGCGATCCCCATGAGAATCAGGACCGAAAAAAGGTATAATGGTGCAATGTCATTGCTTCGAGGACCCCTCTATTTTTCATTGAGAATTGAGAAGGAATACAAAAGCGTCAGGATAAACTATGATAACTTTGGTTATCAAGGGAGCGTTGACTGGGAGATCTATCCAATGAGTCCCTGGAACTATGGCTTAATGATTGATCCCATAAAACAGCAAAGAGGATTTAAGATTACTGAAAACTCCTTAACATGTTACCCCTTTGCCGACAGGGGAGATATGATCTGGAATACTGATTCGGGTAAATATGTTCCCTGGACTGAAGATGCTGCGGTTATTATTACAGCAAGAGGAATAAAGGTTCCCGGATGGACAATGAAAGATAATTCAGCAGATATCCCGCCTTTAAATCCAATAAATCCTGAAGGCACACCTGAAATAATAGAACTGGTACCATATGGTGCGGCCAAATTGAGAATTACTGAATTTCCGGTAATCGACCTTACTCAAATACAGGAAACTATACGATGATAAAACTCTGTGGACCTCTGTGTAACAAAAACATTATCAAAGAACTTACACAGAGTTCCACTGAGGAGTCACAGAGTGACACAGAGATAAAGCACGAATCAAAGAAGGTCAGTTTTTTCCTTAAGCCACAGTTTTTCCTCATCCGTCATATGAGGTCTTAACTTTTCATAGACTTCAGCGTGATAGGAATTGAGCCAGTCTATCTCTATTTGTTCAAGTAATGTTTTGTCAATCAATGATTTATCTATATAGCATAAAGAAACTGTATCAAATCGCAGGAACTGCCCGAAGTCAGTTTCCTCATCCTCATAGCAGAGGATGAGATTCTCGGTTCTGAGTCCATATTCGCCTTCGCGGTATAATGCCGGTTCATTTGAGATAAGCATTCCTGCCTCAATAAGGATTTTGTTTCCGGAAGGGCTTATATTCTGGGGACCTTCATGAACATTCAGGCAGTACCCTACCCCATGTCCGGTTCCATGTCCGTAGTTTAATCCCTGTTCCCAGAGATATTTTCTCGCCAGCATATCAAGCTGGTATCCCCTGGTCCCAAATGGGAATTTGGCAAATGCAAGGTTTATATGTCCTTTGAGAACGAGCGTAAAGTCTGTTTTTTGCTGAAGAGAAGGGATCCCTATCGATATTGTCCGGGTTATATCAGTGGTGCCGCCGTAATACTGACCACCGGAATCGACGAGCAGGATGCCATTTTCCTCAATGACAGTATCTGTTTCTGTTTTTGCAGAATAATGTGGTATTGCTGCATGTTGATTAAAAGCTATAATCGGAGCAAATGAAGGTCCCAGGAAATCTTCGTTTTGTGATCTTAACTTCAATAATCTTCCAGCCAGGGAAAGCTCGCTCATTGGTATCTGACCTAAGTTGTGTTCTATCCAGAAAAAGAATTTTGTAAGGGCAACACCATCCTTAATCATTACCCTTCCTATATTCTCAATCTCTACCCTGTTTTTAACCGCCTTCATCCGTGAAGGTATGCTTATATCCTCAAAGATCTTCACGCTCTCCGGAATGGAAAAATAGAGGGCAGCAGATGTTGTGCGCGGTGAAATGAGCAATGAGGAGCCTTCGGAAAGGGATGATAAGATTCCGGCGACCTCCTCATATGGTAAAATGACTATTCCCGGTTTTTCAAATTCCTGTGCCAGCTTCCCGGGTATCCTGTTTTCTCCTGTAAATAGCAGTATCTGTTCCTCTCCTATTATTGCAAAGGATAATAGTAAAGGTGTATATGGCACATCACTGCCCCTGATATTAAGCATCCACATTATATCATCAACCGAAGTAAGCAGATGGTAATTTACCTTCAGGCTTCTCATCTGTTCTCTTACTTCCTTGATCTTCACTGATCGCTCCTTGCCTGAAAATTCTACCGGATGATCAAAAGCAGGTTTTGAGGGCAATGGAGGGCGGCTGGTCCATATATCACTTATCAAATCACAGTCAGCTTTTAAAATCACCCCTTTGTTCAACAGTTTGGTTTCAAGCCTCCTGTAGTGACTTATTGATAAGATCCTGTTGTCGAAGGCTATCCTGCTCCCCTTCCCTGTATTCCGGACAAGCCAGTCAATATAGCTCTCTTCAGGAACAGGTCCGGGTCTCATATGTTTAAATCCGGAGCCCTCAAGTTGTTTTTCGGCCTGGATAAAATATCTTGAGTCGGTCCATAGCCCTGCAAATGAATCAGTTACAACTACCGTAGCCGCTGATCCGTCAAAACCTGACAGCCAGGCAATTACCTGCCAGTGATCAGGGATGTTTTCACCCAGATGTGGATCAGATAAATGTATAATATATACATCAATGTTTTTCTGCTTTAATGCATCGCGTAGTAGTGCAAGATTTTCTGATGAAGAATTCACAGGTCCTTTACCTCGTTTACCAGGTTCTGCAGAGTGGTTTTAGCATCACCGAAAAGCATTCTTGTTTTGTCGTTAAAAAAGAGCATATTTTCGATAGCTGCATATCCTTTCCCCATTCCGCGTTTCATCACAATTATGTTTTTCGCATCACGTGCTTTAACAATCGGCATACCGTAAATAGGACTTGAAGGATCATCCTCTGCAGCAGGATTAACAACGTCATTTGCACCGATAACAACAAGTACATCTGTATTTGGCAGATCAGGATTGATCTCATCGCTTTCAATAAGCTGTTCATAAGGAACATCGGCCTCTGCAAGCAGCACATTCATGTGGCCCGGCATACGGCCCGCCACAGGATGAATTGCATATTTCACCTCCACACCTTTTTCATCGAGAAGCTTGTCGAGCTCATGACATATATGCTGAGCCTGTGCTACTGCCAGTCCATAACCCGGTACAATCACAACCTTTTTTGAATAGCTGAGAAGTACGGCAGCGTCTGACAATGTTATTTCCTTAACAGTACCCCCTTCCGAATCAGCTGCCTGTCCACCCCCTCCAAATACACCGACAATCACGTTCAGCAGCGATCTGTTCATGGCCCGGCACATTAATACAGTAAGTATGGTACCGGCAGAACCGACAAGTATTCCTCCGGTAAGCATTGCCTGGTTATTGTACAGGAAGCCTCCCATCGCTGCAGCCACACCTGTGAAGGAGTTCAGAAGGGATATCACTACAGGCATATCAGCACCGCCTATAGGCATTACAAAAAGAACACCATAGACTACCGCTACAGCAAACATTATATATATAAATGGAGTAAGCTCGGAACTTGACTGAACATCACGTGTCATTATAAAAACAATGAAACCTATCAACACAGCTAAAATGGTGAGATTCACATATCTCATGGCTTTTACCCTCAGATCGCCTATCCATCCGTCGAGCTTGCCGTATGCGATCATGCTTCCTGCCCATGAAACGGTCCCGATCATAAGTCCAAGAAGGATAGCCAGCACATGACCATTGGCCATACCGCTTCTGGCAATAAGTTCCGGACTTACATGCGGGAACTCCATCATTGAGATGAGTGCTGCTGCAGCGCCCCCCATCCCGTTGAAGAATGATACAAGCTGGGGCATGGCTGTCATTTTGACTTTCTTCGCTATTATCCACCCTATTGCCGTTCCAATCACAATTGCAGCAATGATCCATGGTATGTTGCCGATTGGCTCACCGTCCTTCTCGTGAAACAAAATAGTGGCAATGATAGCGAAGCCCATACCGAAAGCAGCCAGGATATTACCTCTTCTGGCTGTAAGGGGATGACTTAACATCTTCAACCCGAAAATAAAAAGTACTGAAGCTACAATATAAGTTATCTCAAGCACTGAGATACCATATAGGAATTGAGATATATCGCTCATTAACTGATCTTTCTTTTATTGTATTGACTACTTTTTCTTTTTAAACATTTCCAGCATCCTGTCGGTGACAACAAATCCGCCGACGACATTCAGTGTTCCAAGGACCACAGCAAGAAAGCCCAGGATCATTGATCCTGTTGTTTCTGCATGTCCCATTACAATTATAGCTCCTATGATCACCACACCATGAATTGCATTGGCGCCGGACATCAGGGGGGTATGAAGTATTGCCGGGACATGGCTAATAACCTCAATACCCAGAAAGATCGAGAGAATAACAATGAATATTGCTTCCCTGTGCTGTAAAATAAAGTCAAGTATACTTTCCATTATCAGGATTATTTGATATTAAGTAATTGCTTCACCCGCTGGCTCACATATTCGCCTGCGTGGACCGCAATTGTACCGTTGATTATTTCATCCTCCATGTTTAATATGAGATTACCCTCTTTGTCGATCAGTATCTTCAGCAGGTTAATGATATTGGATCCGAACATTTTGCTGGCATCAGTGGGCATATCTGAGGGATAGTCGGATTTGCCTATTATCGTAACACCGTTGACATTCAACGTTTTACCATTTTCCGTTAGTTCACAGTTACCGCCTGTCGATGCAGCCAGGTCTATGATAATTGAGCCGGGTTTCATAGCGGCAACTGTCTCCTTCAGAAGAAGAAGCGGAGCTTTTCTCCCCGGTATCTGAGCTGTGGCTATAACTACATCGGATGCTGCAGCTCTCTGCTGGATAAGTTCCTGTTGTTTCTTCTTAAAGTCATCCGATTGTTCCACAGCATAACCTCCGGCAGCGGCATCTTCCCTGGCACCCTCAACCTCTATGAATTTTCCTCCCAGGCTTTTTACCTCCTCTTTTACAGCTGCCCGGACATCAAATACCTCAACAACAGCACCCAGTTTTCTTGCAATAGCAATAGCCTGGAGCCCTGCTACTCCGGCGCCCAGTATAAGCACACGTGATGGTTTTATGGTACCTGCGGCCGACATGAACATCGGGAAAAAACGTGGCGACAATGAGGCCGCATGCAGAACAGCTTTGTAACCTGAGACAGTCGCCATTGATGATAAGATATCCATCGTCTGGGCTCTTGTTATTCTCGGTATCAGGTCCAGGGCAAGTACTGTCAGTTTCTGTATACGGACCATCTCAAGCCACTGTGCATTTTCCACAGGATTAATAATAGAACAGAGAATCTGTTTGTCCATGCAGTACTTAAGATCATCTTCCGGAATATGGTCAACTGAAATAACAAGTGATGCTTTTGCAAAAACATCTTTCCGGGAAGAAATCTCAGCACCTGCTTTTTTGTACTCTTCATCTGATGCAAATGCATTTTCTCCCGCATTTCTTTCCACGATAACATCAACTCCAGATTTTTTCAGCACCGTGATCTCACCCGGGAGCATTGCCACCCTTTTTTCAGTTCCTGTTTCTTTCAGGATGCCTATAATCATATTTAAAAGGATAAGAGTTTAAGTTTAAGGATCAAGGTTTAGTACCAAAAAAGTTTTCGAGCCAGAAATTATTAGCCTCATTCCGTGAATGCATTGCTTTGGCTCCTCCCCATCCATGACGGCCATTCGGGTACAACATAAACTGGAATCTTTTCCCTTCATCCTGAAGCCTTGATATGAGATAAATTGAATTCTGCATATGCACATTATCGTCCATATCGCCATGTGTCATATAGAGTTTCCCCTTGTAATCCCTTGCCCATGTAAGGGCAGAACCATCTTTGTAACCATCGGGATTGTCCTGGGGCGTATCCATATACCGCTCGGTGTAAATATTGTCATAAAGCCTGTAATCGGTAACGGAAGAACCTGCAAAGCCATGTGTCCAGTAATCGGCTCCTTTTGTAAGTGCCAGGCATGTCATATACCCGCCGTATGAACTACCGGTTATCCCCATCCTTGTTCCGTCGACAAAAAGTAAGTCAAGAAGCCATTTCACGGCATCGGCATAATCAAGGATTTCCCATTTACCGAGACACCGATGCATGTAATCAAGTCCCTTCTTACCGAACTGCCCCGAACCCCGGTGGTCCACAGTAAATGTTATTATACCATTTTGAGAGTACCACGAAGGATTATCGCCCTGCCATCTGTTATATACATTTTTGGAATCGGGTCCGCCATAGATTGTAAATATAACCGGGTATTTATTTGACGGATCGAAGTTCAGCGGGTATGTTATGACAGCCGGCATATTAAATAATCCGTCGGATGTCATGATCTTAACCATCTCAGCCTTTGAATCTTCAGCCGGGTTGTAGTCAGGATGTTCAAATCTATGAATCTCCTTTAAAAGCTTTGCACTCTTATTATATCCGTCTATGGAACCCGGATCCGAAATGCTGCTCCAGGTATCAGTATAATAACTTCCTTTTGGCGAAATGTCTACACGATGACTTCCTTCTCCACCGGTTAACTGAAGCAGGTTTTTACCATCAAGACCTGCTCTGAAAGCGTGATTTTCAGTTGATGTGGGTCCTGTTGCAGTAAAATATACCATCCCGGGGTTTTCATCGACCCTGATAATTGAGTTCACCCTGAAATCAAAATCAGTCAGCTGTGCTATGAGACGTCCGTCCCATCCGTAATAATACAGATTCTCCCAGTCGTTTTTGTAACTCCTGATAATAAATCCTGTTCCGTTATTCATCACATAAATATCCTCACGAAATTCCACCCATGTTATACGTGTCTCATTATATATATCTGTGTAATCGCCAGTTGAAGGATCAGCAAGTATTATTGTCAAATCATTCTGATCGCGGTTCACAATCTGTATCGCCAGTTTTTTGCTGTCGGGTGTCCAGAATGGCCATGCAATATACTGATCAACAGTGTAATCAGTTTTAACCCAGGTAGTTTTAGCAGTTGAAATATCTGCAATTCCCATTTTGACTTTCGGATTCGGATCTCCGGCTTTAGGATAGGGCACCTGTTCCAGCAGTCCGTGTATCCCGTCAGGTTCATCAAGTCTGTTGAGAGTAAAGATCGGCACATCGCTTTCATCAGTTCTCAGATAAGCGATCTTTGAGCCGTCAGGCGACCACCAGAAAGCAGCATAGCGGCTTGACCTTCCAAGAATTTCTTCCATATATACCCATGAGGAATAACCGTTGTAGATCCTTTCCGAAGCATCTGTGGTCAGCCTTATCTCCCTGTCATTAATCAGATCATAAACATACAGATCCTTTTCCCTGGTATATGCGATCTTTGAACCATCAGGAGAAAAGCGCACATTAACTTCCTCCAGTGTGTCATTAGTGATCTGCTGGAGTTCAATATCGCCCTTTTCAAAATAAAACAGGTCGTTCTCCTTTATCAGAATCACACTGTTATTATCCGGGCTTATAATGTCGTTCATCTCCAACTTAACACCCTCAGGCAGTAACTCGCCAAGAATTTCGCGCTCCGATTTTGAGGGTGGAACAACTTTGCCTTTTCCTGTTTTAATGTTCACATTTTGAATTACAGGATTCCTGTCTGCATCAAAGGTGCGGATCAGGTAATGAGTGTCATCGGTCCAACCAAGAATAGCAACCTGGTCAGCATTTCGCATAGGCCTCTGTGCAATTGTCTGATTGCCTGTAAATAAAAAACAAAGAATAAAGACCATGAAGATCTTCACTAAACTGATTTTACTCATGAGTGTGTATTTTTAATAATCAATGCATAATTAAATGATACGTAAAAATAAGAATAAGAACGAGTGTACAAAAACCTGATAAGGGTTTTTTGAACTTATTATTTTTTTGCATTAAATTGTGTTTGTTTTACTAATACTACTACGATGAAAAAATTATTCATTTATTTAATTATCCTGCTGGTTCCTGCTGCCTGCACGTCAAAAAAAGCCGATTTCAACAATGCTCTGAAAAGTATCAGTACCGTTGATCTTGAGAAATATCTCTCTGTAGTTGGCAGCGACAGTTTCATGGGAAGGGCACCTTTTACTGAGGGTGAAACACTTACAATTAACTATCTCGCGAAGCAGCTTGAACTCATAGGTTTTGAGCCTGCATTTAACGGAAGCTATTTCCAGGAAGTGCCATTGGCAGAGATCAGCTCATCCATTAACATTGTAACTATCACGAAATCAACAAATAAGGCTATCAGTTTCAATGTCCCTGATGAAGTCACTGTCATCTCACCCCAGTTAAAAGAAGTTGTTGAGATCGATAACTCCGAAATAATATTTGCAGGCTTCGGAATTGTTGCCCCGGAATATGGATGGGATGATTATGCCGGCCTTGATGTAAAAGGGAAAACCGTTGTTGTGTTTGTTAACGATCCGGGTTTATATACGAGTGACACTTTGCTCTTTAAGGGAAGGGAGATGACATATTACGGGAGGTGGACCTATAAATATGAAGAGGCTGCCAGGCAGGGTGCTGCCGGGATCATGATAATACATGAGACAGAAGGTGCAGGTTACGGATACAATATTCCGCGCAAGAGTTCAATCACTCCTACCTTCTATCTGCAAACTGCCGATTCGAACAGGTCGCTCTGCCAGTATACCGGATGGTTCTCAGCTGATGCGGCTGATGCACTTTTTAAAAGCTGCGGCTATAATGTAAGTAACCTGAGGCTGGAAGCATGTAAAAGAGGATTTAAAGGGTTTCCGCTAAAACTGAATATCTCGATGACTATCCTTAACAGTATGAGGTATAATAAATCGCCAAATGTGGCTGGCATTTTAAAAGGATCAGAAAATCCTGATGAATGTATAATCTATACAGCTCACTGGGATCATTTTGGCATCGGCGAAAAAGAGAATGGTGATTCAATTTATAACGGGGCTATTGATAACGGATCTTCATTAGCATGGGAACTCTCCATAGGGAAAGCATTTTCAGCTCTTAAGAAGAAACCCCTGCGAAGTATAATCCTGCTCTTCCCTACAGCTGAAGAACAGGGACTTCTCGGGTCAGCTTATTACACTGATTATCCTTCTATCCCTATGGAAAAAACAGCAGCCTGCATAAACAACGATGCTATCCTGCCTATCGGCCGTATGAAAGATGTAACAATAACCGGTTACGGACAATCTGATCTCGACAGCCTTACAGCAATTGCTGCCGCTGCACAGGACAGGTATATCACAAAAGATCCTGATGTACATACCGGAATGTATTTCAGATCGGATCATTTCAGCTTTGCAGCCAAGGGAGTACCCTCATTATATGCGAAGGGAAGCACTGAGAGCCGTGAACATGGGAAGGAATGGGCAGCGGCACATGTAAAGGATTATATTGAAAACAGGTATCACAGAGCTGCTGATAATTATGATCCTGAAACCTGGAATTTCGAGGGTATTGCTGAAGACGCCGCCCTGGCTTTTACCATCGGTTATGAACTTGCAAATTCAGATTTCTTCCCTGAATGGAAACCGGGATCAGAATTCAAACAATTGAGAAACAGATAATTATATTATGTTGCTTGGTGCCTGGTGCTGGTGCGGATTTGTTACGGCCCGATTGTTGCATATATACATCTCGATGTAACAATTACAGCAATTTTAATTTCAGCCTTTTGCCATTGAGTTAGAAATGGAAATCAAAAAAACAATAGATCAACATAAGCAGCTTTGTTCTTTTGTTAAAGAAAGAAAAATAAAGCATAGCCTTGATATACTGTCAGATATGATTACCGGAGTAACTTCCGGCGATCTTCGTGATGAGTATGAAAACCTGGTTATGACTTACAGGAATATGCTTACATATACAATAGAAGGCATCGATGACCCGGAGCGTAACAAGGTATATCTTAAGCTTATTCAATCGATACTTGAGTTATCCGACAGGGTAAGGCAGGACATATTGTCACATTTTTCAGGATGGAACACTTACTGGATCAAGCAGCAGACAGAGAAAGAACAAAATCTGAGTGGAAAGACTATAGTTGAGACCGTTGATGACCTGATGTTTAAGTCGGAGCTGGATGAATGGCTGAAACTCAGCAATGAGATCAATCCCGATCCTGAATCGGAGATCTCAAAAAAGCATAGGCAGCTCATCAAGAACATATTCAATCATCTCTGGTTGACAGATTATTACGGTGAGGCAGAAGCGAGCCTTATTGACATCATCCTAAATTCAGGAAAATTCAGATGGTACGAGTCAAGTATCTTTACAACTGCAATCACATTAAGTTCTTTAAGGACATGGCAGTCGGAGAAGCTGCTTCACCATATGGATATTTATAAATCGGGACAGGAGCAGGTGATGGAGCGAGCACTGTCGGGACTAATATTAAACCTGCATTATTATAACGGAAGAGTCCTTCTCTACCCTGAAATAAGCTCAAAGATCAGTAAAATGTCGAAGACTCCCGCTTTCAGGGAACATTGCCGGATAATTGTATTACAAACAATAAGGTCGCGTGAGACTGAGAAGCTCAGCAGAAAGCTTCATGATGAAATTCTGCCTCAGGTAGCAAAGCTTAAGCCAAGGATTGAGGAGAAGCTGGACCTTGACAATATTCTGCCGAAAGACAAAGATGATGAGAAAAACCCCGACTGGTCGGAGATGTTCAATGATTCGGAGGAGATATTCAAAACCATGGAGGAGCTGACAAATCTGCAGATGGAGGGAGCTGATGTTTATATGTCGGCCTTTGCCAATCTTAAGAATTTTGACTTTTTCAAGGATTTTCAAAACTGGTTTGTTCCATTTCATCCCGACCATGAGGTACTAAATGAAATATTCAGGGATGAGGTCCTGGGCCCCGGAACAAATGAGCTTGCCGAGGCAATGTACCAGACTCCATTTATTTGTAATTCCGATAAGTATTCCCTGATCCTTAACCTCAAGCATTTGCCTGCATCCCAGAAAAGTATGATGCTCAAGGTGTTCCGGATGGAGCTTGAGGGATTACAGCAGATGAATGATGCCGATTCAATTACAGATCCGAACAGGAAATTCAGAACCAATGTAACACAGTATCTTCAGGATATTTACAGGTTCTTCAAACTCTCACCCTACCGGCAGGAATTTGAAGATATCTTCACAGGCAGGCTTGATATTTATAATTCTGAATTTTTCAGGCTTACATGCAATGCACCTGAAGCAGAAGCAGGCCTTGCAGACTATTTTTTCAGCAAGGATTTCTATGATGATGCTCTTTCCTTATTCCTTAAGCGTGTAAAGGAAGAACCTGATGATGCCGAGCTGTACGAAAAGATAGGCTATTGTTACCAGCAGGATTCTGATTACGAGGGAGCCCTCAAATATTATAGGATGGCTGAACTTATCAACAGGAAAGTATGGACATTAAAGAAAATCGGATTGTGTCTGCGCAGGCTGGGCAGGAATGAGGAAGCCATGGAATATTATATACAGGCCGGTGAAATGGAGCCGGGAAACATTCATACCACAATAATGACGGCACACTGTTTTCTTGATCTCAAGGAATACGAAAAAGCACTGAAGTATTATTTCAAGATTGAATACAACGATCCTGGTAATATAAAGATACTGAGACCTATAGCATATTGTTATTTTGCCCTGGGCAGGTTTGATGATTCAGAGAAATATTATGAAAGGCTGTCAGCCGGTAAGCTAAAAGCTCATGATCTGATCAATATGGGTCATCTTGCATTATGCCGCGGCAGGAAAAAAGAGGCTATTGATCTGTACCGGCAGAGCATTGTTAGTGGTGAAATATCGAAAGATCAGTTCCTGGCTTTTTTCGGAGAGGACAGGAGTCTGCTTATTACGCTTGGTGTAAATCCCGATGATCTCCCCATACTGCTTGATTACCTGTTATTTATCATCGAATAAATCGACGGTATCAGGTGGTTGTGGCGGTCCGGGAGGAGGTCCCTGCTGCATATCTCTATGGTATGGCCTTCTCTGTGAATCCCTGTAATTTTCCGGTTCCGGTCTCCGGGTAAAGGTAGAATCATCTCTGTTTCTTCTGTTATGCCTTATCATCTCCTGGCGCTGTTCATCCATTTCCTTCAGTCTTGCGAGCTGTTCTTTTGTGAGCTTTGAATCGAGCTCTTTCCTGAGATCCTTTATATTTGATTCAAACTCCTTTCTGAAGTTTGCCTGGAAATCACTGTTCAGCCTGGCATATTTATCGAGGATCTTTTCTATTTCAGCTTTCTGCTTCTCATCAGGCTGGATGGCTTTATAGAATCCCTCCCTGAAATGCTCCTCTGAAAAATACAATCTCACAGGTTTAAGTTTGTGTAACCGAACCTGGGTTGAGGTCAGCCATCCCAGGATAAATCCGATGAGCAGTGTAAGTATAACTAATAAAACTGGTTTTGCTTTCATGGTTGTTTTATATTAATTTCCGGTCAAAAGGTATACGATCGATTCATCAACGGAATCACCCAGACCCAGGAATGAATTGAATGAGAACGAATCCTGTGCAATAAATATCGACAACATCAAAATTACAATTGCTGCAATTCCTGTAATAGCGATTCGATAAAAGACCAGGCTCAGGTTTCTCCTGAATTCCAGATCATGACTTGCAACCAGTAGTTCCGAAAATAACCTGTTTGTAAGCTTTTCTGTAAATCCATCTCTGAAGTCATAGGAGATACCTTCGCTCTCCAGCTTCCTGGCTATTTCTTCCGTATCCGCTCCCGGATCCAGTGATTGGATCATAAGCTTATTTAATTCTGAAGGTTTCATCATATAATAATTTATTTTAATGGTATGATGAACCCCGAAGGGCTCGACGAAGTCAAACCCACATGCAGCTGATTATTATAATATTGTATTTAGCTTCGCTGAGCTCGCAAGCTCGGTTGTGTATTAAAATACGTGTGGGTTTCATAACATTTTTAATTTTTCTCTTAATTGTTCCTGGGCTCTTGAAAGCCTCGAAAGAACTGTACCCAGCGGAAGGTTAAGTATCTCGGCTGTCTCCTTTGTGGAATAACCCTGTAACAGCCTCATTGTCACAATTATTCTGAATTTAGGATCCAGACCCGATAATGCTTTGTTCACAATTTCCTTTGCTTCCACCTTTTCCTCCGTTCCTGAATCTGCAATTTCAACTTCACTCATTTCTTCATTTCCCTTATGGGAAAACATTGAAAAGAACCTTTTTCTTCTTTTAATCTCATTCAGAGTAAGGTTAACTGCTATTCTCTGAATATATGTTGACAACTTTGCCTCGCCCCTGAAACCGGGCAAAGAGTTGTAAAGATTTATAAAAACTTCCTGCCCGATATCTTCGGAGTATACTGAATCTCCGAGCATCCCTTTTACTGTACGTGCAACCATTTTCCTGTATCGGTTCACTATCTCTCCAAATGCCAGCTTATCGCCATCCAGTGAAGCCTTAACCAGTTCATCATCGCCAGCCAGCTTATAGGATCCTCTCATTATTCTATGTTATATAGACAATGGTTATGATCTAAATATTCCCGATTGTTAATTTTTATTAACATTAAGTACGGCAGGAATTTATTCTTCAGTTATCAACTCTCATCATTCCTGTACCGGTTCATATTCCCTTATCATGATAATCTCATAATCATTTGTGTATCTGATAGGAAACAGATTTTGGTTTTCGAATCCGTCTTTTGTTGTTTTTCGGCGAAAATCAAATCTTGTTTGAAGGAGGTCAGGATTATGAATCTCAGGATGTGAAATAAATTTTCTCCCATTAACTGCAAGTCCACTTATAAAAAAATAGGCAATGTCATATCCTTGCCATGCGTAACTCAGTTCTACAGGTTCTGTATAGAATTTCTTCCTGAAATCGGAAGTAAAATCCCTTACATCCTGTTTTGAATAATCAATCCAGTATGGTGTATATATCAGGACGTCGAGGTCGAATAAGTATTTCGGATCAAGATTATCAAGGGCCCGCATAGCAGGATAACCGAAAACCTTTATTTCATAGTCCTTTGCGAGAGCATGGATATCCATCAATGATTCACTTATTACGGGAGCCTTTTCAGATGCTATGATAATTACGTTTCCATAATCTTCTGAAAGTGCCTGTGAAAGCCTGTTAATAGAGTCATTGTTGAATACCGATCTGCTGTAAAAAAGGAACTCCTTGAATTTGATCTCCTCATATGGAAGTCGATTGCTAAGCTCGCTTAATATCCTTTCCTTGAAATACTTTATTCCCGGATCTGATCCCGTGGTATCAGCATGTACAAAAACAAAATTGTCGTTGTAGTATTCTGTTATCTTTCTTGCGATTGCATTTTGAGCTATTTCAAGAGAAGAATTGGCCATGAAGAGAGACGCATTGTCAATAAGTGCTGAATTATTCATAAGAGGTACCGGCGATACGATCGGGATCCTAAGTTTACTGGCATATGCGGCGACGGCAACCAGGTTATGGGAATAAACAGGACCAATGATCAGATCCATGTTCGATAACTTGTTTCCATTGATTAGTCTGGTTACTTCAATTGTATCACTCTTAATATCAAATACATGAATAATCAGATCCAATCCGTGGGCACGGAGCTTGTCCGCAGCCAGCAGAATTCCTTCATACATTTCTATGAATCCTATGCTCCGTGGATAGATCCACTCATCAGGACGGCTAATAGTTTTGTAGGTTCTATTACCTCTCACAATATTTGAGGAGTCTATATCTTCTCTTACATTATTCTCTTCAAGATAGAAAGGCAGCAATACAGCAATATCCATTGAACCTTTAAGGTTTTCGACTGGTGTATAGGCTGATGGTGCCGGCAATAACTCATGTGGATCAGTAGTAAATGCCAGGCTATCTGCTAACAGTAAGCCAGGTGCCTCTGTTTCCTGTGTTGCAATAACCGGTATCCTTATATAATCACCTACCTGAGGAAACCTTATATTCCGGTTCTCTCTTCTAAGCTCCCTGAGTGTAACTCCGTACTGTTCAGCTATTGATGACAGCGACTCTCCCCTGATCACCTTATGGAACACAGGAGTTTTCTCCTGTACCTCCAACTCATGCCTGCCTGTCATGAATTCTCTTCGTGGAACGGCAATTTCAGCACCTACCGGAAGCTTGTTTATATCTATTTCCGGATTTGCTGAAGTTATTTCATTTTCAGAAACACCGTACAGTTTTGAAAGAGCATATACTGTTTCACCCGGTTGAAGAGTATGGTATATATATTTTGAATCGTCCCTGGGTGTATTTACTATCACCATTTGCTCCGGTTGACTTTCCGGGACATCCCTGTAAGGTATTCTCAGCAGTTGTCCCTCATTTATACCGTACAGTGCAGGGGGGTTTTCCCTTGTCAGCTCCTCAACAGTAATTCCATATGCCTTTGAAATTGAATAGGCTGTTTCACCCTTCTTTACCTGGTGCATGTAATATGCTGTTCCTGAGATAATTACCTTGTCCTTCGATCGTTCAACCACAACCTGCGCTGCTGACTGAAGCGTGATTACCAGAAAAAATAACAGAACGGGTAGAGTTTTATAATACTCCCTAATATTCATCTCGTGGATGCTTATAATGTTTCAAGGAATTTCCTGCAATTCATTTCAATTCTGTCATGTACATTCGAAATATCAGTTTTTATGAAATGCTCACCTGTAATTTTTTCGTACAGCTCAATATATCTATCCGATACCTGATTTACAAATTCATCTGTCATTTCGGGCACTTCCTGGTCCTTCTTACCCTGAAATCCATGTAACATCAGCCATTCCCTTACAAATTCTTTTGATAACTGTTTTTGAGGAATATTCTTATCAAATCTTTCCTGGTATTCGTCGGCATAAAAATACCTCGAAGAATCCGGTGTATTTATTTCATCTATCAAATATATTTTCCCGTCTTTTTTTCCAAACTCATACTTGGTATCAACAAGAATCAAGCCATGTTCTGCTGCTATTTGAGAACCTCTCATGAATACCTCCATTGAATATCTTTCGATAAGGTTATATTCGTCTTCGGGAATAAGTCCTCTCTTAATGACCTCATCTCGTGAAATATCTTCATCATGATGTCCGCGTTCAGCTTTTGTTGTCGGTGTAATTAATGGTTCCGGAAATCT
>Ga0315534_1000115_pt1 | contig 45657 bp, 29 predicted proteins | sample SalMarSW160240MG_FD_203094 | JGI IMG/M metagenome (GOLD analysis project Ga0315534, IMG submission 203094) | Salt marsh sediment microbial communities from the Plum Island Ecosystem LTER, Massachusetts, United States - Salt Marsh Sediment SW1602-40 ... | reverse complement strand
CACGTCGGCTCCGAGACACAACATCCACATCCACCACTTTGGTGGCCATGGAACATGCGGCTAAGTAACTCGAACGCGTGCGCGTTACTGGAGGCACTGGTCAAGACCAGGGCTCCAGTGCCAATCATGGCAAAGACAATGCGACGGTTCATGGGGAGGGCTCCTTCGAGAAACATGAAACGCGGAAAACACAGGATTCCATGGCCAGCCGGCCGTTTCCCCCGTGTTGTTGCCGAGGTACCGGGCCACGGGGCAGACACGCCGGCCGAGCCGGATTTGGACAACTTTGCCCAAACTTATCAATCGATATCGTCTTCTGAAAAACCGCCATTTACATAAAATACCCCGTTTCTCCATCGTCGGGCTTCGAACGAGGCCGTCTGTGGCGTTTATAGGGGATTGGCCGGGCTGGCGTGGCCGATCCGGCGAGCGGACCGGTGAGAAAGGCCGCGACCTGTTGGCCCTTCGTTGGGGAGATGGCTTGTCGATCCCGCCGCGCAGCAGGGTCATCGATTCGCGAGAGTCCGAGCTCACGGCGTGTTGCCGCGGTCATTTTCTGCGAAGCAATTTTTGCAGCGCCGACCAGCTGCGCGTGTTGGCCACGTCGTCGGCTGTCAGTCCGCCCCGGCGCGCCTGCTGGATGCCGTAGCGCATGGCATCCAGCCCGTCGGGATGATGAGCGTCGGTACTGATGACGATAGGAACGCCAGCTTGGCGCGCGGCCGCGCAGGTGGTGTCGTCCAGATCCAGGCGTGCCGGATTGGCATTCAGTTCCAGGAACTTTCCTTCCTGCCGAGCGACGTTGATCACGGCGTCCATGTCCAGTTCGTAGGGCGCGCGGCGATTGATGAGCCGGCCGGACGGATGCGCGACGATCGAAACGTGCGGGTTGCGAAGTGCTCCGATGATGCGTTTTGTGATCTGATCGCGGCTTTGATTCTGCCCGTAATGCACACTGGCGATAACCCAGTCGGCTTCGGACAGCACGTCATCGGGCAGGTCCATCCCTCCTTTTTCCAGGATATCGCATTCCACGCCTTTGAGCACTTTGATTCCGGTCACGCGCCGGTTGCATTGGTCAATGTCTTTCCACTGGCTCCGCAGGCGATCGCCGTCCAGGCCATGCGCCATACTGACGCGTTTGGAATGGTCCGTGATGGCGATGTACTTCAGTCCGCGGGCCTTGGCCGCGTCGACCATTTCCTGCAGGCTCGCGCGCCCGTCGCTGGCCGTCGTATGCATGTGCAGATCACCCTGGATGGCGTCCGACCGGATGAGGTCGGGAAGGGTGTGCGTTTCGGCCCAGTGGAATTCATCGCGTGCTTCACGCAGTTCCGGCGGGAACCAGGGCAGCTCGAGCACTGCGTAGACATCCGCTTCTGTTTTCCCGGCGATCCATTTATCAGGTCGTCCCTCGTGGACCTGGAACACGCCCCATTCATTGATCTTCAGGCCGCGTTGCCGCGCGCGGCCTCGCAGGACCACGTTATGGTCCTTGGATCCCGTGAAGTACTGCAGCGCCGCGCCGAAGGCGTCATGGGGTACGACCCGCAGGTCAATCTGCAACCGGCCGTCCCAGCGGACCGACATCTTGGTGTCGCCTCGTGCCAGAACGCAATCGACATCGGGATAGGCACCGAACCGATTCATGACCGTCTGGGGCCGAGCCGCTTCCACGAGCAGGTCCAAATCGCCAACCGTTTCGCGCCCGCGGCGGAAGCTTCCCGCCACTTCGATCTGCCGGATACTGCTGCTTGATTTCATGTGGGCCAGCAGATCCTGCACGATGCCGTCGGCCTCGGCCCAATAAATCCGCTGATCCGCCTGAACGGCCAGGTCCAGGCCCGACAGAATCGCCTGCTCGGTGGTTTCCGCGAAGCCTTTCAGCTTGCGGATCTGGCCCTGCACACAGGCCTCGCGGAGCTGGTCCAGTGTTTCGATGCCGAGTTGGTTGTACAACGCGGCGGCTTTCTTGGGTCCCAGCCCGGGCACGCGGAGCAGGGTCAGCACCGAGGCTGGGATGCTTTCCAGAAGTTCATCCAGCATGGCGAACCGGCCGGTCTGGACAAATTCCGTAATCTTCTGTGCCAGATCGTTGCCGATACCGCGCAGGTTGGTCAGTTGGACCGCTGGATCGGCCAGCAAGGTGGTAATCTGCTGCGGCAGATCGCGAATGGCGCGTGCTCCGTTGCGGTACGCGCGGATCCGGAACGGATTGGCGCCTTGGAACTCGAGCAGGTCGGCCACCTGCTCCAGGGCGGTTGCGACTTCCGAATTGGTCATGCCGATACTATACGCTTCACGAGGCGGTCCGCCACGCCGGGTACGGCCAGCCCGGCATACGCCGTGTTCCGCGCGGAACAGGGTCGCGGCAGCGTCGTTCGACGCGGCGCGCAAAAAAACCCGCGCCTGATTTCCGGCGCGGGTCGGTTGGTTGACCGTCTCCGGTCCGCAGTGGCGAACGCTTGCGCCGCGCCTGCTAGTCGGTCGTCATGGATTCCCACCCCTCGGCGTCGGCGATTTCCAGGTCCGAGGCCGTCGACGGAACCGGCGCGCCGCCGACCGGACGGCTCGCCGTTCGTAGCTGGGTCGTCGCGGCGGACACCGTAACGACGTTGCCGTCCCAGTTCGTACTCCGCTCGGTCATCTGATCCCGGGGGTTGATCAGTTGGGGGGCCTGCATTTGCCAGCCATTCGTGCTGCGGGTGTTGCTGCCCGGCGCGATGGGAGTCACGGCACCGTTGGAGCCGCCACCATTGGAGCCGCTGTTGTTGTTCTGGCCATTGTTGTTCTGGCCGTTGTAGCCGTTGGTCGCCGGTCTGTCGGATTGATACGTTTGCTGCGGCGGGCTGCTCAAGCTCGGTTGCGGCGTGACGTTGGGACTCGTACTGGGGCTGGTGGCCGGCGACGGAGTGTATGTCGGCGTGCAACACGAACTGGATGGTGTGCTTGTGTAACTGGCAGTCCCCATCGACGAGCACGGATCGCACGATGTGGGGCAGCAGGCGGGCGCCGCGCAAGTGACAGGCTGGTAAACCGCGCGGTAGGTCGTGACCGGCACGTATCGCGCCCGGCGGACGTACGTCGTGACAGGTCGCATCACGGTGACGGGACAACCGGTGCACGGATCGCAGCTCGTCGTGGCTCTACAGGTAGTAACCGGAACGTTCTCACAAACGGCGTAGTAGCTTGTCTGGGGTACATAGCTGACCGTCTGCGTACACGGCGCGCACGCCGATGGCGCCGGAGCAGCGTACGCAACCACGGGCCGATACGCCGGGCTACAGCACCCAAACAATCGATGGAAGAAAGCCTGGCTTTCGCGAGGCCCTGCAAACAGGGTCGTGATCATGGCGCAGGCCATCGTCGTGCAACGCATCGCTTTCAACATGGCTTTCTCCAGTTCCGTGCAAATGGCGGTCTTCTTTAATTAATTATGGCGGTGAAGCGTCTGTCAACCATCTTTCGCGCCACAAACACCATTTGGAAAAGCTTTATGAATGCGGCGGCTAAGTTGCTTAATAATGCCTGGCCGGTTGGCCAATGTTTAACGTGGCGCGACAACCGCCCGAGCAGGGCTCCAGGTCATTTCCGCCCCGGATGAGCACCGCATCAGTGAAGCCAATCCGTGCCGCTCCACGACCAATACTCCGCCGGACCGACGAGCTCCTCGCGGGCTGGCGTCGGCCCCGTGCGGAGGCGCTACACGCATAATCCTAGTTCAAAATTGTCTATCGCGCCGCGAGACGAGTGTCTTTTTCAGCATGTGGCTCCGGCACACGGTGCGGGTGCGGATCATTCCGATAAGGCAAAAGGGAGCGTATAGCATGGTTATCAGCACGAGAGCAACGCCGTTATTTGTACGAACTCAACGCCTGTTACGTTCATAAAGATCGTAGAGATCGAACAGGATTTCGCGCACGTTGCCCCGCTGGCGGTGAAAGCTTGCCGCCACATCTTCGCGGCGGATCGACGATGCATCCTCAGCCAGCAAATGGTCCACCAGGTGCATAACGGTCTCCAGTTCGGGCTGCAGACGGGCCAACAGCGGCAAGCGGCACGGCGAGTGCGTCGTGACCAGCAGGCCGCATCCGGCCCGCCTCACGCCGCGGGCCAGTCGCAGTCGCGACCAGCGGCTTAGGCGATCGTAGCCGTCGACCACGACGACGGTCCGATAGGTCCAATCTCGCGACGGGCGCACCCGGCACCCCGGTGGCAGGCGACCGTCGCTCGCGTCGAAACCACACGCCATGCGATCGCTCGACGACAACGCCGGCACCAGGCACGCCAGCAGGGACGACTTTCCGGAACCGTGCTGACCGTTGATCTGGCTCTTCCAGCCGTGAGCACGCAGGCGCGACATCGTGAGCGCCAAACTGTCTCCGCGCGGAAAACGATACGGAATGGCGCCCGGACGGACCCACCGCGTCGCGAACGGATTGTTGAATGCCATTGGAGGGTGGAGCATGCCGAGCGTAACGGGTTTTAACGGAGTCCAACAACCGTACCGGCCGGTCGCTGTCGGTTTGTCAGGAAAATAGGGCGCCCGACGGAGGCGCAGCGAGTCTTGCCGGGGGCACGCTTCCCAGGCGAAACGGCGCTTCCGCCACCATCTCTCGCCCGCGACGCAGAAAGGCTCGCGCACGCACGCACCAACATATCTTCAACAGCAGCCCGTCGTAGCTCAGAGGACTCCTGGGCAGCACGCATTCAAACACCCTCGTGTCGATCGGCGGCACGGCAGGGGCGTCCGGAAATCGATCCAGCCCCTCGTTTTCCCAGCGCTGGAACATGTGAATCGCCATATCCTCTTCGCCCTGCCCCAGCGAATACCACAGCACCGACAATTCCAGGGCCCGCAGTTCATCGGCCAGTGCACCTTCCAAGCGGTAACGTCCCGACAAACGGTCTCCGGGCTGGTAGGCCGCGTCGGCACGTTCAAGTTCGACGGTCATGTGGAGTTCGCGCAAACTTTGCACCACGAGTCGTTCCTGTTATGGCGGCGGTGCGTTGCCCGCCGGCGATGGCGGTTCCCGGCACGCGGGCGGCGCGGGCACATCATGAAGGACGCTTGAAAGCGAGGGGCGGCGCCGTCGGCCCGAACCGGGTGATCCGCTTCATCTCTCGCCGGGCACGCGATCCTTGTTGAGTGCATCCATGTCCGGGTAGTGGGAGCCGGGATAAACCACGAGCGGAAAACGTCGTTCGCGCGTGGGCCAGCCGGCGACCGTAGCGCGGACAACAATCTCCCATTGTACTTCGTTGTGCGCCGACTGAAAGGAATGCATTGCCGGCGCGGGAATAACGATTCGACACGCCTCAGCGAACGGGACGGCCCTTCGCAGTTCGACGTCGAACCGGCGGTACACAGACAGCTCATGCACGCAGCGGCGAGCTGTCCGTGTATCGGTCCCCTGTCGGTACGTGGCTTCCTCGTGACACGTCAATAGTGCCTCCAGCCGCGAGACTCTCAGGCGGCCGGACTGTGACAACAACATGTGGTACGTGCGGCCGGGATGCAAGGGATGACTGGAAATTTCCACGCGCGTGGTGCCAATGGCGGTCGCGCGATACACGCTTCGCAAGCAATGGTACGCCAGTCCCGCACCGACCGCAGCGAACGGCAACACGACCAGCAGGGCGGCCGACGCCGCTTCTCCGTCCCGGATCTGCCGCGAGACTTCCCACGTCACCCACGCCACGGTTGCATTCCAAAACAGGCACAACGTGAACATGCCCCACAACACCCACTGCGAGTTGCTTTCGGCCGGCAGCCGATACGCCAGATCGGTGCCCGGGCTGTCGGTCAGCGTATGCTCGGACGGAACGGTGGGAAATTCGACGTGAGCGTCACCCGGCGGCTGAGCAGGCGTAAGACGTGCCGCCTGCTGCGCGAACGACGCACGGCGTTCCATCGACGTGATCGATTGCAGGACGGCGCGCGTGACTCCAATGCCCCCCAGGATCAGCAGAGACGCGGGCAGGATCAGCAGCACCCACATCCACCATGTGTATCGCCGAACGACCACCACGCGTTTCGGGTCGGCCGGATCGTACCAGCAGATGTGACGCTCGCCGCGCCGGAATGCGGCCAGCAAGGATTGCTTCTCCACTCGGCCGGGTGAGTAAAACCCGTGGACGTCGTACGTCCATCGGTCAAACGTCCTGCCACCGACGACGTACCGGATGTGGACTTCGGGTCGGTACGCAGTCTGCTCGGGATGGTCCGGCGAGTCCTGGATGCGGTTGGCGATGCCCGATGGCGACTCGGGCCAGCGGCTGGCGACACGTGTTCCGAGCACCACGCCCTCGTGTTGGACGTAGTGCCGCATCATCTTCCATTCCGGCCAGATGTACGTGGCCAACAGGTAGCTCAGCCCCGCGGTTCCGGCGGCCAGGAAGAACAGGAAAAACAGCACTTCGCCCACGCGGCCGAGCTGTTTTGAACCGGTGCGCCGCTGCCCTCGTTTCTTGCCGTAGGGACGGAATTGATGGCGCACGGCTTCACGCTCCTGATCGGCCGCCGACCGCTGGTTGGGTCGGGGCCGCCGGTCTGCGAACGGGGCGTCCAGGGACTATTTGGGAGTCCGCTTGCGGCCGGGACGATAGAACCCGATCCCCTCCAGGGCCTTGTAGACTTCCTCGAGCGTCTTTTCGCCGAAATTGGATATACTCAGCAGGTCGTCCCGCGTACAGTTCAACAGGTCGTGCACCGTAAAGATGCCCCGTTCTTCCAGGCAGTTGGTCGTGCGCACCGTGAGCCCTATCTCGGCAGTACTCATCTCCAGGCGTTGCACGAGGTCTTCGGTCTCTTCCTGTGAACGATTCAGGGGAATGCGTGTCATGTGGGGCTCCCTCCCGTGGATAGCAGTACGTCGAGCATCGCTCGGACGCTCATTCGCATGACCGATGCCCGCCCAGTATAGCAATCTTGGGCGGATGGATTGGGTACTTTTTTCGCTCGGCGTTCAATAATTTTTTCGCTGCTAGCAAACACGGACCGATTTGGCGGGTCGCTACCAAGGGGCGTCCGCGCACTGGCCTGGGGGCTCGAACGCCTTGCGGGACGGGCAGCGTCGTGGGACGATCAACAGAGGCAGAGATACCGTTTCGTTGGCCCGCTGCGCGGATGTTGCAAGGACCTCCCGTGGACGCAGTTTTTCAGCAATTGACGGCCGCCCAGCGGGAAGCGGTCGAGCATGTCGACGGGCCCTTGCTGATCGTCGCCGGACCTGGCAGCGGCAAGACGCGCGTCGTCACCCATCGCGTGGCCCATCTGATCCGTTGCGGCGTTGCCCCCCAGCAGATCGTGGCATTGACGTTTACCAACAAAGCGGCCGACCAAATGCGCCGTCGGCTCCGCAGCCTGACACCGGTAGCGTCCGTGTGGATGGGGACGTTTCATGCGTTCTGCGCCCGCCTGCTTCGCCGATACGCGCCCCTGGTCGGACTGACGCCCAATTTCACGATCTACGACGAGGACGACAGCCGTCGCGTCATGCAGCGTGTCCAGGAGAGCTTGGATTGGGTGGGGACAACTGCCACGACTGACCAGCTCCGCGCGGTCATCAGCCGCGCCAAGAACCACTTGACCACGCCCGATCGCTTCACTCCGCGCTGCGGCTGGCCCGGTGATCATTTGGCTGCCGAGCTTTATCCACGCTACCAGCAACGGCTGCTCGCATCGTCGGCCGTCGATTTTGACGATCTGCTGCTCCACGTGGCAACGATGCTCGCGGAGAACCCCGACCTGCGATCGGTGCTCGACGAGCGCTACCGCTACATTCTGGTCGATGAGTACCAGGACACCAACCGCGCCCAGTATGCGATCTTGCGGTCGCTGAGCCACGATCATCCGCATCTTGCCGTGACCGGCGATCCCGACCAGTCGATTTACAGTTGGCGGGGTGCGAATCTGGGAAACATCCTGGAATTCACCAAAGATTTTCCCGGCACACGCGTCGTCCGTCTGGAACAGAACTGGCGGAGCACGCAACGCATCCTCAACGCGGCGGACCGGCTGATCGCATTCAATCAGCGGAGGTTGGAAAAGACGATTGTCACTGACAACCCTCCCGGCCAGCCGGTCCAGCTGTCCATTCACGCTTCGGAAACGGACGAAGCCGAGCACATCGCGACGCGGATCGAGGATTGGATCGGGTCGGGGACCCGGCGCGCCAGCGACATCGCGATTTTCTACCGGACGAATGCATTGTCTCGGAATCTCGAGGCTGCGTTGCAAAACCACGGGATCCCATACCAGCTCGTCCATGGTCTGGCGTTTTACCAGCGGAAAGAGGTTAGAGACGTGTTGGCCTACGCCACGCTGATCCATAACCCGCGCGACGATGTCGCGCTGTTGAGGATCATCAACACGCCTCCCCGCCGCCTGGGAAAGACGACCGTCCGCCGGTTGATGGATGCTGCCGGCGCGCGCGGCATGACGTTGCTGGAAGGGGCGCGCTGCGCGGACACGCTGGAGGGAGTTTCCAAAGCGGCGGCCGCGCGTCTGAAACAGTTTGCCGCCTTGATCGAAAAAATCTCCAGCCAGTCGGGCAACACCGTGCGGGCTGCCTTGGAAGCGGCCATCGACGGGAGCGGATATCGGGAGATGCTCGCTGCGACCGCGACGCAGCCGGACATCGATCGTCAGGCCAATGTGGACGAACTTCTGTCCGATGCGGCGCAGTTTGACGCCCAGCAGCAGGAACCGGGCCAGCTGGAAGCTTTCCTGGAACGGGTACGGCTGGCGAGCGACACGGACGACTGGGACCAGGCCGGCGATCGGGTAACGCTGATGACGCTGCATGCCGCCAAGGGTCTGGAATTCCCCGTGGTGTTCATCGTGGCGGTCGAAGAAGGTTTGTTGCCTCACGAACGCAACCGCACCGACCCGGAGTTTCTGGAAGAGGAACGTCGGTTGTTGTTTGTGGGAATGACCCGCGCTGAGCAATGGCTGGAGTTAACGCTGTCGATTCAGCGGTCTCTTCGGGGCGTGCCGCGGCGTTCGATACCGAGCAGTTTTCTCATGGAACTGCCGCGTGAAGAGATGGAAATCACCGGCCTGCCGTCCGAAGCAGCGCTGCTTCCGGGAGTCGAACGTCCCAAACCGCGCCGTCCGAGGCGGAGCCCCGTTTCGCGGCAGGTGACGCTGACGACCGCCGCGAAACTGGCCGGACAGGGTCCCCCACCGGCGGCCGGCGTGGCCGCGCGGGATATCGAGCGGGGTATGATCGTGGTTCATCCCGACTATGGGCCGGGCAAGGTCGTGGCACTGGACGGATCGGGACCTCGCCGCGCGGCCACGGTCGCGTTCGCCGCCGCGGGCCATCAGACGATCGTGTTGTCGGACAACCGCCTGCAACCCGTCGGTTCCGGCCGCGATACGTTGGACGAAGGAACGACTCATTAGCGTTTGCCACCGTAAGACCATGCCCACCAGCCCGCAGATCCGCGCCGTCAACGGAGTACCGCCGGAAGCAGGCAACGTCGAGCAATTGCCGGATCTGGTTGATCGGGTGGAGCGTCTTCAGGGGTTCGGGGACGTGCTGGCGCGCTTGTCGTCCGGCGGAGTAGCCTCGGTGGGGGGCGTATGGGGCGCCGGTTGCGCGCTGGCCGCCGTCGCATTGGCGCGGCACGCACCGGGTCCGGTTGTCGTCGTACGCCCCCACCTGTCCGCGGTCGATGCCCTGGCCGACGATGTGGCGCTGTTGAGCGACCGGGAGCTGCAGCGTTTTCCCGCGTGGGAATCGGAGCCCGGCGAGCAGGTTGTCCACGACGAGATTCACGCGGAGCGGTTGCGCGTCATCAAGCGGCTCGCCGCGGGCCGGCCGCCGGCCTTGATCGCCACGAATATTCAAAGCCTCTTGCAGCCGGTGCCGACACCCGCGTATCTGGCCGAACAGACGCGTCTGCTGGAGGCCGGCGAGACGGTCGACCCGGAGGGTCTGGCTCGTTGGCTCAGCCAACACGGCTTTCACGGCACACCGGCGGTCGAACTGCCCGGAGAGTTTTCAATCCGGGGCGGCATCGTGGATGTGTTCGCGCCCGAATGGCGGGCGCCGGTTCGAATCGAGTTCTTTGGAGATCAGGTGGAATCCCTCCGCACCTTTGACGTACAGAGCCAGCGCAGTCGTCAGGCACTGCAGCGGATCGACATGACGCTCATCGAACCGGTCTGCCGCGAAACAACGCATCTGATGGATTATATTCCCGACACCAGTTGGGTGATGCTCGAGGAACCTCGCATGTTGTACGACGAGGGCCAAACGTATCTGGAGCGACTGGATGAGACGGGAGCCTTTTATGGCGTGCAGGAGACGTTCCGCCGCGCGGGTCGTTTCCCCTGCGCGCACGCCGACAGCCTGGCGCAGGCCGCCGGCGACGCCGTCTGCAATCTGCCGATCGAATCCGTGGAACGATTCAGTGGGGAAATCGGCCGCGTGCGATCGGAACTAGATGCCATTGGCGAAGGTCATAACGTGTTTCTCGTCTGCGCCACCGAAGCCGAAACGCAACGGTTGGGGGAGATTCTGGCATCCAGCCGCCTGTCCGCCGAGGGGAGACTGGCGTTTGCACGGGGTCGTTTGTCGCAAGGGTTTCGCTATGTCACCGAGCAGACCGTCGTGCTCAGCGGAGCCGAGCTGTTCCAACGAAGTGAACTCGTGCGAACGTCTCGGCGGCATGTGGGCCGCTCGATCGACAGCTTTTTAGCGCTGCGAGAAGGCGATCTGGTGGTGCACCTGGCGCATGGCATCGGACGCTACCGCGGGATGGTGCTGCTGGAAGGCAAGCAGCAGGCCGAGGAACACCTGGAGCTGGAGTTTCACGGCGGGACGAAGATTTACGTGCCGGCCAGCAAGATTGATCTGGTGCAGAAGTACGTCGGAGGGACGCGCAGCCGACCGGCCCTGGCGCGGATTGGCGGACGAGCCTGGGGCCGCCAGAAGGCGGCGGCGGAAAAAGCCGCCTTGGACCTGGCCACGGAAATGATCGAAGTGGAAGCGACGCGCGCCGCTCGCCCCGGTTTGCAGTTTCCCGATGACTCCGACTGGCAAACCGAATTCGATGCGTCTTTTCCCTACGCCGAAACCACGGACCAGTTGGAGGCCATCCGCGCTATCAAGGCGGACATGCAGACGCCGCGCCCCATGGATCGGCTGCTTTGCGGAGACGTTGGTTTCGGCAAGACGGAGCTGGCGGTCCGCGCGGCCTTTAAGGCCGTGGACGCAGGCTACCAGGTTGCCGTTCTCGTGCCGACGACGATCCTTGCCGAGCAACATCGGCGCACATTCGGCGACCGGATGTCGGAATTCCCAGTACAGATTGCCACACTGTCGCGATTTTGTACTCGCCGGCGGCAGTCCGAAATTGTCGAGAGTCTTGCCAACGGCGCCATCGACGTCGTGATCGGCACGCACCGCCTGGCCGGAAGCGATGTGCGGTTCCACAACCTGGGGCTGGTCATCATCGATGAAGAGCAGCGTTTTGGCGTCGAGATCAAGGAGCGCCTCAAGTCATACCGCAAGATGGTGGATGTGTTGACGATGACTGCGACGCCCATACCCCGAACGCTGCACCTGGCACTGCTGGGCGTGCGCAGTATTTCCAACCTGGAGACGCCGCCCGACGACCGCTACGCCGTGGAGACTCGCGTCATCCGCTGGTCGGACGATATGATCCGCCACGCCGTGTTGAGGGAATTGAATCGCGACGGGCAGATTTTCTTCGTCCATAACCGCGTGCAGGATATTGACGCCGTCGCCCACCGGTTAAAGAGGATTGTCCCAGAGGCCCGGATTGAGATCGGCCACGGCCAGATGCCCGAGCACCAGCTGGAGGAGGTGATGCTCGGTTTCATTGATCGGCGATTCGACCTGTTGCTTTCCACCACGATTGTCGAAAGCGGCCTCGATATCGCCAATGCCAACACGATCTTCGTGGACGAAGCCGATCGATACGGGTTGGCCGATCTGCATCAATTGAGGGGGCGCGTGGGACGCTACAAGCACCGGGCGTATTGTTACCTGATGATTGACCAGGCGAAACACATCTCGCCCGACGCGGCGCGGCGGCTGCGGGCGATCGAAGAGTTCAGCGAGATGGGGGCCGGGTTTGCCATTGCCACGCGGGACCTGGAATTGCGCGGCGCGGGCAACATCCTGGGAACGCAGCAGAGCGGCCACATTTCCAACGTCGGCTATGAGCTGTATTGCACGTTGCTGGACCGCGCCGTCCGCACCCTGCGGCGGCTGCCACTCGAGGAAGCCGTGGATGTGCATGTGGATCTGCCCGGTCGTGCCTATTTGCCGCCGCAATATGTGCCCGACCAGCGCACTAAGATTGATTTGTATCGCCGCGTTTCCCGCCTGACGTCCGAGGAGAAGTTGGCCGACCTGGTGGAAGAGCTGCAGGACCGGTTCGGGCCGTTGCCCGAGCCCGCCGAGCGTCTGGTGGTCGCGGCCCGGTTGCGGATCCGGGCGCACCGGGCGGGGATCGCATCACTGCATCTGGAAGACCGGTACGTGGTCGTTCGCACCGTTTCGCCGGCGGCGCTCCGGGAGCTGGCCGGGCGCGGCAAAAAGCGGTTGCGGATCGTGGATGAGCGGACCGCGTACCTTCCGCTGGACCCCGCGCAGCAACGCGACCGGTCGGCCTGGCAACGCGTGGAATCGCTGTTGCGGCCCCGGTGACCCGCTCGCTATAATCCCGCCCCGCGCCCTGTCGGCCGGACCATGTCGACCGGGAGGTGGCCGGTGCTCCCAAGCAGGTCGTTCTCCTCGAATAAGCCGCCGCAGGGCCGTGACTTGCAGGTAGCGGTTGCCCCTCGGTCCGTTGCGGCAACCGATCGCGGCCACCGCCGTCGGGTGGAAACGTCACGCGTAGGAGGTTCGCGTGCCCGGCTGTCCTGCTGGTCGCGGCGAGGACGCTCCGAGCAAACGGTCTCCGCGTCGCTACCGAACCAGCCGCGTCGCTACCGAACCAGATTGTCATCAAAGGGCACGCGGATTGAAGCTTTCGACGCACTCCGTGATGACGCGTAGGCCGCGACGCGGCACCGCGCGGGACCGCGCGCCCGCGTCGACCGGTCCCATGCGCAGGCGGTGCGCATGGGCAAGCATCGTCGGCTTCCCTGCCTGCCCGCGGCTGCTGGCCGTTGTGGCCCTGGCGGCGTGCACAGCGTGGGGACAGGAGCCGGCGCCCAGCGGTCATCATCAGCCGGTCGAGGGCGGCGAAATCATTGCGCGTGTGGGCAGCGAGGTCATACTGGCGGCGGACATCGCACCGGTCGTCAATGAATGGCTCGCCAACAACGCCGACAAACTCCCGCCCGCAGAACGTAGTAAAGTGCGCATGGCGTTGATGCAGAGGCAACTTCAACCGCTCATCGAAGTCAAGCTGGTCTACGCGGATGCCCGGCGGACAATACCTGAAGAGAATTTCCCCCAGGTGCAAAAGCAGCTCGATGAGCGATACGAAGAAGTGCAGGTTCCCAAGATGCTGGAAAAGTTCCAGGTGACCGGCCGCGCGCAACTCGACGCCAGGCTGCGAGATTTGGGGTCTTCCATGGCGTTGCACAAGCGTGCGTTCATCGAACGCGTATTGGCCCAGCAGTGGCTGGCCCAAAACATCGAAATCGACGAAGAGATCACGCACGAACAGTTGTGGGACTATTATCAGGACCACCTGGTGGAATTTCAGTTTGATGCCAAAGCCCGGTGGGAGGAGATTGTGGCCCGCTTCGACCGCTTCGAGTCCAAGCAGGAGGCGTGGGCTGCGATCGCAAGCTGGGGAAACGAAATTCAAATGGGAAGCTCGTTTTCGGACGTGGCCCGGCGAAATTCACACGGAGTGACCGCGCATCAGGGCGGCCGCTACGACTGGACGACGCGAGGCAGCCTTCTTTCCGACGTGTTGGATGAGGCAATTTTTGTCTTGCCGCCAGGCCAGTTGAGCCAGATACTCGAGCTGGAATCGTCATTTCGAATCGTACGCATCGTCGAGCGGCACGATGCGGGCACGGTCCCGTTTCTGGATGCGCAACCGGAGATACGTGAAGAGATTCAAAAGCAGCGGCGCAAGGAGGCGATCCGCGCATACATGGATCAGCTGCGCAGCAATACGCGGGTGTGGACCATCTTCGACACGCAGCCCCCGGCGCCTGCTGGCGCCGAACGTTGAAACGGGCCCCTCGAACGGCGAACAGCCCGCCTCGCCCCTTCCCCCCCGCCGGTGCCGCCCCCGCCCGGACCGAGTCTGCGGGAGCGCGCCGATCCGACGCGCCGTTGCGGCCCGGGTCGATGCGGCAGGCGGTGCCGGCCGGCGCGGAACCCGGCCAGCGTGGATCGCGCGACGCAAGCCCTCCGGCCGGGGGCGTGACTTGCTTCGCCGCCGGTGACGATTCTGTGGAATACGAAGCCGCGCGGGATCCTGCCACCCAGAGGACGCTGGCGGAGGTGCGGCGCGAGCAATTGGCGAGCGTTTTTTTCTGCGCTCCAAGTGTTTTGCTGCAAATATCTTACAGAAACGCGTTGCGGTGGCGTCGATGGCACATGGGCGGGAAAAGTGGCCCGCACGTCCAGGACCGTGTAGAGTTGTCGATGGATTAGGTAGTGGACCGTGGCCAGCCTCCGCGAACCAGGCCCGATCATCGGGCCGATTGTGGAGCCCCCATGGTCCCGTTACACTGCGAATTCTGCCAGGTTTCTGGCGAGGCGACACGCGGCCTGGTCCAGGCGTGCCGAGGGCTCCAGCGCACCGGGATGGGATGCGACGCGCCGCTGTCCCGATCCAAGCGACCGGCGCACGCCGATTCTGCGTAGCGGCTTCCGTTCGAGCGATGATGCGGTCAACAAAGTACGGGACGCGGGGTTGCCTCGCCGTCGATGGAGATGTTCACGATGAGCACCACCACGGAAAGGAAATCTTTCATGGGTGAGGTGGCCAAGCTGCAATTGGATAACGGTGAAGTCCAGCTCCCCGTCAGGGTAGGCACGGAAAACGAGCGCGCCCTGGACATCTCAAAGCTGCGATCCGGCACCGGCTATATCACACTGGACGAAGGATATGTCAACACAGGATCGACATCCAGCGCGATCACCTACCTGGACGGTGAGAAAGGCATCCTTCGTTACCGCGGTTTCCCCATTGAAGTCATCGCGGAGCATTGCGATTTCATCGAGACCAGCTACTTGCTGATCTACGGTGAATTGCCGACGGCCGAGCAATTGGAAGACTTCCGCGTGGCACTGCGGCGGCATTCCATGCTGCACGAGGACGTGCGATCGTTCTACAACGGCTTTCCGCGCGACGCACACCCGATGGCCATCCTCAGCTCCGTGGTGGGAGCACTCTCCACCTTCTACCAGGATTCGCTCGATCCGCGGGATCCTGACCAGGTGACGATCTCGATCCGTCGCCTGATGGCCAAATTGCCGACCATTGCCTCCTACGCCCACAAGAAGTCCATCGGCCAGCCATTCAACTATCCGTGCAACGAACTTTCTTATTGCGAGAACTTTCTGCGCATGATGTTTGCGGTTCCGACGGAACCGTACGAAGTCGATCCGGATTACGTGGAAGCGTTGAATCTGCTTCTGATTGTCCACGCAGATCATGAACAGAATTGCAGCACATCGACGGTGCGGCAGGTCGGATCGACCGACGCCAACCTGTTCGCGTCGATTTCCGCCGGCATTTGCGCGCTGTGGGGTCCCTTGCACGGCGGGGCGAACGAAGCGTGCGTTTCCATGCTCGAGCGGATCCGCGAGGATGGCGGAGATGTGGCCAAGTACGTGGAAATGGCCAAGGACAAGGACAACGATTTTCGCCTCATGGGCTTCGGGCACCGCGTGTACAAGAACTTCGACCCGCGGGCCACGATCGTCAAGTCCAGTTGTGACAAGCTGCTCAAGAAGAGGCGCATTCAGGATCCGATCTTCGATATCGCCCAGGAGCTGGCCGAAGTCGCGTTGAACGACGAGTATTTCATCGAGCGGAAATTGTATCCCAATGTCGACTTCTATTCGGGCGTCATCTATCGAGCACTTGGTATCCCGGTTCCCATGTTTACCGTGCTGTTTGCCATGGGGCGCCTTCCCGGCTGGATCGCCCACTGGATTGAAATGCATCAGTCGCCGGAGAAGCGGATCTATCGGCCCCGCCAGATCTACACCGGACCCACCGAGCGCGCTTTCCTTCCTCCGGATCAGAGAGGCTGACCGCGGGAAGCAATCCATTTGGGCACGGGCCACTCCACCCCCCGGCGGATGTGTCTGAAGACGCGGCACGCGAGGACCCACCGGTACGATGAGCGCGCAGACCTCGATCGACACCTCGCGTGGCACGTCCGCGCGGCGATGCGAGACCGCCAACGACGGCGTGACCACGGACCGGCGCCGGCGAGTATCCGTCGTGCACGGTCCCTGCCGTCCCGAGGCATTGCACGAACCGGTCGAGTCGCTCTTTGCCCACCGCGTGCGCCAGCGGCCGCATGCCACAGCCGTGGAGTTTTGCGGTCGACCGTTGTCTTACGCCCAGCTGGAGGCCTGGTCCGACGAACTCGCCTCGCGACTCTGCTCGGTTGGCGTGCTGCCGGGCGAGTTGGTGGCTGTCGTGCTCGAACGCCACCCGCTGCTGATCGCCTCGCTGTTGGGCATCGTCAAGGCCGGCGCCGCCTTCTTGCCGCTCGATCCGCAACTGCCCCAGGAACGGCTGGCGGCCATGCTGCAGGACTCGGGTGCCCGCGTGCTCCTCACCCAGAACACGCTCGCCGAGAGCGTCCCATCGCGCGCCATCGTTGGTTTGTTGGCCGACCATCCACCGCAGGACGATCCCCGGCTTGCGGCCGACGATGCTCCGGGCTTTCGCGACGAGCGGCTGGCCTATGCCATCTTCACTTCGGGATCCACGGGGCGCCCCAAGGCCGCGCTGTTGACCCGCGCCGGATTGAGCAATCTGGTGTACGGCCAGCATCGCGCCTTCGCGGTATCCGAGGAGAGCCGTGTCCTGCAGTTTGCATCCGCGGGCTTCGACGCGGCGGTGTCCGAGATCTTCGTGACCCTGTGCGGCGGCGCCACGCTGTGCATGGTTCGCCCTTCCCAGCGCACCCCGGGTCCGGCCCTGCACCGCACGTTGTCCGAAAAAGGCATCTCGCTGGTAACACTGCCGCCTTCGGTACTGGCACTCGTGCCGCGGAAAGCGCTGCCGGCCCTGCGGACACTCGTGGTTGCCGGGGAACGCTGTGCCGATGATTTGGCGAGTTTCTGGTCGCAAGGTCGAAACTTCATCAACGCCTATGGACCGACCGAAACCACCGTGTGTGCCACGACCTACCGATGCCCCGAAGGGCCGCAACCCGCCCCACCCATCGGTATTCCGTTGCCGAATGTATCGCTGTACGTGCTGGACGACCAAGGGCAACCGGTCCCTCCCGATCAGCCCGGCGAATTGTACGTGGGCGGCGCGTGCGTAGGTTTGGGGTATCTCAATCGGCCGGAGCTTACGTCCGGGCGTTTCGTCGATGTCCCGATGTCCCACGGCGCGGCGGCCTGTTATCGCACCGGCGACCGCGTCGTCCTGAATTCCAGTGGTGTCCTTCAATTCCTGGGAAGAACCGATCACCAGATTAAGATCCGCGGGGTGCGGATTGAACTGGACGAAATCGCCCGCGTCATGGAATGCCAGCCTGCCGTCCGCCAGGCGGTTGTCGTTGAGGTGCCGCACCGGCCCGCGGGTCGGCGTCTTGTGGGGTTCGTCGTGGGCCCGGGACCGTCCTGGCACGACACGGAACTGAAGGCGGAACTTCGCAGGCAGCTTCCGGCAGTCATGGTGCCCTCACGGATCGTGGCCGTGGATCAGATGCCGCTGGCCGCCACGGGCAAAGTCGATCGCCAGGCACTGCTGCAGCGACTTACCGACCACCTGGCCGATCCCGGCAATTCCGGCTCGCCGGACGCCACGTGCCCGCGAGATCCCGTGGAGTTGCTGGTCGCGCGGGAATGGGAACACGTGCTGGGTCACGATGCGTTCGGCGTGCACGACAATTTCTTTGATCAGGGTGGCGACTCCCTGATGGCCATGGAACTGCTGTCCCGACTGGAACACGCCTTGGGCCGTGAACTTTCCATGGCCCAACTTGTGGAACATCCCACCCTGGAACGCATGGCCGACCGCATCGGCCGCCAGTTATCTCCGGAACAGTGGTCGCCCATCGTGGCGTTGCAACCAGGGGGGGCACGGCGGCCCTTCTTCTGTGTCCATCCCGGCGGCGGCAACGCGCTTTGTTACCGCGAGCTGTCGGGGCACGTGGGAGCCGACCAGCCCTTTTACGCTTTACAGGCCCCCGGTATCGACGGCATTCGACCTCCGCTGCCCACGGTCGAGGAAATGGCGGCCGAATACATACGGGCCATTCGCCAAGTGCAGCCCGAGGGTCCGTATGCCATCGGAGGATGGTCGTTCGGTGGGATCGTGGCGTACGAAATCGCTGTGCAACTGACCGATCAGGGGCAACAAGTTGCGCCGCTGGTCATCATCGACGCCGGCATCCTGTACTCGTTCGCGGTTGTTCGCACGCTGTTCCACAACGATAACGTCCCGCTGTTCCATCTGTCCGAACTGGACAGCGACGAATTGCTACCCGATTTTCACGAAGCCAGCACTTCGGCCCAGCTGGTGCCGCCAGGTGCAAGCCGTGACATGACGCGGCGTATCCTGAAAGTGTTCAAGCAGAACGTGGAAGCAGCGTACAATTACCGGCCGCGTACGTATCCGGCGACAGCCGTTCTGATTCGCTCCACGGAACCTTTTCTGCGCGTCCGCCTGCGCCGCGATCCGATGCGGGAGTGGACGGAATTGTGCCAGGGCGGAGTCCAACAGCGAATGACCTCCGGCAACCATTTGAACATGATGCATCATCCGCACGCCGTCCACTTGGCACAACATCTCCGCGCGTGCTTGACGGCGGCGAGTTGCTAGCACCTTGCCGACCAGGTACGGTCCCGTGCCGCATGAGCAACGCGGCGCTCTTTCGCTTACTTGGGCGGCACGTCTTCTTTGCCCAATCGTAGCAGTTTTCCACCGCGGTACTTCCCGACGAGTTCCGCTTCGGCTGCTGTGCTCCGGCAACCGATACAGGCTTTACAGGCCGTCCCCCCTTTAACCTGCCCTCGGAAGGAAGACACAGCGTGCAGCCCCTCCGTCTCATCACGCTTTGCCACTTCGTTGTGTTCGTGTCGCTTGTCGGCACGGCGGCGCACAGCGGAGGTGCGGACCGAGTGGCGCCGGTACGGGTACTGCGTGTGGGTACCGAATACGCCGGCAGCGGCAAACCCGCCGTGGTTACCGGCGTCGACTTTTCGCCGGACGGCAAATGGCTGGCGGCAGCCGGCGACGACCACATCGTGCGGGTCTGGGACACGGCGACCGGCCAGCTCGTCCATCGCTTCGATGCCCATTCCGACTGGGTACGGTGCGTGGCCTTCGCGCCGCAGGGTTCCCTGTTGGTGTCGGCCGGAGACGATCGGCGGATCTGCGTTTGGAACGTCCGTACGGGCGGGTCCCTGGGGTCGACGGCGCCGCTGACCTTCGCCGTTCGGACACTCGCGTTTCGCCACGACGGTTCGGTTCTGGCGGTGGCCGGCCATGGTGGCGATGTGGCACTGATGGATTTTCCATCGGCGGACGACTTCAGAACGTTGCCATTTCCGGGTTTCGACGTGGGGGCCGTGGCGTTCTCGGCGCAGGGAGGATACCTAGCTGCGGGAGGCAGAAACGGAACGATCCGGGTGTGGAACGACAGCGATTGGCAGCCGTTGCATGACATCGACGCGCATCGACGACGGATTCATGCACTTTGCTTCTCGCCCGATGGCACTCACTTGGCGTCGGCAGGAGACGGACAGCACATCCGTGTCTGGAATGTGTCAGAAGGAGACGCCGCGCATACGTTTCCCAGCCGGCCAGCGAAGACTCTGGCTGTGGTGTTTGTCGATTCCGGGCGGTTGGCCTCCGGCGGGAGCGACAACACGGTAAGGATTTGGAATCTGGAAACGCGCCGCGTCGAGTCGTTGCTCGCCGGTCACACGGGATCGGTGGCGGCGTTGGCCTTCCACCACGGGACACGCTGGATCGTGTCGGGGAGCTACGACACCACGGTGCGGTTCTGGAAGCTCGACGCAAGTGACGAGACCGCACTGCGGCTGGACACGCCTCGTTTACGCTAGACGCGGCCGCGCCCGCGGCGCGTGCAGCCAGTCTTTCCGGTTGCCAGTTCCATGGAATCCCAGGGAGGGGAACAGTGGGATTATTCAATGTTGTATCGATGATCCAGCGCCAGGTTCGCGCATTCGGCGGACCCCCGGCACTGCCGCGAGTGTGTCGGGCGGGCCAGCGGTCCGCCACCCAATTGCCGCGCATGTTCGAGGAATTGGAACCGCGCAAACTGCTGGCGGGCGACCTTCATTTGGGAGCGGTCTACTTCGAAGAAGCAACCGGCGACGACAGTGAAGGGGATACGATCGAAGTGACCTTCGAGGGCGGTGCACAGGGATCTCAACTGACCGAGCTGATCATTGACGGGGACAAGAAGCTCGATGGGCTGACCGAGGGCGACCCGTTTTTCGATACTGCTGCGGGAGGGGCCGGTGCTTTCCAGTCCGTTCCGCTCAGCATGCTCAGCCACGACGGTTTTGAGGTCGTCGACGCGCGTGTGAGCGACGGCGGCACACGCATCTCTTTCCATTTTCGGGACTTCGATGCGGGCGAGAAGTTCGTATTCTCAGTGGACGTGGACGAGGCAAGTTTTGTCGTCGGTGCCGGCCACATCGAAGCCACGTCGGTGGTCGAGGGAGGGGAATTTCAGCGTTCCCACCTGGTAGGCGTGTTTGCTGCACCCCACCATGAACAAACGCAGTTGTCGGCCACGTTCTGGGATGAATACGACGACAATTTCCAGCAGACCACGCTGGCCGCGGGCAGCGTCCTGCAACTTCCGCCCGACCGTTATGTCACGAACGACGACCTGACGGACCGGACGGCGGGCGCGTCCGTCTCCGCGCCTCAGGTGCCGCTGCCAATCACCATTTCCGGACACGTTTTTGTCGATTCCGATCGTGACGTGCGGCGCGACACGGGCGAATCCGGTATCGCTGACGTTCCCATTTCATTGTGGGTCTTTGACGACGAACCTGGCCAGTACAGGCCCACCGGGAAAACGGCACGGACCGATGCTGACGGCTTCTACCGTTTCGATAACCGGGATGGCGTCGACCTGCTTCCCGGTCGGTACGAGGTGCGAGAGACGCAGCCCGGTGCGTTCTTCAGCGTGGGCGCACAGCCCGGAACCGTGGCTGGGTCGACGCGAGGTGCCGCCGACGGACCGGACCGCATTACCGAGATCGAACTTGTGGGAGGTGACAACAGCACCGACAACGACTTCGCAGAAGCACTTCCCGCACGGCTCAGTGGCAATGTCTATCACGACGCCAGCAACGACGGCCTCCGGGACGCCGGCGAGGACGGCATCGGGGGCGTATCGATTCGTGTCGTCGCTTTGAGCACTGTCGATGGCAGCGACGAATCGGTCGAAGTCGTCACCAACGACGTTGGTTTTTGGGAGACGGGCGATCTTGCACCAGGTGAATACCGCGTCGTGGAGCGTGCGCAACCTGGCGGCTACCTGGATGGGCTGGATACGGCGGGTCGCGTCGGTGGCGTTACCGTGGGAGTGGCGGACAATCCCGGAGACGCGATCGAGCAGGTGCGGATCGACGGAGGTCAGCACGGTGTGGAGTACAACTTCGGTGAACTCTTGCCGGGGTCGATCGAAGGTCGCGTGCACGCCGGCATAGACGGCGATTGTACTCTGGGCCCCGACGATATCTTTCTGGCCGGGGTTCAGATCGATCTACTGGACGCTGAAGGCGCGTTGCTCGATACGGCGTTCACCGACGAGGAAGGGCGCTACGCATTTGAAGATTTGCGGCCGGGAAGCTACCAGGTTCGCGAACATCAGCCTGCACAATATCTGGACGGTGGCGAGCACGTGGGGTCGGCCGGGGGTACCGCCGCGGCCAACGACCTCATTGACCAGATACGGATTGCTTCCGGCACGACGGCCGTCGACTACGATTTTTGCGAACATGTACCGGTCAGCCTGTCGGGCTTTGTGTATCACGACCGGAACAACGATGGTCAAATTGATCCCGAAGAGGAGGGTATTGGCGGTGTCACCATGGTGCTGCTGGACGCCCAAGGGAATGACCTGGATCGCCATGTGACGACGTCCAACGATCCGGACCACCGAGGATTCTATCGCTTTGATCGCCTGCTGGCCGGCACGTACGGCGTGCGCGAACTGCAGCCCGCCGACTACCTGGACGGTATTGATACACCGGGTGACCGGGGCGGCGCGGCGGAGAATCCTGGTGACCGGATCACCGGAGCGACGCTGGTGGGCGGTGCGGACGGAGCGTTCTACAACTTTGGTGAACTACTGCCGGGGCGGATCGAAGGACGAGTCCACGCCAGCACGGACGGGGACTGTGAAATCGGTCCCGACGACATTCTTCTGGCGAATGTCCGCATCGATCTTTTCGACGACGCAGGCAATCGGCTGGCCACGACCGATACGGATCAGGATGGGCGGTATGTGTTCGAAAACCTTGCTCCGGGCCGCTATCAGGTCTTTGAACATCAGCCCCAGGGCTATTTCAACGGCGCCCCGCACGTCGGCACGGCGGGCGGGCGTGTGGGAGGGACCGACCGAATTATTGGCATCGAGCTGCAGTCCACGACTGTGGGCCGCGAATACAATTTCTGCGAACACGTCGGCGTCGAACTTTCCGGATATGTCTATCACGACGCCGACGACGATGGGCGGTTCGATGTGGACGAGCAGGGCATCGGCGGCGTGACACTGGAACTGCTCGACACCAACGGCAATCACACCGGCATGCACGTGACCACGTCTCCCGATCGTGACGCCCTGGGATATTACGAGTTTACCGGCCTGGAGGCCGGCACCTACGGGGTGCGTGAACTGCAGCCGGCCGGCTACCTGGACGGCACGGATACGCCCGGGAACCAAGGAGGGACCGCCATGAACCCCGGTGACCAAATCACGGGCGTTCATCTGCCATTTGGCGTACGCGGTCAGCAGTACAACTTCGGAGAACTATTGCCCGGCAGCATTGAAGGCCGTGTCCATGCCTCGGAAGATGACGATTGTGAAATTGGTCCCGATCACATATTCCTGGCTGGCGTACGCATCGATCTGTTGGGCGGCACGGGCCAATCGATCGCCACGACCACTACGGATGCTGAGGGCCGCTATCGATTCGAAGGACTCGCTCCGGGTGAATACCAGGTTCGCGAACACCAGCCTTCGGAGTATCTGGACGGACAGGAGCACGTGGGGACCGCCGGAGGGCGCGTCGATTCCAACGATGTCCTGTCGGGCATCGTTTTGCAATCGGGCGTCGCCGGCACGGACTACAACTTCTGCGAACATCCGCCTGCGAGTTTGTCCGGATTTGTATTCTACGACGCGGACGACAACGGCGTCTTCGATTCCGCGGAAAGCGGCGTGGGTGGCGTTATCGTCGTGCTGCTGGATGCGGACGGTTCCGAGACGTCTCTGCGGACCACGACGTCCACGGACGCCGACAACCGCGGGTTTTATGTCTTTTCGGGCCTGCCCGCCGGAACGTACGGTGTTCGCGAAGTGCAGCCCTCCGGATTTCTAGACGGCAAAGATGCACCCGGTACCCACGGCGGCCGGGCCGACGTTGCCGGTGATCGCATCACTGGCGCCGAATTGGCCTACGGATCGCAGGCCGAACGCTACAATTTCGGTGAGGTGCTGCCGGGCTCCATTGGCGGTATCGTGCACGCCGATCCCAATCAGAATTGCTTTTTCGATCCCGGGGAATCGCCCCTGGCCGGCGTCGTCGTCGAACTGCTGGGCGACGCGGGCGCCGTGATCGCGACCACGGAAACCGCCGCGGACGGCAGTTACCTTTTTCAGGGTCTGGCTCCGGGCCGGTATCAGCTGCGGGAACAGCAGCCCACTGATTTTTTCCAGGGCGGCCAGCGTCTGGGCAGCGGCGGTGGCTTGATCGCGGGGGCGGACCACATCACGGCCATCGATGTTGGATCGGACGAGCACCTTTCGGGATACGATTTCTGCGAAATTCCGCCGGCCACGTTGTCCGGATTTGTCTTTCAGGACGGACCGCCTCTTGAAGGGTTGGTGCCTGAAGACCTGTCGCTGTTGCGCGACGGCGCGCTCACTGGCGACGACTCGCGCTTACGACAAGTCCAGCTGCAACTCCGCGACGGCGCGACGGGGGAGCCGATTCTCGCGTCCCAAGCGCTGCCGGGACGATATCCCGACGGCCCGGTCCGCGCACACACCGACGCACGCGGCTTCTACGAATTCACGGGTCTGGCGCCGGGGAACTATGCGGTGTCGGAAGTCCAACCCGCAGGTTTCATCGACGGAATCGATACGGCGGGTACAACCGGAGGCATCGCGATCAATCGCCACCAGCCATTCAGTCTCGCACTGCTCTCGCAACTGACGGTGGACGTGGGAACCGACATCATCTTGCGGATTCCCCTGGGGGCCGGTGAGGTTTCCGCAAGCAACAATTTCAGTGAGGTATTGGTCAAGCCGTTCTGGATTCCGGCGCCGCCAATACCCGCGTCTCGGCCAGTTCCTGTTGCGGCGGCTGCCAGTGCCCCCATTGTTCCACCACTGCTGTTCACACAGTTCGCGTCTCAAACATTTGCCCCCGAAATCTTTGGCGGGTCCAGTCTCGTCAATGGCTACACGTGGCATTTGAGCGTCGTCGATGGAGGCATGCCGCGTTCCACGCTCAATGACGGCGAATTGCTCCACCTGGCCGCAGCGCCACAGACAGGCGCCGTGTGGACACGCACCGACATGGCGCAGGCAGACTGGACGCTGCAGCTACTGGACATCGACAGCTCCGAAGCGTTTCGTCGCGGCGTCTTCGGGATGCGTGGAGCCACTCCTGTCACGGGTGATTTCAACGGGGACGGAATTTCCGAGCAGGCCGTGTTTTGGAAAGGAAACTGGTTTATCGACATCAACGGCAACGGACACTGGGACGACGAGGACCTGTGGGCCAAACTCGGGCACGATGGCGACCTGCCGGTCACGGGGGACTGGGATGGTGACGGCAAGACCGACATCGGCATCTTCGGACCGGCCTGGCCGGGCGACCCCCGCGCGGTGCGGGAAGAGCCCGGGCTGCCCGACCCGCTCAACAGCCCCAGCGGGCGCTGGAAGAATGTTCCACCGCCCGTCACGGTTGCGGCGGCGGGCGCCCGCAGCATGGTACTCACGTCGGGCGGCAAGTTGCGCGCCCATGTTGTCGATCACGTCTTTCATTACGGCACGGCAGGTGATCGGCCCATCGCCGGCGATTGGAACGGTGATGGCGTGGACACTATCGGCGTGTTTCGCAACGGCGCGTGGCACGTGGACACCGACGGCAACGGCAAAGTAACGGCCAACGATGCCGCATTCTCGTTCGGCGTCGTCGGCGATATCCCGGTAGTCGGCGACTGGGATGCCGATGGCATCGACGACGTGGGCGTTTTCCGCGCGGGCCGCTGGATTCTCGACGTGGACGGCGATCGCCGCATGACGACCCATGACAAAGTGTTCCAGCTCGGTGGTCCCGGCGACCTGCCCGTTGTCGGCGACTGGAATGGCGACGGCGTCGACGATCCCGGCGTCATGGGGGAATCGACTTCGGGGCAGTCGCGTCTGGCCGGAGAACCATGACGGTACACGGCTGGCCAGTAGCGGTTGCGGCCGTCCGTCTCACCCGACCCCTGGGAATCGGGACCCGGCGCGCGGTTGCCGCCGCTCGGGGACTAGCCAGCCGTGAGTCTTTCCAGATCGGCTTCCGCGGCGCGGATCTGCGCTTCCAGTCGTTCCACTTCCTGAGGGTCGTCCATCTGCTTTCGCGCCCCGGACAATCGCTGCTGGAGTTGGCCGATTCGCTTGTGCAGCGTATCGATCTTTTTCTTGGCCTTCTTGTCCATCGCCAGAGACTCTCTTTCCCGCATACGACGCTTCAGCGTCGCAGGGTCCGGCTCCACCACAGGGCACCGCGCGAAGACACCTGCATCGCGCTTGCCGCCATCGGCACGAGGGCACCTGGCATCAAAACGCCTGTCCGGCGATTTTCAAGTAGCTGGCCAGGCACACGATGACCACCGCCAGGAGCGAGTTGACGGTCAGCCACACTGAGGCCTTGTCTCGCATTTTCTCCGACGCCGACGAACGTCCCGCCAGCAGACTGGCCAACAAGAAGATCACCATCGCCAGGATGATCTTGGTCCCGATGATCGGATGGTAGCCTGCCGGAAGCTCGGTCACGCCTGCTCTGTCCGCGCGGATGGCCAGAACGTAGTTGTAGAAGCCACTCACCAGAAGAAACAGCGCGGAGGCCATTACCAGCACCGTCCAACGCCCGCGCAGCAGATTGCGCAAGGCACCTTCACCGCCGGAATCTTCGGTATTCCGGAACACGGGCACCACGACCGCACATTGATAGAATGTGCCTCCCACAAGCGTGATGGCGGCGAGAATATGGGCAATCCGAGAGAGCAGCGCGAGGTTGGTCATGGCTTGGGTTCCGCTAACACGGGCTGTGCGTGGTTGCCCGCATCCCGAGGCGGGATACGGATGGACAACGCATCATTTCTCACTGCGCTGCTTCCGGACCCGTGGCGACCCGTGAAAAGCCGGCCGAGGGGCCGTCGCACCCGGGTCGCGATTCCATTGTCCTCGCAGCCGTCCATAACACGGTATGCGGCCCGGGAATTTTTGTCCATTGCCGCGGCGGGATTTCCGGCGAGCGTCAAAAGCAACTCCATGCTGCGGGTCGTCAGTCCTTTTTCCGGTGTTCGGCCACGATCCGATCCGCCAGGCGCAGGGCTTGCTGCCGCGTGGAGATCTGCTTTCTCAACTGCGCATCGCGTACGCGTCTGAGAATTGTGGTGAAAATTCTTCCTGGCCTGAGGCCGTGCCCGACGAGGTCGTCGCCGGAAATGAGCGGGGCCGGGTTGAGCTGCTCATCGGGCAGTGCTCGCTTTTCGCGACAATAGCGGACGTCCGGATCATGTGGGGAAGCGATAGCCTCGCGGAGCGCCAACAATTCGTCGGCCCCCTGATGGGCCAGCAGTCGCTGGATTTCCGCCCAATCCCTGTGCCGAGCGTCTTCGACCTGCTGATGATGTTCGACAATCCACCTGGCGCGACCGGTCACCCTGTTCGGCCATCGCCATCGGTGCCCGACCGAGGTAACGACGGCGGCATTGTCCAGCCCGTGCAGCAACGCGGCCACCGCCAGTGCGGGCGTGGGAGATTCCAGAGCGCTGAGCACGGCCAGGGTTTCTTTCCACCGAACCCCCGAGTCTTCCAGCAACGATTCGACTTCCGGCACCAGAACGTGCAGAAGGCGCGCGTCGCGGAGCAGCCGCAGAGCCCGTTCCCGTCGAGGATCCAACAGCATACGGCGCATTTCTTGACCGATTCTCTCGGCGCTGACCACGGTCATTTCCGATGCCATGCTCTGCAGCGCCTGGAAGGTCTCCGCTTCGATGTCGAAATCAAAGCTCGCGGCAAAACGAACCGCGCGAAGCATGCGCAACTTGTCCTCCTCGAACCGTTGTTGCGGTGCGCCGATCGCGCGGACCAGGTTCGCTCGCAGGTCGGCCTGCCCCTCCACAAAGTCGATGACCCGATCATTCTGCGGATCGTAAAACAGTCCGTTGATGGTGAAATCTCGCCGTTCCGCGTCCTGTCGCGCGGTGGTAAAGCAGACGCCCTCCGGATGTCGACCATCGTGGTACTGCAGGTCTTCGCGGAACGTAGCGACGTCGATCTGGCCGGCACCCGCCGGTCCCAGGACGGTGATCACACCGAACGCCGCTCCGATCGGCAACGTGCGGCGGTGGGTAAAGACCTGCCGGATTTGATCCGGACGGGCGCTAGTGGCTACATCGTAATCCTGCGGCAGGCGGTGCATCAGGTGATCGCGCACGCATCCGCCGGCCCAATACGCTTCGAAGCCGGCATCCCGCAGTCTCCTGACCACGGTCACCGCAAATTCACGCTGTCGCTGGGGGATTGTCCGTTTCATAAACTGGATGGGCACGGACAGGCGCCGCGCGTTGTCTCGGGCCGTCCGGCCGAGCTAATCTTGGGAACCACGCTTTGTCCTGAATTTTAGAGTCTTTTCCACGTCAGTGCAGCGTTCAGCTCCCGGCTTCGCCCAGGGATTGCCCTGCCGGATTGCTTGGACGATCATCCCCGGGCGGCCGCCCCTACGGCCAGTAGCTCCAGGCTCATGGCTGGCGTAGAACAACCCCGAGCGCCCCGGCGCGTTACGTTGCTGAGCTTCGGCGCCGCGCGATATCGCCCACCAGCCATGCCACAATGACGGCCAGAAAGAACTGGCCCGTCACGGACTGAAGCTACGCCAGCGAACGGGCCGCCGGCGATTGGGGAAGGATATTCCCGTAGCCCAAGGTGGGCATCGCGCCGAAGATCGACTGAACTCTCGTGACAGGGTGATAGACGACGTATGCGGCGAGGCGTGGTATTCTTTGCAGCGAATTTGGCGAGCAGATCGCCCTTCTTTTTCCTGAGGTTGCGCCATGCTGTGCTTCTCACAGCGGTGGTAAGCGATTCGCCACCAGCACGCCGCCGAGCAACAGCGTCATCCACATCATCTGACCACCGGCACGGGCCGCCGGCACGCCGAACAGCACCATCGCGAGAAGCCAAAGTGCCGCCATTAGCCACGCCGGCCAGCGGTAACGTTTCTCCCACAACACGACAGCCAGCGCCGGAGTGGCGGCCGTCGGGTGGTAGCTCCACACCACCGGCGAAAACCAGAGCGTGCACAGCAGGACCAGCGCGATTTCGGCGGCCCACGCCGTTGGCAACAGCGCGTTGCCGGGACGACGCAAGAGATACAATACGGCGCCGCCCAGCGCGGCATTGATGATCAGGAACGTGACCGTCATTTGAAACACGGTCAGTTCTCCCAACTGCAGACGGAGTCCCGGATGGTCCACAATCTCGCCTTGCGTCGACAGCGTCCGTCTCAGCAGGACCGCCAGCGACTGATTCGTGATGCGGTCCTCGTTGATTATGGATGGGTTCTGCAATTGCCGGCGGATGGCTCCCTGCGCGTCCTGTCGCCACCAATGGCGATGCGCTTCAACGGCCCCCCGCACGCCGAATGCCGGCACGGACAGCCCGGCATCGATGATCAGCGCAACGATTAGCGCCACGCCGGCGGCCGTCCATTTGCGCTTCAGCGCCAGGTAGCCCACGCCCAGCATCGGCAGTAGTTTGACCCACACGGCCACGCCCAACAGCGCGCCGCCCCGCACGTCTTGGCCGCGTGCGGCGCGGCCCAGACCCTCGACCATCAGCCACACCATCAGCACATGGAACGCACCGAGGCAAAAGCCGTCCAGCGCCAACGGAAGCGTCAGCAGGCCGGCGCACAAGACGGCGTGCCGTGTCGTTGCGAGATCGGCACCGGGAAGAAGGTACCGGCCGACGGCCATCAGCAATCCGCACCAGCTCGCCACGTTCAGCACGTACCACACCGTTGCGGCGACCGGAAGTGGAAGCAGGGCCAGGGGAACACAGGCCACGTCGGCTGAGGGCAGGTAGCGGTGCAGCATGGTGTCGGGATGTCTCGCGCCGCTGTGCCAGACGTGCTGCCCGGCGGCGTAGAACTCGGGAAAGTCAGATCCGCCGTTTTGCACAGCTCGGACGACGGCCCAGGGAAGGCAAAGGACCAGCAGGGCCGCCATCAGCAACCAGCCCACCCGTTCCCAACGACTGTCGTCCGCCGCACGTTCGAGAAACGAGCGCATGCGCTCCAGCATGATGCCGTTTGCACGGTGGAAAGGCCTGATCGATGTCACTCGGCCGGGACGATGGTACATCGTGCATGTTCCTGTCCACCGCCGCCACGACGTGCCGGCGCGGAGCGCAGCTGCGCGATCGACCGCACCACCTGCCGGTCACGTGCGGCGGCGCTGCATGATTGCTCTGTTCGGTCGCGCCATGCGGGCACATCGGCATGGCGGACCAGGGTAGTTCCCGAGTCGCGTATCCACCGGTACAGGCGTGGATCGACAAGCATCTCCAGTTCGCGCGGGCGGTTGCGTGCTCGTAAGAATCTGCGGTCGGCCGCACTGCATACGAGCGATTCGGGCCCCGTGGGTGGTCGCGACGGGTGGACATTGATTTCAGTCGTGCCTTCGTCGAGACAACGGATGATCATGCGCCATGCACTTCGATTCATGCAACCGCTATCCAGCAGACCGAAGTATCGACGGTTGCGATCGACCGGCGGCAGGGAGCCTGATCCGCGCCTTGTGCAGTTTCGCACGACCAAGTGCTTAAGCATCTGGCCGCTTACCATCCATCGAGCACTGCGCCGCAAAAAACGTCTCACGGAACCGATTGTTTCGCAGGGAAGACGCAGGGCAACCTTCCGTTCGGCCGCCACAGGCGCGACCAGGGCGAACACGGCCGGTATCATGTGTACGTGTTGGTGGCTGTCAATATGATCGATGGACCGCGGCCAGCTGTCGGCATGCGCTACCTGCGCCCGCACCTCGCGCCGTATCTGTCGGACCGCCTCGTCGCGCCATGGCGATTGCAGCAGCAAATTCAGGCGTGCGAAACCTCGGCAAAAATGGCCGTGATCGTCGACCAGCAAAGGCAATTGGCTCGCCGGCATGACGGGCCGACCGCTGGTCAGACAGAGATGAAGACCGATTCCCAGTTCAGCATGGGGGCGGACAACGGTATCCAGTGCGTGGGCGGCGTGCGGCATGGACGGCATCAGACTGGCACTCGTCACGACCCCGCACCGATGTGCGTCTCGCACGGCGGCATTCACGGACCGGGAAATCCCCAGGTCGTCGGCATTGACGACAAGACATTTCGCCATCGAAGAACAACCTCTTTTGCTCCTCACGTTCGGCGTCGGCAGCGCACGGGCCCGGATCAGGCGGCCGCTGCGCGGGCCGGCGACATTTCCATTTTGTGCCCTTCGCGCCGCGCGTCTGCGTTTTCAAACCCCAACGCCTCTCCGACAATATAGACCGGTCGCCCCTTGACCTCGGTGTAGATCCGGCCCACGTATTCCCCCAGAATTCCGATTGAAATCAACTGCACCGCGCCCAGGAACAGGACGGAAACCATCAACGATGCCCATCCCGGCACCACCGCGCCGGTAAACAGTTTGGCGTATGCCGCCCACAGGCCATATGGGATGATACTCACCGCCACCAGGAAACCCAGATAGGCGGACCAGCGAAGTGGGATGCAGGAAAAACTAGTGATCCCGTCGATTGCCAACCTTGCCATTTTGGCAACGGAATATTTTGACACGCCCCCGTGTCGGCGGTGGGCGACGAACGAAATGCCTGTCTGGCGGAATCCCACCCAGCGTACCATGCCCCGCATGAAGCGAGACCGCTCCTTCATCGCCATCAGGCAGTCGACGACCGCGCGGTCCATGAGCCGGAAATCGGAAGCCCGCGGAACAATGTCCACGTTGGAAACGGCGCGGATGATACGGTAAAACAAGTCCGACGCGAACCGTTTGAGCCACGGCGCACCGGGCGTTCGTTCGCGGATCGTGTACACGACGTGATAACCCTTGCGCCATTTATCCACCAGGCGCGGTATCATACTGGGAGGATGCTGCAGGTCGGCGTCCATGATGATGACCGCGTTTCCTCGAGCGTGCTCCATGCCCGCCGTGATCGCGTATTGATGGCCGAAGTTGCGTGACAGAAACACCACCCGCACCCGCGGGTCCAGATTGTGCAGTTGGCGGAGCTCTGCCTCCGAGTGATCCACGCTTCCATCGTCTACGAAAATGACTTCCGCCGGCAACGCAAGCGTTTCGAGTGAGCGGCAGACCTCCCGAAAAAACGGAAAAATATTGCCGGACTCGTTGTATACCGGCACGACGATGGACAGCAACCCGACGCGCGGTGTTTCCGTCGCGACGACCTGGAGACCCGATGCCCACGGGAGCGGGTAATTGCTCTGGTCCGGGTGAAACTCCATGCCGTACGATCCGCGGGAAGGGCAGCATCTCGGAAATGAACGTGTCGGTCGCCGGACTGCGGCAGTCGGATTATCGACCAGCAGGCGGGCAGACTTTGCCCGTCGTTCCCAAAAAAAAGCCTTTGCAAACAAACTGGGAAACTGGGTAAAACTGCGGGATGCCTGGCTTGCCAGAGCGGAGCAGCCGCCGTGGTTATTGCCGTGCTGTTCGGAGGAGGCCGATATGCGGACAAGGGAATTAGAAGACTGGGAATATCCCGATCCCGACGAGGCGGACGATTCGGAATCGAACACCGTGCCGTGCTCGGCGTGCGGCGAGGAGGTTTTCGAGGATGGCGTGCAATGTCCCCACTGCGGCGAGTACCTGTCGGCGCCGGGATCCTCCGCGTGGCGCGGCCGCCCCGTGTGGTTCGTCGTGCTGGCCGTGCTCGGAATCGTGGCGGTGATTTACGCATTGGTTTAGAGGCGGCGGATCCCAAATATGGTCAAGTCCGGCAACCGCTTTCCGAGAGGGGCGACGCGGCGGCGCGCGTGGACGGTCGTGTGCCTGGTGCCCCTTGCTGCCGCCGCCACTAGGTGTCCCTCGGCGGCCGCTGCAGACGGTCAAACCGTCACACGCAACCAGCAAGCCGACGGCTATCGCGGCATCTGGTATATGAACCAGCCTTCAGGTGATCAGTACGTCTACAAGTACAGCGGGGGCTTGGGAACCTACTGTGCCAAGCACAAGCCGTTCGCGGTTTACTGCCCGGAGGCGAACAAGACGTTCTTTTGCTATGGAGGAGCGCCGAAAACAAATCCTCGTCGACTGTGGCACATGGTGTCCTACTTCGATCACGCCACGGGGACCGTGCCGAGACCGACGCTGCTTCTGGACAAACAGACAAGCGACGCGCACGACAATCCCGTTTTGGCGGTGGACGATCGAGGGCATGTCTGGATCTTTTCGACATCACACGGCACGGCCAGACCTTCTTACATTCATCGCAGCCGTGCTCCGTACCAAATCGACGCCTTCGACCGAGTCCACGCCACGCGAATAGGCGACGGCGGCCGAGTGCCGATAACCAATTTCTCGTACATGCAGGCATGGTACGTCCGGCAGCGGGGATTCCAGTGCTTTTTCACCCGGTACGGTTTTCCCGCGCCCCGCACGATCTGTTTCATGTCCAGCCGGGACGGCGTGTCCTGGAGTGCCTGCCAGCGTTTGGCTGCCATCGAACAAGGTCACTACCAGATAAGCGCGGCGGGTCGAAGCCGTGCCGGGACCGCATTCAACGTCCACCCACGCGGCAAGGGACTGAATTGGCGAACCAATCTATATTATATGGAAACTCTCGACGGGGGGCGGACATGGCAAACGGTCGACGGCCGGCAAGTGGACGTGCCGTTGCTGCACGTTCGCAACGACGCGCTTGTCCAGGAGTACCAATCTCAGGGACGAAACGTTTATCTGAAAGACATTCGATTTGATCAGCACGATCGTCCTGTCATTCTGTTTATCACGAGCAAGGGTTACCAGTCGGGGCCGCAGAACAACCCGCGTACGTGGACCACCGCTCGCTGGGACGCCGATGCGAAACGCTGGACGATTCGACCGGCGATGACATCCGACAACAACTACGATATGGGATCCCTATGGATCGCGAGTGACGGATCGTGGACGTTAATTGCGCCCACCGAACCCGGCCCTCAGCCCTACAACCCGGGAGGGGAAGTCGCATTGTGGCGCAGCGTCGATCAAGGCGAGACGTGGCGCAGGACCCGGCGACTGACGTCCCACAGCCGACGCAATCACACGTACATCCGGCGCCCGGTTAACGCACACCCGGAATTTTTCGCCTTGTGGGCCGACGGCCACGGTCGCCAACCCTCGGAGTCGGACCTGTTTTTCTGCAATTCCGACGGTGACGTCTTTCGGCTGCCTCGCAGCATGGACAGCCAGCGCGCGGTCCCTCCGAGGTGGCCGGCTGAACATGCGCAGCCTGCCGCAGGGGCCGAATAACGGGGCGGCGCCGCTTTTCGATAAGGCAACGCGTCCGTTTGCCTGGTAGGATAAGCAGACCGCTCGGGGATCTGATTTATCGAGTCTGGAAGATGCGGCCCATCGTGGGGGATCGTGCATTGTCGGGGAATCGCCGAGCGTTTTTACGGTCGGGTCTGTCCGTCGTCTCCGGGGCGGCAATCGGCCGCCGCGCGCGGGCACGCACGGTCGGCGATGACGCGCCCGCAAGGGTGATCACGCGCGGCCCCCGGCACCACTGGTTCGGATACTACGACAAGCTCCAGTTTGATCCGTCGTGCCGCTACGTGCTGGGGATGGAAGTTTGTTTCGAACATCGTTCGCCCAAGCCCGACGACGTCGTACGCATCGGCATGGTCGATCTGCAAGACAATGACCGCTGGATCGAACTGGGAGAGAGCCGTGCGTGGTGTTGGCAGCAAGGCTGCATGCTCCAATGGATACCCGGCAGCGCATCGAAGATCCTGTGGAACGATCGCGACGGCGACCAGTTTGTCTGCCGGATCCTCGATGTCTTCTCGGGACGGCGGCGCACCATTGGGCACCCGGTATACACCGTCAGCTTCGATGGAACGACCGCCGTCGCGCCCGACTTCCGCCGTATTCAGGACGTCCGGCCTGGTTACGGATATGCCGGACCGGCCGACCCCCACGCGGACGACCTCGCGCCGAAGGATTCGGGCATCTTCCACATCGATCTGGAGACCGGGGAATCGACTCTGATCCTGCCGCTGGCGGACATCGCCCGAACGGGTTTGATTCCCGAGCAGCGCACCGGTCTCAAGCATTATTTCAATCACCTCCTGTTCAGTCCCGATGGCGCGCGGTTTATCGCCCTGCACCGCTGGCGATATCCGAACGGCAAACGGTTGACCCGGCTGATTACGGCCCGGCCCGACGGCACAGACGTACGCATCGTCGTGGATAACGGCTACGCATCCCATTTCATCTGGCGTGATCCGGAACACATCCTCGTACAAACAAAAAACCAGCTCGGGGATCTAAAGTGGGGCAATTATCTGGTTGAAGATCGGGAGGGTGGGCATATGGAACCGGTCGGAAGAGGCGTGCTCGATCCGTCCGGTCACGTCAGCTACCTGCCTGGCAACGCATGGATTCTCAACGATACTTATCCCCAGGGACCTTCGCGGTTGCAGACGCCCCACCTGTACCATGTGGCGACGGGCCGCCGCGTCGACCTGGGCAGATTTCCGTTGCCGCCGGAATACCGGGGAGAATGGCGGGTGGACACGCATCCGCGGTTCAGTCCGGACAGCCGTTACGTGTGCATCGACGCGCCTCACGGAAAGAAAGGACGCCAATTGCACCTGATGGATATCAGCGAGGTATTGGATGCAAGTTTGTAAGTGTTTGGTTTTCTGTCTGGCCATGGCGTCCGCGGCCTCCGGCGCCGATCCACTGAATGTGCTGTGGATCTGTGCGGACGACCATGCAGCGTACGTGACCGGCTGCTATGGAAACGAGCAGGTTCGCACGCCGAACATCGATCGGCTGGCGGCGGCGGGAATGCGCTTCGATCGCGCGTACTGCAACGCACCAGTCTGTACGGCTTCCCGCGGGTCATTTATGACGGGACGGTATCCGCGGACGATTGGCGTGACGCTGCTCCGCACACCGTTGCCCGAACACGAACTCACGATGGCGGACCTGCTCAGCGCGGCGGGCTACGATACGATCGCCATCGGCAAGACGCATTTCAACAGCCAGTTGAAGCATGGGTTCGACCAAATTGTCTCGGCCCAAGATCACCGCCGGGCGCTCCGCCAGCGGGGAGGTCCCCGTGAGGTGCCTTCGTCGATTGACGTCTTGCCCGCGTGGCGCCCCTTCCGGCAGCCCGCGCGTCTGTGGGTCAACGCCGTGCATCTGCCCTACGGGACCTATGACCACGACATGACCGGCACGTACTTTGCCGAGCGCGCCGCCGAATTCGTTCTGGAGCAGCGTGAGCGGCCGTTTTTCGCGTTCGTCAGCTTTCACGAGCCACACTCGCCGTTCCATTATCCCGTGGAATACCGCGACCGCCACAGGCCTTCCGATTTCAATGTGCCACCCATCGGACCTGACGACCAGCAGCAGATTCCGGCCGTGTTTCGAGACCTCAGTCCGGATGACATCCGCGGTATCCGCGCGTCGTACTACACCTCCGTGGAATTTCTCGATAAGAACGTCGGCATCGTGCTCGACGCCCTGCAGCGCTCCGGCAAAAGTGATTCGACGCTGGTCGTTTATCTCGGCGACCACGGCTATATGTTAGGCCAGCACGGACGGATCGAAAAACATTGCTGTTACGAGCCAGCCATTCTCGCGCCGCTAATCTTCTGCTTGCCCGGCAAGGTGACGCCGGCATCCAGCAGCCAGGCCCTCGTCGAATTCATCGACGTGTTTCCGACGATTGCGGACTTGTGCCGTGTCGCGGCGCCTGCCAACGTCCAAGGCCGCAGCCTCGTGCCCGTCCTCCTCGGAAAGAGCGACCACCATCGGGACCGGGTATTCGTGGAGTATGCTCAGAACGAAGAGGCCATGGTACGCGACCACCGCTGGAAACTCATCTATCAGCGCGGCACTGTGCGAAGAACCGACGGTTACGACACAAAGCTGCCTCTGAAGGGCCCGACATTGCGCCTGTACGATATGCTCGAGGATCCCGGAGAATTCCACAACGTGGCGGACCGCCCCGAAAACGCCGATGTCGCGAACGCGCTCGTGGAGCAACTCCGTCAGCTCCTCGTCGGCACGTCACGCCTTCCTGAACAGATACCGCAGGACGCCACAACGATGCAGGTGCTGGAGCATTGTGTGCAGCCTCGCGACGGGGTCGTCCCCTGACCAACGGTCCACGTCGCGGTTTCCGAAGGCATCCGCGAGATCGTGTGGGAATCGAATAACTCAGTGTTGTCGCTGTTCCCGCCACTTGTCGATCCAGTACGCTGTCCGGTTCAGGTACCAGGACGGATCGCGGGGTGCGTAATCGGCGTAGATAAACCCCGGAATCCGCCTGGGCACGGCGGGTTCGATCTGAGTTCCTTCGTGCCATTCATTGAATGACGTGATTCCAATGATGTCGGCTCCCGCGCGGAGCGCGGCGGCGAACATGCGATCGTAATAGGCACCGTCCTCGCGGTCCCGCCGATTACGTTCATTCCAGGGACGAATGCGCAGGTCCAAATACCCGGGACCCACGCAGGGGATGAACAGCTTGTCCCTGTCCCGTGCCCAGCGGGCGAGCGAGGGCCAGTTGGACGTCGTCGATCCATGGGTGAAACCGTCCGTCGCGAAGTAGGTATAGCAGCCATCAAAGCCGGCTGCCTGCAGCGCGTCTCCGTCCTGCTCTTTCACCCACAGTCCGATGACCAAGGAGTCGTAACGCGTGCCGCGGATCGAGTCCGGCGAGTCCGGTTGCAGGATCGTGGACCATTCCCGCGGAGACGTAAGGTACGAGTCGTAGACATAAAACATGGGCCGGCCGCCGCGGCCCGCGTCGCGGTACAGGCTGGGGGAGTCTCCGTATCGATCGAGAAGGTAACGGATGGCGTCGCGAGTGCTGGTTGCATTGCGCTGACGAAACGGCTCGATGTGAAAATTGATCCGCACGCCGTGCTTATGGGCAAGTTCAAACAGCCGAGGGAGTGCTCGATTAGTAAACGAATCCTGTCCCCACCACGAGACGGAAATGACGCCGATGCGCGCCCCGCGGAGCATCTGCATATGGCGGTGAATAAGATCGGGATCGTTGGAGCTGTAGGTTCCCAGCTGAGGGTAAAAATCAGCGCCGATGTCGCCGCCCCCCGGATACGAACGCGGCGGTCCCCGGCGGACAAAAACCGAGTGATTCCAATGCGCATACGAGCCGTCTACTTCCGGATTCGCATACCAGGGATAATAAAAAGCGTGTGCGGACGCGTCAGGCGCGTCCGCAGAAGACAGCGGATCGCCAACGGCATAGACGATACCAGGGATCAGCGCGCAGCAAACGACCATAGCGGTCGCGCCTACTGCCATCCGCCCGCCACGTGCGTGACAACACAATCGGGCTCCCGGTCGGACCAACGATGACAACGAGCCTTCGCGCGTGTCGTCATTTCGCGAGGTTTGCACAGCCAGCCAACTTTGCATATAGGGTCAAGGAGAATATGGACCGACAAACATGATAGGCGGAAACATTACCATAGCGTGCGCGCCGCGACATCATAAGACAAGGCCGGGACTTTCCGAAGAAAGCCCCGGCCGGAAAGGGGGGTGACCAGGAGGCGAGCTGATCCTTGCTCACGGGGTGCCGTTGTGGACCACGGGCAGCCCTACCTGCGGCCCGGCCGCGGCGGCCGCTTGCACCGCGGCGCCCGATGGCGCCGAACCGGTCGCCAGTGGCGACGCAGGACCGCCGGCATGGAGCACCACCGGTGAGGGTGGCGTGAGCAGGATCTTGATCCGCCGGGCGACCTGCCCCTGCGGAAGGATAATGTCGAGTCGCGAGGGCGTGGGCTGCTTGACTGCCATCGGGGGCAGCGTAATCGTCACGCCGTTCGGGTTCCAGTTCTCAATCTTGGCTGGCAGCTTCACCTCGTTTAACACCAGAAACACGTGACCCGACTGCGGACCCAGGAAACTGCCGGGCAAGGTCAGCGTCGAACCAGCGGGCACGGACGGGAGTTGTGGAGCCGGCGCAACCGGACGAATAACCGGTTGTACCACTACCGGATTGACAACGCGGTGTACGACCGTGTGTCGGGGATAGTATGCGCGGCGGTGGCGATGGCAACCTGCCGAACCGGTCGACGCGGATGTGGCAACGACAGCCACGGTCAGGGAAAACAAAACGGAGGCGCGGATAGCACGGGACATCGTTATCTCCTCTCTTGACAACGGTTTGGGGAAACGCATGTGAACGGGCCTTGCAACTAGCCCAGCGTCGAAACTCGGCGAATGTTACACCATCACCAGAAAGACAAATCAGACCCCCTGGGGGTGGGGTTATCGGCGTCCGGCAGGAAACGAGCACGGAGCAACGGCGCGAGTGAATCGCGTCACCAAGCTGGCGGCGGACGTGGTGCACCAGTGACGTTCCGCCGACGTAAAATGCGTCCATATCTCGCCGATCCTGCGTGATTTTCTCGATGCGTAACTCAGGCAGCGCGGTCGGCCGTTTGCATGCCCCCCTCGGCTTTTGCCGTCCTGGGAGCGTATTCTATGATGAGGGCGCAGGGTCAGTTCGTCGGTCCGCGGACCACCTTGGCCCACGGTTTCCGTGTATCGTCAGGCGGAATATCCCTTTTGCGGCGGCGAGGTGTGTGGCTTGTCAGAACGCACGCATCCGGCAGCATTGATGTCCGAGCAACTTCTCGCCGTGTGCGAACAGCGTCGCCAGCGGCGGAGCGGGCCGGGTGGTCAACATCGCAACAAGGTGGAAACCGCCGTCACGATCACCCATCGTGCCACAGGCATCTGCGGCGAGGCCAGTGAACGGCGCAGCCAGGAAGCGAATCGGCGCCAGGCGATCCGGCGGCTGCGGATCAAGCTGGCTCTGCACGTGCGGCTGCCGGTCGACACGGAAACAGCCCCCAGTCGGCTCTGGCGGTCCCGGGCGCGCGACGGCCGCCTTCGCGTGCGCTTCGACCACGACGATTTTCCCGCGCTGTTGGCCGAAGCGCTTGACTGGATCCAGAAACTCGACGGTGATCTCCCCCAGGCGGCGACGAATCTTGGCGTCACCGCCTCGCAGCTGCTGCGTCTGCTGAGACGGCAGCCGGAGGCGCTGTCGCTGGTCAACCGCTGTCGCAGCCAACACGGACTACGCCCCCTCCGATAAACTTTGCGACGTTTCATTTCCTTCCGCGGATCCCACATCTTGGCACTCGACTCGCCACCACCACCATCCCGCGACGAACTGGCGGCAAGCTACCTCGATACGCTGCCCTTCGATCCGTATCCCGTCCAGGAAGAAGCGCTGTTGGCCTGGTTCATGTCCGAACAGGGCGTGCTCGTATGCGCACCGACCGGCACCGGCAAGACAGTGATTGCGGAAGCCGCCATGTTTGAAGCCCTCCACACGGGCCGGACCGCGTATTACACCACGCCGCTGATTGCATTGACCGAACAGAAATTTCGCGAGATGCAAACCAAGGCCGCCGCCTGGGGATTCCACCCTCACGACGTTGGGCTGGTCACGGGAAACCGCAGGGAAAACCCCGAGGCGCGTGTCCTCGTCGTGGTCGCGGAGATCCTGTTCAACCGCCTTCTGCACCGGGACGTATTCGACTTCAGCCGGACCGGCGCGGTGGTGATGGATGAGTTCCATAGTTTCGCCGACCCGCAGCGCGGAGTGGTGTGGGAGCTATCGCTCGGCTTGCTGCCCGCCCATGTGCGTCTTCTGTTGCTTTCGGCGACCGTGGGCAACGCCGCGGAGTTCACGAGTTGGCTGCGGCGCAGCCACGACCGGAGCCTGGAACTGATTCAGAGCGACGAGCGTCGCGTGCCGCTGACCTATTGCTGGGCTGGCGAACGGCTGTTGAACGAGCAAATCGAAGCGATGGCATCGGGCGCCGAACGTCTGACGCCCGCGCTCGTCTTCTGCTTTAATCGCGAGGAATGCTGGACGATCGCCGAGCAGCTTAAAGGCAAAAGATTGCTGGCCGACGGACAGCAGTCCCGGCTGGCCGACGCGCTGGCTGCCTACGATTGGTCCCAGGGCGCAGGGCCAAAACTCAAACAGATCCTTTTCCGCGGCGTGGGCGTACATCACGCCGGCATTTTGCCCAAGTACCGGCGGATTGTCGAAGACCTGTTCCAGCAAAAGCTGTTGTCGGTCGCCACCTGCACCGAAACACTGTCGGCGGGAATCAATCTGCCGGCCCGCAGCGTGGTGATGCCCAGCCTGATGAAAGGACCACCCGACAAGAAACGGCTCATTGAACCCTCCACGGCACACCAGATCTTCGGCCGCGCCGGCCGGCCCCAGTACGACACGCGCGGTTTTGTGTTTGCGCTGCCCCACGAAGACGACGTAAAGATCTCACGCTGGAAAGAAAAATACGAACAGATTCCGGAGGACACCAAAGACCCCGGATTGATCAAGGCCAAAAAGGCGTTGAAGAAAAAGATGCCTAAACGGCGGGCCAACCAGCAATACTGGATCGAAGCCCAATTCGAGAAGCTGCGGAAGTCGCCTCCCGGCAAGTTGTACAGCAGGGGACCACTGCCCTGGCGGCTGCTGGCCTACATGATCGATGCTGGACCGGACATCGACCCGATGCGCGCGCTGGTGGGAAAACGATTGATGGAAGGCGGCTGTGGCCGGGCCGCACAAAACGACCTCGATCGCATGCTCCGCGTACTGCACAAAGGGGGCTTCGTCAGGCTCGAACCCCCGCCGCCGCTGGAAGGGACACCGGGGGACGACGCCGATCAGAAACAAGAGACGCCGCCGGCACAACCGCTCGGCACGCTGGGCCGCGCGCTGGCCGACGCCGAACAACAACCACCTGCGCCGCGGCCGCCGAGCGACCCGTCATCGGTGCCGGAGGAAGATGAGCACAGCGACGGGCCGCCGCCTTATCGGCCCGAGCGCGCCCACGCGACTCCCGAACTCATCAAATTGACACTGCTCCGAAGCATCCACCCCGTGTACGGCGTTTTCCTGGTAAACCAACTCGGCATAGCCGACCGCACCGAGCGGCTGCAAGCCTTGGAAAGTGTGCTGGAGTTGCCGGGGTCCGTGGCTCATTTTGTCCGAGTGCCGCCCCAGGACCAGCTCCCGCCCGGGCCGCTGGCGACCATGCGCCTCGATCCGCTCCTGCTGCAACTGGGACTGGCCACCGAAGCGGAACTCGTTCAGCAGAAAGAAGAAGACGACGAATACCGACCGCGCTCCTTTTTCGACGAGGAACGGACTTGGGTCCTGCCCGTGGCCGAAAAACTTCGACGCCTGTTTCAATACGAGTATCCGGGAGTACACGACCTGAGAATGCGGCCCGCCTGGGCGGCGGGCGAACTGCTGGAATTCGGAGGGGACTTCAACAAATACGTCACGGCAAAACAATTACAGAAACAGGAAGGCATTGTCTTCCGGCACGTGCTGCGCTTGATCCTGCTGCTCCGCGAACTTCAACAACTCACGCCGCCCGATGCCCCGATCGCGGATTGGCAGGCCGAACTGGAGGACCTCGACGAACGGCTGATCGCATCGTGCCGGGATGTCGACGCGACGAGCACGGACAGGGCGCTGGCCCAAAATTCCGGAACGGCGCTGGCAGACAGGTGATGGCGGCCAACCGCGGCGGATTGCCCCCATTTCGCACAGCAACGTGCGGTGGACGATGGTCGCCAACATGGTACACTCCAAGCCGCGAGTTGTTGATTCGTGCTTGTGCCGCGTCGTTTCTCCCGGCATGAACACGATTGGTTTACCGAGGAACGGGCGGCTGGGGCGGATCGCCGCCGGATAATCGTGAACACCCCTCAGCGAAACGCGTCCCCTTCACCGCCCTCGCTCTGGCTGTGCATGGTGCTGACGGCCATGGCTGGCGGCATGGGGTGGGGAATCCGCGGCCAGTACGGTCACGAAACAGGCGCCATGATCGCGGGTGTCCTGGTAGGGCTCGTGCTGCTGTTGCTCTTCGGCCGTGGAACAACCTCGTTGACCGCCGCCCGCGCGGCCGCGATGTTTGCCTTGGGCATCTCCATCGGAGGTTGCATGACCTACGGGCAGACCGTCGGTCTGACGCACAACGGTTCCCTGGTCGGCAATTGGGAGGCCTTGCGATGGGGACTCACCGGGTTGTTTCTCAAAGGTGGAATCTGGATCGGGTTCGCCGGCGTTTTCTTCGGCATGGCGCTCAGCGGGCGTCGCTATCGGCCGCTGGAGGTTGGGTTGCTGCTGTTGGTGATGGTCTTTTTGATATTCCTCGGCCTGCATCTGTTCAACATGCCGTTCAATCCTGCCGAGCAGCGGCTGCCCCGCATCTATTTTTCCGAACACTGGTACTGGAAAACCGACGCGGAGCTGCAGCCCCGACCCGAGCAGTGGGGTGGGCTGTTGGTGGCCCTGATCGGGATGGTCGTGTACGCAGGCGTCGCGCGACGCGACTGGCTGGCGGTATGGCTCGCATTTTGGGGATTCCTGGCGGGCGGCGCGGGTTTTTCATTGGGGCAATCCGTGCAGGCATTCCACGCCTGGAACACGGACTGGTTTCGCCAAGGATGGTTCGGAACCATCGAGCCGTACATGAACTGGTGGAACATGATGGAGATAACCTTTGGCGCGGTCTTTGGGGCCATTTTGGCGCTGGGCGTGTGGCTCAACCGCCGCTCGATCCATCCGCCACAGGGGGAAGACCAGATTGCACTGCCGCCCGGCGCCGAATGGCTGTTGCTGCTGGTACATCTCTTGGCCGTGGCGGCATGGAACTTCGGCCAGTTCTATTATCTGGACGTGTTTGCCAACGTGGCGTTGACGATGATCATCATTCCTATGATGGCGGTCCTGGCCGGCCGCTTGTGGCCGTACTTCGTCACGTTGCCGGTGGTCGCCGCGCCGATCGCCGGAAAAACGTTTCGAGCGCTCACGTCGGACATCGGCAGCGCGAACGACGCGATCACAGAGCAGATCCTGACACTTGGTACGCCATTGGCCGCATACGTCGTGCTGCCGGTGATGATTACGGTGGTCGCGGCCGTTTATTTTGCTCGAGAAGCCGCGCAGCCCCTTTCAGCGGGCCGTTACCTTCGCTGGGCGCTGTTGGTCTGCTCGTGGTTATACTTCGGGCTGAACTTCGCGTTTTTCAATTTCCCCTGGCCCTGGGGGGAATGGACCGGACGCACACCGAGCGGGATCATTTTTACCGTCTGTCTGCTGGGCCTGACAGCCGCGGCGCTGCTGGTGGGCAGAAAAGACAAATCTTCTGCCGCTACTGTCGGCGAAACGCCTCGCACCGACGAGCCGCTGTCGCCTCCGGCAGTTTGACGATCCCCGCCAGGACAATGCGATGTCCGCAAGGGTGGCGGACCTTCGATCAACGGTCGGGAACGTCGACTTGTTCCAGCGCGCGATGGTCAACATGATGATCACTTCCGCACGCTCCGAAGTCTGCCCGCGCTGTTTGATCAGAGGCTCGGCAAGCTGAAGGATCACGGCCGACATCTTGGCTTCGCTTTCCGGCATTGGGATTTCACTTTTGGCTCCCAACGCAGCCAATCGTTGCCATCGCTGCTTGTCTCTGATGGGCGTCAGTTGCGATCCTCTGGATGGCTGCCGAATTCACGGCGGAACTTCTGTCGGTCTCTTCCGTTACGATCGATCAGTTTCACTGCCATGGAGGGTACCAAGCAGTTGCGCCTTGGCCAACCGCCATCGGACAAGAAACGGGTGGTTTCTTGTCCGAGTTATTGGCACTCTTCACAGCGACCCATCCAGGCATGCGGAACAGCGATACTCGGAACAGCCGCCGGCATTTTGGGCACCACCCCATCTGGTCTATTGCACTCGCCGACTCCCTATCAATCGGGTGGCAAAGCCTGTGACGCCAAGCAACCCGAACCGCGCCCCCTCCTGCCTAAACTCCAAAGGGCCAATGAACTCACCGTCATCGTCCAACCGCACCTATCCTTGTTTTGCAAAGACGGACTCCGAGGCACAGCCCGCCAAAAGGAGGTTCCATACGTTGGTCGCCGACCCTGCGTTGGGAACCACTTAAACAACGGCAGTTGGAGATCCGCCCATCAATCAGATCGCGCGATTCTCACGCTCCCTTCTATGAGGGCGTTCTGTCCTGACGACGCGTCTCAGCCCTAAATAGGATTTCGTGATCCTGGGAACAGTTTCGCGGTTCGTCCTTCAGGCAATAGCTGCGCGGCGAGTATATCCTCGATGTCCATCAGCGTTCGTCGTGTCCGTGAAGCTGTCCGGGCTCCCCCGCATGGCCGGACGATGAGCGTCCTTCGCGGCTGACCCAGCCTGCCCACTCCTTGAGCGCCCGCCTGGCACGTTCGTTCCTGATCATGCACCGTAGAAAACTGCCTGCCACGCGCGATCCCTGCCGAAAGCGTGCCGTACGTCGATCCTCTGCAATATCCACAGAATCACAAGCGCCTATCTAGGCGTCCACGGACTTCCAAACAGTTGGAGTCGATCCACTGAATCGCCGAATCGTGCGTTTCCGCACAGCTCCGTGATCGCATGTGCGCAGTCAAAATCTCCGTTAAGCCATGTGCGCGTTCCGAGGTTCCTCGAGCGTGTTCAAGATCGCTGAGGCCCGTCACGCGTTTTTCTTTGACATCGCCGACGACGGAAGCCGCATCCTCACCTAAAGCTGTCCTACCCGCCGCTGCGGCATGGGCACCACACTCTCCCACAATCGTACGGGCACATCATTTGCAACACGAAAGCAGAGCTATCGGCTGGTTTCTACCACAATTCTCGCATCCTGGTTGCTCCCGCTTGGAATTGCCCAGGCGGAGTACG
>Ga0315534_1000114_pt1 | contig 45841 bp, 46 predicted proteins | sample SalMarSW160240MG_FD_203094 | JGI IMG/M metagenome (GOLD analysis project Ga0315534, IMG submission 203094) | Salt marsh sediment microbial communities from the Plum Island Ecosystem LTER, Massachusetts, United States - Salt Marsh Sediment SW1602-40 ... | reverse complement strand
AAAAATAGCCATAAATCACGGGCGCCGTCCGCTATACATACATTGTATTTAAATTCGAAGAAAAAAGGGGTGTCAGACCTACACATTGCACAAAACCGATGGAGAGCAAGAGAATCGACCTCTTTTCAAGTATTGAATCCGGGTCAACAAAACAATGCCGCCTTCTTTTTGGGCCGTCCGGCTGGCGTACAATTCATTAAATAGCGACATGTTCGTTTCCCCTTTTTTTGCGCTAGATCCCTTGGTTCCTGGCTTTGAGTTCGTGGATCGGCTCGTCGTGCCAAACCACCTGGATTCCCCAGGCATGAAAGATTTGTTCAATGGCCTCCAATCGTTCGGGGTCGGACGGTTTGGTTGGGAAAATAATCCCTGGAGAGACCTCCTTGCCTTCCAATTCCAACTGGGCATCGATATAGCTCCAGATCTGTCGGACTTGTCTCAATGTATTGCGCCTTACCGCTTTGGGCTTCATGCGATTCCAATCAGAGGCCTTGATTTCCACGACAGCCACGTGATTGCCATCTGAATCGTCATCCACAAGGATATCGACTCTCCCCCGTCGCCCTTTCAGGCGGCGGATGGTCTTTTCGGGCAGAATGATCCCTTCGGCGCTTTCGATCCATTCTTCTTGTATCTTTCTGTGAAACGCTTTGCCGCGGCGCAACCTTTCAGGTTCATTCTTGGACATCCGGACCTGCCAGCCTATTCGAGCATTGTTCTCGCTGATCGGACTCCGTAAAGGGCTTGGTCTTCGCAGACCTGCAGATGACCGGAATTCTCAATGATCATTTTTTCAAATACCAGGTCCGTGTCAAAGAAGAGATTGCTGCCTTCTTTTTTCAAATAGCCGGCTGCCATACGACAATATTCAGAATCGATTTCAATACCGATGCCGTTTCTTCCATATCTCAAAGCCGCTATCATGGTGGTTCCTGTACCGCAGAACGGATCCAATACGGTGTCTCCATGAAATGAAAACATCCGCACAAGACGGGATGCAAGCTCGACAGGGAAGGGGGCGGGGTGGTTTCTGGTTGATGCGCCGGTGATATACCAGATCTGTTGAAACCAGGTATCAAAATCCTTTTTGTCGATTTTGGACAACCTTCTCTGTTTCTCGGTCGGCTTGCGATAACCGCCGGGCTTTCTCTGCATCAAAATAAATTCCATGTCGTTTTTAATAATGGCATTCGGTTCATAGGGTTTCCCCAAGAATTTGGAGCCATTTTCGACTTCAAAACTTGCGTTGGCGATCTTGTGCCAAATAATGGGATTCAGGTTGTCAAAGCCGATCTTCCTGCACAAGACACAGATATCCGCGTGCAACGGAAAGACAAGGTGACGTCCGAATTTCCTCCGTGAAACACACACATCTCCGACAACGCATACCAGTCTCCCGCCCGGAACCAATACCCGAAAGACCTCTTGCCAGACTTTTTCGAGCTCGCCCAAGAAAGACTCATAGTCATTGACGTGTCCCAGTTGGTCGGGGTTGTCATTATACCGTTTCAAATTCCAGTATGGAGGCGAGGTGACAACAAGGTGAATGGACTCGTCTTCCAAGAATGACAGGTCCCTTGCATCCCCGTGGATCAGCCGCTGACAGGTCTTGTGTCTATTGGTCTTCATGAAAAGGCCCCAATGTGCGAGACAAGAGATTTGAGAAAAATCGAAAAGGATAGATCATTTGCCGGTTCCAGATACAAGCCTTTAAGACCTGTCTCGCTTTCAGAGGTTATGAATGATGCCGACGTATAATGCCGTTCCAGAACAAGCTTGCGGCAAAAAACCTCATATCTTTTCATATATGACGCGCCGACAAATTCCGGAAAAACCTTAAAATGCGGCTCTTTGACCCTCACCGGGCGAATGGAGGCATCACAATCTTCAAGCATGAAAAAATAGCCGAGAAAGGGCTGAACCCCGCCGTTGAAAGCCCCCTCCCTAAATGCCGTCCAAAGATCGAGGGCGCTACCCATGGCCTCTTCTGTTCTGTTATTGAAATTGTTTCCAAAAGAGGGGCCGACCTGTGACTTGGCTTCGATAGCGGCGATTAAATGGCCATCCTTGACCACGATCAGATCCCATTCCTTGGTCGGCCTGAAAAAACCCGGCAGCTCAAGGCGTCTTTTTCTGAAAACATGGCTTTCATCCATGCCCGCGTCAACAATAATCTTAGTAAAGAGACGGATAAAACCGTCCATTTGAGCGCCACCGGTCACGGCACTCCTCAATCCGGCATCGGAGATTCCTCGCTTTTTCTGTTTTTCCCTCTGTGCCTTCCGTGTCTGCCAGTAATGGGCAACCGCACTTGAAACATTGTTCTTCATGTTCTCTGTCAGATCAGTCATGGCACCATTAGTCTCATGTCGTTTTTCAGGCTGATGAGCGGTTGTTTGCGGGGCATGGTTCGACCATCAAGAATTTCGCCGGTACTATGGCATAAGAGCCGGGCAAAGTCCAGACTCGGCCTGACATAAACAGCCCAATGTTCTCGGAACAAATTGGAGCGGTTGTAAGGATCTGGGCGCTGATTCTACAAAACATCTCCCTTCTTTCCAATGTCCCTAAGATACGATTTTGGGTCAGGCTATTATTAGGCTTGACCACTGTAACGTTTCCAGTGACAATTCAACAGAAAATGCAAGAGCCTCAAAAAGTTATTTGTGGAAGATTTGGAGGATTATCATGGCAAATAGGCGGACAAGAAAACCTACCCATCCAGGTGAACTGATTCGTGAAGATCTGCTGCCGGAAACAGGCCTTTCGCAAACGCAATTGGCCCAGTTGATGGGGGTTTCCCGAAGAACTGTTTCTGAAATCGTGAACGAACGTAGACGACTCACGTCTGACATGGCCTTTCGGCTGGCCAGGGTTTTCAATTCCACTCCTGAAATGTGGTTGAATATGCAGCAGGAAGTTGATTTGTGGGAAGCCCGGGCTGTTCACGGCCACGAATACGAGAAGATTCAGCCTGTCCATGAAGCGGTGTCGCTTTAGATCATTCTGAAATCCCACATATTACAACAAGAAAAGGACCTAATGGTCCTCGCTAAGTCCCTGAAATCATTGGTACGCCCGGCCCGACTCGAACGGGCGACCTACGGATTCGAAGTCCGGCGCTCTATCCAGCTGAGCTACGGGCGCAATAAAGAATCAGTGGGGTGAGTGAAGGGACTTGAACCCTCGACAACCGGGGCCACAACCCGGTGCTCTACCAACTGAGCTACACCCACCATGTTGACTATCTTTTCAATACCACACGAGATGAGAGTTTTCAAGGGCTTTGAAAGTCCCGTCCAAACTTATGATTGACGAACATACCGATTTTCTATAGAAAGATATCAATCGCAGACACATGCCATCGGGGGCTTTCTTTGGCCGGATTTTACATATTCGTGTTTCGCGCTGTCTTGGGGACAGGCTTTGCCGTGTTGCTGATGCGCTTTTTTTATCCTAAGGCATCCTTTGCAGCGGTCATTGCCATAGCTGTTCTCTTGGTAGGCATGGCCTACGTGATGGAAAATTTCCGCAGGCGAAAAAGGGGGCCGCAAGGAAGGGCTGATCGTTGAAACAGATTATTCTAGGCACTGCAGGCCATATTGACCATGGAAAAACGAGCCTGATCAAAGCGCTGACAGGCATCGATACGGACCGGCTGAAAGAGGAAAAGCTCCGGGGAATTACCATCGAATTGGGGTTTGCGTGGTTGGATCTTCCCGGAGGGCAGCACTTGGGGATTGTGGACGTTCCGGGCCACGAAAAGTTTGTGAAGAACATGGTGGCAGGGGCGAGCGGGATCGACCTGGTGGCCTTGATCATAGCAGCTGATGAAGGCGTGATGCCGCAGACAAAGGAACATCTCGATATATGCAAACTCCTGGGCATAGAACATGGCCTGGTGGCGTTGACGAAGATTGACATGGTGGACGAAGAGTGGCTGGGCCTAGTCACCGATGACGTTAGATCCTTTCTCAAGGACAGCTTTCTGGACGGGGCCCCGATCATACCCGTTTCGTCGCTTACCGGCGAGGGGTTACCCGAGTTTGTCAAGGCCCTGGGCGCCTTGTGTGAACGCGTTCCTGAACGTTCGGCCAGCGGCCTGTTTCGGCTCCCCGTGGACCGGGTTTTCACCATGAAGGGATTTGGTACAGTCATTACCGGGAGCCTGGTTTCAGGAACCGTTCGCGTTGGGGATACAATCATGATCTATCCCTCCGGTATCCAGACAAAGGTGCGTGGGATTCAGGTCCACAACCAGGCCGTGGACCAGGCCACGGCCGGCATGAGAACCGCTATAAACTTTCAGGGCCTGGAGCGCACGGCCACCAAACGCGGCGACGTGTTGGGAGGGGTCAATACGTTGAAACCAAGCTACATGGTGGATGTTGTCCTCACATACCTTCCATCCAAGAAGAAGGCCCTTGAGAATCGCACCCGTGTTCGATTTCATACGGGCACGAGTGAAATATTGGGTAACGTGATCCTCCTGGATCGTGAGGAGCTAAAGGGCGGCGACACGGTTGTCGCACAGTTTCGCCTGGAGTCTCCCTTGTCGGTTGTCAAGGATGATCGGTTTGTGATCCGGAGTTATTCCCCGATCAGGACCATAGGTGGTGGGCACATCATCAACCCAGTGCCCAAAAAACACAAACGATTTAAAGAGCCCGTTCTATCACTGTTGAAGCGACTGGCAGACAGTCCTCCCGAGGAGATTATTACCTCCCAGGTGAGAGACTCCGGGCTTCTGGGCGTTGCGTTTTCTGATTTGAGGGTCATGACGAATCTGCCGGAACGCGAGCTTGAAAAGCGCCTCCAACAGCTCCTTTCCGAGAAGGTGGTCATTCAGGTGGACCGCGAAAATCGTATTTTTCTGCACGGCTCGGTTTTTGATCAGCTTCGCGAAGAGGCCATGCAAATTCTCGATACGTACCACAAGGCACACCCCCTCAAGGCGGGCATGAGCAAGGAGGCTTTCAAGTCCAGCCTGCCCGAGTCACTGGGGCTCCGTCCGTTCAATATCCTGTTGGATGACTTGACTAAGTCTGGCAGGGTGGTTTTGGAAAAGGACATAATCCACCTTTCCGGACACAGGATCGCCCTGGAAGCTGATCAGAAGAATATTCGACAGAAGATTGAAAGCGCGTATCTTGAAAGTGGTCTTCAGCCCCCTTATTTCAAGGAACTCGTTGCCTCTATGGGAGAGAATTCCCCCCGTATCAAGGAGGTGTTGGGCCACATGCTCGATGAAGGCTCCCTTGTCAAGGTCAAAGAAGGCCTTTTTTTTCACAAGGACGTGATAGAGACGTTGAAAAACAGGCTCGTGTCGTTTCTGGCGGCCAATACCGAAATTACGACACCCCAGCTCAAAGAGGTGACAGGGGTCACGCGCAAATACATGATCCCCCTCATTGAATATTTTGACGCCACAAAGGTGACGATTCGGGTTGGGGATGTCCGAAGATTGCGAGAGGGCTAACGTGACTTACAAACAGTTTTTTACCGTGCGGATCGTTGTGGCGATGCTCGTTTTTGTCATCGTGATGTGGGGCTTGTGGATATTGCTGGGCACGTTCAAGAAACCCGAGCCATTGTCGGGGGCCCGTCTTGACGAGGGTGAGCTGGCCCTCGGCATCGGGGCGCCTGATGCCGGCGGCGATCATCATCGTGTCCAGGTGCCGGCCTCGCTCGAGGGCGCCGCGCCGGCCGAAGAGGGTACATTAGCGGAAGTGGAGGCGCCGGCCGGACTGGGTCATGTGCCGAACCAGGATACTTCCGTTGACCATGGTGCGCCGGCTGACCATGGCGCCTTTCCCGAACCTCTTGCTGCGGTTGAAGGCGGTGTTTTGCATGAGCCGAAGGCGAGAGGGGTTCACCTTGTGCAGGCTACCATTTCGGTGCTGGACTATGAACTGAACGAACGGTTTTGGGGATGGCGACCTAATGACGTGATCCGGCTTACCGACAATGTGGAGAACATTCAACTCGGCGTTCTTGAGATCGCGCGGCGCACGACTGTTGGTCTCATGGAGAGGATGTCCCGACTCGGAGTATCAGCGACCATTGACAAGAACCTGGAAAATGCCATGAACTGGTTGATGATCAAGCCGGCGAAATACTGGTTACCGTCGGCAGAGGAAAAATATGAAGACAGCTTGAAAGAGTTGCGCGCCTATGCGGATAAGCTTGAACGGGGAGAGGCCCACTTCTATGCCCGCACAGACACTCTGATCCCGCTTCTCCTTGCCTTTGCCGACCTGGCAGGAAGCAGTGAGGAGAATCTGGTTAAGGTCGTGGAGGACGACGGCTCCCCTGTCAGCTGGTTCAAGTGTGATGACTACTTCTACTATGCCAAGGGCATTGCAAAGGCCATGGAGAAGATACTGCATGCGGTGGGGGAAGACTTCTCGAGTGTCCTGGAAACACGTAATGGCGTGGACCTTCTCAATCGTGCCATCCATGCCTGCCACGTGGCCTCCGAGCTGGATCCATGGTTGGTGACAGACGCGCCGTTGGATGGTATTCTGGCCAACCACAGGGCGAACATGGCGTCTGAGATTGGCCATGCGCGATACTTCTTGGACGCATTGACCAAGGCACTGTCTACATGATCCGAAGTCATGTTTTTAGACTTCCTATGACCTGGCTGATATCGGGAATGTTTTTTTCCATAAGATAGGCATCGAGGCCTTCAGCGATCTCTACAGTTGCTCGCGGGTTAACAAAGTTGGCCGTGCCGACCTGTATGGCACGGGCCCCCACGATGAGGAACTCCAAGGCATCTGTGACATCCATAATCCCGCCGATACCAATGACCGGGATGCCAATCGCCTGAACGGTCTCCCAGACCATGCGCAGCGCGATCGGCTTGATAGCGGGCCCGGAGAGCCCCCCTACCGTGTTGGCAAGCCTGGGCCGCCGCGTTTCCACGTCCACCGCCATTGAAGTGATCGTGTTGATCAAAGACACGACATCAGCTCCGGCTTCCTCCACACTGCGGGCAATGGTGCAAATATCCGTCACATTTGGGGAGAGCTTGACGATCAGTGGAAGGCCTGTCTTTTGCCTTACCGCATGTGTCACCTGAAAAGCCATCTTGGGATCCGTCCCAAAGGCGATTCCCCCGGCCTTGACATTGGGGCAGGAGATATTCAGTTCCATGCCGGCGACTCCCTCCAGGTCATGGATTCGCTCGGCCAGTCTGGCATATTCATCAAGATCCCGGCCATAAATGTTCAGGACAATGGGGATGTCGAGGGATTGAAGAAAAGGGAGCTTTTCTTTCACAAAGGCGGCAAATCCAACATTCTCAAGGCCGATGGCGTTCAGCATGCCGCCGCACGTCTCTACGGTGCGGGGAGGGGGATTGCCGGGGGCGGGCTTGAGAGAAAGCCCCTTGACAATGACGGCGCCCAGGCGGTTCAGATCAAAGAGAGAGGCGAATGCCTGTCCGTAGCCGAAGGTACCGGAGGCGGTCATCACCGGATTCTTCATGGGGATGCCGCCCACGTTCACGGCGAGGTTGGGCTTCACCATGTCAAACCTTGCCTCTTTCCCCTTTTCCAAATGGATTTATCTCATTGGTACGGAGTGAATGGCTAACGCACGATGGTTGCCAGCATTGCAATGCCAAGGATTATCGTGGCAACGCCCCAGACCTTGTGGGTCTTATCAGTCGTGTCGAACCACCAGTCCACCATCTTTCTTGTCTTTTGCCGGGGGGCGAACAAAAACAATACCCCCTTTGCCAGGGAGACAAGACCGAGAATCACAATGAACGTCACCTTGGAGCTTGAAGAAGCCGAAAGCAACAGGAGCGCCCCCACAGCGATAGCCAGGGGACTCCATCTCCTTGGGTCCTGTGTCTTCAATTTGTGATAGAATCTTTGTCTGATGAGCTGAGTTGCAAAGACCATTAAGGTGCCGAACATGACCCATGAGATACCGACAGCAAATAGAAACCAAATCATTGCATGCGCCTCCTCGGATGCGTCCTGCTCACGCATTTTTTCAGGCCTTTGGGCAGAATATGGCAACTCGCCGATGATGTCAAACGCAAAGCCGGCCGCTTCGTTCTATGGGCCCTGTTACGTTGAGGGATATTATGATAATTGATCCCGAGGTGCAAAGATGCCGGAGATAGACCTGAGTCAAGGGGGGCTGTACTACGAGATCCACGGAGAGGGGGAACCGCTCATCGGACTCCACTATGGGGCAGGTTCGACCAGGGCCTGGAAAGACCAGGTCCAGGCCTTTTCCGGGGACTTTACCTTTATCATTTACGATCGTCTCGGGCACGGTCGGTCTGGACATCACCTCGCCTACGAGGAGGGATACCTTGAAAACCGAGCCAATGAACTGGGCGAACTGATGAGCGGTCTGGGGCTGGGCCCGGCCCATTTGTGCGGCCTGTGCGAAGGGGGTGCGGTCGCCGTTGTCTTTGCATCTCTATTCCCGGAGAGGGTCAAGACCCTTGTACTCCAGGGTGTTGGGTACCACACAACCGATCAAACGATTGCGCAATGCGAACGGTTTTTTCAACCGTGGGGTGAAATCGAGGGGAATGTTAAGCGCGGCCTTATCCACCATCATGGACAGGATTATGCCCGCCTGAGATGGGAGGCCATCAGGGACGCAAGGCCTTACGCTTGGGATCGAACTTACGACGTAAGATCTCATTTTTCCAAGATTCAGGCACCCACCCTGGTGATGGGAGGTGACCGGGACCCGTTTTTTGGCCTGGAACACCCTCTAATGGCGTACAAGGGGATCAGGAATGCCGAGTTGTGTATCGTTCCCGGGGCCGGGCATTTTCTCAATGAAGAGACTCCTGCCTTATTTAATCGGATTGTCATAGACTTTCTTAGAAGAAGGGCCATGCACGATCGTTCGAATTAGGAATCCAGGCGGCAGCCTCTTGAGACACGAGGGCCTTGAGGCGACCGGAAAGAGTGTTGCTGTTTCCTGGTGCATAAGGGGAGCTAAGCGGCGTGCTCCCGCAAAAGAAAATTGCCCTTGCTTTTTGTTGCTCATAGAGATAATCTAAAAAAAACATGGGGATGTAGCTCAGCTGGGAGAGCGGTACGTTCGCAACGTACAGGTCAGGGGTTCAAATCCCCTCATCTCCACCAAGCTAGCACTAGCATTGCACAGACTGGAGGCGTCATCTGTCCACACGCAATGCCACGTCCCATGCACCATCGCCTCAACGTGATCAGCCATCAAAGGAAACCAGATGAGTCCCAGCAAGTCAAACAAGCGCTCCGCAAGTGTCAGACGCAGGACGCAAGAAACAGATGTCACGGTGAATCTGACTATTGAAGGGAAGGGCAAGGGGAGGATTTCTACGGGCGTCCCTTTTCTGGACCACATGCTCACCTTGATGACGGCCCACGGTCTTTTTGACTTGGCTTTGAAGGCAGAGGGCGACATTGAGATTGACGGGCATCACACGGTTGAAGACATAGGGATGGTCCTTGGCGAAGCCTTTAACAAGGCATTGGGGGACAGAAAAGGGATAGGCCGCTACGGCAGGGGGTTGGTCCCCATGGACGAGGCCCTGGCCTCCGTGGTCATTGATTTTTCAAACCGGCCCTTCTTGGTCTTCCATGTCGATTATGAGCGGACAAGTACGGGAGGCTTTGACGTGGAACTCGTTAAGGAATTTTTCAAGGCCTTCGCCGATAAAAGCGGTGCCTGTCTCCATGTCAACCTCATGTACGGCCAGAATACCCACCACATTATCGAGGCGTTATATAAGGCCTTCGGACAAGCACTTGATGAGGCCACCCTGCTCGATGACAGAATTACAGGGGTCCGTTCTACCAAGGGTGTCTTATAACGTGGCATGCGTCGTGATGCCGACTGGACTTGGAGGTGTCTCAATGGCCGCTGTCCGGCTCTTTCCGGCTATCATGGTTCTTTGCATCCTGGGGTGTGCTCCGGGCCTGCCGGCCTCAAGGCCTGAACGAACACAGCCCTTGCATATAGAAAGTGTCCTGGTCCTGCCGTTCAAGGAGGCACGTCAGCTGCACGGGATGGACAGAAGCGTTCGCTGCCCTGTATGCGGTGCCGTTTTTGAGACCGGCCCCATAGAGGCGGGAGCTGATGCATACATGGCGAAACAACTGCTGGCCTTTCTGCAAGGCAATACCCCCTATGCGCTGATCCCGTCCAGCGCGGCAGGGGGCATTCGTTCTGAGATCATTGCCCAAGATCCTGGCATGTCGGAGCCTGAGCTACTTGTGGAGATGGGAAAGAAGTTGCAGGCGGATGCGGTCATGAGTGGAATGATCTACCGGTTTCGGCAGCGCATTGGCACGGGTTTCTCGGTGGATACACCAGCCTCTGTGGCCTTTGGCATCCATTTCATACGGGTGGCTGACGGCCGCTTGATATGGACTGGAATCTTTGATGAAACACAACATAGCCTTAGCGAAAACCTCTTCCAATTGGGTAACTTCATAAGGAGGGGAGGGGGGTGGCTCACGGCAGAAGAGTTGGCCGCCTTCGGGCTGCAAGAGACTATGGCCACCCTGCCTTTGCCTTAGCAGCACCGGTGTTGGCCATGCCTTTGGAGTACGTCCGTGTCTGTCCAATGATGGTGAGACCTTTGAATAACCTCGCCTCGCTCTTTGATATGAGGTTTTTGACCCACCTGAGGGCTCACTCACTAAATCGCAAGAACTCGGCCTAAGGGCCTCAAACAGCTTGCGATTTGCCCGCTAGGGCGGGCCATTCGCTTCGCCCAGGTAGGTACCCCAAAAACCTCATAATTGTCGCTTTTCGAGGTTCTGCAAAGGTCTCGGTATTTCCCCGCGCCATTGCCCCCCAGGATTATGTCATTACAGTTATGGAAACAAACACTTAGGAGGTTGGCCTATGCTCATCATCCCTGCCGTGGATATTAAGGAGGGCCGCTGTGTGCGCCTCCTCCAGGGGCGCAGAGATTCTGAGACCGTGTTTTCCGATGATCCTTCAGCGATGGCAGCCAGATGGGAAGCAGAGGGAGCCCGGCTGCTCCATGTTGTGGATCTGGATGGGGCCTTTGAACACGGTCCTCAGAACGTTGAATCCATTGAACGTATCGTCAACAAGATCGACATCCCCATTGAACTGGGAGGCGGCATACGCACGATGGAAGCCATTTCTATGTATCTGGACTTGGGTGTAGCCAGGGTCATCGTTGGGACAGAGGCCATTCGAAACCCAGGACTCATAGAGGAGGCTTGCAGGATTTATCCCGGCAAGATCATGGTAAGCATTGACGCCCGTGACGGGATGGTCGCCGTGGATGGTTGGACGGAGACGAGTGAGCGGGAGGCCATTGCAGTGGCAAAGGAGTTTGAAGGCTGCGGCCTGGCGGCGATTGTCTTTACGGATATTCAAAAAGACGGAATGGAGACCGGCCCGAGTATCGGGCAGACCAAGGCGCTGGCTGAAGGTGTGACCACCCCGGTTATCGCCTCTGGAGGTGTGTCTAATATCGATGATATCAGAGCCCTTCTTCGCCTGCAGGACGTGGGTGTTGAGGGGGTGATCATTGGGAGAGCATTATACTCGGAGTCCCTCAGCTTGAAGGATGCGTTGGAGATTGTTGGAGGGTGAAGCGCCGAAGCGAGCGGATTGTCTGTGCGCGTAAGGCGAATTGCGGGGGTTTCCAATAGATGCATCCCGCAGACGATTTTCGTGTGTGTTTGTGTTTTTTTGTTGACAGTTAATCGTTTGATGCGTATTTTAAAAATTTGGTAATTTTGTGCAACCCGAATTCTTCAAACCGAATTCTTCAAACCCTTTTCCCCGTGGAGCTTGCTATTCTTACGACGTCCTCTTCTCTTCAATCTGAGCTGACGTCTGTTGAGAGGTACCTCTCAACATCTTTATCCCATACCGCTCGTCTTTGGTCCAGATGCACCTTGCTGCCGATTGCCGGGCACACAGACCCTTTGATCCATCAGCGAACCGCGTCTTCAAGAACGCCGATTCTCAGGCCACTTGGCCACGAACCAAAAAACCGCTTACGTGTTGATAGACAAAGAAAACCTTGGGCCAATGACATGAAGGCGTTTGCACGAGCGATCCAAGGGGTCGCGGGGAAACCGGCTGTCGCCGAGTGCCCCGTTGACGTGAACCGCGAAAGCGAGCGTATTCCCCACTGCTTGCCGCGGGGAGGCTTCAATCGGTTATGCGTTATTTTTTTGACAGAGTCGTAAAAAGTGTTTTGCGAACAGTAGTGCCCAAGATGATTTGAGTTCTATTGAGTACGCCGTGGGGACAAGGCCATTCATAATCGTAATGCTTGAATTCATTGGAGTATTGGAGTGCTGGAGTGTTGGTTGTCCTTTCTTTTCCCATCACTCCACGACTCCATTACTCCAGGTTCCACGCCGGTCAATGATGTCTTAATCTGTATTGACGGTAGCTTGAGCAACACCGATGATTTATTTTGGACAGGAATGTTTTTCGAATGACACTGAACGTTTTGGGACAAAGGCGCTTGAGCTGTTCAGCGTTAAAAAATGCTAACTGTTTTAGCGCGTTAGCTCGAGTTGACCGCGCAGCTTCACTGCGTGTTGGTATTTTAGCTGAAGACCTGAGGGGCCCCCAAAATGTTTACGGAGTGAGTAAAATCGACTTTTTTCAAAACCATCATTCTTTAGATGGTCGGCATTTTTTGTTCGCGCTGTCCGCCTGAAGGCAAACGATTCTGCATTAAGCATAAGAAATACCGATCCGGGCTCGAAAGGGGTGTCCGTTTTGGCAGGTTTTATACCAGACGATAAGGTCGCTGATGTTCGGAATGCCGCCAATGTCGTCGACGTCATTTCAGACTATATTGACCTTAAAAGGACCGGGAAGAACTTCTTGGGGCTGTGCCCGTTTCATGGCGAAACAAAGCCCTCTTTTACCGTAAGCGAGGAAAAACAAATATTTCACTGTTTCGGCTGTGGGCAGGGTGGCAATGTCCTGACCTTTGTCATGCTGTATCACAACCTTAGTTTTCCGGAGGCTGTGCGCTTCCTCGCCAATAAGTACGGGATCCAGATCCCTACCAGGCACATGTCCGCCGGCCAAAAGCGTCAGTTGAAAGAAAAGGAAGGGCTCTTTGAAATCAATCAAGCGGCTGCCGCCTATTTCAAAACCATGCTGGTGGAAAGCCCTCTGGGAAATGTCGCCAGGCGGTATCTGAAAAAACGGCAAATGACGCGCCATGTTGCAGATCGCTTTTGCCTTGGGTATGCCCCTGCTGGGTGGCGTAACCTGGTGGAGCACTTTACAGCCAAGGGCGTACCGCTTGAAAGTGTGGAAAAAGCGGGTCTCATCATCCCCAAGAGGACGGGATACTATGATCGATTCCGGGATCGGATCATCTTCCCCATTGTTGATATCCATGAAAGAGTGGTGGGCTTCGGAGGGCGGAGCCTGGATGAGAGCCTTCCCAAGTACCTCAACTCACCGGAGACCCCTGTTTATCACAAGAGTCGCACCTTGTACGGCTTACAGGCAGCCAGACAAATATGCCGGCAGACCGGTTCCGCCTTTGTTGTGGAGGGGTACTTTGATCTATTGGCCCTGAACTGTCACGGTATCAATAACGTGGTGGCCACTCTGGGAACGGCTCTTTCGCGAGAGCATATACGAACCCTGAAGGGCTATGCAGGGCAAGTCACCCTCGTCTTTGACTCAGATGAAGCGGGTATGAAGGCTGCTGAGCGAAGCCTGCCCCTATTTGTTGAGGAGAAGGTGGATGCCCGCATCATGCGCCTTCCCAAGGGAAAGGACCCGGACTCCTACGTCCTTGAAAAGGGTGGCGATAGTTTCCGCCGGTTGGCTGATCAAGCCTTGGGGATGATGGAGTTTCTCATCGCCTCTGCCGTCGACAAGCACGGCCTTTCTCCTCAAGGGAAGGTGCGGATCGTGGAGGCATTGAAAGGGCCTTTCGGTCTGCTGGCCGACAGTGTGAGTCGGGCGGTTTATGTCAAGGAGTTGGCTGAGCGCATCGATGTTGACGAAGCCGCCATTTTGGAGCAGGTCCGAACTTCGGTCCGGAAGAAGAGGCAGCCCGTCCCTGCAGCCGAGCCCCGAAACGGTTCGAAGCTGGAGGAGACGCTCGTAGCCATGTTGCTCCAGTGGCCTGATATCTTGGCTGGTGTGAATGCCCAGGAGATTATTGACGGTCTTCAGGCCAACTCGCTGAAGCAAGTAGGGCAAATGATCCTGGACGGATTGAGGACAAGTCAACCGGCCGTGGGAGCTGATTTAATCGCACAGGCCCAGGACCCGGAGATCAGGAACGTGATATCATCCTTGGCAGTGGAAGAGCGGTTGTGGGATCGTGAGAGCTGCCTTAAGATTGTGGGTCAGTACCAAACCTGCCTCAGAAAAAGGCAGGAGAGGCTATTGCTTAGAAAGATCAAAGAGGCTGAGAAGGCTGATAACCAGGAATTACTCCAAAAACTCCTTGGAGAAAAGCAGAGGCGGCTACACAGGCGCCTGACTGTTACTTGATGGGCAGGAAAGATTTGTTTGGAAGGAGATTTTTATGACCAAGAAGTCCGAGGCCGAACATTTGAAACAACTCATCACAAAGGGCAAGAAGCAGGGCTATCTGACTTATGAGGAGCTTAATAATGCGTTGCCGGATGGTGACGTTTCCGCCGAGCAAATTGACGAAATGATGATGGTTTTTGATGAACTCGATATTGAGATCGTCGACGGAAAGAAAGTCAAGGTTCTTGAGCAAAAAGGCCGGAAAGCAACCCCGCAGGTAAAGCCAAGGCCGTCCTTGGAGCCGGGGAAGGACACGTTCGGTCGTGTTACGGATCCCGTCAAGATGTACCTTCGCGAGATGGGGTTGGTATCTCTGCTGAGCCGGGAAGGAGAGGTGGAAATCGCCAAGCAGATCGAGGTGGGGGAACAAGAAGTATTGAAGGCTTTGGTGGAGTGTACCGTAGGGATCCGGAGAATCATCAGCCTCGGCAAACATCTTCGACGGGGCGAAATCCGCCTCAGGGAGGTTTTGCGCGATGTGGATGAGGGCGATGCTTACATCGAGGAAGCAGAGCACACAGAAAAAATTTGTGACATCATCGATACCGTAGAAAAAATTGAGCGGGAGAATGAAGCATACAGAGATCAGTTGTTCGGCCCCCCTATGGACCGCGAGGGACGCCGACGAGTGAGGCGATGCATCAACCGCAGGAGTCGAAAGATTTTTGACTACATCCAGGATTGGAGATTAGAGTCGAGATGGATCGACTTTGTCGTATATGAGATAAAGGAACATATTGCGCACTTTGAGGCCCTGGAGAAGGAGTTTGCCCACGTTGCTTCTCAGGCAGGCGTCACGTTGACTGAGATGCGTGAGGGTTGCGAGGCGAAAACAAAATTTATCCAGAGATTCTGGAAACAAAGCGGACTCAAGAAGGCCCAATTTAGCGACCTGCTCAGACAGGCTGGTGAGATAAAGCAGACCATCGTGCACCAGGAACTCCAGTTGAGAATGAGCCGTCAGGCCCTGAAACGAGGCTTGGCCCGAATCGAACAGGGGCAACACAACACCCGGATGGCCAAGGCAAAGATGGTGAACGCCAACCTGAGGTTGGTAGTCAGCATCGCGAAGAAATACACAAATCGGGGCCTTCAGTTTCTGGATCTGATTCAGGAAGGAAACGTTGGCCTGATGAAGGCCGTTGACAAGTTTGAATATCGGCGAGGTTACAAATTTAGTACATATGCGACTTGGTGGATCAGGCAAGCCATCACGCGTGCCATTGCTGATCAGGCTCGCACCATCCGAATTCCCGTGCATATGATTGAAACCATTAACAAGCTGATTCGCACGTCGCGATATCTTGTTCAGGAACTGGGGCGAGAGCCTACCCCGGAGGAAATTGCTGACAAGATGGAGTTTCCGTTGGAAAAAGTGCGCAAGGTTTTGAAGATCGCCAAGGAACCTATCTCGTTGGAAACCCCTATCGGAGAGGAAGAAGACAGCCATCTGGGCGATTTCATCGAAGACACGAAGTTCATGTCTCCGTCCGAGGCCGCTATCAGCTTGAACCTGGCCGAGCAAACGCGAAAATCTCTCGCTACTCTGACGCCCCGTGAGGAAAAGGTGCTGCGGATGCGATTTGGCATCGGCGAAAAGGCTGACCATACCCTCGAGGAAGTGGGCAAGGACTTTCACGTGACCCGTGAGCGCATCAGACAAATCGAGGCCAAGGCCTTAAGAAAGCTGCGTCATCCCACAAGGAGCCGTAAACTGAAAGCGTTTTTGGAGGTGTAACGCGGGTGGATTAACGCCCTCAATTTTCTTGACAAGCAGGTCTGTCGGGCGTACTGATCAACTCAGATTGTGTTTTGGGGCCCATAGCTCAGCTGGAAGAGCCACCGGCTCATAACCGGTAGGTCCCTGGTTCGAACCCAGGTGGGCCCACCACGGAAAACCGATACGTAAGGCGCCAGGGGAAGCAGATGGACATGAGGCGAGCGGAGAGATCTCAGAGGAATCGCGCTAAGCAGCCAACCCACAAGCAGGTTGGCTGCATTGGCCTGTGAAAAGGTGTGGTCCTTGGGGCCGCACCTTTTTGCATTTTTGGGGTACATGGTTTTGGAGGTCATCGTGAAGGAGCAAATGGTGTTGTTGGTTAAGCTTCAGGAACAAGACCAAACCTTGGACCGCTTGAGGCGACAAATACGTGAGGGGCCTCAAAGGATTCAAGAAATCGAAGCACAGGTGGAAACTCGGCAGGACAATCTTGAAGCCGGCAAGAACCGAATCCGGGAGGTTCAAAAACTGCAGCGGCAAATTGAAGCTGAGGTGGAAGACGGGGTCGGGCACGTCAGAAAGAGTAAAACCCGGCTCCTGACGATCAAGAGTAACAAAGAATATCAGGCTGTACTTAAGGAGATCGAAGACAGTCAGAGGGCAAACGCAGAAAAAGAGGATAAGATCCTGGGTTGTATGGAGGAAATAGAGGGATTGAGGCAGGGGCTTCAAAACCAGGAAAAAGATCTCTTTGCTATGCGGGAGACATTTGAGAAAGAGAAAAGGACCATTGGGGCGGAGGTTAGGCAAGCCGAAGAGCGGGTTTCAGAGGTGGAAAAACACAGGCGAGACACGGCAAAGGCCATGAATCCCGAACTACTCGCAAGGTATGAGCAACTTAAGGCAAGAACCGGGGGTCGGGCCGTGGCTTACGTGAAAAACACAACCTGTTCGGGATGCCACCTGAACATTCCGCCCCAGATGTATAACGAACTCCAGAGGAGAGATTCGCTCAAGTTTTGCCCGAACTGCGATCGGATTATTTATTGGAAAGATGGCGCCACCGCGCTGGAGGGAGATATGTCAGAGTAGGCCAAACGATCGCTCGTGTTTTCGACATGGTCGTCAATGCGGGAGGAAAGTCCGAGCTCCACAGGGCAGGGTGCTCCGTAACACGGAGTCGCGGTAACGTGCAGGAAAGTGCCACAGAAAACATACCGCCCTCTGAGATCGCCTCAGTGCTATCTTGCAGGGTAAGGGTGAAAAGGTGCGGTAAGAGCGCACCAGTTCCCCGGGTGACCGGGGAAGCTAGGTAAACCCCACCTGGAGCAAGACCAAATAGGGGAGCGTTTGAGGGCGGCCCGCCCGAGCTTCCGGGTTGGTCGCAAGAGGTATGGGGCAACCCATACCCTGAGATGAATGATCGTTGTTCCGTAAAGGGCGACCGATACGGGAAACAGAACTCGGCTTATGGCCTGCTCTGACATAAACTCCAACATTAACCTGGAACGTTTTTCTCAGCCCATTGTGTCTTGCCAAGGAGATATCGTAATGCCCCGAGCAATCGCTGCTCAGAAAAAAGCCGGTTTTCTTGAAAAGCTTCACTTCTTTTCCAGGGAGTTTCTCGACTATTGCGCCTACGTTTGCGAAGGCGAGCCCGCGCGGGAGACCTTCACCCAGAAATTATACGCCCCAATGGTTTCAAGCTCGAAGGTTTTGGAAGACTTCCTGGATTTTCACGGGGCGAAAAACAGCTCAGAGTGGTATTACTACCGGGAACTGGTCTCCAGCGTCAGAAACCTGTCAGAAGCGTGTTACTCTCAGAAACACATCTGGATCCGCCTGCCATTCTATAACCTCACAGATACGGATGAATTTGAGCGGGACGGATACGACACCCACAAGTTCCTTATTGCGTCGCTGCGTGCCATTTGCTTCAATGCATTGGCGGAAGCCAGGCGTCTGAACATAGAGTTGTCGGTGCGCGCCTTTGTCTGGGAAGATTTTCCGGGATTACCTACCAACACCCGCCTTGAGTCTGACATTGACGATGTGGATTTAAGGGAGGAAAAGAAGAATATCGTCAAGATTACCACGGGGTTTCTGAGAGCAGCCAGAGAGTTCGAAACGCATGGCTTTTTTGAGCCATACAGCATAGACATGATCCAGTCTATCGTCCCTGCCAGGCTGAACGAACAGGAAGTCCGGGGATTTGAAATGGTCATCCACAGCCTCCAATCGTCCTTTGACACGTACGTCAATAGAAGTGGACTTCAATTTCGGGATATTGCACTCAAGAGCCTACGAGGCTATATCTCCATTGTGCTTCACCTCCTGGAACTTACGCGCCGGCTCCTCCATTACTATGAGCGTCACCTTTATGAGGTTGGTTACAAGAATACGGCTAAGCAGGTACGCGATGAGTTGAGCAAGGCCGTCAGCCCTGAACAACTCCTGGACCGCATTGTCAATTATGGTCTCTACTATGTATGCCACTTTCTGGTCAGTGGTCAGGACCTCGCTCAGGCGCTCCTGAACATGAACATGGAGCGTGAAACCATCGTGGTTGGAGTACCCCAAAAAATGGGTTTCCACAGTCGACCGAGCTTGCTGGTGGCCAAGATCGTCGAGCATTATGGGGGCCAAGTGGAACTTTGTGTCGGCTATGACCGGTTCGACGCAAGGAGTGTGCTTGATCTCCAGTGGGCGGGGGGGAAAATCCAGAAAGAAGATGTCCAAGAAGTAGTGTTTCAAGGGGACAATCGTGCCTTGAAAGACATCCAGATCTTGGCCGGTGTCAACTACGGCGAAGATTCCATGGGCAAGGGCATTCCACTTCCGAAAGAACTTTCCTATTTGAAGTCATAGACGCAGCCCTTTGAGAAATGTTAGGACTTGTTCAAATGGGCCGGATAGGTTTTTTCAACGGTCACGGACGATCACTATCGTTAACAGGCATTTCATAATATCATCATGGACAGATCAAACACGGTTGCTGCCATCATCGTGGCCGCGGGCGAGGGCGTCCGCATGGGGACAGCTCAGAGAAAACAGTACGCGATGTTAGGAAACCGGCCTGTGCTGGCCCATACCCTGTCTGCCTTTGAAAGATGTGACGCCGTAGACGAGATCTTTCTCGTGATTCCTGAAGGCGATCATGAGTTATGCCGCAAGGAGATCGTCACACCCCTGAAACCCCAAAAAGCCGTCCATCTCGTTTCAGGCGGCCCCACAAGACAGGCCTCGGTCTTCAACGGCTTGAAGACCACGGATGGTCGCTTTGACCTGGTCACGATTCACGACGGCGTTCGCCCCCTGGTTAGGATTGAACAGGTTGCCCAATCTGTAAGCGTTGCGGGAAAATATGGCGGCTGTATCCCGGCCGTTCATGCTACGGACACGGTCAAGAGGGTGGATGAACAGGACCGCGTGGTCAGTACCCTGAACCGCGCTATGATCCGCATGGCGCAGACGCCTCAAACCTTCTATTACCGTCTTATCCTTGCAGCCCACATGGCCGCGCAGGAGAAGGATTATGCAGGCACCGACGATGCCGAACTGGTGGAACTGTGCGGTGAGGTGGTGAAGGTCATCCCGGGCGATTCCCAAAACATCAAGATCACCACACCTGAAGATCTCAAGATAGCCGAAGCCCTCCTGAACCGCAAAAGCGAGCGCATTCCCCGTAGCTTGCTGCGGAGTTAGCGAGCGCATCCAAAAAAGTGAAGCCTCTCCCGCCCTAAAGGGCGGGGCTTCCCGGTAAGGAAGAAAAACAGTTTTTCTTCATAGCTCCCCTCGACCCCGTCCTAAAGGACGTGGCTTGCGGGGAGCAAGCCGGTCAGCCTTCCTCACGGTCGAAGATTCCCTGTAGATTGCTACAGGGAGCTTCAATGCCCCTCGATGCTCTCCGCGACCGGTTACGTTGCAACCATCGTAGTCGAGCCTAGGCCTCGATCAACTGGGTCGCGGTCATCTCGGGCGGGATGTCGATGTTCATGAGCTTGAGGACAGTGGGGGCGATGTCGGCGAGTTTACCGCCTGATTTGAGCCTTTTGCCTTCGGCTCTTCTGCCGATATAGATCAGCTCTACCGGGTTAAGGGAATGGCTCGTCTTGATGCCTTCTGTTTTGGGGTCGATCATCTCTTCAGCGTTTCCATGGTCGGCTGTTAGCAGGACGTCACCGTCCAGCTCCAGGAGTCGCTTGATGCAACCTCCAACACATTCGTCTACGACCTCCACCGCCTTGGTCGCAGCCCCCATGTCGCCGGTGTGCCCCACCATATCGCAGTTGGCGAAATTGATGAGAATAAAGGCATAGTCACACCCACCTCGGACGATTTCGAGAAACTTCTCCCGCACGTCGTAGGCGTTCATTGCCGGGTGGGAAGCGAAGGTGGCAGGGTCATACTGGCTCTTTATCTCAATCTGATCCTCACCCGGATAGGGGTGAGTGGATTTGCCGTTAAAGAAACTGGTCACATGCCGGTATTTTTGCGTCTCCGCAAGGCGCAGTTGCCTGAATCCCCGCTTGCTGATCACTTCTCCGAGGAGATTTTTCATGCCGCCGCCGGCATCCATGGCTTCAAGGATATAGCGTGGGAACTCGTCGTAGTAACGCGTGAGGCCAACGTACAGGCAATCGGGTTGTCGGGATCGGCTTCCCGGATAGTCCCTTTCCACAAAGGCCATGGAAAGCTGAATGGCGCGATCCTGGCGAAAGTTCGTATGCAGAACGGAATCGCCCTCCCTGACCCCGTCGTAATTTCCCACGACGTAAGGCGGGATATACTCGTCAAACATCTCAACGCCGTCCGGTGTTCTGTCCCTGGCGTAAGACTCCCGGACACCGGCCTCGGCGCTTTTCGCCTTCCGGCCGGTCCCTTGGACGATGCACTCGAAGGCCGTGCTGGTGAGTTCCCAGCCCTTGGAACGATCCATGGCGTAATAACGTCCCATGAGGGTCCCCACGCGGCAGCGACCCACCTGCTTCATGACCTCGTTGAGTCGATCGATGAATTGCAATGCGGACCGCGGTGGCGTGTCTCGGCCGTCTGTGAAGACATGGACGATCACCTCTTGTACACCACGCTCCCGGGCCGCACCCATGATCTTAAACAGTTGGTCACAGTGGGCATGCACACCTTCATCCTGTAAAAGGCCCATGAGGTGGAGCCTGGAGTTGTTCTCCTTGCAATGGTGTATCAGGGCTTTAAAGTTCTCTGCTTCAAAGAACGAACCGTCCACCATTTCATCGTTGATCCGCTTGAGTTCTTGTACGACAATCCGGCCCGCACCCATATTCAGATGGCCGACTTCGCTTGACCCCTGGAAGCCTTCCGGCAGCCCAACGGGCTCTCCGGAAGCCTGGATCAGGACCCAGGGATAATCCGCCAGATACGAATCCACGTTGGGTGTCCTTGCGGCCTTGACCGCATTTCCCTCGGTCTCTTCGCGATAGCCCCAGCCATCGCGGACAATCAATGCTACAGGTTTCACGAAAACTCCTTTTTTCCCTTTTGTCCGTCCCCTTGGTTCTTGGGCCGTGAAGAATCACGCCGAGATGAACTGCCCGGACGGTTAGCACGGATTGGGCAAAATGACAATATCATTTGCTTTGACAGCGAGTTAGTTGTTTTGATATGAACCATGTTGCTCTGATCCCTAATGACAAGGAATCCGGGGTGGCTTTATATTGCGAAAAGAGGCCTTCAGCGATGCGAGTGGGTTTTGGATACGATCTGCACAGACTCACGCAGGGCCGAAAACTCATCCTCGGCGGCGTGACCATACCCTTTGAAAAGGGTCTGCTGGGTCACTCGGATGCCGATGTGTTGCTGCACGCCGTGTGCGACGCGTTGCTCGGGGGGGCCGGGTTGGGAGATATGGGCCGGCACTTCCCTGACACGGATGTCAGATTCAAAGATGTTTCCAGCACAGCACTCCTGGCGCAAACCTTTCGGATGATCAGGGAAAAAGGCCTTTGCGTGAACAACCTGGACGCCACCGTCCTGGCTGAAGCGCCCAGGCTGGCGCCTTATTGTCAGGCCATGGAAACCCATGTTGCCAAGCTGTTGGAGGTCGAACCCTCCCGTGTCAACATCAAGGCAACCACCATGGAGGGTGTGAGCGCCATTGGCAAAGGGGAGGCCATCGCGGCCATGTGCGTGGTGGGCCTTGTTTCACCATCTGAAACCTTTGAACCGCAAAAGCGAGCGCATTCCCCGTAGCTTGCTACGGGGTTAGCGAGCGCATCTAAAAGAGTCAGCGTTCCTTACGGTCGAAGATTCCCTGTAGCTTGCTTCAGGGAGCTTCAATAACTGATGAATAACTGATTTGAAAGAAATTCTCGCCCTGGGACTGACGATGATCAGAAATCCTTAAGGGCCTCATACTTCGTCCTGCTCTCGGGATCAATCTGCGTGGCCATGTCCATATACAAAGCCCTGTGATCCGCGTCCCCCTGCCTGTCATAGAAAACTGCAAGATTGAGTAGGACCTCAACATGGTCCGGCCTTTGGGCCACGGCTTTCATGAGGTGGCCCTTGGCCTCTTCATAACGTCCCTGAACAAGGAGCACCCTGCCCGCGGTCGCATGGGCGTTGAAGCCGGACGGATCTGATTCCAGCAGGACTTTGACGTAACGATTCGCTTCATGGAAATCCTTGATCTTTTCGGCATACAGGACGGCCAGACGGGTTGCGGCCTCCCTTTCAAAGGCCGGTATCCCGCATGACAGCACAACGCGATAGTCTTCAATAGCCTTTATATACTTGTTCAATCCCACATTCAGCTTGCCTCGGGACAACCAGACACGGGGCCCGGGGAACTCCTCAGCCAGCAGGTCAATGACGGGGCGGGCCTCCTCATATCGATCCTCCATGAGCAGGATGTCTGCCTTCAGCTGGAGAAGGGGATGAAAACGGGGATATCGACTTAGTGCCCTGTCAATGACCTGAAGTGCTTGGTCCCGCTTTTTCAGGTAGTGAAGGCACCATGCACGCTTAACAAGAAGGTCTTTTTGAACCGGTTCGGGCAAAGCCCCGTCTTGATGCAGCTGCTCACAGATTTTCATACAGCTATTGAATTCTCCCCGTTCAAAGAGGACACACGCAGCGCGATAAAGGCTTTCGAAAGGGGCCGGCTGTTGACTGACTCTTGGTCGCGTTACCGGCTTTGCCGTTTGCCTTCCCAGGAAGAAACCGGCTGCCGAAAAAAGCACCATGAGGACAACAAGGGCAAGAACGGCCGGACCGGGACGCATGATCAGTACTTCGCTGCGTTCTCCGACGCTGTTTCTTATGGTCCTTTGCTTGACGAACATGGCAACGGTTGTATGCAACAAACGTGCAAAATCAACCGAGTTCGAAGATTTGGGAACCGAACAGGGGGATATCCTGACCTGTGTCCATCCATCAATGGCATCTTTGGGCCCGATGCGGCGTTCTCCGCGGGTTGCGCCTGCGGCTTGTGAAAAGGCCGTCCTCAACGTATCCCGACCAACTGAGTCGGGACTGCGGCGAAAACCCTTGTGCGGCCTTGCCTCGGACCAAAATCTACCATTTCTGAATAAACACCTTGTCGTGCTTGACCGAGTCATGTTTGCTCGGGTAGCCCGCGCTCATGGATGGGCAGTAACTGTGTGGTCGGGTCGGCCGGATGTCGGTCTGTGGAAGTCTGCCAACCGTAGACTTGACTTCAAGCTTTTTTCCAGGGAAAGTAACTGCAAAACAACGGAAAGGGGAGGGGTGCTAAGTGGGTGTTTCAGGCGGGGGCAGATATAGGAAAAAGAGGCCGTGGTGGAAAAGGAACTGGAAGGACGTCATCTTGTTTTGTACTGTAGCTGTAATCGCTGCCGTCTTGACGCTGCTCCTCCTCCTGTACTTCTTCCCATTGCCAGGGACCAAATAGAAAGGAGGGATAGACCCTAAAGAGGGCCCCAAGGAGGTCCAAGGAGGTGGACCAGTTCATCTTTATTCTTCTCCGCAACCTCAGAGAGATATCCTTCCTGGCCTTCAGCTTTTCAAGGGAGGACAGAGGGGACGTTGAAGGCGCTGTGAGTGACCGACTGGCTCAGAAGGTCTTGGAGATTCCGTAGGTCTCACGCACGCCTGGTGCCTTTCCACCAAAGGAAGAGGCCGCAGAAACCGAAGATGATACTCACGCCCATGGCGGCCTTTCCAAATCTGGGAATCCCCGCCTCTTGAGGACCACGATGGTTCCGGCCTTCCTGAAAAACCAATTGTTCATCCACCGGCACCTTTACCTCCAAGCGATGCCCCATTTCATCGTTCACCACCACTTCCCATTCACCTGGCCCATCGGGGAAAAAGCAAAACCGACCGTTTTTGTCTGTCCTGCCGGACTGAAAAGGAAGCTTTGCACCCGGGGCCGAGATAGTCACCTTCGCATAGTCCATGGGTTCGCCCGTATCGTATTGAGCGCTTACCACAAGCCCGCCTCGCTCAACCGTGCCCTGTGTCCCATGGGAAAAAGCCGAGACGGGCAGGATGCAGACAGATACCGTCAGCAAAAAACAAAATATACATCGCTTCATATCTTGGCTCTATTTTCCCAACGATCCAAAAATGGCCTCAACTATTCTACAGATTTGCCCATGATCGCAATCCAATGAACCGGTGCGTAGCTCATCACATGAACGGCCCATCATTTCATCAGCCCCAACCATTCGTACGGGTTCGTCCGCTCTGCTGTCAGTCTCTCCATGATTGGAAGTGTGACATCGAATTCCTTTATCACAGGGACAAACTTTTCAGGGCTATCCACATGACGAAGCATATTCAACAGTTTGACCAATTTATCCTTCTCCGGGGCCTTGGTCCAATCAAACCCGAGAACGATCCCCTTGCCCCTTTTCGCTTTCCTGTTCCATACCACCAAGATGCCTGCCGCCTTCTTCTGCGTGAGCCTCTCTTGCTCACCTTTTGTCAATTTTTGGGCAAACAGAGTCTTTTTCCCGGGAGTGAGATCCAAAAGGACTTGGACGGCGTCCTCCTTGCAATTCACGGGGCCCGCGATCCACCTGTATTGGTCTTGCTTTTTTATGGGATAGTGTTCCATGATGAATCTTGCGATCATGTACCCTGCCGTCACCCCTGGACAAAGGTGGCCATGAAACTCGGCGCATTTCAGCAGATCTTCCGGGGCTCCAGCAGACCAGGCATGACATACGGTCGCGACGGCAAAGCCGTCGGGGGCCAGAGGGCTTCCTATCTTTTCCCATGCGTCCTTTTTTGAAAGCGTCTCCATGCTGATATCATATTTCTCGCTTTCCCATTTGCCGGCCTCAGAACAAATGGCTACGCACGCTTTGGTATCATTGGAGAACAGAACAATCTTTAAAGGATATGTAGCCGGTCTGTGCAAAAAAAGAAGGTTTCCCTTTCCCACGCTGCAGCCTGTTTCTTCCTGGATCAGATCCACGTATCGTCCGCACCCCTCCCCCTGCAGCCTGACGTAGACGGCGTCGGTGACGACACACAGGCCGGGATCGCCTTTCTTGACCTGGAGGGCTTTCATCCCGGCCCTGATGCTCTCTCTGATATCAGCTCCGTAAAGACCTTTCACGGAGATCAGGAGGATCACAGCGACGACCATCAGTGCCTGCAAGGCCGGAGATATTTTGAGCCTTTTCGACATTAGACTCCCACATCCCGCTGGCAACGCTCTTTTGGGGACTAATGCTTTCTGTTTGCAAAAAAATAGAATAGCCATCTTTTCTACCCCATGTGGTGATTGAGGTTGCATCTAATAGAAATTCCTATTTCGCAGTCATGCGAAAGGCGAAACAATCCACGGCGTTTGCATGGTCTTTTTTGCTGCCCAGCTTACGGCCATCGGTGGTTTTTGAAACAAAACCAGATTTCATGACGGCAATAATCTGATAGACGCCTTCACCAAGTGGCATAAATTTGTAAAAAGAAGGGAAAATCTGCTCGACCGGAAATTCTTTTCCATAGTTGTCCACGGCAAAAACCCGCTCCACTCTGCCTTCCTTGATGATTTCATCGCGGGGATACTGATGGCCGAAACCGATTTCCAGAAAAACCGGCTCTCCCGCTTCGGGGGTGTAATCACTGACGTTCAGCCAAAACATATGCGCCTGCACGGCATACGGGATGGCGATGAGGATGAAACAGAGAGCAACCACAAAAGCCCGTTTGTTGATATTCTTTTCTCCTTATTCAATGAAGTGTCATTTCCTTACAAGACACCCGGCGACTTGACTTGTCAATAATAATCAGTTTTTCTCCTTGTAACGCTTTGCCAAAAAGTCCCCCACGTAAATCAGATGTTCGTGGGGCAGCTTCCTCCCCTTGGTCTTCTCCAAAATGGTATCAAGCGTGCCATCAATGATTTTTTGCTTGTCTTTGTAGCCTGCAAAGAGCACAATTGCTATGGGTGTGTCCGGCGGATAATGGCTTTTCAGCTTTTTTACCACTTTTTCCATGTCCAAGAACATGGTAAAGAAGACCATCGTCGCCTGGGACTCGGCGAGTTTTTCAATCCTGTCCGGTCCGGTATATTCCTCACGCCCAAAGGAAGCCGTAAGAATGACTGAATGGGCCTTTACTCCCGAAGTAACTCCTTTACGTAAAGCGGCATTTGCGGCATTGAAGCAACTGATACCCGGCACGATTTCAGGATTGAGATCTTCAAAGGCCTCCACATACCAGACATTGGGGCCGTAAATGGTAGGATCTCCGCTGTCAAGCACGGAAACGGTCTTTCCGGCTTTGACCGCGCTGCGGATAATGGCGTCGATCTCGCCAAATTCCTTCATTTTTTCTTCATAGTTGAACCGTTTGTTTTTCTTTCCTTCCTCTGGGGTTTTCCCGTAAACGGAAAAGATGCCGAAACCTGGATCATGGATTTCCTTTCCCTGCAAAAGTATGGGGAATTTGTCTCGCATCCGTTTGTGACAAAAGATGATATCCGAATCCTTTATAGTGTTTATTGCTCGCAAGGTAATATTGTCCGGGTTGCCGTTGCCGACGCTGACCAGATAAAGCCTGGTGTCGGTTTGCTGCCCGGCAAAGGCATGTTGGGCAGCACCCAATGCGGCAATGGCCATAATGGCAACGGTGATCAACATCAATTTTGTTTTCGAATACAAAGTAATCATTTGAGCCTTCGTGTTGCAAGAATGAGGGGCTATGGTAATTTCTACGGCATGGCCAGGGCCGTCATTTAACTTCATAGGTAAAGGTCGTGTTGTACATATACTCATCGCACGTTTCTTTGTCCGGATACGGGGGCCTGTGGGAAAGCAAAATCATCCAGTAGCCCGCTCGCTCTAATGGGAATGTAGCTTGCCCTTGATCGTCGGTAACGGTTTCTACCGGATAATGTCTGCCGGCCCCCTTATGCCCCTTTCGGGAAACCTCGTGTGGGGCAATGTCTTCGGTTTCAAAGCCTGCGTAGGTGGCTTTCACAACCGCATTGCGCAGCGGTTTTCCTTCGAACAGGACCTTTGCGGTGAGCCTATTTCCGCGCTTCAAATTGTGTAGATTCGTAACCGGAATCAGCTCCAGCGGACGGTTGGCAGCCGTGCTAAGGTTTTTAGCATTACCGCCAGCCATAATCACTGTCTTGGCCTCGATGTGGAAGTTAGTACACTTGATGGGATTTGTGACCGCCTTCTTATCACCCCATTTTCTCCCTTCCGGTGTCGTCGTGAAGAACCCCGGCTTGATCTTTGCGGTTACTAGATAGGCGCCCGCCTTTTCAACCTTCAGCCTATAAAGCGAGACAGACGCTTCGACGAGATTCACCGTGAGGCCATCGGGGTCCACGGCCCGGATATCTTCTATCCTTCCTGCTTTGATTTCCTGGTCAATACGATTCGCGGGGAACTTGTGTCCCCAACCTATACCGATATCTACGGTCGATCCCACCTGCGGGTAGTAATCCCCCGGATTAAGCCAGAGATTGTGGGCAAAGGCCTGAGGGCAAATCATCAGCAGCGTTACAACACCCAAGAACATGACAAGACTCGGTCTGATTTTCATTTTCCACCTCCACGGCACTGCATGGTTATTGGTTTGAACGGTTTAAACGGTCTGCACTGTCGGAAAGAAAGTCCCCAATGTAGAGCAGATACTCAAAGGGAAGCTTGTTTTCTCCCAACTGATCGAGAATGGAGCCCAATCTCCCGTGCATCACCTTTTCCTTGTCAGCATAGCCGGCGCTGAAGACGATGGCCACAGGGGTCTCAAGTGGATAATGCTTAGACAGGTGGTCGATGAACTTCTTGAATTCCGTACGCATGGTGAAAAGCACCATGGTACTTTGGTGCACAGCCATCTCTTCCACTGACCACCCGGAGGCCAGGAGCACAGAATGGGCGTTTTTGCCCTCGGTGACCCCGGTGCGCAAGGCCGCATTGGCGGCATTGAAACAGCTTAAGCCGGGCACTACTTCGGTATCCAGGTCGCACAGCTCCGTCAGCGTCCAGGCACAGGGCCCGTAAACGAGGGGATCGCCGCCGTCGAGCATGGCCACGGTTTTGCCTTGGGCCACAGCCGCCCTGGTCATGGCGGCGAACTCAGCCTGCTTTTGATGATACTGCTCACAGCTCATTCGTTCTCTGGCCTTCTCAGCCCGGGAAGAGCGGGAACAATCCTTACCATAGAAGGGAAAGAGCCGATGATAGCCGGCGATCACCTTTTTCCCCTTTAGATAGGCCTCGAATCTCTCACTGATTCTCTTTCCGGCAAAGATCAGGTCCGCCTTTTCGATAACCTTCAACGCCCGCAAGGTGGCCAGATCAGGATCGCCGGGCCCCATGCCCACCAGATAAAATTTGCCTTTGCTTCGCGGCGCCCCTGCTTCCCCTGCTTTGTATTGGGCTTGCGCCAGAGCCTTGCCCACATACACCATAGACATCCGCCTATCCACACCGTCCAGATTGGCGACAAAGCCACCGACCGTGCCGGTTACCACCTTCTGGCGGCCGGCATGGCCGGCATAGCTCACAATGGCGGCCGGGGTGTCAGCGGCATAGACCCGCGAGAGCCTTGCAAAGAGATCCTCCATATCCCGTGGCATGAAAATAATCATGGTGGCCCGTTCATGGGCGGAGAGGCTTTCGATGGTGTCTTTTCTGTCTTCTCGCTTGAAAGGCGCGGTGATGATCACTTCCCCCAAGCTGGCCTGCAAGGCGGCGTTGGCAGCATTAAAGGCGCTGAGCCCGGGCACCACCACCGGGTCGAGATCATGCAGTTCCTTCAAACTCCACATGTCCGGCCCGTAAATAGTCGGATCGCCGCTGCTCAGCAGGACTACCTGTTTGCTGGCCGCCACAGCCCGGCGCACCAGGCTTGCGAACTCGGCCTGCTTTTGATGGTACTCCTTGCAGGTCATGGAATGTTTGGATTGTTCGTCCTTGGATAGCTCGGCGCAATCCTTGCCATAGAATCGAAACAGAACCTCATAGCCGCCCAGCACTTCTTTGCCCTCAAAATCGACATAGGGAGAGAGCTTTTTCTTCCTCTCCGGTCTGCAAAAGACCAGGTCTGCCCGGCGAATCACATTGAGCGCCCTTGAGGTCAGCAGATCGGCGTCGCCCGGGCCCATACCCACAACATGAAAGCTGCCTTTATTGCTTCCATCGTCCTTGTTATTTCCCTGTAGCGGGACATGGGCCGCACATCCTGCTAGAAAGACAAAGAGGAGGCAGAACAATAGGCTTAAGGCCCCGACTTTTTCCTCCGTCCCTTCGCGTTGCATACCATGATCCTCCTTCCTTCTTTTCCTCAAATTTATCCCATCACATGCCCACGGGCTTTGCTATCCATGGACGTCCGATCGGTATGGCCGCTTCAACCTTTTTAAGATTGAAGCGGCCTTCTGCACATCAATTGCTAAAACCCAAAACTTAAGCCAACTCCGTAAGTTCGATCAGTTGCCGGGTAACCCCGGCTGGTCTGATATTCCTCGTCAAAAAGGTTGTTGACATAAACTTTAAGAACACCATTGCTGATGGCCCCCCATTTTTCAAAAAGCGTCTGCTGGACAGCAAAGGCAAATACGCCATAACTGTCAATCTGAACTTCTCGAGACTCCCATAAACCCGCGTCTTCGTCTATGACATCTACGACTTCCTGAACTTGTTTGTCTTGATATTCATAGTCGAGAAGAAGCCGGGTGTTTTCAAACAGGTTGTAGCCAATGCCTGCGTTGGCCCGATACTTGGCACGGTCACTCATTCTTTCATCTGCAATCTCCTCAGGGCCGCCGTTGTAAGGCCCCTTGTATTTCCATTTGTTATAGGCGCCGCTCAGGTAGAAATCGAGGTTGTCAAGAATATGTCCATTGAGTTCAAGTTCTATCCCGTCTTTGTGAACCTCTTCAAGGGAGACCTTTCTGCGCCCCCAACCGGGCCCCCACGGAGATTCTTTGTAATAGTCGCTGCTGCTATCAGCAGAAACCGGATAGTCCTTTATTTCATAATGGGAAAAATCCACGTTCAGGTTGATGTCTTTCCAGATTCTTCTTGCAATCACCAAGTCATATCCGACGCCGTGAAGGGGATCGACCTCGATCCCTGATCCCCAACTTCAGACCTCACAAAAAGACCTCGGGGTCCATATTTTGCTGACTCCCAAGGATAAGGAAGTATCCCTCAATGCATGGGATAGATCGTCGAGTTCATAAGTGAGAAACGATTTTGGAACAAATTCATCGTAATCTCGCTTAACATAGTCGTGTGGTCGGGATGGATTGACATAATAATAGGTTCCTTGGGAACTCCCTGTGTTGCTCCACCAGATATTGATGTTCTCATATCGCAGACCGGCGGTCAGGGTAAGCCGCGGCATGATGGTCCATTCGTCCTGAATAAACCCGGCATAGGTTTCAACTATTTTTGTGGTGTGTTGACTGCTGAGTTGCGCGGTATCAAAACCGACAGTTAAGAGATGAGCGGCAGAGATTTCGATATCATCCTGGAGCTTCCCCCCCCAGCTGGTATAAGAGGTCTCAGCCTGGGGTTCATCTACGTCCTTGAAATCAAATGTCTGATTTTCATACGTATAGTATGTGCCCAGAGTCCATGAACCGATGGCGGTCGGTTGTTTTATATCGAATCGGAAGGAGTACGGTTCCTTGAGGCGCTCAGGTTGTCTTGCCGGGTCTCTCCACCGGCTTGAAGCATCCTCCTCTTTGAGAACGGGATAATCAGGATCATAATCGGCCCTGTCCGGATCGTTAGCCACAGGCTGTCCGGTTTCTTTATCCGAGTAAGACGCCATGAAGCTGATGTATCCATCAGAAGGCAAAATATAGCCGAATCGGCCCGCTATGGTATCAATATTGGCATCGTTGTTTCTAAGATAGCCGTTTGTATGATATTTCTGGTACGACAAACCATAATCAAACGAACTAACGCCGCCTTCGATATTGATGCTGTGATTTTGAGTATTGTACGAGCCGTAACTGGTTGCCATTTTTAAGTCCGTCTCCGGTGTTTCATGCCTTTTCGGAGTCTTTGTCTTCACGTTAAGCACCCCTCCGAGAGCTTTGTTCGGATAGAGGGCGGAATGTGGCCCCGGAATTATTTCAATACTCTCTATTTGTTCAAGCGGAATGAGGGAGAAATCTACAAAATGGTCTCCCCAGTACCCTCCGGTTTTTTGAACGGCCAGACCATCCACGGCGGATACGAACTGTCGCACATCAAAACCTCTCATATATATATCGTTTTCTTCCGGCACCAGATTGCCCTGTCCTCGAAAGTCTATAATTGCCCTGTCCTTCAAAATATCGACGATATTTTGTGGGATAATCGGTGTCTCATACTTCTCTACATTAATCGTCGTGCCGGAAGGGGTAACGACGATATCTTCTGCCTGCCTGGGAGCGGTGACTTGTATCTTCTCAAGCTTCTTGACTTCTTCTTCTGCCCAAGTCGGCCGGAAGCTCAGCAGAATCGCCAATCCTATCAGAACCACAATTTTTCCATAACCTCTCATGGCAAGTTTCCTCCTTTCCTCATCTTTAATGGGCTCAGTGACAAGATCCTTGTCTTTCTATTCCAAGAAATCCCCCACGTACACTAGGTGTTCAAATGGGAGTTTCTCACCCCGCACCTGACCCAGTATCGTGTCCAGGGTTCCTCGGACCACCCGTTCCTTTTCTTTGTATCCGGCATAGAAAACGATAGCGATGGGGGTCTCCGAGGGGTAGAGGGTTTGCAACTTGGCGACAAGATCCTCGAACTTGGTAAACATAGTAAAGATCACCATGGTGGGGTGGCCTTGAGAAAGCTTTTCGATCTCCCGGATGGTCGTGAGGACCACGGCCCTCGTTTCTTTTCCTGAGGCTACGTCCGTTCCCAAGGCCGCATTGGCGGCATTGAAACAACTGACCCCGGGTATGATGCGGGGCTGGAGATCTGCAAACTCTTTCAGATACCAGCGGTAGGGGCCCCCATAAATCAGAAGATCTCCGCTGCCAAGTACAGCCACTGTTTTACCGGCATCGATAGCGGATCGGATCTCGGCGATCAGTTCTCCACGGGTCTTTCTGTCCTGCTCGCATTTGGCCCGAGACTTTTCATCTTCCATTTTTAAGCAATCTTTCCTATAGGTCCGCCAGCCAGCCTTCGAGATATCCAAAAATTCTTTGCCCTTGAGGTATTTGGCAAACTGCTTCCGCGTCTCTTTACGGCATATGATCACATCGGATTTTGCAATGGTATCGAGAGCCCGCAACGTGATCAGGTCCGGGTCGCCCACGCCCATGCTTACGAGGCAGAATTTCCCCTTGCCTGTTGCTACAACCGAGCCCTGCGAAACAAAGACGATTGGGAATAGGACAAGGGCAATGAACACGGCTAGAAAAACAATCTTCCACTCCACGTGCTTTTTCTCTTTCATAGTCTCAAACACAGTCACCTCCTTGAAACCAGGGTTGCCGTCCCAATCAGCGAACAGGCTTGTAAGCCCGTGACTTTTTGATTTGTTGTCCACGTGCAGTCCGTATTCAACCAGCGAAACCGGTTATCCACGGCGCTTCTCGTGGTGTTGGTAACTTGCCTCAGGGGGGCCATCGAAGCGGAAATATTGCAGATAGGACGCTTTGGTGGTATTAAGAGGACCGAAGCGCCCCCTCTGAGGGGCCTTTACAGGGAGGGCGGCTGGGAGACCTTGGCCGGTGCCCGCCGCACTCCCTGACTCACTTGGCATGTCTCATATCTGTCTTTGTCTGACTTTTTTTGCCAATCACCTCCTATGTACGTCGATTCAAAATCAAATTCACGATAACGCCTTGTCCTTTGTCCCGAAGAGGTTTTTCCTCCCATCAGTCACTGGCAAAAGGCCCTTGACGTCTGCGGCCTTCTTTCTGAAACAGAAATAGACGAGCATCCCGATGCCTATGGTCCCAAGGCCGGCCAGGGAGGCCATGGGTTTGCTCTTGATGGAAAAGTAGATGATCCACAGATTTCCAAGGACAAACACAACGGGCGTTACGGGATATCCGAGCGTTTTATATCCTCTCTTCACCTCCGGTTGTTTGAGTCTGAGCAGAATCATGCCCAGCACCGTCAAGGTGGCGCACAACGAGAGGGTAAAACCAATGTATATGAGAAGCATGTCAAAAGAGGCGGTGACCACCATAACCATGGCGAGCCCGGCTTGAAGAAGAATGGCGTAGGCAGGGGTGTTGTGGGATCTGTTGACCTTGCCGAGGCATTCGAAAAAGACCCCGTCCTTGGCCATGGCGTAGTATACACGGGGTCCCGCCATGATCATGGCGCTCAGGACGGACAAAAGGCCCAAGGCGATCGCCCCTGTAAAGAGCCGGCTGATCTGGCCCCCGAACAGGAAAACGGCAGATTTGGCACCCACCTCGAGCACGCCTTTCATCTCTTGTGCGGGGAGGGCATAGACATAAACGATATTCAACAGGAGATAGAGGCACATCACCAGAAAGGTGCCGGTCAGGAGGGCCCATGGGATGTTCTTGCTCGGTTTTTTGATCTCCCCTCCCAGGTAGGCAGCGGCATTCCAGCCGCTGTAAGCAAAGGATACAAAGATGAGCGACACGGCAAACTCCTTTTGGAAAACAGCACCCATGTCGATAGCACCGAAAAAGTGTTCTTTCGAACCATTGCCGATCCAAAAAGCTGCCACGACAAACACGACGATGAGCCCTATCTTGAACACAGTCAACGCGTTCTGGACCCGCGTTCCAAGAAAGACACTATGGTAATGAATCAAGGAAAAGACAACGATCATCGACAACGCCAACACTGTCACCGGTGATATCGTGACAACATCCAGGTCCAACCATGGGATGGTCAGTCCCCAGCCATCCGCCTGTGGGAATAGGCGGAAGCAATAGGTAGCAAAGGCGAGCGAAGCGGCGGCGATGGGCGCTGAAAACCCTACGATTAAGGAAATCCAGCCGGAAACAAAGCCCACGGGCTTGCCGAAGCTCTCTCGCAGGAACACATATTCCCCGCCAGCCTTTGGAAACATGGCCCCTAGCTCCCCGTAACACAGAGCTCCACAAAGCGCGAAAATGCCGCCAACAAACCAGCATATCAACATGGCCGCTGGACTCCCCAGTTCCGCCATCACAAAACCGGAGGTCGTGAAAACGCCTGTGCCCACCATGTTGGCGACCACTAAAACCGTGGCGGAAAAAAGACCCACCTCTCGACGCAGTTCACTGTTATTCAGCGTGTTTTTCACTCCTATATACCTTCACAAGATCAGAAGCCCCGCCGCTGGTTCCAACCCGTCCGTCCCCATTGAAGCCCCATTGAAAAAAATCCGATTCGTCACTACGCTAGGGCAATTGACAGCATGATCGCGACTTTCAGTATCGCCACAGACAACCAGGCCTTCCCATGAGAAGGCATCTACCTTAGCACCGTTCCGACTGAAGAAAGAAACCACGAAAGCCGAACAAAAAAAAGCCACGAGGCCGTCTCATCCGTTCTCGGATGACAGCCTTCATGGCTTGGAGTTCGTTTTTTGCTTCGGACTTGTTGGCGGACAGCTTCTACTGCCCTGTTTCAAGATACGATAAATCGTATACGGGTTTTTGTGACAACTGTCAACAATAAATCAACCCAGTTCCTGTCTCGGTTGCGTGTCAAGTTTGGATGATCATTGGAACGCCTTCCAACAAAAGACACCTACGAACGCCGAATCTGCTATCCACAAGTGATCCCCCCATCTGACAAGCTTTGACTTTATCTCTGCCTTTTCCCAAGTGTCAGGACGACGACCGGTGTTTGCGGACCAATGCTCCGTGGCCTCGTCCTGGCTGTGATAGGCAAAGGAGCTTCCTACCTGCTCTATCCTGGCATACACCATGTGGCAATTCCCACATCGCGCGGGGATCCTTATGTCAGGAGAGAAAAACTCCGTGACGACCACGATGCGTTTCGGCTCGGTGGCGAAGGCCTTTGCCAAAGCACGTGCAAAGCCGATCTGAGTGAGATGAAGAGTGTTGCAGGCTAGAATCAAATCATAGCCACGAAATGCTTCACAGCGAACCGTCTCCCATCTTCGTTCGTCAATGTGCATGCCATCGCACTGATCTGCTCTCGCTTCCTGCCTGAGCACATGTCTCATGGCCGAGGAGGGTTCAAGCGCTGTCACCTCGCATCCCATTCGCGCCAGGGGCCTGGAAAGGACGCCGTTTCCTGCTCCGATGTCAAGAACACGCCATGTGGGCCTTGCCATGGAGGTTATGGTTTTTACGATCCCATCGTGGTAATGACTATGGGCCATCCATTGCTGGTACCAACGGACATACCCTTGCCAGAAGCACGGTGTGGTTGCCCTTTTCCATATGGTCTTTTCCATCTTCTACTCACAAAAAAAGGCCACGAAACCCTACCTTCAGGTGGATAGCCTTCGTGGCCTGAATTGTATGTCTACCTAATTTTGCTTTGACGACCCTTCAGCGGTCGGCTTACTATTGTCTCTAGTCTTATCAAAAAACGTGCCATTCTTGGTCGAGTCGCCATTTCTTATGTTTTCAAAGTGTTAGCTCCTGTGAAGAATGGCATTGCGGGAAACTTTTTGCAACCATCTCGACTTGAATAAGAAAACGAATACCCACTGTTGGCATCCTTTGACCACGCAGAGGACTCTCATGGGATGGTGTCGCCCCGAAGAGCGATGACCACCCATATCCAAGGAGCTGCTCATCAATGGCTATATTCTCATTCATCGTGAGGTCATTGTTTCGCTACGTCAGTTCAAAGACAATGGTCAGTTCCAGGGGAATGTCGCCCTGGAAAAAGCGTTTCGGAGGTCTTGAAAATGGCGCCGCATCCTCCACCGCCTTGACAGCCGCTAAATCGAGATGCCTGTCTCTGGAGGCTTTTGTGACTTCTACTCCCCGGACAGCGCCTTCCGGTGTAATAACAAAGCGGATGATCACACGGCCCTCTATGCTCCTCGCCCTGGCCACATCAGGGTATTTCTTGTGCCTTTCTATCTTGAGCCTCACCATCTCGAGATAGTTCTGGGCGGTTACAAAATCTCCTCCGGTTTCATCAACCAGTGTCCCCGGGCTCCAGTCTGCAACCGCAAGGCTTGGCGTCTCGGGGATTTCCGGCATGGCAATGCCTACTACCAGGCTGTCCGGAAGATTCTTTTCAGGAGGTTCCATCTTTATCGGTTTCAGGCGCGGGATGTGCCGCTGGGTGACATTGAGTCTTTTCACCTCTTGAACCTGAGGCGTCTTGGGCCTGTAACGGGGTCGTGGGATACTCCTTGTAGGGGGCTTCGACATATCACGCATGGTCAGTTCGATGTATGTCAAAGCCTTTGAATTGTAGAGACCGCTGACATGCAGGAAGATGATGGTGTGAATAACCAGAGAAACGGCGATGAGACCGCAAAGAAGCCAGTTGGGTCTATTAGACACGGATTTGACAAATGACACGGATGAATATTTACTTGATGTTGCCGAATACTTTTCACTCGCTTTTTGTAAAAGAAATCGCGTCATCTGTGCAATCCATGCCTAGAAATCTTTTTCCGTTGCCAAACACAGGCGACCTGCTCCTGCAGCCTTGGCAATATCCATCACCTTGACAGCCTTGTTCAAGATCACTGCCCGGTCCGCCCGAATCACCACCAGTTCATCCTGCTTCGAACCGATCTTCTCCTTGATACGGTCAAAGAGCTCGGCCAGAGGAACCTCATCAGTTCCAAGGAAGGCTCTTCCCTCCTGGTCTACATAGACCGTGATCACTTCTTCTGTCTGCGGGGCCGCCGCCTTGGCCTGGGGCAACTTGATCTTGATCCCTTCGTCCACCATGAAGTTAGTAGTGAGCAGGAAATAGATCAAAAGCAGAAAGACAATATCAATCAGGGATGTCAGAGGGATCTGAACCTGAAAGCGTTTTCTTTTTCTGGCATGGACAAGCATGTGGGGCTCCTTGAATCGTCAATGTTGATGGGCATGCGTATGGGCATGCGTATGAGACTCTCCGGTATGTCCGTGGACCCGCTGGCCTATGGACTTCAAGAATACCACCGTTCCATCCTGAAGCTCGGCTTCATAACGGTCTACACGCGATGTCAGGTAACTGTGTGCCACCATGGTGGGAAGGGCCACGGCGAGGCCCATAGCGGTTGTGAGCATGGCCTCCCATATCCCACCGGCAAGGACCGCTGCGTTCACCTTGCCTCCCATCTCCTGAATCACCATGAAGGCCTTGATCATACCCAACACCGTTCCAAGCAGGCCAAGAAGAGGGGCAATGTTTCCGATCGTTGCCAGAGCCTGGAGATAGCGTGAAAGCTCTCTGGTTTCCTCTTCGGTAGAGTGCACAAGGACCGTCTCCAGGGTTTCTCGGTCCTGGTCCTTGACCTCCATGGCATGGGTGAGGATTCGCCCCATAGGGGAGTCGTCGGAGCTGACCAGTTCGTAAGCCTTGTGATCTTCTCCATACTTGAGGCACCCGGCCACCGTTTCCACCAACCCATAGCCCCGTATCTTGACCCGACTCAGACGGACAAGTCGTTCCAGAAAGATGGCAAGCGCCAACACAGAACAGAACACAATGGGCCCCACAAGGACACCCCCCTTTGCAAGAAAATCAATCATATCTCTGAACCTCCTTCGCTTGTCTGTGATGGTAAACCCGCCTCTTCGGCGGTTTGCTTTTCTGCTGATTCAGTGTCCTGCGAGCTAAACTCGACCACGTCCGGCTCGCCATCGAAATTAAGGTCCTTCGAGCGCTTCACCAAGGCTTCTGCCTTGTCGTATTCCTCCCAGAGATCGGCCTTTCCGTCCCCATTCGTATCTTCTTCAACGGTCGCAAGGCTTCCTTTCTGATAGGAGTACCACGTATCTGCCTTTCCGTCGCTGTTGTTGTCTTTTTCAGCGCGAACAGCCTCTTCAGAATCGTTATAGAACCAGGTAATCGTAAACCGGCCCGCGCCCTCGTCGTCTTCTTCGCTCTTCGTGAGTCTCCCCTGTGTATTGTAATGTTCCCTCAGATCGCATTGGCCATCGCCGTTTTCATCGATTTCTTTAAGCCTCAATACGCCCTCTTTGTAGCAGTAACGCCCTTCGGGCTTTCCGTCTGCGTCTCCATCAAGGGACATGACCATGGACCAGGGCGGCTTATCGAACCACTGGGTCACCTCAAAACGACCGTCTCTGTCCTGGTCCCGGATGAGCCTCTGTTTGACTCCCTTTGCGTAGTAGACCTTGAGATCCACTTTCCCGTTTCCGTCATCGTCCCTTTCCGCCCGCACCAGCTCTCCGTTCTGGAAGAACTCCCAGGCATCGGTTTCACCGTCGAGGTTGGTGTCGCTTTCAACCCGTTCCTTTTCCTCCTTGGCATTGAAAAAGATCGTCACATCCGCCTTGCCGTCTTTATTGTTGTCCTGCGTTTGCTGGAATATTTTACCCTTCTTGAATAGAGTTACGGTTTCCTTAAGGCCGTCACCGTCAGAATCATAGACCACCTTCGCCGGCTCACCGCCCTGGTAGATCCTGATCCGGTCGATTCGGCCCGTGTACCGGGTGTCTTCCTCCATCTTCTTCGCATTGCCATTGGCATCAAAACGGATAAAAACGTCTTTCCGGCCATCGAAGTTGGTATCTTTTTCCTGGTAGGCTGGGTTCCCATCTTTAAAACGGGTCAGGATGTCAAAGCGGCCGTCGCCGTCGGCATCCTTGTCCTGCCGGATCGGCTTTCCCGCCTCAAACTGGGTGACGATCTCAAACCTGCCGTCTTGATCCAGGTCCTTTTTCTCCTCGTAAAGCTCGCCCTCGTGATACAGGCGCACGACTTCCATATTGCCGTCTCCATCCAGATCGTGACGGCTTTTGCTGGGAAGGCCCTCTTCGTCATACAGGGTGATCCTTTCGATCTTGCCGTCGCCGTCATCGTCTGTGCGTCTTTCCAGGGGCCTGTCGTCCTTATATGTTTGCCACACGTTCACCTCGCCATCGCCATCGGTGTCCTTGGTGGAGCGAGAAAGCTTTCCTTCCTCAAAATAGTATACGGTATCCAGATGCCCGTCTGCCGTCGTGTCCCTTTGCATCTTTAACGGACGTTCCTCGGAATCAAAGTCTATGTTCTGTTCCACCTGGCCGGTCTGTGTTGATGCTCGCCTATGGCGGATTCTTTTGCCTTTCTCAAAATAGTCCCAGGCATCGATCTTGCCGTCGTGATTCAAGTCTCTTTCCGCCCTTTTGATCTCACCCTTTTCGTAGTACTGGAACCAATCCATAACCTGGTCTGCATTGCTGTCGATCTCAAGCTTGACGAACTTGCCACCCCTATCAAAGTGAGCAATCTGGTCGATCTTGCCATCCTCATTGGTGTCGCGCTTTACAGTCTCTTGTCTGGCCGAGGCCAATGAGGGCTGCAAAGCCGCTGCCAGGACGACCGTCATAACAAGGGAGAAAAAGCCTTTCATCAAACACGCCCCCTAACACAAACTAAAAAGCCACGTGACCATGGCAGGCTTTTTGCCTGTTGGCCTTCGTGGCTCTTTTTCGTTTCCAGAATTAGTTTATTAGTAAGGTTAGTAAAAAGTCAGGAGCACCTTCCTGGTGCCTTTTTCTCTGCGCATATTCTAAATAGAAAGGCCAGCGTAAGTCAAGCATCATGTGTGTCCCCGGCTTTCTACTGTGAAGCCGATGTTGACAGCTGCCCAGTCTCAGTATAACAAGCACACATTATGCCAAGTTAAGACTTTAAATATTTGCTTGAATTTATAGATGGTTACCCAGCACATCCAAATTGCATGGAAAATAAATGCCAACTTTATCACCCTAGTGCCTCCTTCGCGATGGAGACTCCCAATGTAAGATACCAACCATTATATGTCCGAATGTATCGAAATTGAAATCGCCATCAGTTAAGTCCCATGACTTCCCATCTTTTTTGTCATCTCGAATACAACCCAAATAGTTGCCGTCTGCTGAAATCGTATAATTAAATTTGCTGGCAGTCACTTCAACAACCACTGTTCGCCTTTTTTTTGCCAGGTTGACTTTCCAACCAAAGAAGTCCTGGAACTCTCTACACCACTCTTGTAGATCTTTCGCTTGTTCCTTCATAATTGGTAGCATCTCACTTCCATGAATCCTCATGAATTGATTGTTGCCATGCATTGCAACTCCCTCCATTTCCAAAGGTTACTACTTCAGGACACACCTCGACATTTCAGGGTCCAGAACCACGCGCACAAAAAAAACCACGCACGCATTCTTTCTCTTCAGAGAAAGACAGCCTCCGTGGCTCCAATGCCAAAAGATATGAAGATAAATTTAGACTAAACTCTTGCAGGTTCCCTGCCTGCCTTATAATAAAACATATATATATGCCATCCTTGTTCCTGTCAAGCTCTTTTGAGCTACGAAAAGGCGGTGCCTGCCATCCGGGACCCAGGTAACTCCCTTCAGATATATCGCAAGCGAAACTATCAGGGAGCATACCACCACTTATGTTTTCTATAAACAACACAAGGCGGATCACACGGTTCGCCCTTACCTGAAGGCAGGTTCCATAGCAAGTTAATGCCTATGATCATGCGCTTCAGTTTCGTGCGTTGGATGAGCGTGTTCGTGGGCACCATGCTCCCCGTTGTGATCGTGTTCGTGGATGTGCTCATCTCCAGCATGAGAATGCTCGTGAGAATGTTCATGCTCGTGTTCATGGACATGGGTGTGCGAGTGTTCATGCGTGTGGACCTCATCCCCGTGCCGGTGTTCATGGATGTGTAGGTGGCTGTGCCCGTGTGAATGCAAATGCTCGTGTTCATGTGTTCCTAGCATGCTCAACCCTCCTTTAGCAGAAGTTACGAAAAATTTGTGGAATCATCATCAGTAAAACCTTTTCTACAAAATTGCTTCCCGTCTCAGGTGGTCTATGGGTTGTACACTCTGACCTTGTCTCGTCCATATCGGCTGCACCTTTCGCCGCAGCGCATGAAATATCGTCGACACGACCAGCGTTAGATGACCGGCCTTACTTACTAAAACTCATTGACAAAGAACCAACACTTTAGAGTATCATCGCCATCGCGAGAAGAGTAGGCAAGACCCATGCCAAGACCTGGCACGTCTGGAAATTGGTACAAAATTTTCAAGAGACAATGAACAACCTGCGGTTCCCCATAGTTGAGCGCAACTTTCCAGTGTATCTGAAAACGCAAAGGTAGGACAAGCTAATGCAAATATTGCTGAGGTGTCAAAGTGGTGACACCCGGGAAAGATACGGTGAGCATCGTTGTGGGGCCAGACTGATGCAACCACCGCACACTCTGACTCCTTGCATAAAACATAAAAAGGGAAAACACGACAAGCAAGTTCCTGAGGTTAGACATTGAACATCCCACTGGCGACCTGCAGGAACGTGTTCGTCTTTGCGGTTCAATTTAAAAGGTAGATTCAAAGGCGAATCTGTTTCGAATGGAAGCAGGGGGATGCCTACAATGTTGAAATCGTTGACTACCATTAGGAGAACGCAAGATGACTGGACATAAGTTGGACCCAATACACCCTGGAGAGATTCTTCTGGAGGAGTTCCTGAACCCTATGGGTATCAGCCAATATCGCCTGGCAAAGGACATTAGTGTACCCTCTCGAGGAATTAACGAAATTGTTCACGGAAAGAGGAGAATCAGCGCCGACACGGCACTTCGCCTTTCACGATTTTTCGGTACAACGGAGAGGTTTTGGGTCAATCTTCAGGCTCGCTACGATTTGGAACTCGAAAAGGATCGGCTCGGATCCCGATTGGACAGTGAGGTTCGAGCATATGTGGCAGCGTAACAAATATGAATAACAACCACCATAACACCGCGAACCCCGCCGCAGAGCCATAAAAAGATGATAATAACAGACAGTTGAATGAGCTGGTAGTCCCAACGGGTACACAGCGTATAAATAAAACAGCAGGTTACAAAGCTAAGGGCCCGGAAAGGGCCCAAGTTTTTTTGCCGCAATGATGTAGATGAAAAGAGCAGTACGGGTAACGTTATCTCAGGGCGACATCAATCCTTCGTCCGACGGCCTTGGCAAATTTCTCTAGAGTAGAGAGGCGAATATCGGTTGAATGATTTTCCATACGAGAGACGACAGACTTGGTCGTCTAAAGGCGTGTTGCTATCTCTTCCTGAGTAAGGCCCGATTCAAGGCGAGCTTGTTTTAAAAGGATTCCCAGTTTGATAGTTTCAAGCCGCTCGTCGTATCTCTTCCAAAAGTCCGGATCTTCTTTCATGCGTCTTTTTTTGTATTTTTGAAAATCACTCATTTCAGCTCGTCCCGCATCTTTCTAATTGTTGTAAGAAGCTGCGGTATCTTATCATGACATGTGTTAAAGACCGCCACGGCATTAACATTGGAATAGTGGTGTGTCAAAATATCCCGCATTCCTTTTGCCTTTTTCCAATCAACCTCCGGGTAGGAAGGAAGTAGCTTCCCTTCAGTAATTTTGTCCAAGTTCTTCAGGGATTCGCCAATAACGATCAACATCATACAGATCGCATCCATTTTTTCAACACCGGCTGAACTGTCGGTGAAGTCCGAAACCTGGTGTATAGCATGAAAGCGCGCGGTAACCTTGTCGGCTGCATCTTCGATCTGATGCAAGATTTCCAGGACAAGTTCTTTGTCACGCATATATTGCCTCCAAGTCGATTCTTTTTTTCAGAAATTGATTCATCTTTTCCCGATAAGTGACAAGGTCTACACGACGGTGAAGTCGTTCTTCAAGGTCATTCTTAATACCCACAAGCATGAAAAGATCTGGTTGAGCAATTCGAATCACAACATCCACGTCGCTATTATCCCCGGCCTCATCGCGTCCCACAGAGCCGAAAACACCGATAGAAAGAATGCCATACTGTTCTGCGAACTCATTCTTATAATGGTGCAATATTTCGAGTATTTGATCGCGGTGCATTTTTTTCTCCATCGCTCTTGCGGTATGGAGCTTCACATTGAGCCATGGACTCAAATAGCAGTTTTTGCCAAACGATAAGTTCCTTATATCACGAGAGTAACGAAGAAGTCCATAGCTTCACATAAATCGAGACAGAAAGGCTTGGTTACCTGGTTACCGATATTCAGGGATAGATAATGTGGGTCATCTAAGAGAAAATGTAAAAGGGGCAAGGAATTCGGAGCCCTTAGGGGCCCGAAATTGATGTCAACAAAAACGAACCCCTCAAAAATGACATAAAATTATAATGATGACAAATAATTGAGTCTTCTGGTAGTGCAGATTGGAGCAGATTGGGGTCAAATCTTTAATCTTGACAAATCGGCCAGTTGTTTTTCAATTGTTTCAAACTTGTGACGTAAATTCTTATCCTTAGCAAGCTTTTTCCACAACCGGCTTCTTGCCTGACTGACGGCACTGTAGTCAACGCCGCCGACCATTTCGCCGATTCGAGGTTGGGTGATCCGGCTGAATCGATACAAAAGCTCCATCAGCATAGCCCGGCCATCGGAGTTCTTGCCTTTTGTCAAAACATCGTCCTTACGTTCTCCACTAAGTCGGAAAAAATGATCCATCAGTTCTTCAGGAGAGAAGACCTTCTTCAACTCCCTCAAGGCAGGTTGTTCCCTTTGACCCTTTTTCTGCCGCACAAATGTGTCCTTAATCCACTGGACAAAACCTTCATCGCCGACAATGCCGCTTCCCTTTCCCAACGCTAACGGATTGTCCAGGTCTTGCGTCAAACCCTTGGCCACAAAGGCCCCATACCTTTTTCGCCCTTTGAAATTGTCGCCTCCCATGTAATCCAATACAAAACCGTAGTTGACAAAATTCCGCCTCTTTTTCTTGAAAAGAAATCCCGGCAAACTGCTTGCCTTGTAAGACATCAGGGCTGCCTGGTTTTCCTTGGCGTCCTTTTTCTGCAATGATTTGATTCTGATCGGGTTAAGATGAATGTAACGGGACACCTCCAGAAGGTAGTTGTCCGCATCAACCAGAAAAGCCTTGTATCTCCCCTGGTACAGATGGCCTACCCGTTTGTGCTGCTTATTGAAAAAGGCGGTGTAGGATATGTTGAAATGGCGCATAAACTCGGAAAGGTTGCCGTCCGGAGTGGTCAGCAAGAGGTGAAAATGGTTGGTCATCAAAACATAGGCGAGGATAGGCACATTGTACGTGTCTGAAGAAATTGCCAGTTTTTCAAGAAAAACCTCCTGGTCTGGTTTGCCCAGGAAGATGTCTCTCCTTTCGTTACCCCTGCAGGTGACATGATAAAAGGCCCCAGGATATTGAATGCGCAATGCTCTTGCCATAAAGACAATCTAACAGGACTTTGCCATTTGTCAAGAATAAAGATTTGACCCCAATCGATTTCCCGGACGAGTTCCAGGACATGCTCAAAAAGACTATGAAGGTTGCGGTGCAATTTCCAACAGAAGAAAATGTATTAAAATATCTCGTCATGCAGGACATAGCGCGGAGGAAGAGTACGGCGTTTGCCAGCGTTGTAGGATACGTAGGACAGAAATACCCCCGGTTTTCCAACGAGGATGTGCATCCTGTCATTGCCCCGGGAAGGACTGCTCTTGCCGAGCTTAAACAGGGAGAGATTAGGCAAACTATCGAGGAATCATCAAATGAGTTTGCCCTGATCATGTTCACCCAGAAAGGATGTAGATTCTGCGATGTTCAGAAATCGATCCTGAAGTTCTTTACGGCGAGCTATGATTGGACAGTGCGATTGATAGATACCGACAGTCACCCTGACCTGTCATCTCGATTCGGAATTGAACAAACACCGAGTATCATCTTGGTTCACAAAAGCTCCAAAGATCACATGCCCATCTCCGTGGGGGTGATTTCGCTCAGAGAGCTTAATGCCCGTGTATATAGATCCATCAAATTCTTGCGCGGAGAAGTGACACCAGAGCAATGGTTCATATATGAGTTTGAAAAGAACGCCGGCAGTGATCCCCTAAAACCTGTGACCCTCACCAGGAAAGAAGGGCTATGAAAAGGCGACTGGTATCATATTTAACGGTGTTTCTGTGCTGTATATTCTCCGCCTATGCCGTACACGGGGATCAATCCGAAATGGGGAGGA
>Ga0315534_1000113_pt1 | contig 45923 bp, 45 predicted proteins | sample SalMarSW160240MG_FD_203094 | JGI IMG/M metagenome (GOLD analysis project Ga0315534, IMG submission 203094) | Salt marsh sediment microbial communities from the Plum Island Ecosystem LTER, Massachusetts, United States - Salt Marsh Sediment SW1602-40 ... | reverse complement strand
CGGCGAAGACCGCAAATCCCAACCACGTCGCGCCGATCGCCGGCAGAATCGCCGCCAGGCCTTTGCCAGCCAGCAACTCAACAGTGGTTATCGGTGTGGCCAGCACCGGTTCCAGCGTCCGTGTCGACTTCTCTCCAACGATGCTGTAAGAAGCAATCGTAACCGGAATGGCGAGGGGCATGATCATGAAAAGCAGCATGAATTGACTGATGATGAAATATTGGCCGCACTCTGCGGGGCTCATTTCGGCACCGCATAAATTCATGAATCCGCTGGGCATGTCCGCAGAGGAAAGCCCACTGAAATCCGTCGAATTACGTGTGGCGTAGAGCGTTATTAGTGGCAGTGCCGTGAAAATAATGGGCAGAAATGCGACTGTAAAAAGCACAAAGCGATTCTTGAATACTTCCGCCCATTCCTTGCGCGCGATAATCCAGACCTTGTTCATCCGTCACCTCTGTCGTCAGGATGCGACACGTGTTTTATTTCCAGTTATCGGGCATCGTCGGAGTCGTGATCCTGCGGATTGACCAACCGTAAGTACACGTCTTCGAGTGAGCGACGCAGTTCACCGACGAATTGAATCTCGGCACCCATCTCAACCAGCGCCCGCACGATAGCGGGGTTGTTTTCTTCAGGCTCGTCGAGGCCCACCAGCAGCTTTTCGCCAACCGCTTCCACGGAGCGCACGAAGGGAAAATTCTCGATCCGTTCGACAAAGCCCGGATGGATACCGCGCAGATGAAAAACCACCGTACGGGCATAGATGGAGCGGCGCAGTGCGGATGGCGTGTCGAGCGCAAGAAGGTGCCCGTTGAACACCGCGATTCGGTCGCACAATCGATCCGCCTCGTCCAGGTTGTGCGTGCACATGAAAATCGTACGCCCTTCGCTGCGCAGTTCGGCGATAAAATCCCGCACCAGGTGTGCGGCTTCCGGATCGAGGCCGCTGGTTGGCTCGTCGAGAAACAGAATCTGGGGTTCATGCAGCAGGGCTCTAGCGATGGCCAATTTTTGGCGCATACCCTTCGAAAATTGTGCTACCGCCTCCTGACGGCGGTCCCACAATTCCAGCATGCGCAAATAACGTTCAACCTGCCCGGCGACGTCTTCGACTTCATAGAGGCGGGCGAAGAAATCCAGATTGCGCTCGGCACTGAGTCGATCGTACAAGCCGGGCGATTCGGTCAGGATGCCAACCACTTTGCGAATTTGCTGATCATCTTTGCCAAGCTCGAAGCCAGTAACAGTCGCGGTTCCCGAGGTGGGGGCGATCAACGCCGTCAGCATGCGAATCGTCGTCGTTTTGCCGGCGCCGTTTGGTCCCAGGAAGCCGAACACCTCACTGGAATTCACCCGTAGACTCAAATGATCCACTGCAAGAACCCCATTAAACTGCTTGGTTAACGAATCGGTTTTTATCATCTTCTCAACCTGTCAGACCCCTCATCCGTTTTAGTATCCATTCCCTTTTTCGTACAGCGGGGGAAACACCGAACTGCACGGGCGGTCTTCTGATGTATTGCTTGGCTACATGTACCTGCTATCTTCAATCTGTTCCAGCGTTAAATCTTCCGCATTCGTTGTCGGAATCAACCTCGCAGCTCGAAGCGTTTCGGCATCACGCTTGGGCGTCGACTCGACGGCGTCAGACAATATATCACGCAACATAAATATTATCACCAAGCTGATGATTGCAGCCACAGCCATCAACCCTTCGGTATTGTAGACGCCCCAGCTTTGAATGGCGAACAGGGCCGATGCATCGACCAGCGTGTGCCAGAGCACAGCCGCAATTCCCCAGCGCACTTGCCTGCGGGTAAACGCCTGCAGCATGAGCACGGCCAGGCTGATTTGAATGGCCAGGGCGAACATGCGCTCAACGGCGCCGAGCAGTGCGCCATACCAGGGCAGAGTCCAGTACGCCTCCAGCTGTGCCGCCGTTTCCGCCACCCGATCTGCGGAGACGAGGGATGAAAGGTCTGCGCCTCGCAGGGCGATGGCCTGGATTAACCCGTATGTCGCCAGACCGCCAAAGATGATCGCCTCGGCGCCCCCATGACCCAGACCGAACATCAGGGCTTCCCGCCAGGAACGCTCTTTGCGCAGCCAGATGCGGTAGACGAGATACCTGGCTCCCTCCTCGAAAACGCCGGCCGAAAGCCCCACGACGAGTGCGGCCCCAATCAGTGGAAAACCAGTTTGCTGCACGGACAAACCGAGGCGCGTGAAGACCCTGGGCAGGAAGAATGAATTGAAGGGGATGTGTCCAATCTGGCTGGCGATGAACGTCGCCGCACCGACCAGGAAGAGCCGCCATTCCACTTTTAGGCGCTTGACAAAGAGAACTGCCAACGCCAAGGGTAATGCAATCATTGCGAGTGCGTTGATCGAGTGGATGATTACATCCATTGGCGGCTCCTAAAACGGTTGCTCATGCGTACGGATCGCCTGCGAGGAAGATACCAGCCAGGAGATCCGTGTGCCGGATGTTTCAATGTTTCACGTGAAACATTGCCTGCTACGGCCAGCCTCGTTTTCGCTCGCGTGAACGCGTCTGGGCCGCTCGTCGCAGGATGACCATCAATTGACTGCCGTTGGATGAGCGTAAAAAGATATTGTGTGGCTCCCAACCTTCTGCGGCGGCAAGATTGAGGAACTCGGTCAATTCTTCGGGGCGCGCTCCCCGCAGCGCGCCTCCAAGCACCTCGACGGTGTACTCCCATTGCGCGCTCACTTCTTCCGCTCCTGTTTACCCTGGCTGCCCGTCAGGTCGATGCCTGTAGCAAGTGAAGTCAAACCCGCAATGCCGCCCAGATTCATGGTGTCGACGGCGCTGGACGGCACGATCACCAGGGCGCCTTGTTGTTTCAAGCCTTCGAAAAGCATGTTCATCGCGCGTAAGTGCAAGGCGGTGGGGTTTTCCTTGTACGCCAGCGAGGCGTCCGCAAAGGATTGCGCGATCTGCTGCTCGGATTCGCCCAAGATTACACGCGCTTGACGCTCGCGTTCGGCCTGCGCCTGGCGGCTCATGGCGTCTTCCAATTCCTGCGGGATGATAACATCACGGATTTCAACCGATTGAACGGTGATGCCCCAAGGCGTTGTCCTTTCGTCGATGATTTTTTGCAGTTCTTTGTCCATGCGGGCTCTGCCGACCAATATGTCCGCCAGATCCATTTGTCCGAGTACTTCCCGCAAGGCGGTCTGTGCGGCCCATGAGATTGCCACTCGGTAGTCTTCCACCTCGAGGGCGGCTTTCTCAGCGTCCCAAACCAGCCAAAACAAAACGGCGTCGACGTCGACGGGAACCGTGTCCTTGGTAAGCGTTTTTTCGGCGCTAAACGGGGTTACCATCACGCGGTGATCGATCCAGGTGGATGCTCGATCGATGATCGGTACAATGGCGAAAATTCCGGGGCCGCGCAATCCGATGAAGCGGCCGAAACGCAGTATGACGGCCTTTTCCCATTGGTCTGCTACTTTCAACCCGAACAACAAATATACGCCGACGAGATTGATGCCCACCAGCAGCACCACGGCCACCCAGTCTGGGGCGTTGATTCCCTGCATCAGCCATGCCAGCAAGAGGGAGATTGCAAGTAATAGTAGATTCGTCGCCACTGCAACGGCGGGAACGCGGATGATGTCCCTCCGCTGCGTTTGTTCTTCGTTCCTTCGTGTAAATTGGTTTGCTCTTCGTGTCATCTCACACCTTCCTTTGTCCCTGAGGACTTGTATTCGTATTTTATTGCTCGTCTGGTGGTGATCCTTCGTTTCGCCAGCGTGCAAGCATGTTCTCTACGTTCGCTTCTACTTCTTCGGGTTCGAAACCCAGACGATGCGTTTCTAGCAAGTACGAGCGCGTAATCGTATCCAGTGCGGCGTCCCGCATTCGTTTTGCATTCTCCGGCAACGGGGGGTCGAGCACGAATGTGCCCCGCCCTTGCTGGGTTGAAATCACACCCGCCTCGTCCAGAATACGATAGGCGCGGGCAACGGTGTTGAAGTTCACCCGCAAATCCGTCGCCAACTGCCGCACGGTCGGCAGCTGCTGGCCGGGTTTGAGTGCCTCCGGACCCACCAGGTGCTTGATGCGCTCTACAATCTGAACGTAGATCGGCGTGTGACTGCGAAAATCAAGCTCTAAGAACATCGTGTCATTGTACCAATTGTCTCATTGTACTAATTGTACTAAATATTCTACCATTGTCAAGATCGACCGGGGTGAGATTTCCACGATCTGCGCGCAGGGGTAACTTGTTGAGTGATTAATTCTGTGAAGGCGCTGCATTGCCGTTGAATCCGGCAGCGTGGTAAAATCGCAGTGAGGGCCGAAATTGCCCCCGTAGGAGGTAAGTGTGGAGAAGCAGGTTAGTACTTTTGCCGTTAAAAAAGGCCTGGCGCAGATGCTCAAAGGCGGCGTGATCATGGATGTGGTCACACCGGAACACGCTCTTATTGCTGAAAATGCGGGTGCCGTCGCTGTGATGGCTTTAGAGCGCGTCCCAGCGGACATTCGCGCCCAGGGCGGTGTGGCTCGCATGAGCGACCCAAAACTCATCCTCGAAATCATGGATGCCGTATCCATTCCCGTCATGGCCAAATGCCGTATCGGCCATTTCGTCGAAGCACAAATCCTCGAAGCGCTCGGTGTAGATTACGTAGACGAATCGGAGGTGCTCACGCCGGCGGATGAGGCGCACCACATCGATAAGCATCCTTTCAAGATTCCCTTCGTATGCGGCTGCCGTAATTTAGGTGAAGCTTTACGCCGCATCGGGGAGGGCGCCGCTATGATCCGCACGAAAGGCGAAGCCGGAACCGGCGACATCGTGGAAGCCGTGCGACACGCGCGATCCGTACTGGGGGAAATCCGCCGCCTGGAAAACATGCCCGATGAAGAGCTAATGGCTTTTGCCAAAACGATCGGCGCGCCGTTTACTTTGGTCAAAGAGACCAAGGAGCTCGGACGCTTGCCCGTAGTCAACTTTGCTGCGGGCGGGATCGCCACTCCGGCCGATGCAGCGCTGATGATGCAGCTCGGTGTGGATGGTGTCTTCGTCGGTTCGGGAATCTTTAAATCCGGAGACCCTGCGGCGCGCGCCAAAGCGATCGTCGAGGCGACGACTCATTATCGAGATCCCAAAATTCTCGCCGAAGTCAGTCGTGGTCTTGGGGATGCAATGGTGGGCATCGGCGTCAGCGAGCTTCCCGAAGCGGAGCGATTGGCGGTACGCGGTTGGTGACTCTAAAAACTGGCGAGTCCCGCATACAAGATGAGCGCGTAGATATCCGGCGCAGTGACCGGGCGATGCTCGATGATACCGACATCCGCGCGCTGCTGTGTGAAGGGCAGGTCGCTTTCATCGCGACTTGTGATGACAATCAACCCTTCGTCCTTCCCAATCTGTACTGGTATGACCCCGATAGGCATGCCCTCTACTTCCACACCGCCGCCGATGGCCGCACGCGCTCGAATGTGGTTAACAACCCAAACGTCAGTGCGAGCGTAGCGACGATGGGAAAACTGTTGCCGGCCGCTAAAGCGATCGAGTTCAGTGTGGCCTACAGCAGCGTTTGTGTTTTTGGCAAAGCCAGAATCGTCGAGGACGAAGAGGAAGCTCGTTGTGCACTACAAGGTCTGCTGGACAAGTACTTTCCAGATCACAATGCTGGAGAAGACTATCGTCCAATCACCCGCAATGAAATCAAACGCACCGCAGTCTTTGCCATCGAGATCGAATCTTGGAGTGGAAAGCGGAAAGCTGCAGATTCGTGAAGATCGGTGTTCTTGCGCTTCAGGGTGATTTCGCGGAGCATATCGCTATGCTGAGCAGCATTGGTGTGGAAACCGTTGAAGTCCGCCTGCCGCAGCAGCTCGAGGATATCGAGGGTCTCATCATCCCCGGAGGCGAATCGACCACCATCGGTAAATTGGCGGTCCAGTATGAATTGATGGACCCTATGGCGCGTTTTGGAAAGTCCCACGCCATTTGGGGGACTTGCGCCGGAGCGATCCTGCTTGCGAGCGATATCCAATGTGAGCAACCGCTGCTTAAGTTAATGGACATCTCCATCGAACGCAATGCCTTCGGTCGACAGGTCGACAGCTTCGAGAGCGATATATCGGTCCCTGCGCTGGAATCACCGCAGCATCCCTTCCCGGCCGTCTTCATCCGTGCCCCCGTGATCAAGACCACAGGCAAGTCCGTCGAGGTGCTTGCACGTTTGCCGGCAGATAACGGCTCGGCGGAAATCGTCGTCGCCGCGCAGCAGGATCGTTTGCTTGCCACCAGTTTCCATCCAGAACTCACGCAGGATGATCGGTTCCATCGCTATTTTCTAGATCTCGTGGAAGGGTGAATTGCGCATGATTCGGCCAATGGATTGGCGAGACCTGGCCATACTGCATCGGTTGCGAAATCACGGGCTATGCCTTGACTCTCAGCTCGACAGCACGCGAGGTCCAGATGCCTTTCACGATGCGCTCCTCGATCCCTTCTCGCGAAGCAGAAGCACGTGTACGCTAATCGCACGTTCGGATGACTCCGACCAGGCTGTTGCCGTAGGCCAGTTCACCCGCCAGATCCGCCAGGTAATTGCGCATCTCACCTTCCTCGGCCCTGTAGATGCGCTCTCACTATCCCCTGGTCTCAATCTGATCGACGCATTGAGCCAAGCTGCCGGATCGCAAAACATCCATCACCTGATTGCCGAAATCGACGAACGCAATCCCGCTTTCGAACTCCTACGCCGTGCGGGCTTCGCTGTTTATGCCCGCCAGAGAATTTGGCAGCTCTCAGGTCCACTCGCTATCGACTTGGAAAACGTCGACGCAAATTGGCGTCTCGAAATGGAAAGCGATGCCGCTGCGATTCGCAGCCTGTACCACAACCTGGTGCCGGGATTGGTCCAACAAGTTGAAGCGCCACCGCCCTCGAACAATCGCAGCTTGGTGCACTGGCGGCAAGACGAACTTCTCGCGTACATGGAGATGGAAGACGGCCCCAGAGGTCTTTGGGCACAGGCGTATATCCATCCTGCGGTCGAACAAATCGACGATCTGTTGCTCAGTCTCCTCAAGCAAGTAAAAACGAGCGCGCAAAAGCCGCTTTATTTTTGCGTGCGTTCCTACCGGGCTGGATTAAACCGCAGCCTGCAGGACCTCGGTTTCACCCCTCGCAGCGATCAGGCTGTCATGGTGAAACGTCTTACCGCCGTGATGCGAGATCGAGTTCCTGCAGCGCTGACCGCCATCGAAGGAACGCAGCCTGAGCCAACCGCACCGATTGCTCACACGCCCTCCACATTACACACGGCTGCGGAGAATTCAATTCGAAATCACTTCGATTCGGACGCCATCCATCCGTGAGACTATTTCACGCAAAGCCGGATAAATTCCCAAACGCCGCCATACTGTATCGCAGATAGCGGGAACGCACTTCAACCGTATAATATTCTCGGTGTCGAAGGAAAAATGTATATTGATGATTGGGTTCATCACGGTGCTTTCATCGATAGATTCCGCCGCAGCGGACCGCCTGTTCGGCATCGCACCGGTGGCTTCTATCATCCGGGTGGTTTGCAGCGGCGATGATTTAAATCTCGATCGACATGCCATCTAAATTGCCGCGCACTGTCCAGGCCCCTTGGAATAAAGCAGCACGGCTTTCCCGTTCCAAGTTGCTTTGCGGAAAAGTGATGCCCTTTGTGATTCTGCTTTTGGCGGTATTCCCACCCGTTCTTGTCGTGCTGGATCGCTGGTTGGACGTCCCTTGGATAAGAACTGAATTTCTGTCTCCGTGGTGTTATCCGGCGAATTACTGTAACGCAGTTCTCCCGGCATACTTCGTAATCATTCTCCCCGGCGCCCTTCTCCTTCTGCTCCTTTTTATCTTGCGCAACGACGATATCCACACCTACCTCTCGGCTCGAGACTCGTTCCCCGAGCCGATTGACACTCGCCCAAATCGGAAACAAACGCGCAGCGGAAATTTCCTCATCGCATTCTCCCTCGGCTGGCTCGTGTGGCGCATCGTGGCCGTATGGGCGCAGCTCTCCTTGCCGGATTGGGGATACGTTTGCGCTTATTCTTTATTGCTTTGCGGATGGCTGCTGCGAGAAATTCCGCTCCGCCTAATCGTTGCACATTGGAAAGAAAATCGCCGCAAATTCGTATTCATGCTGGTCAACCACCTATCCTTGGTCGGGATTCTGGCGAGTGTTTCTTTGTCCAGCATGTCCTGGCCGCTATTTCTGTTTCTTTTTCTGGTCAGCATTATCGCCTATCGGAATTCTCTGGGCGAAATTTCAATTAGCTATTGGCTGTCGGCTTTTGCGCTTTTAATTTTAACAATGGGTATCAATCATTGGAGTTTTTCGATCATCGGGGATGAATACGCCTTCTTCCGCTACGCTCAAACCATCGTCCAGCAGCAAAATTTATCGAATATCGGGGATCACCTTTTTTATGGCCAGGGTGTCTATCAATCGCATCCCTACTTTTCATCTTTGATTCAAGCCGTTTTCATGAAGATTTTCGGGATGAACAACTTCGGCTGGCGTTTCAGCAACATTTATCTTACAGCAGTGGCGATTGGTCTCTTACATTCCGTTTTCAGGGGATTTCTGCGCGAACGAATTGCCGATATTGCCGCTTTGTTCCTGGCATTCTCGCAGTATTTGATCTCGTTTGGCAAGATTGGTTACAACAACCTGCAAGCTTTCTTTCTGCTCGCCGTCGTATTCTATTTCGCGCGCAAAGCGATCGTTCGTAGAAGCGCGCTCGAATTTGCATTATTGGGCGCCGCCTGCGGCCTATGTTTCTATGCCTATCCCGCGGCTCTATTTGTGCCGCCTCTTTCAATTTTGCTTTTACTGTTTTACGATCCGCCGATTAATCGCCGTGCGATTCGCACTTGGGGCGTATTCCTGCTTTGCTTTGTAATTCTGATCTTGCCGCTTGCCTCGCAACAGGACTATTGGTTGAACAAAATCCCAGGCACGTTTTTGTATACGCCGGCGTTGAGTCAGAGTCCATCGAGTATCGCCCACCATCTTTCCAGCAATCTCCTTGCAGCGATGTTTTCTTTCCTTTACGCGCCGCAGGAAACGCACTTCGTGGCCGCTTCGTATATCGATCCACTGTCGGCAGCATTCACGCTAATTGGCCTCGCATTGCTGCTGTCGAAATTCCGTGCGCACAGATTTATAACCTTTTTCATTACCGGCTTCGTTTTTTTGTTGTTCTTTCTCGGTGCGACTCACGATCGTTCTTTCCCTTCGACCACGCGAATGTTCCTGCTCCTGCCCTGGTTTGCGGTTTTTTCAGCGGTTGGGTTTGCGTGGATCATGCGCAATCTAGGGCATTTGCATCGGCGACGTACATTTAGAACCATCATCGCAGGCTTGATTCTGGCTGGCTGTTTGGCTCTCAACCTTTATCAGGCGTTCCCTTTGGCACAAAACCGAATGGCGCACCGCTACCATTCGTTTCAAGTCCTGTTCCTGCGAGAAGCGCCGCGATTGCTCGCGCCTAAAAACGATGTGGATCCGCAAATTACAATCTTGAATCAAGCGGACACACACTTGTTAGAATCGCTGTACGAGCTTCTCGATATCTATCAGATTCCATATACCCGGGGACAATTGGTTGAAGTGGATGTCGACAGCCTCCTGGAGGATGAAATACTGGCTGACGAATGTCTTTCAGATGTGCACAGCTTGATTATAATTACCCCATGGGTGTATGGTGAAAGCAGGAGGTCGATCGAACGCGTTCTTATCCAAGCGGGTAAACAGCCTCACGAAGTAAAGAATTCCAACGGAGATACGGTTTACGTCGTTTGGGAGACTATGTCTGACTAGAATGCATTCTGTCCGTCCGGCAAGAACGCACTCGAAAGATCCGAGGTGAAAAAAAGCAATGCCGCTTCTCGATCGTGGATATCGAGGGCGAACATCAACACAGGCATGTGAGTGAACATGACGAGACGGCGAATTACGGACAATCTCGATGACCTTCTGGCGATCTTGCCGCTAGAGATCACGAGGGAGATTAAGAAGATCAACCGCCAGGACGAATTGCTTGAGGTCATCCTGGATCTTGGACGTGTGCCCACGGCGCGATACATCGATGGCGAGGTGGCCCTCAACGATCGAGAAGTCGGGAGCGAGGAGCTGGATTACATCGTCTCGCGTGTCGGTGGTTTCGACGCCGATAACCGCGGCGGCATTGAGCGTACGCTGCACCGCATTGCGGCCATTCGCAATCGACACGATCAGATCGTGGGATTGACGTGCCGCGTGGGCCGTGCCGTCTATGGCACGATCGACATCATTCAAGATTTCATTCTTGGCGGGAAAAGCGTCCTTTTGGTCGGGCGCCCCGCCGTCGGGAAAACCACCATGCTGCGTGAGGCCGCTCGTATCCTGGCAGAGGAGAAACGCGTCGTTATTGTGGATACGTCGAACGAAATCGCCGGTGACGGGGATGTTCCACACCCGGCAATCGGGCGGGCGCGGCGCATGCAAGTGCGTGAGCCAACTCTGCAGCATGAAGTGATGATCGAGGCGGTCGAGAATCACAATCCTGAGGTTATCGTGATCGACGAAATCGGACGCGAGCTGGAGGCTGTTGCGGCGCGCACCATCGCGGAACGCGGGGTGCAGCTGATCGGCACGGCGCACGGAAACACGCTGGAAAATTTATTGCTCAATCCCACGTTGTCCGATCTCGTGGGCGGCATCGAATCCGTGACTCTCTCCGACGAGGAAGCCCGGCGCCGGGGTACGCAAAAAACTGTACTCGAACGTCGCGCCGCTCCCACTTTCCCGGTTCTGATCGAAATCCAGGATCGTGAACGACTTGCGGTTCATCGTGACGTTGCAGCTTCGGTTGATGCCATGCTGCGCGGGCGCCCGTTGCCTCCCGAGCTCCGCTACCGGGATGAAAATGGAGAGATCAAGATTGATACGCCCGCGAAAGCGGCCTCCTCCCGAGGCCGCGGCCAGGAAGGCTACCGACGTCAGGCCGCGCTGCCTTCGGCGCCCACGACTTCCGACAATGGTCTCCCCTATTCTCCAACGCCACCCCGCATGCCCGGCACGGCGCTGGAGACCGCACGTATCTACGCCTATGGTGTGGCACGCAATCGCTTACGCCAGGCAGCCAAACGCTTGCGTGTTCCGGCTGTCTTGGTTGATGATTTGGGTGAAGCCGACGTGATGGTGACTTTGCGCTCGTACTATCGGAAGCGGCAGAAGGTGATCTCCAGCGCTGAGAATCGACGCATGCCCATCTATGTCCTGCGATCGAATACGGTCAATCAGATGGAAAGTTTCTTCGCCGATTTGTTTAACTTGGACGGCTTATCATCCGATGATCCGGCCATGGAGGCGGGTATGGAAGAAGCCCGCCGCGCCGTCCAATCTGTACTTGATGGCGCACGTTCCGTGGACCTTTCACCGGCGTCTGCATATGTGCGTCGACTCCAACATCAGATGGCTCGCCAGGCCAACCTTGTTTCTCATTCCTATGGTAACGAACCTCAGCGGCGGGTAAGGATTTATCGCAATTGAGTCTATTCATCACGTTGGAAGGTCCCGACGGGAGTGGAAAAACCCGCCAGGCAATATTGCTCTCGCAGCGATTGGGTGCGCTTGATTACGATGTTCTCCTGACTCGTGAACCTGGCGGGACGGATATCGGCGAACAAATTCGGCAGGTGTTGACCTCGCTGGACAATACGACGATGCATCCACGCACCGAGTTTCTATTGTTTTCCGCCTCGAGAGCACAGCACGTGTTTGAACGAATCCGTCCGCATCTCGAGCGCGGCGGGATCGTAATATGCGATCGGTATTTTGATGCTTCACTCGCCTATCAAGGTTATGGTCATCGTCTCGATCTGGACTCGCTACGTGCGATCACATCTTTTGCCACGCAAGAATTGACTCCCGATCTAACCATACTTCTCGACCTGCCTGTCGAACGTGGATTGCATCGTAGAGAGCAAGATGGCAATTGGAATCGTCTCGATGCGTATGATCTGGATTTCCACCGCCGGGTGCGGCAGGGTTATCTTGCGCTCGCAAAAAGCCAACCGGAGCGTTGGGTCGTGATTGATGGACTGCAGCCAGTCGATCAAGTTCATGCCGAAATCAAGCGAGCCGTCGAAGCGAGATTGGCTCAGTCACCGTCTGGGTAAGGCAAACTATCCCCTCTTTTCCCCATAGTAGTACTTAGAAACTAGTTGACAATAGCAACCATGCGCAGTATTTTAGCGGCATATGTATATTGCCTTTGCTATGTGAGGAGTATGACATGCAAGCGATTCGGGATCTCGATGAACTTACGCGAACAGCTCGACGCCGCGAGTACGAAGATGGTCTGGTGGACTTGCTTAACGCCGCTGTCTTCCTCGTTGGGGGTTTGCTCATCGCCTCCGTTTACTCGACCTCCAGCATACTCTGGTATCTGTGCATGCTTGTAAGCCACCCGAATATCACCGTCGCATGCCTTTTGTTGCTGGTTCCGGTGCTGGCAATGTCTCTGCTTGTTTCGCGAGGCGTAATTCAGCGTATTCGGAGGAATGTATTCTGGGCGGAAAGTGGTTACGTCAAGCCGCTGCAGAAAATCGATTGGCGATTAAGCGTTCCGGCGTTGTTGATTGTGACGCTATCGGCATCGATTGGTTTCTGGGGAACCCTGCGCGGTTGGTTGGCTCCTGACTCCGATCTGCGATTTCTCGTCAGCGGCCTGGGAATCGCCACGGCCGTCGTATATTTTGGAAAGGGTCTACTCCTGAAGTTTTCTCGATACGTCGCAGTCGGTGGTATCGGCGCCGTGTTATCCATCATGATCCTGATCGTGCCTTTTTCAATTTCCACAAGCTGGGTTTTGCTCGGTGTGATGTGGTCCGTGATTTTACTGACGTCAGGGAGCGTTGGGATTCGTAACACGCTGCGGGCACTTAACGAGACGGACAATGCCTGATTACGATCTACCCACCAGGTTCGATCGCATGATTCACCAACCCTCCCGGTTGGCCATCATGGCGCTGCTCTCTGGTTGTGAGCATGCCGATTTTACCTACCTCCAGCGAGTCATCGGTTTGAATAAGGGCAGCCTATCGAAGCATTTGTCCTACCTGGAACAAGCTGGATATATCATGATTAAGAAGAGCTTTAAGGGAAAGTACCCGAACACTTCCGCTTCGCTCACTCCACAAGGGCGACGCGCATTTCAAACGTATCGCCGACAATACCGAGAGTTCAGTAAATTCATGGGAGAAGACTGACTCAAAATAGCTGCCTGCGGTTTACCCGCAGCGCACGTGTGAGGATCGACAATGCAATCCGATTTCGCCATACAGATCGAAAATCTTTCAAAAACTTACGGCAAGCGTTCGAAACGTGTGCAGGCACTCAGGGGAATCAATCTCGATGTGCAGCGTGGGCAGGTGTTCGGATTTCTGGGTCCCAACGGTGCGGGGAAAACAACGACCATCCGGCTGATCCTGGATCTGATTCGTCCGTCGCAGGGAAGTGTGTGTGTTTTTGGTAAGGACGTCAGGCGTCAGCATGATGTGCTTCGAAATGTGGGAGCGATCGTTGAGCAGGCGACCTTTTATCCATTTCTCACGGGAGCAAAGAATCTGGAGGTGATCGCGGATGTTGGCGATCATGATGTCAAACGCATCCCCGAGCTTCTCGACAGCGTCGGGCTTTCCAATCAGGTTGATAAACGTGTCTCGAGCTATTCAACCGGTATGCGGCAGCGGCTAGGATTGGCGGCCGCCCTTCTCGGCGATCCGCAATTGCTTATCTTAGACGAACCGACTGCGGGTCTTGACCCTGCCGGGATGCACGATGTACGCACCCATCTCCGGGAGCTTGTAGATCGCGAGCAGAAGACCGTTTTCCTTTCCAGCCATCTGCTTGCCGAGGTTGAACAAGTCTGCGACCGGGTCGCCATCATTCACCGGGGTGAAATTATCCGCAAGGGAAAAGTCGGCGACCTGCTTCGTGGTCATACGCAGTTGCGCATCGAGGTCTTGCCGCTGGATACAGCAAAGCAGGTGCTGGAGCAAAATTGGGAGATCTCTCCGGCGAATGTTGAGCAAGCAACTCAGACAATGGAATCCGGATGGATCACGCTCATTACTTCCGCGGCCGAAGCGCCGGCAATCGTCAGATGTCTGGTAGACGCAGGGGTTGATATCTTCCAATTGACGAGCCAAAGTAAGACGCTGGAAGCGTATTTCTTGGAGGCTACAGAGGAGGCGTCCAACAATGATTAAACTATTCCGAGCCGAGTGGAAAAAAACGGCCAATCATCGTTGGCTTGCCGGGTTTCTGATCTGGATCTTTCCCGTTGGCGCTTTGGCGTTTTATACAATCGTTGTCGTAGCGACGATATTCTCTGAGGAGGCGATTGAAAATTTTGGATTGAACGGCGCCGTCTGGACAGACGTCAGCAACGTTTGGAACACATTGAGCAGTTATCCCGGCAACGTATTGGGCCGCATGCCGATCCTGGCATTCGTGGCCACGCTGTTCGCCGGTGAGTATGAGTGGGGAACCTGGAAAAATATTACCCCGCGAAATTCACGCAGTGCTTTGATCTTGGCCAAGTTTTTAACTCTCGGGGTATACGTCGTTCTGGCCTTCGCTGCCATGTCGGTTATCGTTGGTTTGGGCAACGGCATTGCCACATCCATTGCCGGGCTGCCGTACCCTCCCGCAGCGACAGGGGCGGTCGTCGGCGAGTTCCTGGGCGACTACGTTCTTCGTGCTGGATTGGCATTCGTTTCCACGCTGATCGTTGTATCCTTCGCTGCCTTTGCGGCACTGATTACTCGTAAAATTGTGGGTGGGATCATGATCGGATTCTTGATCTCGATCATCGAACCGAACTTATGGCTCGCCTGCCTCGGATTGAGTAAATTGTTTAACAATCCCGATTTGATCGAGCTCTATCGCTTTGCGCCATCGTTCAATATTGGCAACATCAATGAATGGATTCGCTTCAATCACGCGCTTGACATGGCTCCGATTTTATCGACACACGTGAGCCTGGGCAGTTCAATCGCGGTCGTTGCGCTCTGGATCGTGGGGTCGATCGCTTTGGTGCTGCTCTTATTCCAGCGTCAGGATATCACTTCATGAGGGAGATCGGGAGAGAATCGGCGCGCTGCCGGATTGCTCGGAGCTTCGGTTTATAGATCGAGATCCGGTATGTTTTTTTCGATCTCCTGCGGAGTTTCACCGGCTTCCAATCGATCCACAACTTCATCGAACTCGCCTGGCATCTCCTCCCCCAATTCATTCCCCATCTTACGCATCATGCGTGCCATAGATCGAGGGTCATTCTCGTCGAGATCGCCCCATTCGCTTGGATCCGCGAACGATTCTAGGCGGGATTCTTCCGAGCGGGCAAAGCGTACTCTATTGATCAGGCGTTGAAGATTGGTGCCATTGCAGTGCGGACATGAAACAGTGATGCGGCCGTATTCCTCATACGACTGGTGCACCGAAATTCGTTTATTGCAATCCACACACAAGTAATCATAAGTTGGCACGACGCACTCCTAACGCCAGCCTTTCCCCCGAATTCGAATTCAAGAGGGCGGCTGATTCGCAGCATCAACCAAATCGATTATACTGACCCTGACAGGAGTTATCAACGCATGGACGAGCAGCTGTTCAGCAAAGAAAGAATCCCGCTTCTGATTGTAATCTCGGGACCCTCGGGCGTGGGCAAGGATTCTGTGATCCAACGCATGAAGGAAATCGGCACCGCTTTTCATTTTGTCATCACCGCCACAACCCGGCCCAAGCGATCCGATGAGGTCGAAGGGTTGGATTATTTTTTTGTCGGCCAAGCTGAATTTACCGATATGATCGAACAAGACGAGCTGCTCGAATATGCCATCGTTTACGACGATTACAAAGGCATTCCCAAACAACAAGTGCGTGAAGCGATGCAGAGCGGAAAAGACGTCGTGATGCGTCTCGATGTCCAGGGAGCAGGGACCATCCGCAAATTATTTCCCGAGGCGTTGCTGATCTTTCTCACCACGCCTTCGGAGCAAGAGCTGCTCCGACGCCTTGAAGCACGCAAGTCGGAGACTCCCGAAGGAAGAAAGCTGCGCATCCACATGGCTCGGAAGGAAATGGAGCGCGTGGATATCTTTGATTATGTGGTATTCAATGCCGACGGCGAGCTTGATGCCGCAGTGGAAAATATAATGGCAATCATCACGGCCGAGCACCACCGCGTGAAACCGCGCCAAGTGAAATTGTGAACGACTCTGTCAACCAGACGATATCGGAACGACCCCGGCGAAACAAATCCCCCGATTTCCGCACGACCGTGTTGCGATTTCCTGTTACGTATGGGACGATTGTTATTACGCTCATCGTTTTTCTCCTGCAATGGCTCAGCGCATTTGCCAATGGAAACAATCTCATATGCGGGCCTGAGGATGTCATCTGCCAGGCTGGCGCGAAAGTCAATTGGGCCATCGCTGCTGGGGAAATTTGGCGCTTCTTCACACCCATCTTTATTCATGCAAATGCTGGGCACATTTTTGTCAACATGTATTCTCTTTATGCCGTTGGTCCCTCAGTGGAGTTGTTTTACGGCAGAGAGCGGACAGCGATCGTATACCTACTGAGCGGCGTCTCCGGTGTTGCCTTCAGCCTCGCCTTCAACGCCAATAATTCTGTGGGCGCCTCCGGAGCTATCTTCGGAATCGTCGGCGCACTTGCATGGTTTCTCTATCGGCACCGCGATTTGTTCGGAGCCGTCGCCAAGGACCAACTGAGGCGGATTGTCGTCGTTATCGCGTTAAATCTGGCATTGGGATTCTCCACCATGATCGATAACTGGGGACACATCGGCGGACTTCTGGGGGGATTGCTCATCGGATGGTTCATCGGACCCCATTTAGTGAGAAGTCAAACCCTGGATCAACCCAACCGGCTGGTCGATAGTAGACCTTGGGGGGAAGTTGTTTCGAATTCATTGTTCGCAGTTGTTGTCGTGGCGATTTGCTGTCTCGCAGCGATTTTCAGCCCCTTCAATCAACACTAGTTTCGGATACACTATATAAATAGAAGCCCTTCTACTGCACTTCTAATCGAGGATGTATGCTGATGACAGCAACGGGCCTGTATTTGCAGCATACCAATCCATTGCGGCGTGCTTTGCTTGTGTAGCGATCGGAGATTAGATTCAGCAGGAACAAAGATGTTTATTCGCTTCGGAATTATGACGACTACGGAACAAGGACATATAACCAATGGGCGGTAAAAAGACCCCTGCACTGTTCGACATCACCTTCGTTGGTGCTGGCCCCACAGGGTTGTTTGGCGCATTTTATGCCGGCTTGCGCGAGCTGTCGGTTAAAGTCATCGACGCGCTGCCTCAAGCGGGTGGGCAGCTGATTACACTCTATCCCGAAAAATTGATCTACGATACCCCGGGGTTTTATGAGGTACGATCGAAGGACCTCGTGGACAATCTGTTCAAGCAAGCCTCACGATGGCAGCCAGAATTTGCGTTCAACCAGCGAGCGTTGAATCTGGTGCGGGATTCGCATCCAGCTGTGGACCCGGAAGAGAAAGTCTGGGTGATCGAAACCGAAAAAGAACGCCACTTCACGAGAACCGTAGTGATCGCAGCTGGAATAGGCGCCTTCCAACCAATCCGCCTGAAAAACGAAAGTGTGGACCATTTTGAAAACAATGGCGTCGCCTACATGGTTCACGACCTCGAGGCGTATGCAGGGAAGCGCGTGCTCATTATCGGTGGTGGGGACAGCGCAGTGGATTGGGCGCTGGCACTCGAGCCCATCGCCAAGAAAGTTACGCTCATCCATCGCCGAGAAGGATTCCGTGCCCACGATTCATCGGTCAATGCACTCATGGATTCGTCTGTCGAGGTGCTCATCTTCTATGAATTACGCCAACTGCAGGGAAGTTCGCATCTCGAACGTGCCGTGATTTTCAACAATCGGAATCAAGAAGAACGCACGCTCGACATCGATGCCGCCGTCCTCGCCCTGGGATTTAAAGCCGATTTGGGGCCTATCCGCACCTGGGGTTTTGAGACCATCGGGCGCCGCTATATTCGGGTGAACAAGCGTATGGAAACGAATTTGCCGGGTGTGTATGCCGCCGGGGATGTGGCATTGCAGGAGGATATCGATCCACTCAACTTGATCGTGGTCGGATATGGCCAGGTGACTGTGGCCGTCAACTACGCCTACACGAAAATCAAGCCGGGAGAAAAGGTCTTCCCTGGTCACTCCAGTGAGAGAATTTTAAAGAAAACCTGATCGTTCGAAGTGAATTGACGAGGAGATCTATTCCACAGCCGGAGCCTCTTCGGCTGCGGAATCCTGTTCTGAATCTTTCCTGCGGGAAAATGGCAGCCTCAAGCGGGGGAAGCGCCGGCTTTTCGAAGAGTCCTTCGGCTTCGGATTGCGCGGCCAATACAGCAGAAGGCCAAGAAGGCTGATGGCGACGCCAGTCGCCAGGCCGATCACCTGTATGGGTCCAAAAGTAACGTAGGGAAGATGTTGCGCACCGAGGCCGATGAAATCTGCGAGCGATGCCGCCGCGGATACGACGTATCCCGTAGCGATTAGGCGCACCCCGACATCCGCACGTAGCGACATCGAACGATGATTGCGAATGACGCGTACACTGGCGTACGCACTCGTAAGCAATATCGCCAGACCTACCAACCAAACATCCACCTGCACGAATCCGACGACTTCGCTGCGATTCATACCGATTAGATCTGGTTGGACGCCGATAAGAAAAATCATAAAACCGATGAATACGAGGGTCATCCAGTAACGCGCCCAACGAACTTGGTATGGCTTGAGGGGAGACAAAGGCATGTATCAAAACTCCGATGACGATTTAGGATGTGTTGGCAGTTCGTGTTACGAAAACAGCATTTTCAACCTCGGAGGATTCTAGATCACACGCCGAGGCGTAGTCAATTAACCGTAGATCGACGCTGCTGTCAAGGCCCGAAAGTACTGCGTCGATTTCATCTCGTGTTTCGAATTTCCTGTTTTTAACCACACACGATCGACTTCAATTTTCACAGCGACGATTTGCGCAGGCCACTTCCGTTTCCGCAGGTGAGGGAGGGTTGTCCAAGGCACAGCAGCACGACGGGGTTGCTAAATTTATTTTCCGTGCATCTTCAACACCAATTCTTTCCAGAATTCATCGTCTTCGCCAGGAACAAAGGGTCGGTAAACCGAGAGGCGGTCGATAAGACCCTGATACTTGTCTTTTAACGCTTCGGCCAAATCGCCCGAAGGTGCAGAGATCGCAAAGGTCTCAAGCATCTCATCGTTGATTAAGGCGGCCATTTCTTGCCACGCTTTCTTGCGGGACAGTACTTGGAGTTGATCGGCGATTTCTCCCCAACCGTGAAGCGCCATAACGGGGCGGTAGGAGGGTGTGGAGGCGTAGAAAGCGATCTGCGATCGTAAGAAAGCTTTCTCCTCGGGCCGGGTGCTCACCATCACGCTTGTCGTCAATACGATCTGATTGATATCCCGCCCCGATTGCGAAGCTCCCTGTTCGATCGCCGGACGTACAACCTCCCGTAAGTAGCGTGCAGAATGATAAGGATGGGCGATAAATCCGTCGGCGACTTCCCCCGCCAAACGACAAAGACCAACGTTTACACCTGCAATGTAGATCGGTATTTCGGCATGTTCAATTGGCCCCGGGTCAAAAAAAGGGGTCATCAGTGTGAGCTTGTAATGCTCGCCTCGATAGTTCAATCGTTCCCCGGTTTGCCAGGTGCTCCACAGTGCTCGAATAGCCTGGATGAATTCGCGCAGTTGGCCCAGTGGGGATTCGGGCCACGGCATCCCAAACCGCCGTTCAATGTGAGGGCGCACCTGCGTTCCCAGCCCAAGGATAAATCGCCCTCTCGAAGCTCGGGCCAGATCCCAGGCGCTGTATGCTACGGATGCCGGACTGCGCGCGAATGCAATGGCAACAGACGTTCCGAAGGATAGGGTGTCGCTGTGTTCGCTGATTAATGCCAGCGGAAGAAACGGATCGTGTTGTGTCTCGTGGGACCAGAGCGCGTTAAACCCGATGCGTTCCGCGGCGCGCACCAGTTCCGGCAGTTGATTTAGATCACGAGCTTGAATACTTGCGTCGAATTTCATCGTTGCTCACTGTAGTTGGGAAATGCGGCGATTCCAACCTTCCCCAAATCGTCAACCCGAGGTGCCGTACTCGCTGTCAGGGATCACGACCAGGTTACATCGCCGTATAAATCAGGCGGGATGGGTTTCGATTGGAACGCTTCAAAGGCTTTACGTTCCAATCCGACAGTCGTTGGATCGCCATGACCGGGATACAAAATCACGCTATCTGGCCAAGAAAAGACTGACTCGGAAAGCGACGCGATCGAAAGCGCTAGTGCTTCCGAAGACTCGGTATGACCGAGGCCTCCCGGAAAGATCGCATCGCCTACGATCGCGTGTTTGATGACCCCAGATTCGATGAGTTTGAATCCCACACTTCCTGGTGTGTGCCCGGGAATGTGAACGAATTCGATGCGGTCGTCGCCCAAATTGATTTGATCTCCATCTTGAATGGCGAAATCCGCTTCCAGAGCAAACAATTCCGCGTCTGCCGGGTGGATGTAAACAGGGGCGTTCAATTTATGGCGCACGTCTTCCAGAGCACCGACATGATCTGGATGCCCGTGGGTGATCAGAATGCAGAGTACTTTGATCGATCCTGCCCAGTGCAGGATCTCCATTGCCTGGTGTCCGGGGTCGACGAGTACTGCCTCGTTGCGTACGGTGGCTACGATTAGGTAACAGTTCGTTTGATATTCGCCGACGGGCAATTTTCGAATTTCCATCATTGCGCCTACTATTGAAAAGCCCTATACAATTGTAGCTTAAATACACTATTCGATTACACATCATATGGGTATACACCAGGTCGTTCCCCCTTGTGTTTCAGCTGGGAATCACGCTTGCAGGGACGGATCTTCAAATCTTTTGGTAACAGCCCGGCGGTTGATATTCGTTCGAGGCTGTTATCTCAGCCTGATCGAAGTCGAGAATGTGGCTGAATTGTGCATGGTGGGGTTGTTCGAGAAAATCCCGGGCGGGCATTACAGGAGCATAGCGATCCTTGCCGAGGAGAGCGATTCCTTCGTGTGCATAATAAATTAATCCTTTCACACAGACCCCTTACCAGAGTTGACTATACAATGCGGTTGAGTACTGCTAGGATAAATCCTAGCAGGATGTACGCGAGTTCTATCTTTTGCGTCGTTCAGGCCGCCGATGGTTTTCCCAAAAGTGTCAACCTTAGGCTCAGCCAACAGCCATGCTGAGTACGACCGTCGACGAACGAACACGGCGCCTTGCGTAATCCGCTTGTCGAAAGGAGATCATACTCATGGAAGACCGCATCATCGGCACGGTTAAGTGGTTCAACAGCGAAAAGGGCTGGGGCTTTATCGAGCGCGAAGATGCGCCGGACGTTTTTGTCCACTACAGCGCTATCCAAGCCGAGGGCTTCAAGACACTCATGCAGGGGCAGCAGGTTGAATTCTCGATCGAAGAAGGACCGAAGGGACCTCAAGCAGCAAATGTCATGATCATCTAGTACAACGTTCCACTTCATTCTGACAATTTACGAACGATCTCCCACTCCGAAGCCAATCAAACCATGCGGACGGCAAGACCGCGTTATGCGATCGTGGTCGGGTGCAGTTCGATAACTCGCGCAAGGAAGAATCCGTGAAGCGGATAGGCAATATGCTTGTCAGCGCTTGAACGCGATCCGGCGCTGCACGCCCGACCGTGCGCATCTACGTCCATTCCCACCGCAATCAGGTTTGGGCAAGCGCGGGAGGATCAGCCATAAATAACACACCCCGAAGTAATTCGGGGTGTGTTATTTCACCGTAGTTCTACGATTGGGTTCAGCGTGTCATGCGTCCGGGGTGCCCTCGCCGTGAATGACCAGCACGAAGATCCCGGGCTGATCCCACTCGGCAACAATTTTGCCGCCGGGGATGCGCGGATGTGATTCTCGCGTGAATGGTACGTCAACCCAATCCGCTGCATCTGCGTCAAACCACAACACGGCAAAATTCTCTTCCCACTGATACCCGGCAATGAAAAACTCGATCTTGATCGTCTCACCTTCAGGTATCTCAGCGTTGTAAAGCAGGATGTCGATGCCGACCATGAAGATATCGCCCTCGGGTAGATTGGTGGGTAATTTGCTGGGATCTGTAATCGTCATGTAGCTGGCATACGAGGCATCTTCGTCTTCGGTTGGATCGATGGGCGGGAATTCAACCATCATCCCATCGCCGACATTGACGTATTTGGATGACAGGTCGCTGATTTCGCAGTCTTCGTAAGGATCTTCTTCCTTATCCTCTTTCGGTTCGCATTTGATCCAGATCACTTCCTCGCCGACGGGCACCTTGACTGCGCCATATTCGTTGGCGGACGCCAGGACGCAGGTAAGCGTTACGGTGCCAGTTTCGGGTTGTGCCCAGACACCAAATTGACCGTTTTCACTGAGCTGGCTGTCCGTGACGTTGATCTCGTTGTTTTCGTCGTCGCCGTTGAACACCACGAGTGCTCCCGATTCCTCGTTGTTATTCGCAGTCACGTTTGTCATCGTGACCGAGCCGCCGGCGTTTACCTCGATGTACACACCGTTGCCGATGTTATCGCCCTCGACGCCGTTGCCTGCGTTGCTGGCATTCACGTTGCTCAGGACCACGTCGCCGGTCTGATTCTCAACCGAAATCGCGTCCCCAGAATCATTGGTTGCGACGACGTCTTCGATGGTTAGCGTGCCTGTGTTGTCGATTACCACCACGCCATCGGTGATCTCAAAACCGTCGAGAATGAAATCCAACATGTTTTGGATGATCACGTTACCGTCGATCACGGTTGAGCCGCTGCCATTTTCGCTCTGCAGGATGAGTTCAAGAGGCGTATCCGCGCCGCCGTTCCATGCGTCGCCATCGATGACGACATCTTCCGTGAACGTACCGTCTTCGACGATGATCAAACCGCCATCCGGTGTCCAACCGTTTGCACTGAGTTCGTCGATCGCATCCTGGATCGAGGTGTAGTTATACAAGGTGCCGCCGTAATAGAAGTAAGGATCGGCAACCGCCGAGGATTCTTCCGTTTCTTCCGCGACTGTGTCTGCTGCGGCTGCAACGGCCTCATCTGCAAGACAGGTCTCGTCTTCGATGGGCACGTCTTCTGCGACGGCTTCCGCATCCTCGCTGGGCGCAACCTCTTCCGCCGGTGCAGCTTCTTCCGCCGGTGCAGTTTCTTCCGCTGGCGCTGCATCTTCAACTGGCGCTGCCTCCGCTGGAATTTGCTCATCACCTCCGGATTCGCCTTCTGGGGGTGGCTCGCTTTCTTCCGAGCTGGGCGGATCATCTGTCGTTCCATCGTCGGCGAAAACGGCCGATCCCAGTGGACTGAGCAGCGTCAGCGCCATGGCCAGGATGATAGCGATCCGTATGGGTCTTTCCCAATTCTTGATTGACATGATTCTCATTATTCCTCTCCTTATAATGGGACAATCGCCCCTGCAATAATGATGCACGATTATAAAAGATTTCGGTGTGAAAATAACGGCAGTAAGTTAACGGCAAAAAAAGGTTTTCACATCTCGGCTGAAAGCAAATTTTCCCCTATTTTGGGATGTTTTTCTATGAAACGGAGGTACTGCTGTCGGATTTGAGCGAAAACCGTGAAGCGTATTCCCGAAAGACCTGCTAGGTTTTTTCCCCCTGTAAATCTCGGTGGATGACACTTAACTGGCGCACTTGCTCTTCCGCACGATAGGAGGAGCGCACAAGCGGACCACTTTCGACCCACTTGAAGCCAATTTCATAGCCGTAGGTTTTAAAGGCCTCAAACTCATCCGGGGTATAGTAGCGTTCAATGGGCAAGTGTTTCTTCGATGGCTGAAGGTACTGTCCGATGGTAAGGATGTCTACCTTCCATCGGCGTAAATCTCGCATCACCGCCTCGATCTCTTCTGTCGTTTCCCCCAAACCGACCATCACGCCCGATTTTGTTAACACATCGGGATCCATTTTTTTTGCGTTGCTCAATGTCGCTTCGGCCCACTCGTAATGATCTTGAGGTTGGACTTGCCGGAAAAGGCGCGGGACTGTCTCCACGTTATGGTTGAGAATCTCCGGACGGGCATCCATGACGATGCGCAGCGCCTCGATCGAGCCTTTGAAATCCGGAATCAGCACTTCGATCGAGCATCCGGGTTGCAGTTCGCGAATTCGTTGGATTACCATTGCAAATATTGGAGCGCCGCCATCCTGTCGTTCATCGCGATTGACACTCGTGATGACAACGTGGCGTAAATCCATGCTTTGTACGGCGTGTGCCACACGTTCCGGCTCCAGCCAATCCAGCGGCGCAGGTCGACCCGTTTTAATGTCACAAAAGCCACACGAGCGGGTGCACGTGTCACCCATCATGAGGAACGTGGCTGTTCCCGAGCCCCAACATTCTCCGATGTTCGGGCACATGGCTTCTTCACAAACTGTGTGCAAAGATTTACTGCGCATCATCACACGCAGCTGTTCGTAGGTCTCTCCGGATGGGGCACGGACCTTGATCCACTCCGGCCGGCGCTTAGGGCGGTTATCGCTGGTTTTTTCACGGTTCTTCGGTGGGGTTTGATTCGACATGCAGGTGCACCTCGATGCGAATTCTACCGCGTTCCAAATCTACATTGCACGCAAGCCTTACACGCGCGGATGGCGGCCCTCATGCCCTTCATCCTTTAGCAGTCCCTGGGCCATTGCTACGGCTACGGCAGCCGCCCTTGAATCCACGCCGAACTTGTTATAGATGCTCGTCAGGTGCGCCTTGATTGTGCGTTCCGTGATACCCAACCGGGCGGCGATTTCCTTGTTGCGTTCTCCCCGGGCTACGAAACGAATAACTTCCAATTCGCGTTCCGTGAGTGGTGCGCTTTCTGCTGCGGCCTTCGAACCTGCAGATGGATCGCGGACGAATACTTGTTTGGCAATGTCCGGCGTGAGCAGAGTCTCCCCACGCGCCGCAGCACGAATCGTGCGAAACAATGTCTCGCGGTCAGCATCCTTCAGTAAGTAGCCCCGCGCCCCGGCTTGCAGGCCGCGCATCATCAGATCCTCCTCTTCGTACGTCGTTAGAATCACGATGGCGAGTTGTGGTAGTTGCTCATGCAGACGCGTAATGGCCGCTATTCCATCCATGCGCGGCATGCGCAAATCCATCAGGACGACGTCCGGCTGAAGCTCTGTGGCTAAGGCAACGGCCTCGAGACCGTCGACCGCCTCACCCACGGGAGTCATATCGGGAACCGTCTCAAAAATCTGACGCAGTCCCTCGCGAACCACCAGATGATCGTCGGCGATGAGGATGCGTAGGGGCTCACCCATTTGAGGTCTCCCCATTGATGGGCAAACGCATACGAATGGCCGCTCCCTGTCCCGGTGCACTGACGATTTCCAGGCTGCCGCCCGCATGGCGTGCACGCTCACGTAAGCCGATCAGACCGTAATGACCGCTTTTTCCCAGCATTTCCTGGGGGTTGAAACCGCGACCGTTGTCACCAACTTCGACCTGCAACTCCCCATCGTTCTCTTCGAGGTGCACCCATGCCTTGGATGCTTGTGCGTGTCGCGCGGTATTCGCCAGTCCCTCGGCGATCATCCGTCCCACATGCTCGCAGATCTCCGTAGAAAGAGTAAGTTCCTCGGGAAATTTCAATTCACAATCGATACCCATAGCTTCTGAAAAGTGATGGATTTCTTGCGCAACACCTTGCTTGAATTCCTCCGGTGTCTGCTCCCGTTCGCGTAGATCGCGGATCGCACTCCGGGCTTCGGCCAGGGTGCCGCGAGCGCGCTCCTTTGCCTGGCCTACGAGTGAAAGCGCTTGCTGCGACTCATCGTTCAACAACCGAGCTTCGACCGCTTCGAGCTGCAGTATCACGCCGACGAGACCCTGCGCTAACGTATCGTGTAATTCCCGCGCTATGCGTTGTCGTTCATTAGCCAGAGTTAATGTCTCCACCTGTGCGGCATAGGCTTCCAATTGACGCTGCGCTTGTGCCAATTCTTTCACCAACGCTTGCGCCACGACCCGTGCTCGCGCCTGGCGGGAAAATAAAGTTACATAAACTACGACGAAGGCGCTCATCGGCACCATCCAAGCCAGCCAGCCAAGCGCCTGCGACCAGCCCCATAAAAGGCCAAAGTTCAGCACCGCGAGAAGAAGTATCGCCGTCACCCAAAACATGGCTCGTTTCAGCTCTTGAAAGTAAAAACCAACGACTTCCCCGGCAAGTGCGAGGTACAACCCAAGCACATATCCTTCCCCTCGAACGATGTGGTTGATGATGAGGACGATCACCGCTTGAACGATGATGTAAAGCATCAGTAAGCGACGCCGTCTCTGTATCGTGAGGCTCCATATGTACAGGACGCCGTGGGTCACGAACAACAGCGTAAGCGGAATGAGCTGCGCCGGCTGACGTAAACTCGGCGTCGATACGATTGCCATGATGTAAAGCACAATCAAGACGCCAATGAGCATCACGAAAAAGGGGAGCCCGGTGCGCTTCTCTTCATCGCTGTAAAGAACTTCTTCTACATCGATCGAATGGTTTGTCTCTCGCATCAAGAACCTCATCAACGCCAACATTGTAGCACCGCTCGATATGCAGGAAACCGACCGCACGGACATTGTACGTTCGTACAGGTATGGACAGTGAACGGAAAGTCGATGACAGGGATAAGCCGGATCGGTATTCTGGATGGTGAGATCGGATCAACCAACCAAAGGAATGAATGTGTATCTCAACGAACATCAGGAGGTGAAAATGGAAGCAGCAATCGAAATTCGAGATTTGGTCAAACGCTATGACGATGTCACAGCTGTAGACGCCATAAGCTTTAAGGTTAACCGCGGTGAGGTCTTCGGTCTGCTGGGCCCTAACGGTGCGGGAAAGACGACGACCGTCGAGTGCATGCTGGGCTTGCAGGAACCCGACGGCGGTGAAGTATGGGTGTTGGGGAAGGCGGGCGGCGCACAAGCGAAAGCGATCCGCGCCAAGATCGGTGTGCAGCTGCAAACCACCGGTTTGTTGAATCAACTGCGCGTAAGAGAACAGATGGCGCTTTTTGCGGGTCTCTTCCCAAGTGCCCTTCCGCTCGACGAGGTCTTGGAACAAGTGGGTCTCAGCGAGAAAGCAAAGACCGTCACGAAAGTTCTTTCCGGCGGGGAGAGGCAGCGATTGGCGGTCGCATTGGCCATGCTGAACGATCCCGAATTGGTCTTTCTTGACGAGCCAACGACGGGTCTGGACCCACAGGCGCGGCGCAGTCTTTGGGATGTCATCCGGGGTTTGCGTGCACGCGGTAAAAGCGTCCTGCTCACCACGCATTACATGGAAGAGGCCGAACAACTCTGCGATCGTGTGGCGATTCTCGATCGTGGAAAAATCATCGAATTGGATCCTCCGACACGACTGATCAATAAGTACTTTAAAGAGACGGCGATCGAATTCACCGCAGAGCGAAGCACGAACGAAGGATCATTGGCTGCGCTGCCTGGAGTGGAGCACATCCAATTGGAGAATGGCCGCACGACACTCTTTTCTACAGATGCACCGCGTACGATGGCCGGCTTGTTTGAATTGGTCGCAGCACAAAAGCTGAAGTTCAATGATCTCATCGTGCGGCAGGCTACGCTGGAAGACGTATTTCTAAAATTGACAGGCAGGAGGATTCGCTGATGAAACAAATCGTCTCGCTTTATCTGGCGCAGGCCCGTGAGTTTTTACGCGATCGCTCGGCAGTGTTTTTCGTCTTGCTGCTGCCGGTGGCTTTTGGTGTGTTTTTTGGATTGATATTTTCTGGAAGCTCAAGCTTTGTGCTTCAGCTCGGTGTGGTCAATGAAGATCGCGGCCCGGCCGGTTCCACCATCATCGATCTGCTTCAGACACCCGAAGTGCAAAAAGGAATCACGCTCCAAATGGGAGATCGGGCGGAACTTCTCGATGCGCTCGAACATGAGCAGATCCATATTCTCCTCCTTCTTCCGCATGACCTCAGCGAAGATCTGGCCGCAGAGCGGCAGGTAGACGTGGAGATTTTCTATGATTCGGAACGACCGTCATCCTCCGATATCGGATTGGGTATTGTGCAGCACTTGCTCAACGATCTCGGACTGCGAATCAGTGGTGCAGAGCCGACGTTTGCATTGCAGATTACGTCTATCCAGAGCAGTCCGCTGCGTTCGATCGACTTCTATATGCCCGGAATGCTGGGCGTGGCTTTGCTCTGGCTTGGTGTATTCGGCACCGCGCAGCCCGTCGTCATGCAGCGGGAAGCACAAGTGTATCGTCGCATCAGCGTGACGCCGGTGACTCCCTCCACGATCTTGACCGCCGAGGTGGCCTGGCGCGTGAGTGTTGGTTTGCTGCAAACTGCGGCTTTCCTGCTTGTTGGATACATCGGTTTCGGCGTTGGTGTGAAATCCTGGCCGTTGTTTTTGACGACAGTCCTCTTGGGTACGCTCGTATTCGTCAGTATGGGTTACATGCTCGCCGGAGTTGGAAAATCAGCCGAGAGCTCGATGGCGATCGCGCAGCTGGTCAACTTTCCGATGATGATGCTTTCCGGCAGTATGTTCTCTGTGGACATGCTGCCTTCATTCTTCCAGCCCATCGTCGACGTGCTGCCGCTTACTTACTTGAGTGATTTACTGAGGCAGACGATGGTCGGTGCTTCGCCCGAACATACGTTGGGGCTTAACTTTGCCGTGCTGGGGGGATGGTTGATTGTACTGGTTGTCTTGGCCCGAAAGCTGTGGCGTTGGGAATGAGCCTAAGTGTGCAGAGTGATCTGTAAACGTGGCCGCGGGCCATTTATTAGATTCTGTGGTGGAGGTCAAAAAAGGAGGGCTTCAAGCAGTTGGGCAGTCAGCCGTTTGACCTCCAAGCCGCCGGGTCCCAGAGGGCCGACGCAAGCTGGGCAACCGTCACTGCAGCGGCACGATCTTACGAGGTCGAGTGCTGCTTCTAAAAACTCGTTATGCATTGAATACAATCTTTCCGAAAGCCCCAAGCCCTCTGGGATACGATCATAAATCGTGATCGTGGGGCTTTTCGTGTGTTTGGATCGGCTCTCGCCAAGCGTCCCCAGATCGCGCGGGTCGCACATGAGATAGAGGGGGGCAATGTTGCCCAGCGTGTAGCGAAGGCCACCGAGGGCGCTGCGCGCTCCCCGGGCAGACTCCGCCCGGTGGTGGCATGCAGGACAGAGGGTGATCAGGTTGTCGATGTGGTTGGCCAGGCGATCGGCACGATTCTCTCCCGGGACGTAACCAAAATCCCGGAACGGGCGAATGTGGTGGACGTCGTGGGATTTTCCCTCACGCTCTGGGGCGCCACACTGCCGGCAGAGGTGTTGATCGCGGGAAATGGCGGCTTTTCGTGCTTGAGGCCAGCTGGGCCCGTAATCCACCGGTGCCAATAAGACACCATCGGCCTCGAGGCGCTCGACCGTCTCGGGAGCGATCCACAGCCAGTATGCGCTGGTCTCAAATTGGCGCGGGGGCAGATCGATGTCGCCGTAGCCTAAGGTTTCATGTGTGTAACGCTTGATCTTGCGGAACGAAGTCGCTTGCGCCGTGATCTGCACCCAGCCATGGGCGCGGCGGGCAGGGCTGCTTTCGTCTGCATCGTACACTTCCAGTACTTCAAGGTCTGCGGTTTCGGATGCGTCCGTGTAATAGTCAACTTCCGTCGCTTCCACCGCGGCGAGACCCTTTTCCCAATCCAGGTGCGTCACCAGATGCGTGCGGCCTTCGTGGGTGTAGACGGCGCCTTCGTGCAGGAGAATGGGTGCCGCTCCCCGATCGACTTCGCCGATAACCACCGGCCGGCCTTCCCCGAGGCGTTGGATGACGATCGGCTCATCACTGCTGGCGCGCAGGGAGACCTCTTCGGCCGGATACCCCTCAGCCACCCAGTGATACGTCTCTGCCGAGCGGTGCAGCACGCCTTCCTCCTCCAGAAATGTCAGCAAGTCAGCCATGTCTTCGAATTTGCCAAAAGGCTCATCGCTTTCGAAGGGCAGCTCGAATGCGGCGCAGCGTAAATGACGCAGGAGGATGGCAAGATTGTCGGGGTTGATCAATCCCATCTCGGGAGAATGCTCGAAAACGTAGCGAGGGTGCGCCACAACGAACTGATCCAGGGGAGATGCCGAAGCCACGAGCACCGCGGCAGAGGTTTCGCTCCGCCGCCCGGCGCGACCGGCTTGCTGCCATAAGCTGGCGATGGTTCCCGGATAGCCGGCGATGACGGCGGCACCCAATTGACCGATGTCCACGCCGAGTTCGAGTGCATTGGTCGCCACAACGCCTAAAACGCGAGCCTGGCGTAGACCTTGTTCGATCTCCCGGCGTTCCAGGGGCAGGTATCCGCCACGATAGCCGCGGATGGCTTTGGGATCTCCGCCCAGACGTTCAAAAGCATCACGTACGTAGCCCAGTAATACTTCAGTCGTGCGGCGCGCGCGGGCGAAAACGGCGGTTTGTACGCCGGCTTGCAGGAATCGTTCGGTGATGCGTGTGGTTTCCAGGGTGTAGGCTCGCCGGATTCCCAGGCTCGGGTCGATTACCGGCGGATTGTAAAGAATGACGTGTTTCTCTGCGCTTGGCGAGCCGTCCAGATCCGGCGGCACGAGGTGAACCGGTGCTTCGATCAAGCGTTCAGCAAGCTCTTTGGGATTGGCGATCGTGGCGGAGGTTAGAACGAATTTCGGATCGGAACCGTGGAAGCGACAAACACGACGCAAGCGTCGGATTAAATTTGCGACATTAGAACCAAATACGCCGCGGTAGACGTGCATCTCATCCAAAACGATCCAATGAAGATTCGCCAACAAGTCGGACCAACGCGGATGGTGGGGCAGGATCCCGGTGTGCAGCATGTCCGGGTTGGTGATCAAAATGCGTGCCTCATCACGGATTCGGCGGCGAGCGTTTCGGGGCGTATCTCCGTCATACGTGCGCACGGGGATCGTCTCGGCGGCGTTGAGCGTATCGAGGAAATTTCCGAGTGCGGATGCCTGGTCTTGCGAAAGCGCTTTGGTCGGAAAGAGGTACAGGGCGCGCGCCTGGGGGATGTTGAGCAACGTGTGCAGCACAGGCAGGTTGTAGCACAGTGTTTTGCCGGATGCGGTACCCGTGACGATCACCACGTTTTCGCCCGCCAGAGCGGCTTCGACGGCTGCAGCTTGGTGGGTGTAGAGGGGACTGATATGGCTTGCACGTAATGCGGAGATCAAACGTGTATCCAGGCCCGCAGGGAAATCTGCGTAACGCGCCGGGCGCGGTGGCAGACGCTCCCACGTGGCCACGTTTTTCATGAAATCAGCATCGAGGCGCAATCGCTCGAGTGCGTCTTGAATCGACATGGATGAATTATAACGCTCCTGCTTCTACGAGATGGTCGAGAGATATGAACAACTCCCCGAGCACCCGCTATGCTCGGGGAGTTGTCTGTGGGGGCGAAAGTATAATGTTCCTATATAGAAACGATTAGACTTTCAGCAAGCACCTTGGTTGGATCCCATTTTCGAGGTTAAGGTCGGTTCCACGATCACTGAATAGCGCTGTTGCAGCCGTTGGCCAACGGATGTCAACCAACCCCCAAGACGGAAAGCAATGGTGTGATAGAAGTGCATTTGTCGGTTTGATTCGCTCACAATCGAGCGTACCCATCGCTCGTGAGCCGCCTCACAGCGTAGTTCTTCGCTTCTCACCTCGGTTGCGACTACTTCGCTCCATCGTAACATGATCCACTTCCTTTCCCATTCACGAGCGTTCTACGCTTCGTTTGTCTATCGTCCCCGGTTTGAACAGTGTGCTGCGAATTCCGATTCAAATTCAAATCAACCCTCACGGCCCTTCTAGTCGAAAAATCCATCCAATGCTTGCAAAGTCTCGCCGATGCGTTCCGTATTCAGCTGGTAGCATTTCCCTGCTTCTTTGCGCCGTTCCACGAGATAGCCAGTTGCTGTGAGCTGCCTCAAGTGGCGCGAGATCGAAGATTGACTGATACCCAACTCATCGATTATTTCCTGACTGCACATCTCGCCTTGCTCGCGAATGATCGCCAAAATGCGCAGTCGTGTTTCGTCGGCCAGCGCCGTAAGTCGAACCAGTAAATCGGAGCGCTTTAAATCGGGCGATGCGAATTGCATACCTTCCGGCACTCTGGCGCCAAACGTCATCCAGATGATGCCGTCGCCGTGGTATTTGAGCACGTACGGCCCGCCGTGGGTATTCGGAACGAAGACGATCTTTTCAGCATCGCGTACGCTTTCTTCGAATTTCTCATCCGGTTCTCTGCCGGTGATAAACTGCGTTGCCCGCACCAGTGACATCGTGGACAAGTCCGTTTTTTGAAACGCCGCAACGGATTCATTTATGGTCGGCAATACCCGCTTCCACTCTTCGGCCATATACTCCTGCCACATGAAGCGCAGGTGGGTCGCGATCAGGTCCCGCATGGCCGGGGGATCGACGAGATAGTTGTAGGCAGCCCGTTCGATGGATTCGTCGATCTGATCATGTTCGAAGCGTTCGTACATGAATTCGATATAGGCGTCTTCACTACGCAATACTGATTCCCAGCCGTTCGCACGATAGAGCTCGTAGTCTTCACTAGGGGCTTTGCATAGGTATGAGTTGAGCACCTTGTCCCGCAGCATGACGGGATCCGATTCTGCCAGGCTGTCGATGAACGCTTCGAATGATGCGTGGCTGCGTTGCGGGACGAGGGCAAAGTAAAGGCCTTCGGTGACAACCCGGTGTCTCTCCCAATTCGACGCTTCCATTTCGACAGCGATCGTATTGATCCATTCGCCGAGCCCCGAAAATTTATCTACCTGACTCAGCAGCACCAGGCTGTTCAATACGTTGATCGCCGGTTCCACCGCGACCTGCAGTACGGTCGTTTTGGGCGCCATTACCAATTCCGCTTCAAGTTTGGGCATGATCGTCTCCGTTTTCGCTTTACCCACTTATGCGGCTTACCCTAATAAGCGGGTAGTGCCCATAATGTACATTATTTATTCGGGTTTGTCAAGCCCTTTTAAAAGTAGGATTGTGCCGCTGTGGATGCCTTCAGGGTGGTTTTAACGAGAGGCGTGAGTGACAATGTGCTATTGAGCGTACTGCGAATTGTGTTGTTACGACTTGGCCGATTGGAGAGTCAAGCTTACCGGGCAGTGATCTGATCCCATGACGTCGGCGTGGATTTCCGCAGCGACGATGCGATACTGCAAGTCTGGCGTGGCGAAGAAATAATCGATGCGCCAGCCCACGTTGCGCTCACGCGCTTTTCCCCAATACGCCCACCAGCTATAAGCTTCCTCGGTGTCGGGATGCAAACTGCGGAAGGTGTCGATATACCCCTGCGAGACCAGCTTGTCGATCCAGGCGCGTTCCTCCGGCAAGAATCCGGTCGAAGTTTCATTCTGTTTCGGACGAGCGAGGTCGATTGCGCGATGTGCCGTATTTACATCCCCGCAGAAAACAACGGGGCGTCCGGCATCACGCAGGCGATTGCAATAATCGAGGAATGCTTCTTTATACGCCATCTTGAAGGGCACGCGGCTGAGGTCGCGGCCTCCGTTTGGGAAGTAGGCGGCGATGAGCACGAAATCACCGTAGTCGGCGACGATCGTACGCCCTTCGATATCGTACTCGTCGATGCCCAGTCCCAGTTCGACGGACTGCGGTTCCTGTTTGGAAAATAATGCCACTCCGCTGTAGCCTTTACGTTCTGCCGAGGACCAATAGGCATGATACCCCTCGGGCTGCGCCAACTCCGCATCCAACTGGTCGGGATGGGCTTTGGTTTCTTGAATGCAGAGCACATCGGGTTTTGCTTCCTGGAGCCAATCCAGGAAACCTTTACGCTGCGCGGCCCGGATACCGTTTACGTTCCATGAATGGAGTCTCAACATCGGAATATCTCCTCGAGTTCTCTCGGCGGAATATCAGCCTCCGTGATGCTCATCTCTGAGTTGAAATTCGAGTTTCTCGAGTTGTTTCATTTGCGAGGGCATGATGCGAATGAAGGGGCGAACCGCCCGGATGTGGCTGAGTGCACCGGCCAGGTCGTCGCCCTGACTGATGAAGTATGCTGCGGCCATCGTTGGGGCTCTGCCGATCCCGCCCGCGCAATGAATGTACACCTTCTCGCCGGATTTGACGGCCTGGTCGATGAATTCGATTCCTTGCTGCAGATGTTCCAAGCTGGGGGGCGTATCATCGACGGTAGGCAAATGGCAGTAGTGCGGCATCGCCAAGTTGTAAGCGGCATCGTCGAATTCGACCCGCAAATTCAGCCCGGCGCGTATCCCGTTGCGCACTAATTTTGCCTTGCCGCGTGCTCGATATTGTGGACCGACGAAGATCTGTGGTGTGATGCGCGTGTAGCGAATCGTGGGGATTCCGGTCAGGAAGGTCGTCCCCCGCACCAGAAACCACAACAACGTCGTCCGAACGCCTTGGGTTTGCAGCCGTCGGCGCACGATGGTTGTGCCCTTACGCAACCCGTTAATCAGCTTCCGCATGCTCGCTCCTGTGCGGCAAGAGCTTACCACAATTTGCGCCCGGAATAAAAGCGATGCCGAGAAAAAGTGATTGACAAGCAAGATAGTAGTTAGTAAACTTACTAATAGTCATATAAATTACAACAACATCGGAGAGATGATGGACTTGAAACTCGGTTTGACCGAAATCGGCTTTACGGAATACGAGGCCAAGGTGTATCTGGCGCTGCTGGGCGACCATCCGGCGACCGGTTATCAAATCAGTAAAGACTCGGGCGTGCCACGCTCGATGGTTTACGAGACTTTGAGCCGCCTGCTTGTGCGGGGTGCGGTGCTCGAATCCATCGAAGGTCGGGCGACTCTCTATCGTCCGGTTTCTCCCCAACTGCTGCTCAACCGCCATGAAGAGAAGCAGATGCAGTTGATTGATAGTCTGCGCGAGGAACTGCAGGATTTATACACCGATACGACAGAGGAAAGTGTCTGGTCCATACGCAGTACTTCCGCTGTATTCACCTACGCCAAACAGATGATTTCGGAGGCCCAGAACGAAGTCTACTTTGTGTTGAACGACGAAGGATTGCAAGCGCTGCAGGAAGTAATTGCTGCGGCGAACGACCGCGGCGTGGCGATATGCACGCTGCTCACGGGACACGATGATTTACCCCACGGATATGTGGCTCACCATCCACCACTGGAGAGCGAGCTTCAGGAGTTAACCGGCACGCTGATGATTGTGGTTGATCAAGTGGAAGCGCTGATTGCTGCTGTGGGTCAAGAAACATATGCAACCATCACCAAAAGCCCCAACTTGGTCCTCATCGCACGTCAATTCGTCTGGATGGAATTATTCGCTCAACGAGTGTACCGGCAGCTCGGCTCGGACATGCTCGAGCGTTTGGAGCCTGAAGATCGGCAGATCTTCGAGAGCCTGCTGGTGCCGGAAGGGGGTGGAGGATCATGACCTCTTTAGCCGATACGATCATTGCAGCTTCGATTACGGTTCTCGCCAACGGACTGGGCGGGCTGCCTTTTGTCTTCGTTAAAAACTTCCCGGTGGAGCTCGCTCGTCTTGGCTGGGCGGGAGCCGGCGGACTGATGCTTTCAGCCTCCGTATTTAACCTCATCATCCCCGGGCTTGCAGATGGTGGAGTGATCCCGGTTGGCATCGGGATTCTGCTCGGTGCCTCTCTCATGGCGATTACTTCGTGGTTTCTGGAGAAACGAAATTTCACCTTGCGCGGCGTCTCGGAAGGGGGCGGACGCCGGATCATTCTCGTGCTGGTTACGCTTTTCATCCACAGCATTCCCGAAGGGTTGGCAATCGGTGTCTCCTTTGGTTCAGGCCTGGCTACGTTGGGATTGATCATGACGGTCGCAATTGCCATTCATAACATCCCCGAAGGGGTCGCCGTTTCCCTGCCTTTACGTGCGGAAGGTGTCAGTGGATGGAAGTGTGTTGGTTGGGCGATTGTCTCCGGTGTGCCCCAAGTGGTTGCCGCCATTCCCGCCTACCTTGCCGTTATGCGCTTTCGTCCCCTGCTTCCCTATGCATTTGGATTCGCGGCGGGCGCGATGATCTATCTGGTGATGGGAGAGATGATTCCCGAAAGCCGCGCCGATGAACAACAACGGCGATCGAGCGCCGTCGCAGGGATGACAGGTTTTCTGGCCATGATGGCTTTGCAAACCATCTTGGTTTTCTAAATCCATCCTTAAGTTTCCCCGATAGCCAGAAACTCACACTGACGGGCATCCGGGTATCAACGGATGTTTTCTATTTGATGCTGCGGGCGTCGTGTTGATCAAAGCGAGGAAGTTGCCTGCTTCAGTTTATGCTTGTTTCGACAGCAGTTTGAGGGCTTCTTCAACGAGATCCTTGCGATAGGCGCGGGAGAGCCAGCCATTGCGGGCGATCCGCAAGGTGCTCGACCCCTGATAGAAACGCGCTCTCGCCAGCAGCGCTGCTGAATCCTCGTCGCTTCCTTGCACGGAACAATACCGCTGGCGAAGAATTTCTACCATTCTGGTGATTTCCTGCGGGTTGCCGCCTTGCTGCGCGATAGCGTGGGATACCTCCGCCATCAAGCGACCCAGGTCGGCCGCGGGATCCGTCACTTTAGCGCGTTCCCAATCGATGGCTACGATGCCGCCTTCTTGGGGAAAGACAAAGTTGGTGCTCGTCGCGTCGCCGTGCGTCAGGCTCGGACGAAAGGTTGACATGAGCGGATTCGCCTGCCAGGAGTCGAGCAGGCGTGATAGTCTTCGACGCAAGAGCGGACGTCGTTTTAACACGCCGTGTTGACTGAGTGTGTCGAGGATTTCTCGTGCTTTTTCTACTGCCGGGTCGAAATGGGGCACTTCGTTCGGGCGCTGCCCGAGTCGGTACAGTTTCGCCAGAAAGTCGACCGTAGTTTCCAACGCGGGCCGCAGAATCCCTGGATGGCTCCGGCGAACGGCGATCGTGTCCTCCAGGGTCAGTCCATCGACGTGCTCCAGAATTAGAACGCCGCGAAATACTCCCAACGGCAGCACAGCCCGCATCGAGGGATCACCTCGAAATATCTCACACGCAATTTTGTTGTAGTGAATTTCCCGGTTGGCATACTTCTCGGCCTCGATTCCTGTCTTGACCAAATAGAATTTCGCCACAATGGTCTTAAGCAAAGTCAGCTCGCGGTAGATGTAAACCGCGGACGACAATCGGGCAGTTTGCCACTCTCGGATCGCGGCTTTGCGCTTCAATATTTCAATGCTGATGAAATCTTCCAAGACCTCGGTACCCAATGGCGTGAACCAATCACTTACGCTCTGATCGGATCGAGAAGGCGGGTGAAGTATCAGGGTGGTCGACGAATTGGATTCCATTGCAGTGTTCCTCATGGAAATTGGAAGAAGGTCCCTTGCTGTCGAACTCGGTTCATCGATCTGGCGTGTGGAGTTCCGGGCCGAAACGATTATATTCTTCCATCGTATGCTTTGGAACGGAATACAGGCTTACCGAGCGCTCGATCAGGACGCAGGAAGCGCGCGCCGGACACGTTTCGCAGACTGTCTGCACTGGATGTTCAACGAGCATTCCCATGTGCAGCAATTGGGCAATCATACCCTCAATCACGGCGGGCTCTTTCTTCAACCCGTGCGCGATTTCTTCCAGGCATAGGCCTCGAGGAGTGGATTTGCAAGCTTCCAGGATTTGGTTCAGCATCTTGACAGTCCAGACCAGTGCTAGGCATACCCCAGCAAGCGACCACCTTGGTAAACAAGCGTCGCCATCATCCAGGCCACGCCCGTCTGCCAGACTGCAGAGAAGAGCGCCCATCTCCAGCCGAATTCGCTGCGGATCGTCCCCAGGGTCGCTACACAGGGAACATAGAGAAGCACGAACACGAGGAACGCCAAGGCGGCCAACGGTGTAAATACTTGTTGCAGTGCAGACCCCAGCTGCGTATCTTCCGTTATCGGATCGGCTTCTTTGAAAAGGGGTATGCCCGGCGTAAGCAACTCGAGCAGCTGTTTCCCCGCCTCCCCCGTCGCCTGGATAAAACCCGCACCAATATCTACGAGGTCATGGCCGAAGTCTGTCTCTTCGATCTCTAGCTCTTCCCGCACCTCGCCGATGTAAATCTGGGACATGGTGGAAATCACCACCTCCTTGGCCACAAGCCCGGATACAAGCGATCCCGCACTCTCCCAATTCCCAAATCCTGCCGGACGGAGCGCCGGTGCAATCGCTTTGCCAACTTGTCCGAACCAGCTTTCACCCATGTTCGTGACGCCCCAGGGCATGTTGAGCAGCAGCCAAATCACAACGGAGGCCGCCAGGATCACCGTCCCTGCATTCCGGATGAATCTTCCGATGCGTGCGGCGATCTGATCCCAGAGACACTTTAAAGAAGGGAGTTGATAGGGGGGTAACTCGATGACAAATGATGTCTCGTCTTGTCGTTTGAATAACGTGCGTGAGAAGATGATGCCGACGACAGCTGCAACGATCACGCCGAGAGCGTACAGACCCCAAAGCACCCAGTTGGCCCTGTGGTTGAAAAAGGCCAATCCAAATACCACATACACGGGCATGCGCGCCGAACACGACATCAGTGGAATGAGCAGCGAGGTCAGGAGACGATCCCGCTTGTTCTCTAAAGTGCGCGTGGCATAAATGGCTGGAACGGCGCATCCAAAACCCAGGATCATGGGAACGAAGCTCTTGCCTCGTAATCCTAAAAAGCTCATGAATCGATCCATTACAACCGCAGCACGCGCCAGGTAGCCACTGTCCTCCAAGAACCCGATACACAAAAAAAGGAAGAACAATCCCGGGATGAAAATGAGCACACCGCCGACACCGGCGATCACGCCGTCCATTATCAACCCCTGCAACCACAGCGGCGCTCGTACAAGCGATAACAGCGAAGCTGCCCAGCGCGTGATGGGTCCGTTGAAAACTGCGTCGATCCAATCCAGATACGGTGTAGAAACGTTTACCACGAAGTTGAAAACCAGGTACATCACGGCGAAGAAAATCGGCAGACTCAATAAGGGATGGGTCACGATCCGGTCCATACGCTCGGAGCTGTCTTCGCTGGAAGCCTCGGGGCAGCGGCCAATTTCTTCGACGACCTGGCTTACAAACGCGTAGCGGCGATCGGCAATGGCGAATTCTAAACCGTTCGGCGTCGTGGCGTGTATGCGATCGCGTGCAGCTTGCGTCGTTTCCAGAACGGCGCTTGCCCCGTCCAGCGCTTTGACTCTGGTGACGAGATCGCTTTCGCCTTCGAGCAATTTGATCGCCAGCCAACGTGGATCAGAAATCTGGCGGATTGCTGGATGCTGTGCGATCGTCTCGGCGAGGCCTTGAATTTCCGCCTCGATCTCGCCGCCGTAATCGATCTTGAACTCCGTCTCTCTCTGCCGGACGATCACGTGGGAACCTTCTTCAGCGCTGCTGGTTCTTTCGTTTCCGCGAGGTCCATAATTTCCTCTCGAAGCTCGTCCAACCCCTCACGGCGTTTGGCGCATATTTGAACCACGGGGGTATCGCCGAGATGCCTCGAGAGCTTATCTTCATCGATCTTGTAATCCAAGCTTCGAACTCGATCCGACATGTTCAAGGCCAATATCATGGGCACTTGTAGTTCCAGTACCTGGACCACGAGATACAGGTTGCGTTCTAAATTGGTCGCGTCGACGACCGCTACCACCACATCCGGCTTTTCGAACAAAATATAGTCGCGAGTGATAATCTCCTCTTCCGAGTATGCCGTGAGGCTGTACGTTCCGGGGAGATCCATGACTTCGATTTCGTTGCCCCGAAAGCGGAAAGAGCCTTGTTTACAATCGACGGTCTTTCCCGGCCAATTGCCGACGTGTTGTCGCGATCCGGTGAGCGCGTTAAACAAAGTGGTTTTTCCGGCATTGGGGTTTCCAACCAGCGCAATTTTCAAATTTGCCATGTGAATACAATCTCGTCTGTACCGCTCAAGTCCACTCCCTAGTATTTCGGGTATGAATTATTCCTCTGTATCGTTCTCGTCCGTCATCGTTTGCAGGGCATTCAACAAAATATCCATCCAGCGTGCCCGAGAACCATGATGGAACCGCTTGCCCCGGGATCGTCGTCCCCTGTGACTGCGCCAGGCCCGATGGCGGCGCTTTGACTCGGGTCTGCGACAAACGGGCCGCACCAAAATCCGATGCGCTGTGCGGCGATCGACGGCTATTTTACTGCCGCGCACGCGTATGATTAAGGGTTGTCCATGTACGCAGCTCAGCACGGCCACTCTGGTATGGGGCAGCATGCCTAAATCGGCGAGGCGTTGGCCGAATTTGTGGGTGGCATGGATGTTAACCAGTTCAACGATTGCGCCTTCCCACGCGTCGTCCAAAGGCATCGTCTGATCGTACTTCACGCCGCCGCCTCCGCGAATTCCTTCTCGCGTTGCACCACGATCTGCTGCGCAATCTTGCGCCCCAGTGCATGTACGTTTTCGCCCAAGCGAATCGATATCGGGCCATCGAAGGGGGCGATTTCCTCAATTGTGAGTCTCTCTCCGGGTTTGATACCACGCGCGGCAAGATATGCGCACAAGGTGTCGTAATCGTCATTCGGCAGGATGCGCAGAATCACGCCCGACTCACCCGCAGCGAATTCGATAAGTTGTTCACCTGCAACCTGCGGCATCTGCCCCTTGGCATCGGGAATCGGATTTCCGTGCGGACATATCTCGGGACATTCGAGGAATTCGGCGAGCGCCTCTATAACCTCGTCGTTTACCGCGTGTTCTAATCGACAGGCATGTTCGTTTATACGTTCCCAGGCAATGCCGAGTTTGTCTGCTAAAAATGTTTCCCAGAGGCGATGGTTGCGTATTACCAGGTTCGCCTTATGCACCCCGCGCTTGGTGAGCTGCACGCCTTTATACGGCGTGTGCTGCAGCAGCTCTCGATCCTGTAAGCGGTGGATCATCTCGCTCGCCGAGACCGTCGAAATCCCCAGCCGCTCGGCGATGCTGGTTATCGGTACGAATTCGCGTAGATTTGCGAGCTCGGCGATCGTTTTTAAGTACATTTCAACACTCTCGCCAAAGTGTATCTCTGCGTTGCTCATGTCCCCTCTCCTTCTAACAAGCAAACTGCGTCGTCAAGTCGCACGAACATTTATACAAGGCATTCCATATATATGCATATTAGGCAAACCTTACTTTACTTGATTTTCAGAAAATTGCTAGGTGACTCTCGTCATGCTGACAACGATCTTTCATCATTGGTGTAGGCAGGCGGAAGGTTCGAGGCGCCCTTTTAAATTGAGTGACCTCCCGGGGAATTCCCCGGGAGGTCATCGAGTTGCTTTCTTGGGATTATCCGTGGTGCAGATTCACCGCACGAGGTTGCAAGCATTCGGTTGAACCGTGACTTGCGGGGATGCGCCGCCTTCGTTGAACGCTTCGACGGCGTAGGTATAAGGACCGCCGAAGGGAGGATTGTCCACGTAGCTATTGGCGTTCGCGGAAAGCGTGGCGATTAGTACGCCGTCCCGGTACACCCGGTAGCCGGTTTCGTTGTCTGCTCTATCGAGCCACGAAAGCGTGATCTGGTATATCTTGGTGTTGCAGACGCGTTCGTAGCTCAACCGCGCCGGAGCTTCCGGCGGTTCAGGCAGGATCTCCACCTCGATGGTTACGTGTGCCTCTTCTTCTTCGCCGTCTGCCATCGCCAGGAGTTTGTACTGAGTAGTCTTCTTGGGGCACACCTGGCGTGCACCCAGGACCTCGACCAGCTCGCCATCCAGGAAAACGTCTTCTGCGTTTTCGACAGCCCAGCGCAGCGTGGTGCATTTACCATGTTTGATGGCGTAGCTGTCCGCATTGAAGTTGATCGAGATCGGAGGCAATGCTGGAGGCGGTGTGGGCGTCTCTGTGGGAGAAGGCCCTGGTGGTGGCGGAACGTCACCCGGATCGCCGTAGTAGTCGCATATATCGATGTCCATCGTCGTTTGACCGGCCAGCACGTCGAACTCGATGAGTGTGTGATCGGTGCAGTTTACGTTCAGACCGCACAAGACGGCCTGTGAGTACGAACCGCCGATGTTCGTTCCCTGGCGGTAGGCGTAGGCTACGTAGGTGCCGGGGAACAAATTCACACTGTAGCTGTCCGACCCGTCGCTGTGGTCGAATTGACTGACGAGATTGTTGCCGACATTCTCAAAGTAGAGCGTCAACGGCGGGATGAATTCGGAGGGATAGCAGAGTTGACCCATCACCTCGCCCATTTCGATTGGAAAGGGCGTGATATCGAATGCCGGCACTAACACATCCTTCTCGTAGGCGCCGCGATCGCACTGCGCCCCTTGCGGACGGCTGACGCCGCGTTGATCGACGGACGTGCACATGTCCGGCGAAGCAGAGTCGATGGCTGGGCTGCCGCCAAGCAGAGCGTGCGTCGGTGTAAGACCACCGTTATTGGCCAGCGGCCCGAGCAGCGGATCGGTGCTTGAAATGTCGGAGCCACCCGTGAAGTTGCAGGAAGTACCATCCTCGATGTTATAACCTCCCGAACCAAGGCCGATACCCGTGCAGTTTCCTCCTGTGTTATAAGCCACGATCGAGTTCTCGATCATGATATTCCCGCCGGCTGTGTTGACGATACCCAGCGGTCCATTTTCAGCCACGGTGACCCATTCCAACCAGACGTCGCCGGCGTTATTGTGGATGCCCCCACCGGTACCCGCCGTACTGGCGGTGTTGTTGCTAACGGTGGTGTTATGCAGATGTAAACCGGGAAACGCAGCGTCGACATATACACCACCACCGGCGCCGCTGGTAGCGTGGTTATCCGTAATGCTGCTCTGGTAAAGCGTGACCAAACCGGAAGTCTGGATCGCGCCACCCTGATCTGCACTATTGTCCTCGAAGCGGGTTTCCGTTGCCCAGACCTCTCCGCCGTAATAGTTGATCAAACCGCCCGCGACATATCCAGAGGTATTTTCATAGACGGCGCTCTGGTTCAGGTTTAGTATGCCGGCGTTGAAAATCCCCCCGCCATCGTAGCTGGCCTCGTTGCGCCAGATATCTACATCGGTTAGTGTGGCATTGGAGCCATTCCCAACAGCCAGACCGCCGCCGGTTTCGTGGGCGATGTTGCCGTTGATCATCGCGCTGCTGCCGCTCATGTCCAGCGTGCCGGTCCCGGTGATCAGGATTCCACCTCCCATGTCGGCGCTATTCTCCCGGATCTGGGTATTCTCCAGAACCAACGTGCCGTCGCTGCTGATTCCCCCACCGCCCGATCCCCCCATGATCCCTTCGGGGAACACACAGGTGTTGTTTGACACGACGCCGCCATGCATGGTCAGCGATCCCTGGTTGCGGATGCCGGCGCCAAATTGTTCCTCGCCCCCTTGAATCATCATCGTGGAGATCTCCACCGTTGCCGAGCCGTGAATATCGAGAACACGGTCGATGCCGTTGGCATTGATGGACGGCGCTCCCACACCGACGAGGATGGCATCTTCAGTAATATCTAAATCACCGGTGGCGGCGAGATCCTCTCCGGTCCCGGCGATGGAGAGAAGGTAAGAACCGGCCGGAAGTTGGATCGTTTGCGTTCCGGAGCAGACGTTGGAACCGATCACGGCTTCCCGCAGCGAGCAGTCGCCGTCACAAACCCCGTCGTTGGTGTCGTTGAATTTCGTGACCACAAATGTCGAATCGCAATACGCGGGGTCACATCCTTGCAAAGCAAGCGACAGGAGTATGACGCCAAAGATCAAAAGAAAAGGTGGTCGTTGTTTAAATATCATGATGTTTTCCTCCAATGAAGATATTCAATCTGGCCATGCTGAGTTCCAAATACAGGAACAGGCTCTAATACGCTTTCCTATATCTACAACGCACCAGATGTGCTTTTTGTGACAGACAACTATCAGCATATCATGAGTTCGCCGGCTTTAACAAATAATTCCCTGGGAAACTCTATATCCAGGGGATTATTCGTTGATTCAATGTTCGCCTATCGAACCATTCAAACGATCTTGTTTTTAATCGTTACAGCTCTTCACAACCACGGATGCCTTTGGCGAGACACCTCCGTCGTTGAAGGCCACCACATCATAGGTGTAAGGCCCACCGAAAGGAGGATTATCCACGTAGCTGGTTGAGTTGGCGGGTAATGTGGCCAGCAGTTCTCCGTTGCGATACACTTTATAGCCGCTTTCGTTGTCAGCTAGATCGAACCATTCCAGGGTCGCCCGATACAGCTTGGGATCGCAAACCCAATCGGATACGCGCAATCGTCCAGGCGCTTCCGGAGGCTCCGGCAAGATTTCGACTTCAATGGTCACGTAGGCTTCTTCTTCTCCGCTGGCTGAAATTACCAGCAGCACATAGGTCGTGGTTTGTACGGGGCAGACCTGCCGTGCGCCCAGAGCGTCGACCAGTTCGTTGTCCAGGAAGACACTTTCGGCATTCTTGACTTCCCAGTGCAATTTCGTACAAGCGCCTTTCTCGAGCAGGTATAGATCGGCGTTAAAGTTAATCGAGAGCGGGATGGGTTCCGGCGTAGGTGTTGCGGTCGGTACCGGGGTGGGTGTATCAGGTGAGTCTGCCGCTCCGCTTCCGTCTTCCTCGTACGCTCCCATGTCACAGCTCGCGCCTTGAGGGCGGATTACCCCGCGCTGATCCGTCGCCGAACAAGTGACGCTGGCCGCATCCAGCGCCGGGCTTCCGGGTAACAGTGCATGAGTTTTCGTGGGTCCACCGTTGTCCGCTAACGGGCCCAGCAGGGGGCTGACCGCCGATAGATCGCCCGCCGAGAAGAAGGCACAAGTGCCATCGCCGTCCAGATTGTAGCCGTCAGAAAGCATGACCCCGCCGACGCAGTCGTCGCCCACGTTCCCTGCTACGATCGAACGCTTGATCGTCATCCCGCCGTGGATGTCCCAGAGACCATTCGGCTGATTCGAGGTGACCGTGCTGTCACTCATCACCAGTGTGCCGTAAACCATGGGATCCGAGGGCGAACCCAGACGAATAATTCCGCCTCCATTGCCGGCCTGATTGCCGCTGATGGTCACATTGAACAATTGGAGATTTCCGCCCTGACTCTCTATACCACCACCGGTGAAGGTGGCGATGTTGTTGCTAATCGTGCTGCGTTGGATGGTGGCGACGCCAGCGACGATCATGCCGGCTCCGTTCCCGCCTGTGTTTTCGGTGATCGTGGTGTCGGTGACCGTTAAAACACCCGTTGGACCACTGACCAGACCGCTAACCTGATTCCCGCTAATGAGACTCAAATCGATTATCATCTCGCCGCCGTTCTCGATGCCGGGATGAAGCGAAGCGCTGGATATGTTGTCGCGTAAGGTCGAAGTCGTCATGCTCACGATGCCCAAATTGAGTATGCCGCCACCGTCGTTCTCTGCAATAAGACAGTCTTGCATGTTGATCGCGGCATCCCCAAGGACAGGGTCAGACGGCGAGATGTTGTAAATGCCGCCGCCACCGGGAATCCCATCGGAGATATTCTCGAGGATTTCGACTTCCCGTAAGGCAAGAGTGCCGGCGTTATAGATTCCACCTCCACTGACAGCGGCTGTGTTGGCTTGGATCGTCACATCATGCAGATCGGCCATACTGGCCGCGTTGACCCACAACCCTCCAGCGTTTTGATTGGCAGTATTGTGACTGATAATCCCCCCATT
>Ga0315534_1000112_pt1 | contig 46007 bp, 42 predicted proteins | sample SalMarSW160240MG_FD_203094 | JGI IMG/M metagenome (GOLD analysis project Ga0315534, IMG submission 203094) | Salt marsh sediment microbial communities from the Plum Island Ecosystem LTER, Massachusetts, United States - Salt Marsh Sediment SW1602-40 ... | reverse complement strand
AGAAGATACGCAAGGGTGGGAGATGTCATCGTAGTATCTGTTAGAGAATCTTTGCCTAATAGCAAGGTAAAAAAAGGTGATGTTTTAAGAGCAGTTATAGTAAGGACAGCGAAAGAGATTAGGCGGGATGATGGCTCATACATAAAATTTGATGATAACTCAGCTGTATTAATCAATCAACAAAGTGAGCCAATTGGAACACGAATTTTCGGCCCTGTAGCCAGGGAGCTGAGGTTGAAAAGGTTTATGAAAATTATATCTCTTGCCCCTGAGGTACTTTAACCACAAGAGTATCTATTATGTCTAAGAAGATATACATACGAAAAAATGATAAGGTAATGGTAATAGCTGGCAAGGAAAAAGGAAAGATTGGCGCAGTGCTGAAAGTTATTCCTGAGAAGGAAGTGATCGTAGTAGAAAAACTAAATATGGTAAAGAGACATACAAGGCCAGGAGGAAAAAGCGCCAAAGGTGGAATTATTGAAAAAGAGGCCCCTATTCATATATCTAATCTCATGCTCGTCTGTGGAAAGTGTGCTGAGATAACAAGGATAGGAAAAAAGGTGCTCGAGGATGGGAGCAAAGTGAGATTTTGTAAAAAGTGTGGGGAGATATTAGACAAATAACAACAGGTTAATCAAAACTTATGTCTCGATTAAAAGAAAAATATAGTAAAGAGATTGTGCCAGCTATGATCAAAGAGTTTGGTTATCGTAACGTAATGCAGGTGCCAAAACTTGAAAAGGTGGTTCTCAACATGGGTCTTGGTGAGGCGATACATAATATTAAAGTCCTTGATTCAGCAGTAGGGGAATTAGCCCTCATTAGTGCACAAAAACCTGTTATTACAAGAGCCAGAAAGTCTATTGCGAGCTTTAAGTTGAGGGAGGGAATGCCTATAGGATGTATGGTCACATTAAGAAGTGAGAGAATGTATTATTTTTTAGATAAGCTTTTTAATGTAGCCCTTCCCAGGGTAAGAGATTTTCGGGGTTTATCAGATAAGGCCTTTGACGGTCACGGGAATTACACATTAGGCATTAAGGAACAGATTATTTTTCCAGAAATCAATTATGATAAGATTGACAAGGTCAAGGGACTTAATATTACCATTATTACTACTACCAGAAATGATGCTGAGGGTCGCTTTTTGCTTGAGAAAATGGGATTGTTATTTCGGAGATGATAAGGGGGTTTTGCTTTGGCAAGAAAATCTTTGGTCGTAAAGGCGAAGAGAAATCAAAAATTTTCCACTCGTACATATCATAGATGCCCTATTTGTGGAAGAAGCAGGGCCTTTTTAAGAAAATTTGGGATTTGTAGGATTTGTTTTAGAAATTTGGCCTTAAAGGGTGACATACCAGGTGTCACTAAATCAAGTTGGTAGGTAAGTAGAAACGGAGATACATAATGACCATGACTGACCCCATTGCGGATTTGATCGTGAGGATAAAAAATGCGATCATGGTCTCATATGATAAAGTGGAGGTTCCCTCCTCCAAGATTAAAATCAATATCGTTAAGATATTAAAATTTGAAGGGTATATAAGGAATTACAAGATAATTAAAGACAGCACACAAGACATTATAGTTATTTATCTGAAATATAATGAGGATAAAAGTTCTGTCATTAAAGATCTTAAGAGAATAAGTAAACCAAGCTGCAGGGTGTATGCGAGGTATAAGAAGATACCTCGGGTATTGAATGGACTTGGTATTAATATTATTTCAACCTCTAAAGGCTTACTGACTGATAGGGAAGCGAGAAAAATGGGCATAGGGGGAGAGATAATTTGCTCGGTTTGGTAGTATATAGTAGGCTCACAGAGAGAGCATAGATCATGTCAAGAATAGGCAAAAAGCCAATTATTGTACCGAAAGAGGTAGAGATTACGTTTGATGGTAGAACATTGTCCGCGAAAGGCCCAAAAGGGGAATTAAGCCGCCTTATTCACCCGAAAGTAGCATTAGATATAGATAATTCGCAGATAGCGGTGTCAATTTCTGATGACTCGAAAGAATCGAAATCACTTTTTGGTCTTTTCCGCGCCTTGATAGCCAATATGGTTTTAGGCGTGAGCGAGGGATTTAAAAAGACACTCGAGATAGTTGGTGTAGGATATAGGGTTGAACTTTCAGGAAATCAATTGATATTTAACTTGGGTTATTCAAATCCTGTTAAATATGATATTCCACATGGTATAGAAGTGCAGCTTGATCAAAAAAATAAGGTGATTTTGAGCGGGATAGACAAAGAACTTTTAGGGGTTACCGCAGCTGAGATTAGAAGCTTTAGAACCCCAGAGCCCTATAAAGGAAAAGGTGTTAAATATTCAGAAGAAAGGGTGAGGCGAAAGGCAGGAAAAACAGGGGCAAAAGCCTAAAATTATTTTTTTTTAATTTATGTAAGAATTATGAATCGTATTAAGGAAAATAGATTGGCTCGTTTGAAAAGAAAGAAAAGGGTAAGAAGGAAAATACAAGGGAAACCTGAAAGACCTCGTTTGACTGTATTTAAATCAGCGAGGCATATATATGCCCAAATCATAGACGACACGAATGGGAAGACGCTTTTAACTGCCTCAACAATATCGAAGGATCTTAAGACAAATACCAAAGGGATTGGCGGTAACATAAAGGGTGCGATAGTAGTTGGTGAGTCTATTGGAAAGATAGCAGCAAAAAAAGGAATTACAGAGGTTGTTTTTGACAGGAATGGCTTTCTCTTTCATGGGCGTGTGAAGGCGCTCGCTGATGCAGCAAGAGAGAATGGTCTGAAATTTTAGGTACCTGAAACCCTGGCCCAGACCTGGCATACAAGGATTAGTTATAGACTCCAAGCTCTAAAAATATTTCCGAAACAGGATCATTTTCCTGTGACGTCGCGCCAGGGCAGGCTTGAAGTCGGATAGATATAATACACAACAAGCAAGCAGGAATAAGGATCAAGTTTCAAATTTCTCATGTCCATTTTCAAAGTAAAAGGAGAAGTAATTGATTATAGAAGATGAAGAAGCCCAGTTAATCGAAAAGGTTGTGTATATTAATAGAGTGGCAAAGGTTGTAAAAGGGGGCCGCAGGTTTTCCTTCAGCGCGATAGTAGTTGTTGGCGATGGGAAAGGTATGGTAGGCGCTGGCCTTGGAAAGGCAAACGAAGTGCCAGAGGCAATAAGAAAAGGAGGGGAGAAGGCCAAGAAGGATATGAGGCCTGTTTCACTTCTTAAAGATTCTATTTCATATGAGGTAATCGGTGTCTGCGGCTCGAGTTCTGTTTTACTTAAGCCAGCCCGCCCTGGAACTGGTATTATAGCTGGAGGAGCTGTCAGGGCAGTTTTAGAGGTGGTTGGTGTGAGAAACATCGTGAGCAAATGCTTACGTTCACATAATCCCCATAATTTGGTCAAGGCTACCATTAATGGACTTATGTCCTTAAGAACTCCAGAGGAGATAGCGAGATCAAGGGGGAAGACGGCAGAAGAAATATTGACCTGAGTGCAGGTAATGTTGCAGGAGTCTATATGAAATTGAATGAATTGATATCGCCAAAAGGTTCTCGGAAAAAGAGAAAAAGAATAGGGAGAGGAAAAGGCACAGGAAGTGGAGAAACTGCAGGGAAAGGAACAAAAGGACAAAACTCTCGTTCTGGCGGTGGGGTCCATTTAGGATTTGAAGGTGGACAAATGCCTCTGCAGAGAAGAATTCCGAAACGAGGCTTTACAAATATCTTTAAGAAACAATATGAGATTATAAATATAAAAGATCTCAAATATTTTAAGCCGGGAGAATTAATTAGCGAAGAGACATTGCGTAAAAGCGGGTTGGTAAAAAAGGCCCATGCAGTGAAACTTTTGGGAGAAGGTGAAATATCCTACCCAGTAAAGATAAACGTTAATAAAGCCAGCCAGACAGCGAAAAAGAAGATTGAATCTGCTGGTGGTGAGATAGAGATAGTCTGATGGTGATTGGCGGTTTTCAAAATATCACAAAGGTTCCCGAGTTAAAAAAAAGGATAATTATTTCCTTTTTATTGCTGGCAGTCTACAGACTTGGGTGCCATATTCCAACGCCTGGTATTGATTCAGCAGCTTTGGCTGCTTTTTTCAGTGCCAGACAGGGAACATTATTTGGTCTCTTTGATATGTTTTCAGGTGGGGCTTTACGAAGGCTGTCAGTTATGGCCTTAGGTATAATGCCGTACATAAGTGCAGCCATTATTCTTGAACTCCTTACTGTCGTGATTCCCTATTTAGAGAAATTGAAAAAAGAGGGAGAAGCTGGGCGGAAAAAGATTACACGATATACACGCTATGGGACGGTGATACTTAGTCTTATTCAAGGGTTTGGCATATCAGTTGGTCTTGAGAGCATGACAAGCCCCGAAGGAGCCTTAATAGTTCCTTTGGGAGGGTGGGGATTTCGACTGATGACTATGATAACATTGTCTGCTGGTACAACTTTTTTAATGTGGCTTGGTGAACAAATAACAGAGAGGGGAATTGGAAACGGTATTTCATTAATCATTTTTGCAGGGATTGTGGCTCGGTTACCTTCAGCTGTTGGTAATACATTTCGCCTGATGGGTACTGGAGAGATGAGCCCTTTTTTTGGCCTTATTTTGGTTGTTTTTATGGTAGCGATTGTTGGTATTATTGTGTTTGTTGAAAGAGGGCAGAGACGAATACCAGTTCAGTATGCAAAAAGGGTCATAGGAAGAAAGATGTATGGGGGGCAAAGCACCCATCTTCCATTAAAGGTTAATACAGCAGGCGTTATTCCCCCAATATTTGCCTCATCTATTATTATGTTTCCAGCTACAATAGCAGGCTTTTTAAATGTTAAGCAGATTGGCTGGCTTCAGGCTATTGTAAACTCTTTGGCGCCAGGTCATCTTATATATACCTTACTTTATGTAGGATTTATTATTTTCTTTTGTTATTTTTATACGGCCATTCATTTCAATCCTACCGAGGTTGCAGATAATATGAAAAAGTATGGTGGATTTGTACCCGGCATTAGACCGGGTAAAAGTACGGCCGAATATATTGACCGAGTGCTCACAAGAATAACATTCAGTGGAGCCATTTATGTATCTATTATATGTATTTTACCTGGACTCTTGGTGTACAGACTCAATGTTCCGTTTTATTTTGGAGGGACGGCTCTCTTGATTGTAGTTGGTGTTGGCATGGATACTATTACCCAGATTGAGAGCCATCTATTGACGAGGCATTATGAAGGATTTATGAAAAAGGGATTAAGGAGTGTGAGATAGGCTATGAAGGTGAGATCATCCATAAAAAAAAGATGTAAGAATTGCAAGATAGTAAAGAGAAAAGGTGTGCTGCGGGTGATCTGTGATAATCCTCGGCATAAACAGAGGCAAGGCTGATGAGGTTTCTTGTGTACGTGATGTTTGTTAATAAACCAAGAATCTCAAGAACCCATTAAAGGAGACCACATTGACCAGAATTGCTGGCGTTGATTTACCCAAGGGAAAGAGAGTCGAGATAGCGTTGACCTATATTTATGGTATAGGCAGAAGTAATTCTCAGAAAATTTTGAAGACGGCCGGAGTGGATTCGGGTGCTAAATCAGATGAATTGAGTGAAGCGGAAGTAACGAAAATAAGAAACGTTATTAATGAATCCTGTAAGGTTGAAGGAGACTTAAGACGTGAAATATCAATGAATATCAAGCGCCTAATGGATATGGGATGCTATAGAGGATTACGGCACAGAAAAGGTCTTCCAGCAAGGGGCCAGAGAACTCATACGAATGCACGAACAAGGAAAGGGCCGAGAAGGATAATTGGAAGACGGAGGAAATAACACTGCGGAGGAATAATGGCCAAAGAGAGAGGAAAAGCCGGCAAAAGTAAAAAAGAAAAGAAGATCGTATCTACTGGGATTGTGCATATTCAATCAACCTTTAATAATACGATTATCACGATTACTGATATGAATGGTAATGTAGTAGCCTCGTCAAGTCCAGGGCAGGTAGGTTTTAAAGGATCAAGGAAGAGCACTCCTTTTGCTGCCCAATTAGCAGCACAAAGTGCATTAAAAAAGGCAATGGCAATGGGATTAAAAACTGCCGAGGTTCGTGTTAAGGGCCCTGGCGTGGGAAGAGAGGCAGCATTGCGGGCATTACAGATGGATGGATTTTCCGTTACCATGATTAGGGATGTGACTCCAATACCTCATAATGGTTGCAGACCACCAAAAAGAAGAAGGGTGTAAGGAGGGAGAATATTGGCGCGATATATTGAGGCTGCATGCCGGTTGTGCAGACGTGAAAAACTTAAATTATTCCTGAAAGGCGATAGGTGTTATACCGACAAATGTGGTTTTGAACGCCGTTCTTATGCTCCGGGTCAGCATGGGCAAAGAAGATCTGGAAAGATCTCTGATTACGGGATACAACTACGGGAAAAACAAAAAGCAAAGAGAATCTATGGGATACTAGAGAAGCAATTTCGGAGATATTACGTAAAGGCTGATAGACAAAAGGGCATTACAGGGACAAATCTATTAATATTATTAGAGCGTCGATTGGATAATATCGTATATCGAATGGGATTTGCATCTTCGAGGAATCAGGCACGGCAGCTGGTAAGACATAATCATTTCACTGTGAACGGAAAAAAGGTAAACATACCTTCATTTCAAGTAAGAATAGAAGATGTAGTTTCAGTAAAAGAAAAGAGTTGGAAGATTCCTGTGATTCTTGAGGCGAAGGAGACCTTTGTAAGGAGAGAGATGCCTACATGGTTAGAGATTGATGGAGATAATTTTCGTGGAACAGTAAAGGCATTTCCAAATCGCGAAGAGTTAAGCATGCCTATTAATGAGCAACTTATTGTTGAGCTCTACTCAAAGTAACTGAGTTAATGTACCTAAAATTAGGGATTTTAAAGGTTACTTTCTGATTTGTCATTTGTAGATTTTTTTGATTCGGATACTGTAATTATCTGATTTAATGAATTCCCCTCATTTTCAGCATTTTAAATTTTAGGCACTCTTTTTGAGGTTAAGTATATTTATGAAAAAGCTATTTCAGAAAAATTGGAGAGATTTAATTAAACCTAAGATGATAAAAATTGATACAGAAACATCGACTGATTTCTATGGGAAATTTGTATGTGAGCCGCTGGAGAGAGGTTTCGGTATCACATTGGGTAATTCACTGAGAAGAATTCTCCTATCTTCTCTTCAAGGAGCAGCAATTGTTTCTGTAAAATTTGATGGCGTGCCTCATGAGTTTACCACTATTCCTGGAGTAAAAGAGGATGTAACTGATATCGTCCTAAATTTAAAGGAAGTAAACCTCGATGTTATTGATGAGGAAGAAGACATTAAAATTTTTCTGGAACATAAGGGAGAAAAGGAGTTAACAGCTGGAGATATCATATGCGACGGCAAAGTAGAGATAATGAATCCGGATCAGCATATTGCTACCCTCAATAAAGATGCTCATTTACATGCAGAAATGACTGTTAAGACAGGGCGTGGTTATGTTCCTGCAGAAAAGAATGCAACAGAAGATCAATCAATCGGCGTAATATTTATCGATGCTCTTTTTTCACCCATCAGGAGGGTTTCATATGTAGTAGGGAATGCAAGGGTAGGGCAGAAAACTGATTATGATAAGCTGACTTTAGAGATCTGGACAGATGGAATAGTAATTCCGCAGGATGCATTAGCGTTTGCTGCAAAAATTTTGAAAGAACAGGTTACCCCATTTATTAATTTTGAGGAAGAAGAAGAGGAAGAAGTAGAAAAAGAAGAAAAAGAGGAAGAAGAGAAGATAAATGAAAATCTCTTTCGATCTGTAAGTGAGCTTGAGCTTTCTGTGCGCTCATCTAATTGCCTCAAAAATGCCAATATAAAATATATTTATGAGCTGGTCCAGAAAACAGAAAGTGAAATGCTAAAGACCAAGAATTTTGGGAGAAAGTCTCTGAATGAGATAAAGGGAATCTTGGAGGAAATGGATCTTCAGTTTGGCATGGAACTGGAAGATTTCCCCTTCCCTCAACAGGAAGAAGAGGAAGAAGGGGGAGAAAAGAAAGAGGATCAGGATTAATGAGACACAGAAAGGCAGGAAAAAAATTGGGCCGTGATTCAGGTCATCGAAGAGCTGTTTTAAGGAACTTGGTCACTTCCCTTTTCCAATATGAGGAAATTTCAACAACACATGCGAAAGCAATAGCGTTACGGCCTATCGCTGAGAAGATGATTACCTTAGCAAAAAGAGGAGATCTTCATGCTCGACGTCAAGCACTTTCCTATATTATGGATAAATCAGTTGCCCATAAATTATTTGATCAGATAAAAGATCGTCTTATAGACCATCAGGGTGGGTATATCAGGATTTTAAAGACAGGTCATAGAAGCGGTGATAATGCACCGTTAGCAATTATCCAGTTATTGTTAACGCATGAGGAAAAGAAACCAAAGAAAACGAGCGGGAAAAAAGATATAAAAGGTGAAAAGAAGATTGCCGAGAAGGTTTCAGATAAAAGGGTTACCTCGAAAGGAAAAAAGAAGGTTCCCGAAGATGAAAAGGAGAAGGTAGAGAAACCATAAATAGAAAATGTTGAGCAGAAAAGAGAAGAAAGTGAAGCTCAAAAGAATAGTTACTATTTTTTTAAAAAAGCCTCCTTACCAATGTATTGGAAAGGAGGCTTTTTTTCAATATTCATTATTTGTTGTCAGTTGTGTGCTGGTAACAAGATAATCATTGAAGTACAACGGACAATAGATCCTCTTTAAATGTAGGCACTTTTATATAAATGTATAAATTTAATCATAAAAACCTATTGGGAATGGATCAACTGTCAGTCAGCGATATAAATCTAATATTGGATACTGCTGATTCATTGATGGAGATTTCCTCACGAGATATAAAAAAGGTCCCAACATTAAGGGGTAAAAGTATTGTCAATTTTTTTTATGAACCAAGCACCAGAACAAAGGCATCGTTTGAAATGGCTGCTAAAAGACTCAGTGCAGACACGTTGAGTCTTTCAGCAACAGACAGCAGCATGGTAAAGGGAGAAACACTTATTGATACTGCGCGCAATCTTCAGGCAATGAATCCTGATATTATTATTCTCAGACACTCTTCCAGTGGTGCCCCGCATCTTTTAGCTCGATATGTTGATTCTGGAGTAATAAATGCGGGAGACGGAATTCATGAGCACCCCACTCAGGCATTGCTTGATCTATTTACTATTAAAAAAAAGAAAGGCAGGATAAAGGGATTGCGTGCTGTCATCATTGGCGATATAGCCCACAGCAGGGTAGCGAGATCGAATATAATAGGCTTGAGGAAAATGGGCGCAGAGGTGACAATATCGGGCCCTCCTACCATGATGCCAGTTGATGTCGAATCTTTAGGAGTAAAGGTAATACTCGATCCAGTAAAGGCAGTAAAGAATAAAGATGTTATCATGCTGTTGCGGATACAGCTCGAAAGACAGGATAAGGTTTTATTTCCGAGCATGAGAGAGTATGCTATTTTTTTTGGGTTAAATACACAGCTCATCAAGGGAGCAAAAAAGGATGTCATAATAATGCACCCAGGTCCTATCAATAGGGGTGTTGAGATAACCGGAGACTTAGCTGATGGTCCCTTTTCTGTGATTCTCGATCAGGTGAGCAATGGTGTAGCCATAAGAATGGCCCTTCTATACCTATTAATTGGAGGAGGTAAGGGTGATAACCTGGATTAAGGAAGGAGAATTAGTAGATCCTCGTTCTGAAACAAAGAAAAAATTGGATATTGTTATAAAAAAGGGAAAGATTGAAAGCATTATTCCCCCTGGGAAATATAATCCTCCTCACGACACAGAAATAAAGACAATAGATGCATCTGGAATGATAATTACTCCTGGTCTCATTGATATGCATGTACATTTCAGGGAGCCTGGTGAGGAGTACAAAGAAACAATTGCAACCGGAAGTCACGCAGCTGCTGCAGGAGGATTTACTGCTGTAGCATGTATGCCTAATACACGTCCGATAAATGATTCACGATCAGTCACAGAATTTATAGTGGAGAGGGCGCGAAAGGCCAACATTGTAAGGGTGTATCCAGTCGCTGCTATAAGCATAGGTTCGAGGAGCGAGGTATTAACTGAATTTGGCGACCTTAAAAAGGCAGGTGCTGTGGCGATATCTGATGACGGGAGGCCAGTCACTAACAGTGAGCTCATGAGAAGGGCAATCGAATACGCGGGGTTTTTTAATTTGCCGGTTATTTCGCATTGTCAAGACCTTGATCTGTCAAATAAGGGTGTAATGCATGAGGGAACTGTTTCTACAAAGCTTGGGTTATCAGGTATTCCAGCGGCATCAGAGGAGATAATGGTGGTACGGGAAATACTTTTAGCAAAGTTAACAGGATATCCTGTTCATATTGCCCATGTGAGTACCGAAGGATCGGTTGAATTTATAAGACAAGCCAAAGAGCAAGGAATTCCTGTGACGGCTGAGACAGCTCCACATTATTTTAGCCTTGACCACACAGCTGTGATTGGCTTTAATACGAATGCCAAGATGTATCCCCCATTGAGAGAACCTAAGGATGTAGAGGCTATAAAAAGAGGACTTTCTGACGGGGTGATAGATGTTATCGCAACAGATCATGCTCCCCATAGTGAACTTGAAAAAGATATAGAATTTGATAAAGCTGCCTTTGGAATAATAGGCTTGGAAACGGCTTTACCCCTTACTTTAGCCTTAGTAAGGGAAGGGGTGATGGACCTCACTTCAGCCATTGCAAAGCTTTCCTATAATCCTGCCTCTATTCTCAGCATAAAAGGTGGTACGCTTGAAGAGGGAAAAGAGGCAGATTTAACAATAATAGATCCAAACAATGAATATGTAATGAATAAAGAAAGCTTTCAATCGAAAAGCCGAAATTCACCTTTTATTGGCCTAAAGATGAAAGGGAAGGCCATGCTTACTATGGTTGGAGGAAGGATTGTGTGGGATGCTGATCAATGCAATTCTGAGAGCTAGTAATGTAATATGGCAAATAAAAAATGATAAGTGACAAAGTGACAATGAACTCAATATTGGTAGTTGATGATGAATTAAGTATGAGAGAATTCCTTGAGATTCTGTTGACCAAGGAAGGCTTCAATGTTCGTTGTGCATCTACTGGTGAAGAGGCATGTGGTATTCTGGATAGAGACACATTTGATTTGATCATCACAGATATACGCATGGATGACATCGATGGTTTAGGGGTGCTGAGAAAGGTAAAAGAGGTTAATTCAGAAACTCCGGTAATAATTATATCGGCATTTGCCACAGCAGAGACAGCTGTTGAGGCCATGAAGGATGGAGCTTACGATTATATCCCAAAACCCTTTGAGGTTGATGAATTTAAAAAAATCGTCCAGGATGCCCTCCATAAAAAGACCTTTCCAAGGGTTGAGGATGAGGATCATTTACAGAAAGGGTACCATTTTGGTTGTTTAATCGGCGAAAGCCCGCAAATGAAGAGGATTTATGACCTGATCAGACGAGTTGCGACTACAAAGACAAATATCCTCATTTCTGGGGAATCCGGTACAGGCAAAGAGCTCGTAGCGAGGGCTATACATGAACAGAGCCTAAGGAGTGATAAGCCCTTTGTTGTTATTAATTGTGCGGGGATTCCTGAGACATTAATTGAAAGTGAGCTTTTTGGGTATAAGAAGGGAGCATTTACCGGGGCAAGCACAGATAAGGCTGGTCTCTTTGAGGCAGCGGATGGAGGAACGGTATTCATTGATGAGATAGGAGAGTTATCTCCTGCCATTCAAGTGAAACTTCTAAGGGTAATTCAAGAAAAGACATTTACGAGGATTGGAGAAACTCGGGAAAGAACGGTAGATGTGAGATTCATATCTGCTACAAATAAGAGCCTTGAAAAAGAGGTAATGTCAGGAAATTTTAGGGAGGATCTTTTTTTTCGAGTGAATGTTATTGAGATCTCTATGCCGCCTTTAAGAGAAAGAGAAGGAGACTTACCACTTTTGGCTCATAACTTTTTGGTGAAATGTTCCAAGGAGTTGGGCAAGAATGTAAACAAGGTATCTACCTATGCAATGGATATACTGAGTAAATACTTTTTTCCAGGCAATGTAAGGGAGTTAGAGAACATAATTGAGCGAAGTGTTGCACTCGAGACATCCAATATTGTGTTACCTCAAAGCCTGACACTTTCTAATTTTAACAAGGTTAAAATAAAAGAAGATAGACGCCGCACTGACATAGGCCCTGATGGAATTGAGCTTGATACAGTCATGGCTGATATAGAAAGAGATTATATTCTCAAGGCCATGGAAATGGCGCAAGGGTCGAAACAAGGAGCAGCGGAGCTATTGGGTGTTACTGTTGATTCCCTGAAATATCGTCTCGCAAAATTAAACCGTTAGTCTTTAAAGTGTAAAAAATCAGCGTAAGGAAAACATATACGAGGGTGAAAATCACCTTTTTTGGGTGAAAATCACCGATTTTTTCATTATTAATTACTATATGAAACTATTTGAAATGCCTTTTATTTTTTTAGAGTATAAAAAGAAAGCATATAACTATCTGTAAATAATAGAAATTATATAAAAGAGATATAATATCCTATTTTATGGCATGCTACTTGCTATATAATGTATCAAAACTATAATCCTAACCAAGAAGGGAGGTGATTTTAAAAGCATACACGTAATTTACTTTGTAGTAGTTGATTAAATTAAAAAAATATAGGAGGCTTAAAATGTTAACAAAATTAATTAATAAAGATGAAAAAGGTTTTACACTGATTGAGTTGATGATTGTTATTGCCATCATCGGAATCCTGGCAGCTATCGCTATCCCTCAGTTCAGTGCATATAGAACCAGGTCATTCAATGCGGCTGCCACTGCTGATATAAGGAATGCCGCTACAGCTCAAGAGGCATATTTTGTAGATCATTCGATTTATGCAGGAGCAGTAGACGATATAACTGGAGCTACGTATGGTTTATTCCTTTCTTCAAATGTAACACTTGCCATAACAGCTAATAATACAACTCAATACACAATGACTTCTTCGAACAGTTCAGGCGACCAGACTTATACTTTAACTGGACCTGGCGGCTCTATAACGCATTGATGTTAGGGATTAATTTTAAAGGGGAAGTAATGCTCATTTTGAGCAGCCTTCCCCTTTTGTTTTATTTCCTTGAGGAAAAATATTTCCCTTGATAAAATAAAAAAGAATGGATTATAGCGTAATGAAGATGGATTTTCTTTTATACATTTTCAAAGCCTTATAACGAAAGTTCATGAGTAAATAGGAATGAGGGAACGAAGAGGTTGAAGAGGCTGACTAAAAATAATGAAAGAGGTTTTACGCTTATCGAGTTGATTATTGTTATTGCCATAATAGGTGTTCTGGCGGCAATAGCTATTCCTCAGTTTGCCTCATACAGGACAAGGTCATTCAATGCGGCTGTCCAGGCTGACCTGAGAAACGCGATAACTGTCCAAGAGGCATATTACCAAGATAAACTGACTTATTCTGCAGCAGTAACTGATCTGATCGGTGCACAGTATGGATTGTTCATTTCCAGTAATGTCAATATTTCTATCGCAGCTGCGAGTGCAACAGGGTATACAATGACAGCGTGGCACAGTTCTGGAAACGAGACATGGCAGATAGTTGGGCCAGGTGGAAGTATCAGTGGGTAATGGATTAAATCCTTAGCTCTCATCAGAGCTGCAACGCATGTGTATGCTATTCCTTCCTTATCTTTTTCCCTGATCTGTTTGTTTATCAGAGAGAAAATTCCTATTTTTTACTAATAATGCTTCCCGTTCTTTATATGCCTCATATAAGAGCGGCACAACTATATCCATAGTAGGGGTTATAGTTAAAAGGCTTTTTTCCTTAAAATGATTCTCTAAGAATGGGATAAGGTTATTATCTTGAACTGCATCAAGGAATTGTGACAAACTCTTCATTGCCTTTTGTTCATTCCCGCTAAGGGCATATATTTCAGCTAAAAAGAGAAAGGCTAATTTATTACTATTCCTCTTTGAAATTACCTTTTTAAAATAGATGGATGCTCTACCCAAATAGCCTTCTTTCATGTATGCATATCCAAGTCTTAATAAGGTAGGGACATTGTCAGGTTCTATTTCCAGGGCTTTTTTTATCTCTGCAACACCTTCGGTAATTTTTCCTGCCTTTACCAACAGGATTCCCAAATTACTCCGTGCTCTCATGCTTGTGGGAGTGCATGTTAAAGCCCTTTGGAGCTCACTATAAACTTCTTGATAATTCTTTGTAGTGGCAGCCAAGGCTATCGCCTGATTATTGTGAGCTCCCGGGCAACAAGGATCTATTTCTATAGCACGAGAAAAGTACTTCTTTGACTTTTGGAATTCTTTTCTCATAAGATAGATTGCCCCCAGATTGAAATATGTCATTGCTTTTTCATCTTTTCTATTTATGGATGTTAAATCTAAGGTTTTTTTGTATTCAACAATTGCCTTTTCGATTTGATTGTGATCTTCGTAGCATTTGCTCAAATTATGACTACATCTATAAAGCTCAGGGTATTTATCAACGCAATCTATCCAAAGGCTTTCCTCGTTTTTCCAGGTAAAATTGCGCATGAAAGTTGCATGACCGTGTCCTATGATAACCAAGATTATCGATATGGTTATTATTACTTGCATTGATCGTTTATAAGAAAAGTATGATATAGCAGTAATTAATCCAATCGCTATTGGTACAAAAAAGAGCATGGTTGGAATATAGTTACGGTGTTCAAAAATCATTTCAAGGGGAAGGATAGAGGCTTCAATAATATGATTTAAAAAGAAGAACAAAATAGAAAATGCAATCAAAGGTCTCCTTTTTGATATATAAAGGGAGCCTATTATAATCCCACTTATAAGCATGATGCATAAGATGGTAGTCGGAGGGTCAAAAAAGGATTGTGAAATAGCTATATCATGACCTATAGATAATCGAGTAGAGACGGGATAAAATATGAGACTTATATAGAATATTATAACTCTGGGTTGTGTTAATAATCTTTCCCAGGGGGTGAAGACACGTTTTTCATATAATTTAAAAAATGAAAATACTGTCGTATCAGAAAAAGAAAAATAAATAGCACCTATACCTAATGTTATAATAATGGCAACTATGAGATATTTAAGGTGTTTTTTCCTGTTCTCCCTGGAGACACCCTGAATAAGCAAGAAATCATAAAGAAACAGACTAAACGGTATCAGAATAGCGTTTTCTTTAGAGCCAAGTGCCAATATGGCAGAGGCAATACACAAGATAAAAAAGATTATTTTCGCAGGATTTTTACTAGACGTTTTACCTTTAAGATAAAGGTACATGGAAATAATGTAAAACATGCCTGCCATGCTGGCCATTCGCTGTACAATATAGGTAATTGCCTGGGTCTGTATGGGATTTATTGCCCACAGGAGAGTAGATAAAAGTGCTATAAAGTACGAATTAGTATTATATTTTGACTTTATCGATTGAAGATTCAGGCTATGATATATAAAAAGAAAGAGAAAGAAAGCGGTGAGGAAATGGATTGATATATTAACGATATGATATCCTATCACATTATCTTTACTAAAATAATAATTCACGGCAAAACTAAGACAGGCTACCGGACGATAAAGGTACCCACGTTCGAATGGATTTGCATAAAATGTCTTTTTAATATTCTGCCAAGAAAATTCTCTTAAATGTAGATCGGGATTATCTATGATATTAGGTATATCATCAAAATGCCACGACGCATGGAATGTGTTTGAATAGACGCTTAGAATTATTATGAATAATGTGATGAATACGAAGGCTTTTTTTCTATATTCTGAGAGATAAATTTCTGATTTGAGGGTAAACATTTTCTTTTTCAGCACATTGTTAGCTCTTATCACGAAAGATAATAAACAGGTAATGTATGCATAGCATTTCAGCAGGCAACGCAAAAATTTTATTTCCTTTTGTTTTATCTTTTTTCATAATTGTTGCCTATGCACCCACCTTTTCAGGTAAATTTATACTGGATGATAAGCCGCTGGTCAAGGATAACCTTTTTCTTAGAGAATTCAGCACGCCTGCTAACTATCTTTCCCATGAGGATGGTGTGAGTGATGAGAATATTCCTGGCTATCATACCGGTTATTATCGACCTCTAATAAATTTATTTTATACGATCGATTATAAAATATGGGGAATGAAACCATCAGGTTTTAGAACAACAAACCTTATCCTGCATATATTAACCTGTATAATGCTTTACAAATTCCTCAGGAAAATATTGGGAAAAAGCTTTATACCCTTTTCAGTCACGCTTTTGTTTGGTCTTCACCCAGTAAATACAGAGTCAGTAGCTTTTGTTAGCGCAAGAAACAACATCCTGGTTACCCTCTTTTCTTTGATATCATTATATTACTACCTGAAGCATTCTAAGGAGAAAAAAATTTGGGCCGGATTGTTTTCATATTTTTCATTTGCGGTGGCACTTCTGTGTAAAGAATTTGCGATCATGCTTTTGCCCATAATCTTTTTGTGCAATAGACTTGTAGTAGAAAACAGGAAGATCCTGAAGGATGAAATTTTAAGCTATATCCCCTTTGTTTTTATACTATTCTTTTATTTTATGCTGAGAGCTAACGTTATTGGGTCTGCGTTGACACCTGTTTCTGCATCTGATCCCTGGAAAAGTCTTTATTTTGTCCCCCTTTTGATTATCTATAACTTGAAACTCATTCTCATTCCGTACAGTTTGCACAGTTTTATCATTCAGTATCCTGATAATTATTTGAGTTGGAAGGCCCTTGCTGGTTTTGTTTGTCTTGGTTTTTTAGCCTTTTTTTTGTGGCGGGAGAGAAAAAATAAAATTGTTTTATTTTCTTTTCTTGCTTTTTTAGTAGCGCTTTTTCCAGTTCTTAATATCCTTCATACCTCAGCAGTCACGAAGGTATCCATGAGGTGGCTTTATTTCCCTATGATATTTTTATCTTTTTTTTGTGTCTGGTATCTTGAAAAATTAATAAAGATAAATCGTCTCTTTATCATGATTTGCCTAAGCCTAATAATAATTTATTTTGGAACATATTCTTACGTGTTAAATCAAAATCTCTGGCATGATGAAGATACCTTTTTTAGACAAGAAGTGTTACATTTTGATAATCATTATTATATTGGTGGCTTTGCTGAAAGTCTCTTTGAAAAGGGAAATTACAAGGAGGCAGAGATATATTTTCAAGAGGCTATCCATAATTACCCACGGAATGCAAAAAATTTTATTAATTACTCAGCCCTATTGATCGATACGGGAAGATCAAGTGATGCCTTATTTTATCTTAATAAGGCAAAACTGTTAACCATGACTCATCATGTACGTGGACAGTGGTTTAACAATATGGGAATGGCCTGTTTCAAACTAGGAAAGAATGATGCTGCACTTAAGAATTTTAATAAGGCGATTTTGTTTAGCTCAAATGAACCTCAGTTCTGGGCCAATCTCGGAGGTGCATATGGGTCAACGGGTGATTATGAGAAATCTCTTTCTGTTTTAAAGAAGGGTCTGGATATTGATCCGGATTCTTTCCAATTAAGGAAGAATATTGCAATTACATATATGAACATGGAGGATTATAAAAAAGCCCTTTCAAATCTCGAAAAAATACCACCAAAAGAAAGAGAGCGTGATAGACAAGCGAATGCTTTATTAATGAAGGCAAAGGAAAAATTATTGATTAACAATCGTTAATCTCAGTTTAATACCTCGGCAATGAATTATAGGTCTTTAATTTTTTGCTGATTTTTTGTAAGTGTTAGAATTATGATAAACGGAGAAAAAATCTTTGTTGTTTTGCCTGCCTATAACGCCCAGAGTACCCTTGAACAAACATACAAGGAAATACCTCTGGATATTATAGATGGTGTATTACTTGTGGATGATGGAAGTGCCGATGAAACAGTATCATTAGCAAAAAAATTGGGCATTGAAACCATTTCACATAACCGGAACTATGGGTATGGCCGAAACCAGAAGACCTGTTACCTTGAGGCGTTGAGTCGAAGTGCGGATATTATCGTTATGGTCCATCCCGATTATCAGTATACACCAAAATTGATTATAGCTATGGCCAGTATGATTGCCTTTGATGTTTATGATGTTGTTTTGGGTTCTCGTATTATTGGCGGGAAAGCACTTAAAGGTGGAATGCCCATGTACAAATATATAGCCAATCGTTTTCTTACAGCGGTAGAAAATATACTCTTGGGAAGTAAGCTATCAGAATTTCATACGGGTTATCGAGCATTTTCAAGAGAAGTTCTTGAGAATTTACCCTTAGGTAATAATTCGGACGATTTTGTGTTTGATAATGAAATGCTGGTTCAGATTATTTATTTTGGCTACAGAATTGGTGAGATATCCTGTCCCACCAGATATTTTAATGAGGCTTCTTCAATCGGTTTCAGAAAGGCTACGAGATACGGAATTGGAGTGCTGATAACCACATTAAAATGCCTGCTTCACAGACTAAAAGTCCGTGAAGACCCGCTTTTTGATCCCGAGGGCCAAAAACTTATTCCTAACAATAGGTAAATATATGAATGATAAAGACTTTGGCCCTTGCCCTTTGTGTAACGGCTCAAAGATGGAACTTTTATTTTCATCACAAACAGGTTTTTCAGAATTTCATCTTGTTCAATGTAAGACGTGTGAATTGACCCGTACGTTCCCTTTCCCCGTTGATGAGATTCTACGTGCCCATGATATCCATTTCTATTATGGAAGGGATGTAAATAAATTCAACCCGCGCATTCAAAAGCTCAGAAATCTCATAATGCGTAAGCGGGCAAAACAGTATCTATCCTTGATTCCAGATTCGATTCAATCACCAAAAATCTTGGACGTAGGCTGCGCGGAAGGGCGTCTTTTGCAATCCTTTTGTGAGTATGGGTGTCGATGTTGGGGCATTGAACACCCTTCTTATCCAGCTCAAAGATTTCTTGATAGTGACCACATAGTCTACCTGCAAGGTGATTTATGCGCGATGAATATGCCAGAAGGAACCTTTGACCTTATTATTTTATGGCATGCACTGGAACATATGGATAATCTGCAGCTCACTATGAGTCGATTACGTGCATTGCTCGCCCCAGAGGGAATTTTAATCGTTGCAGTTCCAAATTTTTCAAGTGTGGAAGCTCAGAGGTTTAAACAATTCTGGTTTCACTTAGATATTCCCTGGCACAAGTATCACTTTAATAAGAAATCAATGAGGTATTTGATAACAAAAAGCCACCTCAGGATTATCAGAATGAGCACCCTTTGTTTTGAACAGGGGCCCTTTGGACTACTTCAGAGCACTTTAAACGCTATGGGTTGGCCTAAAAATGAATTTTATGAAGCCCTCAAGGGAAATTGTACACAAAGGAGAGCTCTCCATCTTGCTTTGCAGTTCTTTATCGTGATGTTTTTACTAATCCCTGTGTTTTTTGTGAGTCTTCTTGCTTCAATCAAGGGAAGAGGCCCAGTAATAAAACTGATCCTTCGCAGCTTCCAAGGATGAGTATTTGAGTACTTATTTTTCAGCGGATACCAGATATTCCCGAATATCATCTCTTTTTATTCTAAATAGTATCTTTGTATCCAGCTTGGTAGGATCAATCCACCAGGTAACCAATGGGTGTTCGATATATGGTGTATCATCACTCAATACAGGGCCGTCTTTTACCAATCTCCAGATCCTTTGGCTGCTAAACATAAATAAGCTGAGTAGATAGTTTACGTCAAAGGGGGTATCTTCCAAAAGGAATCCCTTTACATCATCCTGTACTGCGCGACTTTGGATCCTTTGGCTCAGTGTTTCTTTATTGATCTGAAGTTTTTCTTTGGTCCCGATGGCAAAAACTCCTTTGATATAGGGGGATTTCCAGATGGTAGTATGGGGAAAGACGGTCATGAAACTTTTTAGCAGCATCTGAAATTCAGAGGTGTGGCAGGAGGGAAGAAAAAACCACATACAAATAACGCCATTGGGGGTAAGCCTATCCCTACAAAGACGATAGAATTCAGGAGTATAAAGATTGACCATTCCGCTGCTATAAAGAGGGGGTGAGGGGTCTACGGTTATTATATCGTACTTCTCATGGGTGAGGAGAAGATGATTGCGGCCGTCGTTGATCTCAATTCTATTGCGGGGATCTTTGAGAATCTCAGCTGTATCCTTATAAAAAAGAGGAAAGGTTTCGATTTCCTCAGGAACCAACTCCACCCCATGTACCTCGATGTCATGAGCAGCCAACGAGCGAAAAGTGGTTCCCATGCCGAAACAGATTACCAGGGCTTTTTCGGGATGAGGATGAAGGAGCATAGGAAGATGCGCCATGAGTTTGGTGGTGAGACCTTTGCCTGTTATAATGATTGAGTTAACGAGCAGCAAGCGGTCTTTATTTCTTGTGACTTCCGCCACTGAGACTGTGGCAGTTGTGCCTTCTTTATAATAAATCAAATCATTTTTCCCCACTTGGTGGGTTACTTGTTCCTTGAGCACGGTCAAGAAAACATTTCCTCCCAGCAGAGCTGTCATTATGATGACTCCGCCCACTATAAGGCCTCCCAGAGAGATTCTTGCGGCCTTTTCTTTTCTTGTCAGGCTGAAAAACAACAAAACGATACCCAACAGGACGTTAATCATTATTAAAAGAACCAGTGAACGCTCTACTCCCAGCAGGGGGATAAAAACAAAACCTGCTGTGATTGAACCAAGAATAGCTCCTATAGTATTGGAGAAGTATATATTCCCTAACATGGTGCCAATGCGTGAAGTATTTCTTTGGGAGATGATCTTTACAATGAGGGGGAAAACGCCTCCCATAAGAAGACAGGGAGGGATGAGAATAATAAAGAAATAAAGAAAATTGATAAAAAAAGCAGTTGTGTTCATATGCTCTAGAGTCAGATCAAGGTGGGAGGAAAAGAGTTGATAGAAAGATAGAAAGGAAAAAATAGAGGCCAATGTAAGTCCCCCGATCCAGATTTGCGTCCAGCCCAGTATACTCCAGAGAGATTTGCAACGATCCACAAAAGAGGAAAAAATCCAGCTCCCCAAAGCCAGACCTATTAAAAATGCTGCAAGCATTGTGGAAAAGGAGTAGGTGGAACTATGCAAAAAAGGAATAAATACTCGCATCCATAAAACTTCGTATGCAAGGGCCGCGAAACCTGACAGAAAATATGTTGCGAGGGCAATCCTGCTCGCAGTTGCTGAAAAATAATCATCAGTAAGCTCAAGATTACTCCTTGAATGCTTCAGTCGATCCTTCATACTTAGAAGGAAGGCAAGCAAAGCCACCAGCAAATTTACCATTATTGCCAAGTTGGTAGTGGATTTAATTCCAGACAGCCCGATCAATAAATATGCTGTGCACAGAATACCAACAACGGCGCCTAAGGTATTCATGGCATAAAGCAGCCCAATCTTTTTCCCGATGTTGGTATATCCCTCCTCCACATGCTTACTAAGAACTGGGAGGGTTGCTCCCATAAGAATGGTAGGTATTAAGATAAGAAAAAAGGAAACAATAGAACGCGAAATGGTGAATGCCAGTATGCTCAAACCCAGTGAATGATGAAGGAAAATGTATAGGGACTGGAATCCTTTGAGGAGAAAAGGGAACATGAAGGCAAAAAATCCGATGCCCAGTTCAAGATAGGCATAAAATCTTAAAGGAGAGATGGAGATTTTGTCTACTAGTCGGCCGAAAAGCAAGGAACCCAGAGCAAGACCTGCCATGAACGCAGATAATACAGTGGTGGTGGAGTGGACTGTATTGCCCATTATCAGGGTTAATTCTTTCAGCCAGATGACCTCATATATTAGGGCACTTATACCAGAAAAGAAAAAGAGGAGATAAATGAGAAACATTCCTGAAAAACGATCTTTTGCCATGTAACGTATCCCTGAGTTTATCCAAATTTCTTAGTAACCTTCAAAATATGGAAGGCTAGAAAATCAAGCACGTAGAAAGTGTAGATCTTAAGCAATGAGATTGCAAGTATCTGCTCATAAATCTATCCTAAGATATTCCTTGACAGCACCACAATTTTAATGAGAGTTCAATTAAAATAATAGTGGCTCAAGAAATTCACTATAGGATTTATCAGAAGGAAGATCTGATCTCCCCTGAGTTTGGTATTTAAGCTGAACATGAAAAGAGGAAAAGGATAAGTTGATGAAGTCAAGAGAAAAAACAACAAGAGAAACGGTAATCAAGTATTTGTTTTTTATTATTCTTAGTTGTTTAGTGTTTTCAATAATCTTTTCTATCATTTTATTGGCCTCTGTTCCCCCTGTTAGCAAAGACGCTCTCATTCATCATTTAGCTGTCCCTAAACTATATCTAAAGCATGGATCCATACATGAAATCCCCTTTATGTCATTCTCATATTATCCAATGAATCTAGACCTTCTTTATTTAATTCCTCTTTATTTTGGTAATGATATCGTTCCCAAGTTCATCCATTTCAGCTTTGCCTTGCTAACAGCCTGGCTTATATTCGATTATCTAAAGCGTCGAATTAATGCTATTTATGCGTTGCTTGGGGTACTCTTTTTCGTTTCAATCCCAATCATTGTAAAGTTCTCCATTAATGTTTATGTTGACTTGGGGCTAATATTCTTTTCCACAGCCTCCCTTCTGTTGTTGCTGAGATGGATCGAAAAAGGCTTTTCCCTAAGGTTTTTACTACTATCTGCCTTTTTCTGTGGTTTGGCCCTGGGCACAAAATATAATGGCCTAATCACACTTTTTATCTTAACGGCTTTTGTTCCTTTTCTCTATTCAAAATATCAGCAAGGAATGAAGCACAGTTTTTATAAATCTGCTGGATATGGAATACTTTTTCTGTTTATAGCTCTTATCTTTTTTTCTCCCTGGATGATTAGAAACTACCTTTGGACAACCAATCCCATATTTCCTCTGTATGATCATTGGTTTAATCCACAAGATGCAGTAGATAAACAAACGATTGGCCTTTTTGCTTTTAGAAGCTTAGTCTATGATGAGACCTGGTGGCAAATTGTGCTTTTGCCGTTAAGAGTTTTCTTCCAAGGGCAGGACGGAAGCCCGCAATATTTTGATGGAAGACTGAATCCCTTTCTTTTTTTCCTCCCATTTCTTGCCTTTTATAGAACAAGAAGAGATCATGAAGTTATCAGGAATGAGAAAAAGATTATGTTAATTTTTGTGGTTTTATTTTTTGCTTTTGCTTTTTTCAGCAGTAGCCTGAGGATTCGGTATATTTCTCCAATAATCCCCCCATTAGTTATATTATCAATCTTTGGTGTAAGGAAAACAGTTGAAGCGATGAGGAAATTCAACTCTCGCTCTGCACGAAATGCAGGGCTTGCTCTTATTTTTTTTATCTTATCCTTTGCACTTTGGTTGAATGCAGGCTATGTTTTAGATCAGTATAAATATGTTAACCCTTTTAATTATCTAGATGGTGACCTGAGTCGTGATGAGTACATAGAGCAATACCGTTTTGAATATCCGACCATGAGATATATAAACAAAAATCTTCCTGAAGATAGCAGGATATTATTTATTTTTTTGGGCAACAGAGGATATTATTGCAATAGAGAATATATTTTTGATATGAACAACAACAGGAGCATACTGCGCCAGTTTTTAAAAATGTCGGATTCAACTGAAGATTTGTTGCTAAGGCTAAAAGGGATGGAGATAACCCATTTACTTATATCCTATGATATATTTAATCGATGGGGGAAAAATAGTTTTATGATTAAAGAGCAGAAATTGCTAAAGCGATTTTTCGACAAACATGTTAAATTGCTGTATTTCAAGTGGGGATATGGAGTATCTCGATTAGATTATTCTTCCCTTTAACTTGGAATTCCCAGCTTCTTTGTGCATGAGATGAATTAATAACCTAATATTAAAGATAGAATATATGTTAGTAGGAAAATGCTCCTTATACCAGAAGGCTCGGGCTTATCAGGTAATTAAACCAAAAAAAGATGGAGTGGTTAAATAATGTACCTGGAGAAGAAAATCGGTGTGGTTGTTCCTGCCTATAATGAATCGAAACTAATAGCTAACACATTAACGACAATACCCTCGCTTGTGGATACGATTATTGTTGTGGATGATAAAAGTAATGATATTACTGCAGATATTATTAAAGAAACAGCAAAGGAAGATAGAAGAGTAATCATGATTCAACATGAAGTGAATCAAGGGGTGGGAGGAGCTATTGTCACAGGATACAAAAAGGCAGTGGAGTTGGAAATAGATGTTACCGCTGTCATGGCAGGTGATGGACAGATGGATCCAAATGATCTCACAAACATTATAGATCCCGTTGCTAAAGGTGATGCGGACTATACCAAAGGAAATCGGCTGTTTCAGGGTGATGCCTGGAGTATGATTCCGCATTATCGGTATTTTGGTAATTCTTTTCTCTCCCTGTTAACCAAAATCGCTTCCGGTTATTGGCACATTGCTGATTCTCAGACTGGGTATACAGCCGTTTCCTTAAAGGTGCTTAAAAAGCTCCATTTGGATACGATTTATAAACGGTATGGAATGCCAAATGACATACTTATCAAATTAAACCAATATGATTTTAGAGTGAAAGATATACATGTAAGACCTGTGTATAATATTGGAGAAAAATCGGAGATAAAATTATTTAAGGTTATCCCTAAGATAAGTTGGATCTTAATCAAAGGATTCTGGAAGCGGTTATTTTTTAAATATGTCATTAAAGATTTTCATCCACTTATATTCTTTTATATCCTTTCGTTTATCTTGCTTGGCGCTAGTGTCCCCCTTGCTATTCGCTTATTTTATATTTGGTTTTTAATAGGGGATATGCCTGATATGACTGCCATGGCACTTATCTTTACACTCATTAGTGGACTCCAGACCCTGTTCTTTGGTATGTGGTTCGATATGGAGTATAATAAAGATTTGAAATAAGAGAATGCATATCGTATTTCATATATACTCTTTATGTGTGTTTTTCTCTTTCATCTGGCGTGCGCAATAGCAGAGCATCTCGAGCGAATAAAGAAATGGAGCATCACAAGAATGCCAAAGAGCTAAGGTGTGCACTAATTGGGTATGTCGTACGCCGTTATCATTTAACCTAGGTTTCCCCACAAAGACAATGGGAAAGGATTTCAGTCTCACAATATATAGGGGTCTTATTGCGGAGATTAAGAAGACTGGTTTCGAGGTGTTGACACTCAAAGACTACTTTCAGCAACAACACGATTCTCCAGCATTTTTTATTATAAGGCATGATGTTGACAGGAGACCTGAACATGCATTAAAAATGGCCTTGGTTGAATCCTCATACGGAATACAATCTACCTACTATTTCCGAGTCAATAAGCGTGTGTGCAAAAAAGACATAATTCAAAAGATTGCCGGGTTGGGTCATGAAATAGGCTATCATTATGAAATAGTGGATAAGGCGCATGGTGATATGAAGTTGGCAGGGCGTATTTTTGAGGTTGAATTGGCTCAATTAAGGACATTGACAGACATATCTACGGCCGCCATGCACGGAAATCCTCTTACTTCTTGGAATAATAAAGACTTTTGGCAGCATTTTTCCCTTTCGCAATTTAATTTAATTGGTGAGGCCTATATAAGCATTCATAACCCAGACCTTTTCTATGTTACAGACACCGGCAGGGGGTGGAATAGAGCTGCATTTAATCTTAAAGATATTTTTTCGGATTCTTCTGTGGGCATTTTGCCATCGATTTCTACAACCACACAATTGGCCGATCTTATTCGCAAAAAAAAATATCCGAAAATGTATTTGCAGGTCCATCCAAACAGATGGAGTTGGCGGTGGCTTCAGTGGTACAGGCAATTAGTGGAAGATCTGTTGCTTAACTGGATGAAAGTGTTATTGACCTATTATCATAGAAAGAAATGAGATGATATGAGAGTCTTGCTCATCAATCCACCGTATACGGCTGAGGACAGGTATGGAAAGGACTTAGGAAAATTTGGTCCATTGAATGAACCCCTGGGCCTTGCATATCTTGCAGCAAATCTTGAGCGGGGGGGTCATGCGGTATCTATTTTAGATGCTCCAGCCCTTGACCTTACATCTGTGGGAATCTGTAAATCAATAGAGGCAAAATCCTATGATTTAATTGGTGTTACCATGTTAACACCTATGTACCGGCGAAGCATTGAGGTAGTGAGAGCAATCAAAAAGGCCTTTCCTGAGTTACCGATTGTAGTTGGTGGACCTCACCCAACTATCCTTCCTGAAGAGACATTGATTGAAAATAAGGAGATTGACTTTGCAGTTATTGGTGAGGGAGAGATTGTTTTTTTGAACCTTGTGAATGCCCTTGAGAAGAATGAGAATACTGAAAATATCCCGGGTATTGCCTACAGAAAGAACAGTACCGTGATTGTGAATCAACCACCAGAGATGATCGCGCATTTAGACGATTTTCCCATTCCAGCCCGTCATTTACTTCCCATGCATGCCTATCACATGACAGAGAGCAGAACTCAGTCAGAACATGCGTTTACAGTCAGTGTATCTCGAGGGTGTCCTTTTAATTGCGCGTTTTGCTGTAGAATAATATTTGGCCGTAAGGTTCGTCATCATTCCGTAGACAGAATAATAGATGAAATTACTATCCTGGTTAATGATTACGGAGCAAGGGAAATCAATTTGGAGGCGGACACCCTTACCGTTAATAAGCATTTTATTAATTCCCTTTGTGAGAGAATTATTGGCTCCGGCCTATCCAGAAAGATTACGTGGACGTGTGAAAGCAGGATAGATACGATCAATGAAGATATGCTCAAGAAAATGAAGGAGGCGGGTTGCTGGGAAATAAGCTATGGTGTAGAGACTGGTTCTCAGCGTCTTCTGGATCTTATTCATAAAGACATATCACTTGACCAGATAGAAAAAACCTTTGCCATTACCAAACGGATCGGCATTAGTATTAGGGCATTTTATATGCTGGGTATCCCCACTGAAACAAGAGAGGAGAGCCTAAAAACTATTGCATTCGCAAAAAAACTGGATGCCAGATGGTCACAGTTTACCGTATTTACTCCTTTTCCAGGCACTGAGCTCTACGATATGGTTGTGAAAGAAGGGGCTTTGAAGTCGCAGGATTGGGCTGATTATAAAACCCATGGAGGCTGGACAAAGGGTGGGTTAGCATATGTACCGAAAGGTCGGTCTGTTGAAGAGATGAAAAAACTTCAGAAACAGGCCTATAGAGCTGCATATCTGCGCCCAAGGGTCTTTTTACGTTTTTTAAGGGATATCAATTCAACGAAAAAGATAAAGGAATATGTAATTGGATTCTGGGTGCTTTTAAAAACCATGCTTCCATCACAAAGTAACCACACAAAAGCAGTGAGGATCAAAAGGGAAGACCTTAAAAGATTTGCCCAGGATGTATACGTCGATTCCCCAGTGTATTTTAGCCCAAACAGACTTGTAAGGTTTATCAATTGGAAAAAACTTGATTCAGTGCTGTCGCTACTTCCTCAACAGGAAAGGCTCAGTGCCCTTGATTTCGGTTGTGGGAATGGGGTGATGTTGCCCACATTATCTGGCATATTTGATACAGTTGTTGGAATTGATATCCATACAAGTGCTGCTTCAAGAGCGATACATGAGTATAATTTGAATAATGTTTTTCTCATCAGAACAAATGGAATGAAGCTCCCTTTTAAGGATGAAGCTTTTCATACTGTATTGACTACATCGGTATTAGAGCATTTTACTGATTTAGAGAAGGTAGTAGCTGAAATAGCTCGAATTGTAAAACCAGGTGGTTCACTTTTATTCCTCTCTCCAACAGAGAATATGTTTTATCGATTTGGCAGGTGGCTGTTCGGATTTAAAAAACCAGAGGATCATTACTATTCGGCCAGAGAAATCGAGCTCGTTCTCAAGACGCATTTAACTTCTGAAGTGAAAAGGGATTTTCCCATAGGTTTTTTGCCCCTTATCTCGGTTTATCGCATCGGTAGATTCAAAAAAAATAGTTAGTTGCTATTTCTCTAAGACTTTTTTATTTGGCATAAATATATTAGGGGGTCATAGTCTTTGCTTCGTAGATTGATGGACATCCTAATTTGTCCGGTTTGTGGCCGGACTTTTGAGCTATCAGTAGTAGAGCAAGAGATTGTCAAAAGGGATGGTAATGACTTTCCTGGTTGCCTTGATTATTGCGAATTCCTTTCACAAAAAATCACCTCTCTCGATATCAAGAAGAAAGCTCACTCTCATTGCATTGAATGTTACCAGAAAGAAGTAATTGAAGGGTGGTTAACCTGTCCAAGTGGTCATACATTTCCAATTCGCAAATCAATTCCAAGACTTCAAGACATAACTGTGGAGGAACAGAGGACCAAACAAACCTTTGATGTGGAATGGAAGGTTTTTAAATATAAGGAAAAAATATATGGCCATTCTGAGGAAGAAGAACTTCAGGACTTTTTTCATCGCATGGTGGTGGATGAGAGGTTTCTTTATGGTAAGACAGTACTTGATAGTGGCTGTGGTGTCGGCAGATTAACACAAAGTGTTGGCAATTTATCTAAGGAAATAGTTGGGATTGATTTTAGTCAAGGTGTAGATGAAGCCCAAATATTAAATCAAAAGATATCTACAGTTCATATTTTGCAGGGCGATATCATGAATCTACCATTTAAAGAATCTTCTTTTGATTATGTCTACAGCAAGGGTGTTCTTCACTATGTCTCTGATGTCAGAAAATGCATTGCATCATTAGCTTCTGTGATTAAACCCGGAGGGGCATTATCAATAACACTTTACCCAAAAATGTCGTCCCTTTTTGAATATTTTAATCAATTTCTGAGGACTGTTACAGTAAGGCTACCGATTATAGTCATTTACTGGCTCAGTTATCTGTTAATACCTTTTCTTTCAATAGCCTGGAAATGGAGCGGCCTTAAAAGCCGAAATATCGACTGGAATGAGAGTGCACACATGATTTTTAACTGGCTTTCTTCGGAGTTTCAGAATCGGACTTCAAACAGGGAAGCAGAAGGGTGGTTTAAAGAGTTAGGTTTTGATAATATCAGAATATCGAGCACACCTGTGGGAATAACTGGAATTAGATTTGGGAATCAACCAGACAAAGAACGATAAAAACCATGTGTGTGAAAGTGCTTTGAAGGAAAATTTATGAAGATTCAACAAGTTGTAAAGATTATATTGAAAAATGTTATCCTGGTTTTAATCATAGTTTTCCTAGCTAGTTATGTCTTTGAGAATTGGAACAAGATAGATAAATTTGAATATGAGATTAGTTGGGTTTTTCTGTCCCTTTCATTTATTTTATTATTAGGCTCCCTGTTTTTTCTTCCATTAGCCCTAAGAAATATAGTTGAAGTTTTAGGTTATGAGATTTCAATTAAAAAGATGTGCTTGATCCTATTTTATTCTCAAATTGCAAAATATCTACCAGGCGGAGTTTGGGGATATGTTGGCAGGGTGTATCTTTATAAGAAGGAAGGAATGAGTGCGCGCGATGCCTCTACGTGTGTATTTTTAGAGACTTTATTAGTGCTTTTAAGTGGAATTTTTATTTTTTTCCTATCTTTTTGGTTTTTAGATCAAATACCTTCAATAAAGTGGATGCCCATCAAATATATCCAAACGATTGGAGTATTCGGTGTAATTATTTTGTTCTTATTAATGCATCCAAAAACCCTTAACTTCCTATGGGATTTGGTTCCAAAAAGAATTAAAAAAGATGATTTGAAATTTGATTATAGTTATTTTTCACTCTTAAAACCAGGGCTGTTCCTGGTTTTTTTCTGGCTTGGAATTGGAGGGGGATTTTGGCTTTTAATTAGGAGTTTTTTTTATATAGATCCTTATTTACTGCCAATTACTACTGGAGCATATGTTTTAGCTTGGATTGTAGGATTTTTGGCCTTTTTCACTCCAGGAGGATTAGGAGCCAGGGAAGCTGTACTCGTTCTGTTACTTAATGTATATTTACCCATTTATGTATCTGCTGTTATTGCTGCATCTGCAAGAATCTGGTGGGTAATAGGAGAATTAATCTGGGCCTCCATCTCTTTTATTTGGAATAAGTTTGAGATGAAAAAGATAGAAAATGGAGTAAAGGCGCCTCATTTCTAAGCAGGAAGTGAACTATATTGAAGTCTATGAGAAAATTTCGTTGTGAAAGCGATACCTCAATTTGTCCACAAGAACTCGATTAGGGCATCGATTTGTTTCTCAGTTAAAAAAAGATATGCAACTCGTGCTTGAAGTTCATATCGTAAAAAACGCAAGTATTCCCAATTGGATTTCCATGCACCCCTCATTTGCCACTCAATGGGGGCTGGATAGATTCGGATGCTCTCTTTTTCAAAGAGCCGGGCGGCTCTTTTTATGTGAAAATCATTGGTAACCAGGATGACTTCATTCCAGCCTTTCTGCTTGAGTATATGTGAGGTATTTATAGCATTCTGGCGTGTGTCCTTGGAATTCTGTTCGATGATTATTCGTGCTTGTGGAATGCTGCGATTCATAGCTTCAAGGGCCATTTTTTTAGCTCCAGCAGACCCATCCCATCTTCTGTCAGCACCACCCCCACTAAAAAGAATATAAGAAGCCAGCCCCCTTTTCCAGAGCTTTACTGCCTTTTGAACGCGTGCCAGAGAATATTTATCAAGTCCATTTCGGATAATTTTGCCATAACCAGAATAAAGAACAACAATAACAGGGGTCTCTTTTATATTTTCTTTAATACGTAAAGGCTTAGATAGAATCCATGGTAATTCAGTGAATCCGAGAAGAAATATCAGACAGAGAAGGCATAACGCTATTGTAAGAATTGTTTTTTTATAGGATTTGATTACGAGCATTATAAACTTAGTTTAATCAGGCTTTTCATTCCTGTCAAATCAAAGGGATTTTAGCTTTGTTAATCTAAACTGTAGCGTAACTTCTGGTTTTTAATTGTTAATTTGCATGATAATTATTTCAGCTTATACTATTTCATAGTTCCTCTTTTTTTACCAGGTAGGCATCATCGAGAGAGAATCGAGAGAAATTTTTGACTTCTGCCTGCGATAAAGGAAAAAAATAAATAGAGTTATTTCCTATTATGGCATAGTATTTCTTAAATAGAGAATCTATGTTTATGAGCTATCAGATTATTGATCATACAGCAGACCTGGGAATAATTGTAGAAGGTGAGGATGAAAAAAATCTTTTTATTCGCGCTGCCCAGGCCATGACTGATCTCATGGTAAAGGGTGATATCGTAAAGAAAGCAGTTATCAAGGATGTTTCCCTTCAGGGGGATGATTTTTCTGATATTATAGTTAAATGGCTCGGGCAGATCCTCTATCTCTTTCATGGTGAGAAGTTACTCATACATTCAGTTAAAATCACATCTATTATCACGATGACGCTGAGATCAGAAAGATGAATACAGCAAGGCAATCCTCTTTTGGTGTGTGGTTCGACACAGAGCATAATAAAAATTTGAAGTAGTATTTTTATTTTTCACACTTATATGGTAATTGGTTAATAGTGAATATACTTATTACATCCTTCAGTTTTCCATCATATAAAAATAAGACTTATGATGGAAAATTTATCTATTCAGAAGCTATAGCGTATACTCGTAATGGCGCAAATGTCAGGGTCATCACACCTCATTATCTCGGAGTTGACAAGGAGGAACAAATTAAAGAAAATATCAGGGTATTCAGATTTCAGTATTTTATTCCAAAGTCATTACAGGTATTAAAGAAACCAGGGAAACCTATATATAGCACAAAATCCTTCTTTGCAATTTTACAGATACCTTTTTTATGTTTCTTTTTTATCCTGAATATCCTCAAGCATGCTGCATGGGCTGATTTAATCCATGCCCAGTGGACACCAGCTGCGTTCCTTTCCCTTCCCGCCAAATGGTTGTTAGGAAAGAAGATCGTGATCACAGCGAGGGGTAGCGACTTAAGACTTCTTCCTGTATGGATCAACAGGTTTATTCACTATCAGGTAGATGCTGCAATAGATTGCTTTGGCCCACAACCCAGGAATATAGCATATAAAAAGAGATTTTCGGCAAAATTCATAACGTTACCCCTCATAGTGCATAGAGATGACTCAAGGCTTATGCCAGAAGATATGAAGATCATCATTGAGGAGAAATCAAACCCATTTATAATTATGTACGTTGGACGTTTTGATTATATAAAGATAAAGAGCAACAAATTGCCATTAATCAATGTGATTCACGCCAGTAAAATTCTTAAACTTAAACAAATGAATTTTCATGTTTTCTATTTAGGAGATGGAGAAGAAGATTTAACAAGGGAGATGTCGAGGCTTATCATAGGTATGGATTTGCAGGAATATATTTCGTTGTTGGGACCAAAGACCAATGTGTTAGACTATATTCATTTCTGCCACCTGGGTATTGGAGGAATAGCTTTCAATGCTGTTAGCCAAGAGTTTACAGTATGTGGCAAACCGCAAATTCTGATAGATGGAAAAGATAACATGGGTGCTCCATGGCGTCACCGTATCAATTCTATTTTTATAAGGCCGGATGACAAAGAGGATCTTGTGGAAAAACTGATATGGGCTATTAAAAATAGTGAGCAAATACAAGAGATAGGCAAAAAGGCTAAAAATGAGATGAAGAAGTATATTGTGGATAGCAAATTAGGGGGCAAGCTTTATCTTAATGAATTTCATAACCTCATCAATTGACCAGATTAATCCTTTCAAGTCGAAGGCTAATGAAGCATAATTGATTTTTCAAGGAGAAGAGTGAATGGATATCAGGGGTAAGAAAATCCTTATCATCGGGGGAGCAGGCCTTATTGGTTCCCACGTCGTTGAGGAATTGCTCAAAGAAGATGTAAAAGAAGTGATTGTCTATGACAACTTTTCTCGAGGGACCTACGAGAATTTAGAGGGATCGCTGAAGGATCCGCGTTGCAGAATTTTTGAAATCGGGGGTGATATCCTGCAGACAGATATACTCAGTGTGGCTATGAAAGGTGTGGATGGCGTTCTTCATCTGGCAGCATTGTGGCTTCTCCAGTGCTATGAATTTCCGAGGGCTGCCTTTGATGTCAACATTCGCGGTACGTTTAATGTACTGGAGGCATGCGTTACTAACAAGATAGAGCGACTCGTCTATTCGTCTTCAGCCTCAGTTTACGGGGATGCGCTGGAAGAACCAATGACAGAGGACCACCCAATTAATAACTGGACATTTTATGGAGCTACCAAGATCGCTGGGGAACACATGTTCAAAGCATTTCACAGGCGATATGGCCTTAAAGGCGTGGGCTTGCGGTACATGAATGTATATGGACCACGTCAGGATTATAGAGGAACGTACATTGCTGTCATGTTGAAGATCCTTGACAACATCGATAAGCGACTTTCCCCGGTTGTGTACGGAGATGGCAGTCAGTCCTATGACTTTATCTACGTTGGTGATACTGCACGTGCGAATGTTTGTGCACTTAAAAGTGATGTACCGTTTGGTTTCTATAACGTTGGCCGTGGCATCAAGACATCCGTCAAGGAATTAACAGAATTGATTTTAAAGATTACCGGTTCGGATTTACCTATTCAATATGAACCAACTGGGCAGACATTTGTTACGAATCGAGTAGGGGATCCAAAGGCAGCCGAAAAGGATTTGAAATTCACTTGGAGTGTAGACTTGGAAGGTGGTCTAAGACGTCTGATTGAGTGGCGGAGTTCACATATCAGAGAAGTGGAAAAGAGGCGAGAACAAGCAGGAATAACAAAGTAAGGTACAATTGTTGCAATTGATGGGAGGTTTGTATCTTTCGTGGTTCATCGTTACCTCACAACCGGAACATGCAATGAAGAGAATACCATTAATAAGACCGTACATTACCGAAGAGGTGAAGGCCAAGGTATGTGAAGTCTTGGACAGTTTTTATCTCACTGAAGGGCCTGTTACCAAAGAGTTTGAAGAAACTATTAAGAGTTACATTGGCTGTACTTATGTCTTGGGCTTATGTAATTGCACGGTGGGGCTCGAAACGGCCCTTCGGGCCACAGGTATCGGCCAAGGGGATGAGATCATTGTGCCGGACTATACCTATCCTGCAACTGCAGATGTAGTTCAGATAGTGGGTGCAAAGATAGTGATTGTTGATGTTAACCCAGAAACAATGCTCATTAATTACGATGCAATTGAGCGAGCAATTACACCGCATACAAAGGCGGTTATCCCTGTTTCGCTTTTCGGAAATCCCTTAGACTATGATCGGTTGAATGGTATTAAAGCGAAGTATGATATTATTATTATTGAAGATGCTGCTTGCTCACTCGGAGCAAGGTTTCAGGATACCTATGTTGGCAATCTTGCAGATATCTCGGTTTTTAGCCTGCACCCGCGTAAATTTATTACCACAGGAGAAGGGGGTGTGGTTACGACAAACAACACCCAATGGGCTGAGTGGATGTTGTCTTACAAGCATTTTGGCATAGGGGTGCACGATTCAAGACTCACTACAAGCTTTGAAAGGATAGGCACCAATTACAAGCTGAGCAATATACAGGCTGCGGTAGGGCTTGTCCAGATGAAACATATTAATGAACTTCTACTGAAGCGCAGGGAAATTTCTGAACGTTATTACCAACTATTTGAAAATACACCGAAAATTTCTTTTCCAAAAACCACTATCAAAGGAACTCATTCCTGGCAATCGTGCTGCATATTTATTGAAAACCGCAATCATATTATACAAGAACTCGCAAAGAGCAATATTGAAACACAAATCGGAACTTACTCACTTCACATGCACAAGGCTTTTCGTAAGAATCCTGAGTGCCATATTCACGGGGACATGTCTGGAAGTCGCTATGCCTTTGACCACTGCCTTACCTTGCCGCTCTACCACGAAATGGAAAAAGCGGAGCAAGATTACGTTGTCAGTAAATTGCTCGAAGCCATAGGTGAAAATTGAAAACACCCCAGTACCAAAGGAATAAGTAACATTTATGTAAGTAAAACCCATGTGTGGAATTTGTGGAATTTTTAACCTAAACGGTGAACCCACCCAACATCGATACATCAAGTCAATGACAGATGCGATGGCTCATCGGGGCCCGGATGATGAAGGCCATTATATCGATGTGAACATCGCTTTGGGTCATAGGCGACTCGCTGTGCTTGACCTTACCCCCGCGGGCCATCAGCCGATGTCAAGTCAAGATGGCACTATCGTCCTCGTCTACAACGGTGAGATCTACAACCACCTTGAACTCAAGGTTGAGCTTGAAGCCCTGGGATATCAGTTTCGGTCCCGCACGGATACTGAGGTACTGCTCAAGGGATACGAGGCGTGGGGATTAGACGTTGTTGAGAGGCTGAACGGCATGTTTGCCTTTGGCCTGTGGGATGGAAGGACCCGGACCTTGTATCTGATCAGAGATCGGTATGGCATAAAGTCCCTGTATTGGATGAAGGCGGGGAATACCTTTATCTTTGCCTCGGAAATCAAGGCCATTTTGACTCACCCCCTGGTGTCAGCTCGGGTAAATCCAGATGCCCTTAATGAGTACTTCACCTTTCAGAACATCTTCCGATACCACACGTTGTTCAAGGGCATCAATCTGCTTCAGGCAGCCTCAATTAGATGGATCAGTGAACGGGAGCCCGTTCTCAAAAAGAGAACATGGTGGGATTACGATTTCACCCGACGCGATGAGGGTATGAGCATGGAAGAGGCCAAAGAGGAGACCCTGCGCCTATTTCGCCAGGCCGTGGTGAGGCAGCTCAGAAGCGATGTGCCGTTGGGTAGCTATCTGAGCGGAGGGATAGATTCGGGCTCGATTGTCGCGATAGCCGCCTCCCACATTCCACGGCTTTCGACCTTTACCTGTGGATTTGACCTCTCGTCTGTAACAGGGGTTGAGGCCAACTTTGATGAACGTAGGGAGGCGGAGACAATATCCTGTCATTTCAAAACCGAACACTATCAACAGGTGGTCAACGCCTCGGATCTATCATGGGCCTTGCCCAATGTGGTTTGGCACCTTGAAAACCTTCGCCTTGGGATGAGCTACCCTAATTTCTATGTGTCTCGGTTGGCATCGAAATTCGTAAAGGTATGCCTTTCCGGGGCAGGAGGTGATGAGTTGTATGCTGGTTACCCTTGGAGGTACTACCATATTCTTGGTGCCCTTGGACGGGATCATTACCTCAGACAGTATTATGATTTTTGGCAGAGACTGGTTTCCGACGATGATAAACCAGCTTTATTTAGAGAGGAACTATGGAAACAGGTAAAACATAGAGATACATTTCGAACGTTTAGCCGGGTGTTCACCTTTAATGAGGGGCTAAAGTACGATTCACCAGAGGAGCATATTGCCAATTCACTTTACTTTGAAATAAAGACCTTTTTGGCTGGCCTGTTTATCGTTGGAGATAAACTCTCCATGGCCCACGGACTGGAGGAGAGGATACCTTTCTTTGATAACGACCTCGTGGAGTTTGCTCAGCGTATTCCCATACGACATAAGCTGGCAAATTTGGGTACAATAAAGAAATTCGATGAAAATGAGACCAAAAAACTCCGACGATATAGGGAATTCGACAACGGGAAGAATGTCCTTCGAAGCGCTATGTCCAATCTACTCCCCCCTCAGGTATTGAGAAGACAAAAGCAGGGTTTTTCGGCGCCAGACGAGTCATGGTACCGGGGGGAGGCCCTCGACTATGTGATGGGTGTACTTCTCAACAAAAAGGCTGCCTATAGGGATTTCCTAAATCCTCAGTTCGTAGCTCGTATCGTGGAAAGGCATTCCTTTGGAAAGGAGAACCACAGGCTTTTATTGTGGTCGTTTCTGTGCTTCGAGTTTTGGTGTAAAATATTCTTAGATGGAAGACGAGAAGAATTTGGCCTTCCCAGGTTTTAGGCTATTGAAGTCTTTCTGCTGCAAAAAGGTTATTCTAATGACTTAGGACAAGTCCAAGCAAAGGGAAGGCCAATAAGTATTATGGAAATCACGATCATTCAAGATTGGCAAGAACCTTACGCAAGGTTGGGAAATGGAAGGGATGATCTTTCTTCATGTTACGCACCTTATTATCTAAACCTCCTATCAGCCTATCTGAATCTTGAACCGATCATGATAAGCCTTTCCGAGGTAGGGGAGATAATAGGCCTTTTACCACTATTTGTGAGAAACGGCCCTGCAGGAAAGGTCGCCAATTCGCTCCCTTTCTTCGGGAGCTATGGTGGCTGTCTCGTTGACCCCCTCTTAGAGAAGGAGAGCCGAAGGGGTTTAAAGAAACGTCTGATTGCAGGGCTACTGAATTGGGCTGTGGAGGAAAATATCAGTCTTGTAACCGTGATCAATCATCCCCTTGAAGAAGACAGCGATTTATACTCCTCGATCCTAAGGCCGGATTTACAAGACGAGCGCATAGGCCAGGTTTTGCCACTACCTCAGACAAATGATCATAAGGAAGCCTTGACACTGCTGTTGAGGGGTTACAAAAAAGGGCGAAACATTGTCCGCAAAGGATTGAGGTTGGCCGAAGTGCGAGTGGATAACAGCATAGAGGCTTTTCGCTTTTTGTATGAAGTCCATCGAGAAAACATGGAAGCGCAAGGGGGTCTTTCCAAAGAATGGGCTTTTTTTGAGACGGTTCAACGGAGACTTGAGCCGGAAAGGGAATACATGCTTTATATTGGTTATGTGGATCATAAGCCTGTCGCGGCTTGTCTCACTCTGCGCTATGGGGGCTTTATCGACTACTTTACTCCGGTGATCCGAAGGGAATTTAGATCTACTCAAGCCCTTAGCGCGGTTATCATTCGTGCCATGCAAGACGCTTCGGTGTCTGGCTATCAGTGGTGGAACTGGGGAGGCTCCTGGTTAGATCAGAAAAACCTGTATCGTTTCAAAGCCCGTTGGGGGGGGCAAGATCGTCGTTATATTTATCATATTAAGGTACTGGAAGATAAAAGGGACTTTATTGAGATGGGTAAAGATGAGCTACTTAGAAGCTATCCCTTCTTCTACACCATTCCGTTCAGCGCTTTGGGTGCGGGGTGATGTGATTGTGATAATTAGTTCAAACTGCTCGAGCGGATGAGAAAAGTGAAATTGGCATTACCAACATCAGTGGCTTCTGCGTTTGCGATCCACCATGGGTCCACATACGGAGAGGTGCTCACTCAAATGATGGAGCGATAAATGAGCCATCTGCATTACGGGGATCCGGAGGAGAGAAAGAGAAAGGATGAATTTGCGAAGGATCAAAATTCCGAGTACTTTATGGAAAGACTCAATAAGTTTCTACTTCCTTTAGAGGATGAGATGCTCAGAGACTGCAAGGCACCAAAGTTGCCAGTAACTTTTATTGTGGGTGCTCCTCGATGTGGGGGCACTGTATTAATGCAGTTAGCCGTTAATACCTTTGCCTTGGGCTATCCTTCAAACCTGTTAGCGCGTTTTTTCATGGCACCTTCCATAGGGGCTTGGCTTCAAAGGATGATTTTGAACCGAGCTCCCTCAAGGACGAAGGAATTTAATAGTTCATATGGGGCGACGTTTTTTCCGGAAGAACCCCATGAGTTCGGTTATTTCTGGACTTCTCATTTCCCAGTTGAATCTATTCATTATTTCACGCCACAGCAACTTGCTAATATAGACAAGTCTAGACTCTTAAAAGAGCTCGCGTCGATGGAGAAGATCCTTTCCAAATGCTTAATTTTCAAGTCACTCAATTTAGATTTCTTAATAACTTTTCTCGTAAATTGTATCCCTACCCCATTTTTCATACATGTCCGTAGGGATCCTTATTTTTTGGCAGAGTCTATTTACTTAGCCCGCATTGCTCGTTACGGAACCCCTGATGCATGGTGGAGCCTTCGCCCAAAACAATATATGGCTTTGAAGAAGCTGGATAATTATCGACAGGTAGCAGGTCAGGTTTGGGCAATAAAAACAGAGATCGAACGACAATTGAAGAAAGTATCAGGTTCAAACAAAATGATAATCAATTACGAAGATCTTTGCAGGGATCCTGAAGGGGAGCTTAGTCGCTATTGTGAGAAAATCTCTTTTCTGGATCTTCCCTTGGAAAGAATAGGACCTTTACTCAAGCCTCTAGAGGAGAGTAATACCGTTAAGCTCGATAATGATGAATCCCAAAAACTCAGAGCGGCTTTAGAAGAAATGGAGACAGAAAAGATGTGGTAAAAAACGGCACCTCCCATTGTATATTTTGATCATCAGGATAAAGAATGGAGTGGTAACGCAATCATACAGTTCTGTGCGTTCCATTGCTTTCACTATGATCCTTTCCCCAAGAGGAATCGAGTGTAATATTCTTTACCCCGATCACTGCCCCAAAAATTATCCCTAAGGCAAAATTCAAGCCCGTTGAAATCAGTCTCTGAATGGTCACAATTGAGAGCCCCACTTCTTTTGGAATCCCAACTTGGTAAAGAAAAAAAAGGACAGAGGCTTCACGCACACCCAACCCCATGGGTACCATTGACAAGGCGCCTAAAAAGAACGCAGCGGATTGGGCTATAACCGCTTGCCAGAGTGACAGCTCTGCCGAGAAAAAGCTGGCAAGGAGGAGGAGATTGATGCTGCTTAGAGCCTGAATAAAGGCCACCATAAGGATATAAAGCAATGAATTACGCTTATCGAGATGCTGGAAGGACTCATGGACATTTTTAACCACCTGAGAGAGGCGACTGTTGCCGGCAATTCTCATCAGAACGTGGATTGCCACATATAACGTCAAGACGCCGATAACAAGGAGCGAGAGAAGAGGAAGGATGGTATTTATTTTCTCGGAAAGATAGAAATAAGAGCCAAAAAAGGCGATGAGACCACATATTCCAATGTTCACAGCAAGTTCAATGAGGATCATAACAGTGCCAGTCGCATATGGGATGTTCTCAAGCCTCTTTAGCAGATAGACCGTGAAGGGGAATCCGAGCTTCGCCGGGGTTGAATAATGGGCAGCTCTACTGGAAAATTGGATAAGCAGGAGGTTCTTGAATTTTGAAGGATGTGATAAGGAGTAAAGAAGATATTTACGCGAAATAATCAAAGAGAATGAAACCAAAAGATAAACAATAAATAATAACCCAAATTGCCATAGTTTTATTGATGAAACAGTCCGCCAAATATCTTTTAACGATATCTTGAAGATGGCCATGAACATGAAAACAATGATGAGAAAGAATATCAACCAGTACTTGCTCACCCATTGGCTAAAATCTATTTTCATGACGTAAACAATTCGCTCGTTTTACAGTAATTGGATACAGAGAGAAAAAATCATTTTAAAAACAATGACTTACACTTTTGGGAATTGCAGATAAGGAAGCGGTTGAAATTCTGGAAATGAGCCATAAGGTATGGGTAACTATACGAATACATTAAATAGCTCGTCAACAATAGAATTATAACTATGCACTTTAACCTCCCTTACAAATGGGATGACGTCGGTCCTGAGAAAAGTGTAAATCTATCCCTTGATTTTACTTAATAACGCGGAATTCGTCTGCCTATTGATTGATACTTTCGGCTATAGAAAACCCCATTTTTTTATTTCCAGATGAAAAATCTCACTTTTTGCACCTTTTGTAAAGTGATTTTAGAAAAAAGGCCATCTTTGCCTTTATGAGGAAAATAGAACATCGAAAGAACCTGGTAGCCTTATTTTGACTTTTTCTTTTTAGGAAGATATATTTTAAATATTCATCTTATATCCTTTTAAATTGTACAATCATGAATACTGCTCCTCTCACGTATCAGATTATTGATCATACAGCGGACCTGGGAATAATTGTTAAAGGTGTTAATGAAAAGGACGTATTTATTCGGGCCGCTTATGCTATGACTGATATTATGGTGAAGGGTGATATCAACAAAAAAACAGTTATCAAGGATGTTTCCCTTCAGGGGGATGATTTTCCTGATCTTATGGTTAAATGGCTTGGAGAGATCCTCTATCTCTTCAATGGCGAGAAGCTAGTTGTGCATTCAATCGAAATCACATCTATCAGCTCGATCATGCTGCAATCGACACTTACGCTCAGCAGTTTCGAGCCCAAAGATCATCAGGTCAAAAGAGAAATAAAAGCAGTGACCTACCATCAGATTTTCGTTGATAACGTTAATGATGGGTGGCAGGCAAGGATTATATTTGATATTTAGAAACTATTCCGAATGATGTATTATGGATTGAGGGATTGAGAAATTATTAGCAATGTAGAAATTACCTATGACTTTAAAGATACAAAAAATAGATGAATGGCGTTTCCTCATACCAAAAACTGGGGCCATGAGGGTGCCGGGCCTTATTTTTTCCAGCTCTCAGCTTATGCCGGACAGTAAAGAAGATCAAAGCCTTATTCAGGTAATGAATGTTGCTACGCTTCCTGGCATTGTCAAACACGCCCTTGCCATGCCAGATATACATTGGGGATATGGATTCCCTATAGGAGGGGTGGCAGCTTTTAATATGGAAGAGGGGATAATTTCACCAGGAGGAGTTGGCTACGACATAAACTGCGGTGTCAGGCTTCTGACTACCGCTCTAGTGGCTCATGAGATCAGGCCTCAGATAAAGGAACTTGTTTCTTCTCTCTTTAAAAATATCCCTACAGGTGTCGGCTCCAGAGGAAGGATAAGCCTGTCAAAGAAAGAGGAAAGAAAGGTAGCTGTTGAGGGCGCTTCCTGGGCTGTGAAAAAAGGTATGGGAGACAAAGAAGATTTAGAGAGAACAGAGGATCATGGAGTCATGAAAGGGGCCGATCCCGGAGTAATAAGTGACAGAGCATTAAAACGGGGGCACGATGAACTCGGAACCCTTGGCTCTGGGAATCATTTTTTAGAGATACAGGTCGTTGATGAGATATATGATACAGAAATAGCGAATGTTTTTAATCTTTTTGAAGGTCAGCTCACTGTGCTTATTCATACAGGCTCACGGGGATTTGGGCATCAGATTTGCGATGATTTTTTAAAAGAGATGGGAAGCCATGTGAGAGAGTCAGGATTTATTCTGCCTGATCGACAGTTAGCCTGCGCGTATATCACATCTGACATGGGAAAAAGGTATCTGGCTGGTATGGCATGTGCAGCAAATTATGCCTGGGCAAACAGGCAGATAATCATGCACTGGACAAAAGAGACATTTGAGAAGATTCTGCACATACGCCCCAATGACCTGAATATGGAACTTCTCTATGATGTTTGCCACAACATTGCCAAATTAGAGACACATGTAGTCAATAATAAAAAGGTTACCCTGTGCGTTCACCGAAAAGGAGCTACCCGATCCCTTCCACCTGGCCACCCAGATGTCCCCCAAAGATACAGGAAGGTTGGGCAGCCGGTCCTCATACCTGGTGACATGGGCACATCCTCCTATGTATTGGCAGGTGCTCAAAAGGCTATGGAAGAGACCTTTGCCTCCACATGCCATGGGGCAGGCAGGGTCTTAAGTAGAAGACAGGCTATTAAAGCGTCAAAGGGCAGGGCAATACATCGAGAGCTTGAAGATAGGGGCATCTTTGTGCAATCAAGGGGAAAGACCACATTAAATGAAGAGATATCTGAGGCCTATAAGGATGTATCGTTAGTGGTCGAGGCTGTCCATATGGCCGGGTTGGCAAAAAAAGTTGCTCGCTTACGACCGCTTGGTGTAATAAAGGGCTAATTGTACGTGTACAAAGGAGTCGGTAAGTTTTGCTATCTAACCTTTCTTGCGTGTCCAGAGATCCAAACTCCAGACAACCAGAATACCAATCAGCATAAAGAACAGTGCATAAAAAACTTCGTTGGTAAAAGAAGAAGGGATGATATTGCTTTGAAGAGAGGGAATTTCCTTTTCATTACTGTCGATAAACGTGGTTAGTGTCTCTTTCCACGGCCAGATTTTTCTCAACGAGCCACACATGAGCCCAATCAGAATTGCCATAGTTAGGTCATGGTACCTTTTAAGAAGCCATCCTAATATCTGAGCAAAGCTTAAAAGTCCCACCAAGGCGCCGGCTGATATAATAAAAAGGGTAAAAAAATCTTTATTGTTTAATGCCTCTAGAATGTAGTGATATTTTCCGAGCAGCACAAGAATGTAAGCACCTGATATCCCGGGTAGAATCATTGCACAGATGGCAATACAACCGCTTACAAAGATAAACCACGGGGCATTCGGTGTAGATGCAGGTACCACACCAAATAAGACATAGGCAGTAATTGTCCCTCCTGCTATTGCAACAATGGTAAGAGTCTTCCATTGTTTTATTACCCTGCTGACAGTAATCACCGAAGATAAAATGAGGCCGAAGAAAAAAGACCAGACTATAACCGGATACCTTTCTAAAAGCCAGCTCAGTATCTCTGCCAAAGATAAGGTGGCCAGTAAAACACCCAACCCTATAGGCAGGAGAAATGGCCAGGAAACAGATGAAAGAGCCTCTTTGATGTTGAGTTGAGTAACGAGCCGCACGAATTTGAGGTTAATTGAACGGATTGCATTAATAAGCTCTTCATATATGCCAAGGATGAGGGCCATGGTTCCTCCTGACACACCAGGAATAACATTTGCTGCGCCCATTAAAAATCCTTTAACTGCAAGAATAATAAAAGTACGTAATGATTGTGATGACATAATTTGCTATTAGTGCTCTATCTCCGTGTCTCGGCGAAGAAATTTATTTCAATACTCAAGCAATTATAATCGCGACAATGCCTGCCAGAAGACAATACGGTGCAAAGTAAAAGAGATTTCCTTTCTTTACCATATTCATGGTAATCTTCAAGGCTATAAGACCCACCAGAAAAGAAACAAAAATTCCTGCAAAAAAAGGCATAAAGCCGATTTCAGTTATCTCTGTCATGTCAAATTTGAATATTGTTGCTCCTATAATAGCAGGGATAGAGAGCAGGAATGAAAAGCGGCCAGCGAGTTCTCGATTGAGGCCGCAGAAGAGACCGCAGACTATAGTTGCGCCAGATCTACTAATCCCGGGAATAATCGCAGCTCCTTGTGCGACACCTACCACAATGGATACCATGAGCCCAACGTAGCTTTTTTTTGTGAAGTGGCCAGGAATAAACCTGCTCGCTCCCAAAATTGCCCCGGTAACTATCAACATAAAACCAACAAAGAAAGGTGATCCAAACATTTTTTGAAAAAAGGAGCTAAAGAATATCCCTATAAGTGCTGTAGGAATTGTGCCTATTATAATCCATGCAACAAGCATCGCATGAGGGAATTGCTGGATTTTGCTGCCGGCTTTCTTCTCTTTTTGAAAAAGGTTTTTACCAAAACCTATGCTTTCAAGGATAATCATTTTTATGTCAGCCAAGAAGAATATCAAAACCGCGAGAAGGGTGCCTACATGGAGAGATATATCTAACAGTAGCTCAGGATTTTTTAATCCAATGAGGTGTTGAAATATAACCAGATGGCCAGAACTACTGACAGGCAAAAATTCTGTGAGTCCTTGAATAATCCCTAAAAAAATGGTTTGTTCAACATCCATTCGAAATCCATCTCGTCGTTTCAAAATATCTCTATTTTTCTATACGCTAATTAAGAAAAAAGCAAATGCTAATATGCTAAGTAATAGCCTTCCCTCTCTCCACAGCATTATCCTATGCCTCGAAGAGAAAGAGTTTACCATGACGCTTGTGGTCCAGCTAAAAGCGGGATTAAAACTGACTGCATATCCTTCAAGCAGTCATTTTATCAAAGTGGCCAGAGTAACGATACCGGTTCAAAAAAGGAAATGAGCATGTTTGGCAATTAACGCCCATGCTTAGCAGGATGTATGGGTCTTAGATAGTAGTTTTGCAAGGCGATCCATATTTTGCGTCCTCTTAAACTTGACACACACCCATCAATTTTCTATACTCCTTCCCACAAAATGTGAGTTTTTATCCATTCCAATGTAATGTAAGTTGATCGTGGAACTGCAATGATAGTTTCCTTCTAGAAACGCCCTTTTTTTGGTCAGCGCAGTGGCGCTCAGTTCCACTTCTTTGGAGTGGGTTTCCGGTTTAGCAATTTTTCTTTGGGGCAGAGCACCTAGATTTAAAAAAAATAAGGAGGATCGTTATTATGGTTTTGCAAAAAAGAAACACATCCAAGGAATTTGAAAAGGCGATCCAGATTGGTCGTCCACCTAATATCGTCCGATTGTTCCCCAATTCCAAAGCCTTGATCGTTAGCGGGAAGGTTATTGACAGGGCTATGATTGAGAAAGGGAGGGCTATGACCATAGCTGCCAACGGCCGAAACCATTTTGTTATTCGCGGGGCACTTAAGGCCGCACACCGGGCAAATGCTGTTATCATTATTGAAATCGCCAAATCCGAAGGGGGCGCAAGTGCTTATTGTGCAGTTAACTATTGGAATCTTGCAAGACAGGTAGATGCAGTTTGTAATGAGCTTGGCATTACCGTGCCAGTTGCCATACATGCAGATCATTATGGCATCAAGGGTGATAAAGATGTTGAAACAGCCAAAACCGAAATCCCGTCACTCATTGATGCAGGTATTACCTCCATTGCCATTGATGCCTCACACCTACCTGACGACGAAAACCTCCTGGCAAATATTGCCCTCAATCCCTATGTGCCCAAGTGGGCCGGATATGAGACGGAAGTGGGTGAGATAAAAGGAAAGGAAGGCCTTTCAACGGTCGATGAAGCCTTATTCTTGATCCAGGGCCTTAACGCCCACGATATTTTTCCTGACTGGATCGCCTTGAATAATGGAACCACCCATGGCATTGAAGCCAGCGATAAGGGTATACAGGTACCGTTAACAACCCAGATCCATAATGCCTTGGCTAAATATATGGTATCAGGGGCACAGCACGGGACC